>Ga0210380_10000964_pt1 | contig 11975 bp, 5 predicted proteins | sample PLM4_5_coexredo_FD_155476 | JGI IMG/M metagenome (GOLD analysis project Ga0210380, IMG submission 155476) | Groundwater sediment microbial communities from an aquifer in East River, Colorado, USA - PLM4_5_coex redo | ecosystem: Environmental > Terrestrial > Soil > Riparian zone | place: USA...
TCCCCAGCCGTCGCTGGTCGCGTCCTCGCGCCAGCGCGTCACGTCGATCCCATCACACGTGCTGTATCCGCTCCCGGCCTCGGTCAGCATGACCGTATAACGACCGTTCGACAGCAAGCAGACGTTCGCAGGCAACCCCTCCGCTCCAGCTCCCACTGCCCCTCCCTCCTTGTTGGCCGATCCTAAATCCTTGTTAGAGCATAGAGGAGGGACTCGCCGAATGCGTTGGCATGCTCTACAGCAAGGGGCGCATCGAAGGCACAACCAGTTGACGGCACGAACGAAGGCGGCGAAAGTAGCCTGAAGGCGAAGGAGCACTCCATGAAACCTCTGGCAATTCTCGGCACCGTGTTGGCATTGTCATCATTCGCATGGCCGGCGCATGCGCAGGACGTCCCGGCACCGTACAGGGACGTGCTCACCTTTCTAGGAAAACAGGGCGACTTCAAAGACAACGTTCTCAAGGTCAACATCCCTCGGAACGACGTCAGTGTCACCGTCGCGAATGTTCCGACACCGACGCCCTTCGGCTTCGGCGGGTGGATCGCGTTGACGAAAGGAACTGGTATGGACGTGATGATGGGTGACCTGGTCCTCTTGCAGGACGAAGTCAATCCGGTCATGTCGGCCCTGCTCGAGAACGGACTCGAGGTCACCGCGTTGCACAACCACTTCTTCTGGGATGAGCCGCGCATGTTCTACATGCACGTGCACGGACACGGCGCCCCGATGGACCTCGCGCGAAAGGTGAAACCGGCGCTCGATCTGATCGGCCGGCAGGCGAAGCCGGCGTCAAATGCCGCAACCGCGGCGCCAAACGCGGGAACGCTCGACGGAGCCAGGCTGGCGCAGATCGCGGGGCATGCAGGTGAACAGAATGGCGCGGTCTACAAGATCACCGTGGGACGAGACGATCTGAAGATGACCGAGATGGGGGCATCGATGAATGCTCGGATGGGCCTCAACACCTGGGCCGCCTTCGTGGGCACCGATGCCAAGGCCGCGATCGCCGGCGATGTCGCGATGCTCGCTTCCGAGGTGAGTCCGGTGCTCAAGGTATTGCGGCAGAATGGTCTCGATGTGGTCGCGATTCATCACCACATGCTCGACACACAGCCTAGCGTGATTTTCCTGCACTATTGGGGCACGGGTCCGGCCGAGAAGCTGGCTGCCGGCTTCAAGGCCGCACTCGATCAACTGGGCAAGCCGAAGGCGTCGCGGTAAGGCACATGCCACGATGAACGCCGCTTCGCGGTGCACCGGTCTCGAATCACAGGCGCGAACACCGTGAGGATTTGCGGGCTGTGCGTCGCCTCGGCGCTGTTGCTCGTGCGGCCGGCGAGCGCACAGGCACAAGCCCCTGCGCCCTCGTGCAGGTTTATCTGCGAGCTGGAATGGAAGTTCGAGCCGACCTTTACGATTGAGAACCTGGCGAACCGCCATCGCGTCGTGACACCAGACGGCGTCACGGAACGTGTCAACCGCGAAAGTGTCTTCGAGACGATCTTGGCGCTCGACATGAAGACCAAGGTACCCAGACTTGGATTCACGGCCGAACTGAGCGCCACCCCCTTCAGCGACGACAACTCCGCGGAGCTGGAGTTGGAGTCCAACTTCTACTGGCTCACCGAGCCGATGTCCCGCGGTTGGGTCACCTCACATGTCGATGTCGTGGACCAATTCAGCCCCGCCGAGCGTCCCAACGCGAGCAAGGCGTACACGCACAAGCTGGATTTCGAACTGGACACAGCTGTCCACATCTTCAAGCGCCTGCCTGAAGACCGGTGGCTCAGAGGCCTCGAACTCGAAACCTCGCTCGACTACCTGGCGACGGGACTTCCCCAAGAGGGCGACGTGTTCCCAGATGGCTCCCGTTTTGCTGATGACGCAAGCCCGTGGTCATTTTCGTTCGTCATCGTGATCCCCATCGCACCGTTCTGAAGCGATAAAGGGCGGCGCCGTGAGCCCGGGAATTCTACTGCAACCTCACCTCGACGTAGTCGAAGCTTGCTGGAGACCCCCAACTGCGCAGGCCGACCTTCCCTGCGCCAAACTCGGTATCGCTTCCAGTGCCCAGCTGCTGGAAGCTCGCGCCCCAATCGGTCGAGATGGAGACACTGATCGACGAGCCTACCATCGACAGCCGAAGCAGGTAGTAGTTACGCGCCGCGTAGTCAAAGTACCCGGAGCTTATATACGACCATCTCCCTCCGGAGTTCTTCGAGAGCATCCACGTCTTGTTTCCACTGCCGTCCCGCCGTAGTTCAGCCTGGTAGAAGTGGGTCGCATCCTGGACACGGCCGAGAATGGTGACTCCGCTCCACGCATCGCTATCGAGGTTGACGTACGCCTGAACATAGTAGTCGCGCCACGCGGAGGAACCCGCGAGAGATACATTCTCTGACGCGCTGCTCACACAGTACTCCCAGCTCGTGTTTGCAGAGGGCTTGCACGCCGCCCAACTCCCCATCGCCGGCGTCCAGCTGGCCGCGCTCTGGCCTTCGAAGTCCTCGAACAGTACTCTCGAACCCGCCGGTGGTTCAGCCGCACCAGCCGCCTTCTGCAACTGCAGAACGGTAATCGAGACCGGGTCCAGCGTCACGGACAGACGATTCCCATCGGCGGCGATCGGTGCCGCCTGCGCGAGCACGGGTGATAGGTCATCAGCCCCCGACCCTTTGAACACCCATCGATCCCCCCCCGTCTGTGCGACGAAGTTCGCAAGGGACACATTCGTGACCCTCGCACTCGTGTCCTTGTTGATCAGGAACAGGTTGAGAGCGCCGCCTGCCGAGTAGCTCGCGAATACTTTGACCATCGGGGTGCTCGATGCGGCCACCATCGTGTCGAGCATGAATTGGCCCCAGATGGACATCGCGCGGCCGGTCGCCTGGAGATTGTTGTCCTTGTCGAGCGTGTCCCACACCGTAGGCGAGCGCTGCGAATCGTTCGTCACCCAGCGCGTATTCCACACCTGCGAGAACTCTATCCTGGGATCGTTCAACTGGTCGCCCACGGTGTCGAACAACACGATGGCGTGACCCGTGTCGTTGTCGGATGCCCACGATCCCGACCAGTCGATCGTATTCATCTCCGTGACCGCAATCTTGATCCGTTGCGCGTCGTTGGGACCCGCATACGCGTCGAGTGCCTGTTCGGCAAGGTGGACGGCGGACATGAGGTCGACATCGTGGGTGCGGTAATAGTCATAACCGCCCCACCCGTAGGGTGGATAGCTGTGGACGGACAGCAGATCGACGGCAGGTCCCGCCTGTGTCAGGACAACTCGCCACCATTCCCAATCGTTTCCGTTGGCGATGATTTTGATTGAGGGGTCGACCGACTTCATCACCTGCGAAAACTCGATGACATCCTGCGCGTACGTCTCGGGCGAGATGTAATCGCTGTTGTACCCGGGCAGATAACTTTCGTTGCCGATTTCCCAATATTTGACGTTGTACCCCTTGATGACGTTTGCGTATCTGACCCATTGCCTGGCGGTCTCGAGCAATTGAGCGCGCGTTGGCGCGGAGCCGTTGGCCTGCGCCGCTTTGTACATGGAGTCATAGGCGACGACGAGCACAGGCTCGCCGTTGACCGTACGCGTCAGCCGCATGAACTCGTCGAAGTCGAGAGGATTCTTCACGAACGTGCGGCCATCGCTCTTGACAAGATTTCTATCGTAGGATGGCCATTGCTGATTCTGCGGCCAGTCTCCCGCGGCCCATCGGGCGAGCGCCGGTTGCGAGCGATCGTACGGGGGGACCGACCACAGATACCCATCGGATTTCTCCCCTCCGGGGTACCGCAGGTATTTGACTCCCATCTCGGCGAGTGCCTGATCCAGGTTCCGTTGCCCCGGTCGGTTCGCATCGTCGTCGACAAAGAAATCGGTGTTGATGCCCAGCGGTTTCGACGAGACGTCGGTCAGCACACGCTCCACGTCGACGCTGATGTTGTTCACGCTGACGTTGTCGGGCATGGCAATCAGCGATACCGATGTGAGCAGGGCAAAGGCAATAGTCTTCATGAGAGTCCGCTTGGACGCCTCCAGGTCGTGGTTCCGTGGTGGTTCGGTGGTGGTTCGGTGGTGGTTCGGTGGTGGTTCAGTCGTGGTTCAGTCGCGGCGCGAATGGGGCGGGGGAAGAATCCTGCTACGTCGAGGATCCCCGGGCTTGCATCGGCGGCGCATAGCTGAAGTGCAATCGGAGCGCCAGCGCGCGTCTTAGAAAGCTGGGAAAATCACGATACTGTCGGCGCTCGCCGACTGCACCGCTGCTCGCGCATTACGAAGTTGACGTGCCAGCGACGAGGCTGTAATTGCGCGATGACGATGGACGCAGTTCCAGGTGTCGAGTCGCTCGATGCCTGGCAGCGATGTTCTTCTGACTAAACGGCTGCGCGCCGGTGAGGATGGGTATGGGAGATCCGATCGTAGACAGCTGGATGTCACTCGTCGCACTGGCCGTGCTCCTCGGCGTCGGGATCGTGGCGCTCATCGAAGGGGGCCGCCAGCTTGCCCTTCGACGCATGAGGCGCGAGCCCGGCGCACCGCAATCGGGCGGCAGCGCAGTAGATAGTGCCGTCTTCGCCTTGTTCGGGCTGCTCATCGCGTTCACGTTCTCGGGTGCCGGGTCGCGCTTCGATGCGCGGCGTGCGCTGGTGGCTGAAGAGGCCAACTCGATCGGCACGGCCTGGCTTCGGCTCGACCTGCTGCCGCCGGCTGCGCAGCCAGGCCTGCGGACGCTGTTCCGAAAGTACCTCGATTCGCGCCTCGAGACCTATCGGAAGCTGCCCGACATCGCGGCCGCGGACCAAGAGCTGGCCCGCTCGGCGGAGTTACAGAGTCAGATCTGGACGCAGGCCGTCTCCGCTGCGGGGGAATCGAGCACGACAACCGCAGGGATGCTGCTCCTTCCAGCGCTCAACGAGATGATCGACATCACGACGACGCGAGTGATGGCCACCCGGATGCATCCGCCGTTGGTCGTGTTCCTCATGCTCGGTGCGCTGGCGCTCATGAGCGCGTTGCTCGCCGGCCATGGCATGGCCAGCGCTGGCCCACGTAGTTGGGTACATGTGCTGGGCTTCGCCATCATCATCGCCACGACCGTGTACGTGATCGTGGATATGGAGTATCCCCGCTTCGGAATGATCCGCGTGGACGCCGCCGACCAGGTCCTGATGGATTTACGACAAAGCATGAACTGATCGATCACCTCATTCTTCCTTGACGGTCCTACGGCTTCCGCGCGGGCCTGTGCTCGCTGCGGATGTCTCGACGGAAGAGCCCTAGGATGCCCGTGGCGAGGCGGACAGCCACCGTTGCAGAAGAGGCTCGATCGGGGCCAGCATCGCGAGAAACGCGATGCCAACCGTCACGTTGAAGGCCAGGTGCGCCCAGGCGACAGCAAGGCCGGGATCCCCGGCAAAATCCATCACCGCACGCGCAAAGGGTCTCAGAAACGGGAAGAAGACGATCGCGCCGACGGCGTTGAACAGGAAGTTCGAGACCGCGGTCGCGCGGGCTGTCGGCTGCATGCCGAAACTCGCCATCAGGGCCGTCGAGGTTGATCCCACATTGGCTCCAATCACGATGGGGATGGCCGCCTCGGGCGGCATGAGGCCCTGTTGCACGAGCAGAATGGCGACGCCCGTGGTGACGCTGCTCGACTGGATGAGTGCCGTGAAGACGAGACCTGTGAGCACGCCGAGCCACGGGGCCTGGGCGAGCGCGATCCAGGCCTTGAAGGCCGGTTGATTCTGCAGCGGCTTGAGCTCCGTCGAAATGAGGTCCAAGGCGAAGAAGATCAAGCCGAAATAGAACACGGCTTTGCCGAGTATCTGCAGACGAGTCGGCACGGCAGACACGACTGCGCCAAAGACGATGAAGAATGGACCGATGCCCGTCAGCTTGAACGAGACGAGCCAGGCGGTCGCCGTCGTACCGACATTGGATCCGAGCACCATGGCGAGGCTGGCGCGGAAGGAGATAACGCCGGCATCCACGAGCGCGGTGGTCAGCGCCGTGACGGCGCTGCTCGACTGCACAACGGCCGTCGCCATCGCGCCGGCGGCGAAGGCGCGCCACCGACTGGCGGTCACGCGCCCGAGCCAGGCCTGCAGTGCCGTCCCGCCGACGGCCTGCAGCTCGCGGCTGAACCCGTGGAGTCCGTAGAGAAACAGTACGACGGCCGAGACGGCGGCGAATAACGCTTGGAGGGGGGTCATGTTGTGGTGACTGCGGACCGCGGTGCGGACACCGCAGTCAGCGAATTCGGCGGCTCACGCGAGCACCGCGACGCTTCCGCTGCCCAGGTCGCAATAGCCAGCAACGATCTTCAGCTTTCCTTCCTTCATTAGGCCGCCCTGACTTCCTGACATCTCCAACATCCATATCACCTGACGTCATCGCTCGTCGCTCTGGCGGGCGTCGTGTCAGTCGATGGTACGTCTTGTGCACCGTCGACGCGATCCATGGGGCAGGCATTCGCACGGCCGACCCTCAGACGACGAGTCCTGCGAGTATTCGGGGTCACTGGCGCGATTCTGTGCCTGCTGCTTGGCGGCCTCGCGGCGCTCCATACACCGACCGCACGACGATTCGTACTATCTCAAGTCACGCAGTTCCTCGCGGCGCAACGCATCGAGCTGCGAGCGGATGAGCTGAACTACAACCTGTTCGAGCTGTCGGCGACGCTCCAGAACGTGCGGGTGCGGTCCTCCCAGATGGAGGATCCGCCGTTCCTCACAGTCGCCCGCGCTCGGGTCGACCTGAGCCTTGTTCAGCTGCTTCGCGGCCGGTATCTCGTCCAGTCGGCCATCGCGGAAGGGCTCGAGATTCACTACGTCGTCGACGAGAACGACCGCGACAACCTCCCGCATCCGCCGCAGACGACCGGCGAACCGCGCAAGCCGATCGACTATCTGTTGGCAGAACTGTCGGTCCCGAACGCCCGCGTCCGCTACGAGAACCGCGCTCAGCAGATCGATCTGGACGTGCCCGCCGCGTCGCTCTCGGTGAAGGGCAATCCGCTCACCGGCCGGCACGATGTGGCGTTGTCAGTCGCAGAAGGCGTTCTCCGCGTGCGGGATCGCCAGGCACGGCTCGATCGGCTGTCTGGCAAGTTCGATCTCGGGCGAAACGACCTGAGGATCGAGAGGGCCGATCTCGACGCCGAGGGGTCGCGCACAGAACTGCGCGGAGAGGTCACGCACTTCGACGACCCGCGCGCCAATCTCACGCTCCAAGGGCAGATCGACCCGGGCCGCGCGGCTTCGGTTGCACACCTGCAGGACCCGATCGCTGGAACGATTCAGTTCGACGCGACCGTAGCGGGTCCGTTCTCGGCACTCACGATTGACACGCGGGTCACAGGATCAGATCTCAAGTTCAGGGACATCGAGCATGTCGAACTGGCCGCGGCGGCTCGCTACGACATGGCCCGCCGGCAGGCACAGGTGTCGCAGTTCCAGATGCGTGCTCCGTGGGGAGCCATGGAGGGAGAGGGCGCGATCGACCTCGAAGGCGCAGGGAAGTCACGTGTTCGCGCGTCCATCAAGTCCCTTGACGCCCTGGCACTGATGCAGGCCCTCGATCTTCCGTATCGCGCCGCCACTCGCGTGGATGCCCAAGTCGTGGCGGCATGGCCAGGGCTCGAATTCAAGCGGGCCGCCGGCGAGGCGAGCGCCGTGCTGACGCCGACGCGCGCAGGGTCGGCACGGTCGACGCTTACCGTCGCTGGACGTCTCGAGGTGGTCGCGCGCGAAGATCGCACCACTGTTCAGCTCGTGCGCCTGCAGGCCGCGGGAGCCCAGGTCAGTGGTGTCGTCGGCCTGGTCGATCGCCAGCGGATTGAGGGGAACGTGAAGGCGACTGCCGCGGACCTCGCGCGAGTCGTGTCGAACGCCGAAACATTCCTTGGCCGCCCGCGTGGGTCGCTGCTGCCAACACCGGCGACGGGCGCAATGGAGGTCGAGGCGCGTCTGGGCGGCACTCTCGATTCTCCCAGTGTGAGCGCCCGCCTCACGGCACCTGCGCTCAGCGTCGGCGGCGCGACCGGAATCGCAGTGAGTAGCGACGCCGCGTATACGCCCGAAGCGATGACGATCAATCGCATTGACCTGGTATGGCAGGGCGCACACGCGCATGCCGCTGGCCGTGTGGAGCTGCGGGGCGAACGGCGGCTCGACTTGCAGCTCGGTGCCGACTCCCTCGAGATTCCTGCGCTATTGGGCGCGATGAAGCAGGAGCGCGTGCCGGCGTCCGGCACTGTCTCGATCCAGGGAACCGTTGCGGGCACGACAATGAACCCACGTGCGCGGCTGCAGGTGCAAGGCGCCAACCTTGCGGCGTACAGCGAAGCATTGGGCACGCTGGCCGCCACCATCCAGATGACCGATCGACAGGTAGACGTGACCGAGCTCGAGCTCGACAAGCCTCAACCGGATGGCAATGGCCGGCTGGTCGCCTCTGGCAGCTATCAGCTGGACGAGGGCTCGTATCAAGTCGATCTGCAATCCGAGAATCTCCGTCTGGTCAGTCTGACCCTGCCCGATGGCCGGCAGGTACGGGGAACAATCGCGGTCGCCGGCAACGGCCATGGGACGACGCACGCGCCCTCGGCCGATATCGATCTCAGCGTCGACGGTCTGCAGCTTGGTGATGACGACCTGGGCCGAGTCGTCATCGACGCGACGGTGGCAAACCAGCAGGCGAAGCTCAACGCCTCTGCGGAGCGCTTCCGTGCGGAGGCGAACGTCGTGATGGCTGTGACACGACCGTATGCCACCACGCTCGAGGCCCACGTCGACGATCTCGATCTGGCTAGGCTGCCTATCAAGATCGAGACACCGCTCGGCGGCAAGCTCAGCGCCAGAATGAATGCGTCGGGCGAGCTTACGCGGCCCGAGAGCGCACGCGCGAATCTGACGGTCGATGCCTTCAGCGGCACGTGGAACGACCACCCGTTTGGCATCGATGGCCCTGCCGCGGCGCAGTACGCAGACGAACGACTCACCATCGACCGGCTACGCCTCACCGCCCAGGATTCCACGGTGTTGGTGAGCGGTGCGTTGCCATTGACGGATCGGGCGGGTCAGGGCGCGCTCGACATCGAGGCGCGCGCGAACCTGGCCACCCTCGTCCAATACGCGCCGGCGGGGACCCGTGTCACCAGCAGCGGAGCCGTCAGCCTCACGGGCACCGTTCGGGGCACGCTTCGTGCCATCGATCCGGACATGGTGCTCACGGTTGATGACGCGCAGATTCTGTTTCCCGACATCGCGCCGGGGATCAGCAACCTGACGGCACGAGTCGGTGTTTCAGGCGGCGAGGCGAACGTGGAGCGGCTGACCGCCAACTGGGGCGCGGCTCACTTCGACGGATCGGCTCGCCTCCCGTTCGACCTGCTGCCGGAGTTACCGGTCGATGTCCCGCGCAAGGGTGGACCCGCGACTCTACGTGCCAGGCTCGAAGGGCTCGATCCTGCGTCCGTGCCAGGTGCGCCCGCCGGCTTGAGCGGTCGAATCAGCGCGACCGCCGAGGCATCTGCGAACCGACCAGAATTGACGGCGCTCGAAGGACGCCTCACCTTTGATGACCTGCAGGTGGTGTTCGACAAGCTGACGCTCGAGCAGACGCAGCCATCGGCGATCCGCGTCGGCGGCGGCTCAGCCACCATCGAGCAGTTCGCGCTCTCGGGGTCGGCCGGTACATTGACGGCGAGCGGCGCTGTCGGGCTCGTGGAGCCGCGTCCGCTGGACGTCGCTGTCCGCGGCGATCTCAACATCGCCGCGATGTCGGTCGTCACCGATGCCGTGCGTGCCGAGGGTATGACAACCTTGGAGATCGAGGCAAAAGGCAGTGTTACTGCGCCCAACCTCTCCGGGTTCGTCTCACTGGCGAACGCCAGCATCGCCGTGGACGACCCAGGCATCGCGGCGACAGCGCTCTCCGCGCGCGTTGACCTGGCGGGCAGCCGTATCACGCTGACCGAGCTCGCCGGCGAGCTGAACGGGGGCACGCTGATGGGCTCGGGAACCGTGACGCTGGGCGATGGAGGTGTGCGAGATATCGATCTGCAATTTGCGACGGACAACTTCGCCTTCGACGCGCCATTCGACCTGCGGAGCGTTTCGGACTCGACGGTGCGGATCACCCGACGCGGCAATGAATTCGTGGTCGATGGTCAGGTCACGATCCAGGAGGCCGGGCTGACGAGCCGCATCGACCTCGACACCGGCCTCCTGACGGCGATGGCGTCGCCGCGGAGGCTTGACCTCACTGAAAAGCGAAATCCGCTGATGGAACGCGTGCGATTCAATCTGAACGTCGACACCGCGACTCCTGTCCTGATCGATAACAACCTGGCGCGCGCGGAAGTGACGGCCGACCTGCGCGTGGTCGGCACGCCGTATGAAACGGGCCTCTCGGGGCGCCTGTCGCTGCTCGAGGGCGGCGAGATCACGCTCAACGAACGGCAGTACGAGATCGAACACGGCGACATCACGTTCCTCGACGAGCGTCGCATTCTTCCTTCCTTCGACCTCCGGCTGAAGACCTCGTCCGGGCACTACGACATCGCCCTGGTGGTGACCGGCACGCTGGGCGACACCGAAACGACACTGACCTCTGATCCGGTGCTGCCCGAGCCCGACATCATGGCCTTGCTCATCACGGGTCGAACGCTGGACGAGATGCGCGGCGAAGAGTTCGACGTGGTTCGCGAGCAGGTGCTCTCCAATTTGACCGGCCGGGTTGGTTCGACACTGGGACGCCGGATCCAGCGCGCCACCGGCCTCACCAACGTGCGAATCGAGCCACACCAGATTGCCAGCGAGACCGACCCGGGCGCACGACTCACCGTAGGAGAGAACATCACCGAGGAGCTCGCTCTCGTCTACTCCACCGACCTCACCGACAGCAACGACCAGATCTGGGTTGCTCAGTACGATCTGACTCGCAGGTTCCAGACACGCGCCGTGCGGCAGAGCGACAACACCTACCGTTTCGACTTCCGCCACGATGTCCGCGTCGGCGGCCGTCCCGCGCCGCAGCGCCTCGAACGCCGGCGGCCGATTGTGGCCGGCGTGCAGGTGCCAGGCGACGCAGGGGCGAGTGAGGCCGAGCTTCGTCGTCTCTTGGGCATCGCTGAAGGAGACGCGTTCGACTTCTTCGCCGCGCGCCGCGGCGTGCAGAAGATCGAGGAGCTCTACCGCGAGCGCGGCTGGTTGCAATCCCGCGTGCGGCTCGTCCGAGAGGGCGACGAGAAGACGGTGAACCTGGCGCTCTCAATCAGCAAAGGACCGAAGGTCGACGTGCAGTTCTCAGGAGTGACGCCCCCCTCGAAGGTGCTTGAAGAGGTGCACCGCCAGTGGCACAGGGGCGTCTTCGATACGCAGCGCGCCACCGACAGCGCCGAGGCCCTGCGCGCGTGGCTGATGCGCGAGCGCTACCTTGATGCGAAGGTCGACTACACCATCCAGGATGTATCGGCCGACGAGCGTCGGGTCGTGTTCCGTGCCGAACCGGGCACCCGTTTTCAGAAAGTCCTGCTGGTCTTCGAGGGAGCGGCCGGAATCAAGCCGGGAGAGCTCAACGACATCATTGAGGAAGAGCGGCTGGAGCAGCAGGTCTTCACCGATCCCATCGTCGTGACTGAGCTGCTCGAGCGCTATTATCACGAACAAGGTTTTCTCGCGGCCGAGGTCGTGACGCCTCGCTACGAGTTCGACGGCAGCCTCGCCCGCGCCGTGCTCGAGGTACGCGAGGGGCCGAAATTCACGATTCACCAGGTATCGACATCGGGCAATACCGTCATCGCCACTCCCACCCTGCTCAAGGAGTTGCCGGTCGTCGCTGGCGATCCATTTCTGCCGGCCGTGGCGGAACGGGCGCTGGATCGGATTCGGGAGCTGTACTGGCAACGGGCATACAACGAAGTTCGATCCGACTACCAGCTGACGATTGACCG
>Ga0210380_10000965_pt1 | contig 11971 bp, 9 predicted proteins | sample PLM4_5_coexredo_FD_155476 | JGI IMG/M metagenome (GOLD analysis project Ga0210380, IMG submission 155476) | Groundwater sediment microbial communities from an aquifer in East River, Colorado, USA - PLM4_5_coex redo | ecosystem: Environmental > Terrestrial > Soil > Riparian zone | place: USA...
CAGCAGCTTGATAAGGTTACCGCCAAGGATGGCCTCTTTCTCAGCGTTGCTCAGGAATTCCGCGTTGACGATCAGATCAACCGTGACGGGCCAGTTGAATGGGGTGTCGGTGCCGAAGACTACCTGACTGACGCCCATCTCCGCGACGAGATGGCGGAGCCCTTCAGGAGAGAACACCATCGAGTCGGCCAGGATCTGCGAGCGCATGTAATCGCTCGGGCGCTTCTTGATGATGCAGTTCTGGCCCGTTCGCTGGCAGGCCACCTCGGTCCGGCCAAGATACGAGGGCAGGTACCCACCACCATGCGAGCCGCAGACACGAAGGGCGGGAAACTTGTCGAACGTGCCATCGAAAATGAGCCGCGATAGGAACACGGTTGTCTCGAGCGGGTTGCCGACGATGTTTCCAAGCCCACCGCGTCCGGCCAGGGCTCCCTGTTGAATGATGTTGGCGGAGCCATTCGGATGCATGAACACCAGCTCCCCGAGCTCCGCTGCTTTCGCCCAGAACACGTCGTACTTCGGCAGCGTCAGGCTTTCGCCGTTCACGTGGCCGCCGACCGTCACACCGCGTGCGCCCAGCCGCTTTACAACGTCCTGGAGCATGTCCGCGGCAAGTTCCGGAAACTGGAGCGGCACCGAGGCCATCCCGACGAACCGATCGGGATGCTGCCGCGACCACTGAGCAAGCGTCTCGTTATGTTTGTTGCAGATGGCGCGTGCCAGCCCCTGGTCTTTTATTTCCCACCACCAGAAGTCATTGACCGTAAGCGCCGCAACATCAATCCCGAGCTTGTCCATGACCGCGAGGCGATCGTCCAGACCAGGACCCGAGGCCCGATCTTTTTCGTACGGCGTGCCCTTGACGACGTCGCCGAGCGGCATGTCCCAGTGCGCGTGCACGTCAACGACGCGCACGCGTCGTCCCCCGATCGTGACCTGGCGCCGCGCGGGCGGTGCCTGCGCGCGCAATTCCCGTCCACGTCCTGCGACGTAGGCACCGGCGGTGGCTGCGGCGACAGTCTTGAAAAATTCTCTGCGATTCGGCACGGTTTGCCTCCTGACGTGGGTTTCCCTGGGAGCAACGCGACTTGAGAGACAGGGCGGATGATCAAGCCGCAGCGACGGCATGTCAAGGTTTCGTGTATGGCTTCGAGACGCGAGGACATCCGCTGGTCCAAAGAGTCAGCAATGATTTACTGCAGAATTTCCCTTATGACCGCTAGGGGTTTTCCCTGACTTCGCATCCCTAGGAGCGAGGGGTCGACGCCTTCAGCGCGACGCCAGATCTTCGCTGTTCCATCATGCGCGCAACGGTTCGTGCGATCTCCTCGGCGGCCGCCTGCGGCGGCTTACCTCTTGGATGGATTCCGCAGATCGCCGTCGTGAGCGAGTGATCGAGATCGCGACTCCAGCGCGATTGTCCCGACTCGTCGCGCCCGTAGGTGAGGTAAGCCGATGCCATATTGAGCCCAGTCCCGGGTCGCTCGCCCACCATGTGGACGACGATGGCGGCGCCGACGAGCCCGCCGATCTCATACCCGGCCCGCACGCGTCCGTTCTCCACGACGACATCGGTTTCGCCGACATGGCATCCGTTGTCGGACAGGAGCCGGCGAAGCGGTGGCAGCAACGCGCGAAGCTGCTCGTTGATGGCATCGGCATTCAGCCCATCCGAAACGACCAGCTGCACCTGCGGTTCGCGCGTTCGATACAGTGTCGCCACCGCGCGCGCGTCGGCGTCGCGCAGGCGCTCGCCCGCCGGGGGATGCGCCAGATAGTCGTCGCGGCTCGTTGCCGTCGTCCGCACGCGCATGCTGCGTGGGCTCGCGTCCCTGATGATGCCTTCGTCGACAGTTGCATACAGTGCGCGGCGAGCGTGTGTGTAGATGGCCTCGACTCGCGCATCGGATTCCGAGGCGTCCACAACGCCGAGGTCGAATCCGCGTTCCCGCAGTTCGTGCAGTCGCCGGCGTCCTGCTTCTTCGAGTAATGACGATGTGCGCTGATCGCCGCTCTTCCTGGCGTACGTCGCATAGAGGCGCGCGACCGTCTCGGCCCCCGGTTTCGGCTCGCCATCACGGCCCAGCACACCGAGAGCTGTCAGCCGCTGCTCCATTGAGGATGTCATGCGCCGGCCGACCTGGCGGCGCAGACGGGTGTGCTCGCGAAACGACGTAGTGAGATACCCGAGCATCGGATCGGCGTTGCCGGCCACCGACATCACGTACGCGGGCGCGGCGCGATCGACGATGCGCTCGGTAAGACGACGCAGCATCGAGGGCGCGATGCCCATATGGAACGTCGCGCATATGTCGAGCCCCATGCTGATGCCATGGAGCTTCCCCATCACCGAGTCCTCGAGACACGCACGCTCGAGTTGCTCCGCATCTTTGAACACCTCAGGCCCGATAAAACCAGCCACATCGTTGACAATCATCCAGGGCCTCACCGGCGGACGAACCCCGTTGACGCCGCCTGTCTCCCGGCGGAGGTAGCGCGCGAGCCCATACGTGCGCGCCTCCAGCGTCACCATGTCAACACCCTCGGCGGAGCCGTTGGTCACCTCCGATCCCTGGCCTGTCTCGAAGTACAACCCATCGAAGTCCCGGACCAGATCGAGCACACCGTCCACATCGAGGCCCGCCATGCCGACAAGTGCCCGGGATGTGCCAGCGAGGCTTTGGAATACCACGTCGATCCGCGTGTGCTTTTGCGCCTTGTGCTGCTTGATGACGTCCGTACCGGGTGGGAAGGTCGAGGCGTCGCACGACCCCTTCGAGCAACTGCTCGAGCCGGACAATCGTGTCGAGATCGTCGGCGGCAGGATTGACACCGATGATCACGTCGCCACAGCCGTACGACAGTCCCTCCAGAATCGAAAACAGGATCTCCTCTTCGTCGTCACCGGGGCTGTTCGGCTGGATGCGCGAGCCAAAATGGCGGGGCGCGCCGACGACGACGCCATCGCCGTCCAGCGGATTGAACAGCGCGCGCGCGACGCACGACAGCTCGTCGTTCGTCATCACTTTTGCGACTGCGGCAATCGCCTCGCTTGCCAGCGCGTCAGAGTGCTTCCTCGCCCACACGGCCGCATCGGGTCCAAGCAGCATGGCTTTCACGCGGGCAATCGTGAGCGCATCGAGGTCGTTGTCGAAACGACGATCGCGCGACCGGTTGAGTGCGGCCGTCACACCGTCGTCGACGAAGACCGCGCGCCGGATGTCACCGATTGTCGTCGCGAGCAACACACGCCGCGCGTCCTCACGCAGGCGGTCATCGGTGGTGCCATCCACCGCGAGATCACCCTCCTTGAACGCGTTGGCGAGCGTGAAGACTCGGCGGAGCTCCTGGTCGGCCATTTCTGTCAGGGCCTGTCGATCAGCGGTCTTCGAAACCAGTATTCACCACGGCTGTCTCTGCTCGCGAAGGCCGAACGACTGCGGTGCGCGTCCCAGCAGGCGTCATCGATGCCAAGGGGGTACGCACGCATGAGTGTGATCTACTATCGAGTCTATGAGATCGCGGATCGGCGTATGGTCTGTTGCGTTGGGCGCGACGGGCTTCATCTGCGGATTCTTCGGACCCATCGTTTTGAATCCGTCGGCCAACCAAGGGCCAATGATGGGAATATTCATCACCGGGCCCGCAGGAGCCCTACTGGGCGCCTTCCTTGGGGCGCTGACTGCGACGCTGAACGTGAGGCCTGCAGTTTCGCGGATACTCCTCACGGCGGTCTCTGCATTGGGCGGACTGACGATCCTATTCTTCTGCCTTCCCGAACCCGATTACCAGGCGACCCTCCTGGATCTGGAGCTCCGCGAGTGCGTCCCCGCTCTCTCATGGCGAGAGAAGGCGTTCGCACTTTGGAGCAAGCACTTGGAGATTAATTCGTGGGCAACACCGCCTCCCAATTGGAGGGAAACGTTCGAGCGCGAGGCCGCATCCGGCTCCGTCCTGACTGTGACGGTCTCTCGCCAGCGGGAGATACTCCGCGGTCGCGCGCCGTGGAACAAGGGGGTCGTCATCGCGGCCGACTGGAACACCGCGGCTTCACGGAGAATGGCGCGTCCAAACGATCTATACGTCCCAACCTCCTGTGCGGCGTTTCCTCCGGGAACGAAAGGGATTTATCTCGCCAAGGGGGAGAGCGGCGAGAGCTATCCGCCGATTGAGGCTTCCCGCTTCCTGGACATGGTGGTTCTGGGAGTCGTTCCGGACGACCTCCGCGCCTTCGCGCAATAGGCGACGGGGAGTGGAGACGCACACTAACGAGGATTCGTCCATGCCACTGAAGCGTCTCTTCACAATGCCGGCGGTGCTGCTTGCGATTCACCTGTTGTGCGGAGTGGCACGCGCGCAGGCATTTCTTCCTGAAGACAATCTCGCGTATCCGGTACAGATTGTCGTGCCTGGCGGAGGCGGCACCGGTTTATTCGTCAGACGAGATCGTGAGGTCTTTCTTGTCACCGCGATGCATGTGTTGTTTGATCTTCGTACAGGACAACTCCAATCGCGTGAAGCCACCCTTCGCGCGTTGAGTAAAGACCCAAGGGAAACCGCTGTGACCGTGATTCGCGTGAACACGGCTCAGTTGCAAGACTCAAAGCAGATTCGTACGGATGCCCTTCGAGATGTGGCGGTGGCACGTATCGCGACCCTTGCGCGCGATGGGCTGAACACCACGCCCGGTGTTGTGTTTGTCGAGAAGTCGAAGGGAGCAATGGTCGTCGCACCGTTCGAATACTTGTCTCGCTATGAGGGTGTGAACATCTCGAGTCAGATCTTCATGTTCGGCTATCCGTCAATCGGCTTGTCCGATGCTCCACAGATTGATCGTTCACGGCCCTTGGTGAGAGGCGGGATTGTCGCTGGCGTCAATGCTGCGCTCAAGACAATCATCATCGACGCTCCGGTGAATCACGGCAACAGCGGCGGCCCGGTGGTGCAGCTCTCTCCTACCAACAAACTGCGAATCATCGGCATCGCCACGCAGTACGTTCCCGTGCCCGAGGACGTTTTGCCGCTGACCCCAAAGGGTTCTCCCGACTCGGCACTTCCTCCGTCTCCGACAGCTATCGCCCTCGGCAACTCCGGATACGGCGTCGTGGCGTCGGCAGATTCCATCATTGACCTCATATCTGCGTTCTGAGGGAACGCCCTGATTTCCTCCGCGACCCGAGCCGTTCCTGCGTTACTATGCCGCGTCTACCTGGCACGCGCGACGCCGCCGGCGGCGACCCGGGCCCTCCACGTCGGGACAATCACACGATGAACATGCTTCGGATGAGAGTCATAGGACTCTCCCTGCTTTCCGTCGTGCTCTGCGCATACGCACCGCCCGCGCTGGCGCAGGTCGAGCCGGTTCCACTGCAGGCCGGAGCCGCGAGTTCTCCGTCACCGCTTGCGGGTCAGCAGGGTGGGCCGGCAAGCGGTCAGGGAGCGCAGGACAACGGCGGCCGGCGGACAATCACCGCGGTCCGCCTCTTCGACGGCGAGTCGATCGCGCTCGACGGCGGTCTCGATGAGCCGTCGTGGTCGAGGGCCATCCCCGCTGCCGATTTCATTCAGATCGATCCTGCCAACGGCACGCCCGCCACCGAGCGGACCGAGGTCCGCATCGTCTTCAACCGCGACGCGCTGTACCTGGGCGTCACGTGCTTCGACTCCGAACCCGACCGGTGGATCGGGTGGCAGCTCCGCCGTGACGAGCGGCTCAACTCCGACGACGGCTTCATGTGGACGATTGATACGTTCCTCGACGGCCGGACCGGTTACTTCTTCGAGATGAACCCGTCCGGCCTGATGGCCGATGCGCTGATTGGCCTCAACGGCAACCAAAACCGTGAGTGGGACGGCATCTGGAACGCGCGCGTGCAGCGCAGCGAGATCGGATGGACCCTGGAGATCGAGATACCCTTCCGTACGCTCAACTTCGACCCGGACAACGACACCTGGGGCATCAATTTCCAGCGGGTTGTCCGCCGCAAGAACGAGCAGTCGATCTGGACCGGGTGGGCGCGCAACCAGGGATTGCAGCGGATGAACAACGCCGGAGCCCTCGCCGGCGTTCGCGACGTGACGCAGGGACACGGCCTCGACATCAAGCCGTACGGGCTCGCCTCGGCGCTCGCGGCGCCTGGCCGGAACAAGCCAGCGATGACCACCGACGCGAGTGCAGGGCTCGATCTTTTCTACAACCCGACGCCGATGCTGCGTGCGAACTTCACCATCAACACCGACTTCGCGCAGACGGAAGTCGATCAGCGGCAGGTCAACCTCACGCGCTACTCACTGTTCTTTCCGGAACAGCGCGACTTCTTCCTTGATGGCGCGACGTCCTTCGATTTCGCCACCGACGGGAGAGACGGCGAGAGCCTCTTGGGTCCCTTCGGCACCAACGACGAGCGCATCATCCCCTTCTTCAGCCGCCGCATCGGCTTGAGCGCGGATGCCACGCCCCAGAAGATCGACGTCGGCACCAAGGTGACCGGCCAAGCGGGCGCCCAGGACATCGGGCTGCTGCACGTACGGACGGGCGACGACGACGGCTTCGGGAGCGAGGACTTCACGGTGGCGCGGGTGAAGCGGCGCGTGCTGCGGCAGTCCTACGTCGGCGGTCTGTACACGCGTCGCGACCCGCGGCTAGCCGGCGTCGGCGCCAACCACACTGCAGGGGTCGACTCGCGGCTCGCGACATCGACATTCCTCGGCGACCAGAACCTCGAAGGGAGCGGATGGTTCCTGCACAACAGCCGACCTGGCGTGTCCGGAGGGAATAACGCGTTCGGGGCCTCGCTGCTCTACCCGAACGACCTGTGGAACGCACGCATCGAGGCCACCGAGGTGCAGGAGAACTTCAATCCGGCCATCGGATTCGTTTCGCGCCACGCGTACCGCCAGTACGGCCAGGCGGTGGAGTTCGGGCCGCGTCCCGCCAACAATAAGTACATTCGGCAAGTGACGGTCGGCGCCGGCGTGGATACCCTGACCGATCTGAAGAACGATTTGCTCAAGCGGAAGATCGTCGTACAGCCGTTCCAACTGCAATTTCACTCGCAGGACAATTTCAGGCTGTCGGCCGCCCGCTCCTACGAACGTCTCGATACACCCTTTCAGATTACGGAGGGGATCACGCTCCCGCTCGGCGCGGCATATTCGTTCAATCGGTATCGGATGTTCGTGTCGACTGCGAACAGACGCAGGCTGTCCGTCAACTCGTCGATGGAGCTGGGGCAGTTCTATTCCGGCACGAGGGCCGAGCGGCAGGTCAACCTCTCGGTGCGCGCTCGCCCCGGACTCTTTTTCTTCCTGACCGGGCAGTGGAACAACGTCAAACTGTCCGAGGGGCACTTCACCACACGCCTGTACCGCGTGGTCGGCGAGACGCAGTTTTCCCCGTTCATCTCGCTCACGAACAACATTCAGTACGACTCGCAGAGCAGCGTTCTCGGCTGGCAGTCGCGTTTCCGCTGGATCGTGACTCCCGGCAACGATCTGTACGTGGTGTACACGCACAACTGGCGGGACGACCCGTTGCTCGACCGCTTCTCGACGCTCGACAACCGACTCGCGTCGAAGGTCCTCTACACCTACCGGTTCTAACCCATGAATTCAGTGTGGTTGTCGGTGGCGTGACGCGATCAGGGATCAGACCGCCGCGGCTCCCCAGACCCCACGAGTGACTTCGAGGATCCGCTCCAGCTTGCTCCACTGATCCGTTTCGGTGATCTGATTGCCGTCCACCGTGCTTGCAAAGCCGCACTGCGGGCTCAGGCACAAACGTTCAAGCGGCACGTACCGGCCGGCCTCGTCGAGCCGGCGCGTGATGTCGGCGACCGATTCGAGCGTAGCGGCCTTGGTGGTCAGCAGACCAAGCACGACGACTTTGTCTTGCGGCACGAACCGCAGCGGCTCGAACGTCCCCGATCGGGCGTCGTCGTATTCGAGGAAGTACGCGTCGACGTGCAGCTCGTTGAACAAGGCATCGGCGACCGGCTCGTAGCCTCCTTCGGCGACCCACGCGCTTTGCATGTTGCCGCGGCAGAGATGAACGGCGACGGTGAGATCCGCCGGCCGCCCGTCGATGACCGAGTTGATCAGTGCCGCATAGGCGTGCGGCAGCGCGGCCGGATCATCGCCGCGTTCCTTCGCTTGCGCCCGGAGGTGCGGGTCGCACAGGTATGCCAGGTTCGTGTCGTCGAACTGGATGTACCGGCACCCGGCGTTGTACAACGACGCCACCTCGTCTCGGTAAGCCTGCGCGAGATCCTCGAAGAACTCGTCCAGGTCGGGGTAGGCCGTGATGTCGATGCCTTTGCGTCCGCCGCGGAAGTGCACCATCGTGGGGGACGGGATCGTGACCTTCGGTGTCCTGGTCGCGACCGACTGCAGGAACTTGAAGTCAGCCGTCTGAATATCCTGCACGTGCCGAAGCTTGCCGGTGACCGTTACGCGCGGCGGCGCGAAGTCGATGTCGCCCTCGCGCGTGTGGAACTTTGTGGCGAGGCCGCCGGAGATCTCGACGCCTTGCAGCCGCTGGAGAAAGTCGAGGTGAAAGAACGTCCGGCGGAATTCGCCGTCGGTAATGCTCTGCAGCCCGATCGCTTCCTGTTTCTTGACGACTTCCCTGATGGCGTCGTCTTCGACCGCGCGCAGCTCGTCTTTCGTAATTTCGTCTCTTTGAAAGCGCGCGCGTGCATCCTTGAGACGCTGGGGCCTGAGCAGGCTGCCGACGTGGTCGGCGCGGAACGGCGGGTTCAACCGTAACATTGGATGACCTCCCACTCCATTATTGACCTCATATCCACCTTCTGAAGGACTGAGGACATGGCAGTGCGCAGGCCGACCTCAGCGTGGTGTGTTCGGAATGACACCCACACCTACACCTTGTCCGTATACCAGCTCGGCTCCACGATCGGCCGTTTCAAAGAGAAGTCCCAGCCCGATCAAGCCCGTTATGGCCAGGGCCGCCGTGGTCCGCGGACCGATCGCGCGACCTCTAAGCAGCAGCATTGCCACCCGCACCACCGCGAGACCAGCGAAGTACCACAGCGTCCAGAACGCCCACTCCCAGTGAGCGTTGACAAGAGCGTGGGCCATGCCGGGAATCAGAACCGTCTGCGCGGCCGCCCGGCCAGTCAGATAGGTGACAAGCGCGGCGACCGCGCCGATGATGCCGAGAACGGATCCCACATCCCTGAGCAGCACACGCGCCCTTCCAGGCAGCGAGTATGCGAGCAGATCGAGCAGCACGCTGGTGAAGAGCAGCGCGATCGGAAAGTGGACGACCATCGGATGGACGTTTGGCGCCCATGCCGGAACCAGCGGAATCACTTGGTCACTCCACTCGCCAGGGCGAGACGTTGGTCCACTGGCTCATGGCGTCGAGCGCCCACGCGGTGCTCTTGTCCGTGTGGCAGGAGGTGCACGGATTCGGCACTTTGTACTTATCTGTCATGGCCGGAGACACAAACCGGAACGTGTGGCTCCGGACATTCACCGAGGCGATCGTCTGGGCGATCTGTGGCATGTGACAGGAGACGCACGCGCTTCCCGTACTGTCCGGTCGATGATGCGTGTGCTGCTCCAGCGTTCCACGAGGACCAGCCTGAAGCTGGGGCCCGTGGCACTGGGTACAGACCGCATTGCCGGGAAGCACGAGTTCGGCAGGACGTCCGGTTCCGTGCGGATCGTGGCAGGCCCAGCAGCGCACGCCCTTGGCGTACATCCGGCTTGTGACGAAGTCATTCCCCTGCATCCGGTTCTTGTGCGCCGACCCTTCCGGCCAGTGCGTAAACGTGGTCTCCCCAAGCGTGTGCTCCTCCAGCTGCCAGACGTCGGCTAGTCGACCACCGGCGGTGTAGCCCACCGGCCAATCGTAGTACTGACCCTCGTGTGGATTCTGGCGGGGCTGACCTTGTGAATGGCACTGGATACAGACGTCGTTGGACCGGGTGTCATCGAGCTTCGCGGGATTAACAATCGTTGCCGCGATCGGATTCGCGACGTGGGAACTGCCGGGACCATGGCAGCGCTCGCAGCCGACGTTCCACTCGGTCACCGTCTTCGTCGTGATGTTGTAATTCACCGAGTGACAGCCGTCACACAATGGGCCTGTCGGTCGCTCCTCCTGCGCTTCCGGGTAGTGCGCGACCCACCAGTCGGTGTTTGGCTGAACGTGGTAGAGACGCCAGGTCTTGTTCCGCACGTCCCACTGCGCCGGCAGGACGTAATAGTCATTACCCTGCTTCTTCCAGTAGCGCTGCTTCCATTTCGTGCCGTAGACAAACGCCACATCTTCGGGCCTGAACGTCACCAGAGGGTTCGGCTTCGAGAAGTCGCCGAGTACGGCCTGTGGCCGTTGCTTGGGGTCCTGAACCACGTTGGCCATCAACGTGACCTTCCAGCGGTCGTACTCCGACTTATGGCAGTTCTCGCACGATGCGGATCCCATGTACGAATTCGCCTGGACTGGAGGCGGCGGTGCCGGCTTGGAGCAGCCGCCGAGCGTCAGGACGAATCCGACGCACGCCCACGCGGTCTGCCATTTGGCTGGTGCGTTCACGTTGTGAGTTTATCGCGGGCTTCGCGGGGCATGGAGAAGCCTAGCGTGCCGGCTGTGGTTCGGTATCTGTGTGAGATTCGCCGCGCATAGATCGCATGGTGAAACCCGCGGTTTCAAGCGATATCGGATCGTGGCCATGCGTTTCTAATTTCCGCCCGGTGGGCGGACGCCTGAATACGGCTTCATGCCCAGGCGAAGTTGATCCTCGACGGACTTGTTCCCCTCGTGGCACGCCTGCTCCCACACCTCAAAACCGGATTCCTTGTTCCGGATGAGGGCAGAGACCATCGTCCAGGGGTGTGTATAGACGCGCGGGTCCTCGAGTCGTGCCTCGTAGTGGATCGTGTCGCGGTCGATGAGCGTGAACCGTTCGACCACGTGCAGCGCGTCGCTGAAGAAATTGCCGGCGTTGTCCAGCCACGTCAGACCGTTCGTGTTCGTGACATCAACGACGAGCGTGTTGCCCTCCCACGTCCCGCGCGAATTGCCCTGCCAGAGTTTCATCGCGCTTCCCAGCTGCGGTTTGCCAGTCGTCGGAATGATCCGGTAGGAGTGGGAGTACTCGAGCAGGTGCATCACGTAGCCAGGCATCTGAACAATCTGATGTGCTGCCGGAGCAATCACGTGACGAGGCACGCCGGGTGGAAAACAACTGGCGAGCGGAGAGATGAACCGTTCGACGATGCCCTTCCGAAACTCGAGCGCCCAGGGCTGATAGGGAATTTTCCGGTCCGGCGTATCGACCACGAGGCTGGGTCCCGCCTGAGTGTTTAGGCCGTCAGCGCCATGTTCTTCGATGTCCTGGGAGGTAAACGCCCGCCCCCAGTAACCCTGCAAGTCCGGCCGCCCATCCGCGGTACGTGGCGGATTGAAGGTCTTCGTTTTCGGAAGCGCGCATTCGTGGAACTTCACCGGGTCGAGCGGGCATCCGCCGGCTGTTCGCGGCGTGGCCTGGGCCGATGCGCGATCGGCTGACACCGTAAGCATCAGCACGGCTGCAGCGAGAGAACCGAGTGATTGCGGCTTCACTGGACAACCCTCCGCTCAGAGTTCTGTATGACGATGTGTTCTAGTTGCTGCGGATTATAAGTCCGGGAGCGGCGCCTCCACGCGGCACTGGCAAATCTGAGGGTCGCAATCGAAAACTGTGATCGAGCGACGCCACGCCGGACGTCATCCCCGCTGTTTCCGTCGAAGCCGCCCCCATTTGATCGTCAGAAGTGTTCGTCCGGACTGGACCGGAAGTTGCCGACAGGACCTCCATGTCTAAACGAGGCCCGGCGGCGTTGCTCCTGGCTGGCGCACTGGTCACAGGTCCCGCGACCGCGCAGACGCGGCCCAATCCCAGCCAGCAGCCCACGACATCTTCTTCAATCCAGCAATCCAGTCCATCCGCGCAGGACG
>Ga0210380_10000966_pt1 | contig 11960 bp, 11 predicted proteins | sample PLM4_5_coexredo_FD_155476 | JGI IMG/M metagenome (GOLD analysis project Ga0210380, IMG submission 155476) | Groundwater sediment microbial communities from an aquifer in East River, Colorado, USA - PLM4_5_coex redo | ecosystem: Environmental > Terrestrial > Soil > Riparian zone | place: USA...
GGTCGCGGCCAACGCCGCTAGCGCGAATTTCAACAAGCGCATGAAGTCCTCCTGCGGTGTTGGCGAAAATTAGACCATCCGCCGTAGGGGCGTGGCAAGTGGCGGCGCTGCCGCAGGAGGGCGGCCACCGACTCAAACAAAACGAATCAGTTTTTCTTAGCCGCGTTGTCCGCAATCACGCCCGCCATGCGCGATTGGACCTTAGGATCGAAGAAGGGATCGTCCAGGTCGTGCGGGCGCTCCGCGCCCGGATCGTGAACAATGACCTCCGGCGGAGGTGCTTGACGGGCCGATTGCCGCCCGGTCATCGCCAACCAGAAGTCGCGAACCGTTTGGGCGAGACGAGCCATGGTGCTCCGGAAAAATTTAGGCCGTGAATCCCACCCCACGCGGGGTCGGCTGACTGCAGCATACGGCAGCGACAGTGGCAACGAGCGCAAAGCTCGAAGCAATCGCGATATAGGGCGTGAGCATAAGGGCCTGCATCCACATCGTGAACTCCGACGGTTGATTGCTTGGGCAACGGCCCGCCTTGGTCCTTCGTTCCAAAGTTTTTAGTTAAGGCGCGTTAACCAGTGTGGCCCCGGCGGCTCAGCTAACCAGCAGCAACCACCCGCGGCGGATCAAAGGCGGCGACCGGCATCAGCGGTTCCGTGTAGCGTTCGACCTCGACCAGCGCGGTGGCCGAGCTCGGGCCCTGCCCAAGCTTCGAGGTGCCCTGATCGCGGGTCAACACATTCGGATTGCCATGCCGGCAGAGCGCCAGTTCGCTGTCGTCGGTCGGGTCGTACCAGGCGCCGCAGGACAGCTTCACCACGCCGGCGCTGATGGAATCGCTCACAATGGCGCCGGCGAGACATGAGCCGCGTGCGTTGTGCACGCGCACCACGTCGCCGTCGTTGATGCCGCGCGCTTTCGCATCCGCCGGATTGATCGCGATCGCCTCGCGCCCCGCGATCTTGCCGGAGGCAGCAACCGGCCCGCAATCCATCTGGCTGTGCAGCCGGTCGCGCGGCTGGCTGGACACGAGATGCAGCGGATAGGTCTTGGCGTCCTTGCCGCCGAGCCATTCCCACGGCTCGATCCAGGTCGGGTGCGGCGGGCAGTCGTCGTAGCCGAACCCCGCGATCTTTTCCGAGTAGAGTTCGATCCTGCCGGATGGCGTGCGCAGCTTGTGTTTTTCCGGATCGGCGCGAAAGTCGCCGAACAAAACATATTCCTCGCTGGCGGCGGGGATTTCCAGATAGCCGGTGGTCCAGAACGTATCGAAGTCCGGCAGCGCCGCGGCGTTGGCGCCAGCGCTGCGGCGGCAGCCCTCGTACAGGTGGTGGAGCCACGCGTTCTCGTCGCGGCCCTGCGTGTAGGCCTCGGCGACGCCGAGCCGTTTCGCCAGATCGCTGAAGATGGCGAAGTCGTTGCGCGCTTCGCCGACCGGCGCGACCGCCTGCTGCATGACCATGATGAACTTGTCGCGGCGCGCGCCGCCGATGTCGTTGCGCTCCAGCGACGTAGTGGCCGGCAGCACTATGTCGGCGTGGCGCGCGGTTGCGGTCCACCACGGCTCGTGCACGACGACGGTCTCAGGCCGTTGCCAGGCGCGGCGGAGCTTGTTGGTGTCCTGATGATGGTGGAATGGATTGCCGCCGGCCCAATAGACCAATTTGATGTCTGGATAATTGCCACGCTTGCCGTTGAAGTCGTAGGCGCCGCCAGGATTGAGCAGGCAGTCGGAGATGCGCGCCGCCGGGATCGTGACGTTGATCGGGTTCTTGATGCTGTCCATCGCCGGCGCGGCAAACGACAGCGGCGCGTCGCCGATGCCGGCGCCCGAGCCATAGCCGAAACCGAAGCCGCCGCCCGGCAGGCCGATCTGGCCGAGCGCCGAGGCCAGCAGGATCACCGCCCAGTACGGCTGCTCGCCGTGATGCGCGCGCTGCAACGACCACGATGCCGTTACCATCGTGCGGATCGCGGCCATGCGCCGCGCCAGCGCGCGGATCGTATCGGCCGGCACGCTTGTGATCGGCGCGGCCCAGTCGGCGCTCTTCGGCTGGCCGTCGCTGTCGCCCATCAAGTAGGGCAGCACGCGCTCGAAGCCGACGCAGAATTTGTCGAGGAAGTCCTGGTCGTGCAGCCCTTCGCTGACCAGCGTATGGGTGAGCGCGAGCAGCATTGCGGTGTCGGTGTTCGGCCTGATCGGAATCCATTCCGGGCGAACGGCATCCGGGCCATCCTCGCGAATCGGACTGATGTTGACCACCTCGACGTGGGCCTTCGCCAGCTCGGCGATCCAGCCGCCGGTGGAGTGGGAAGCGCAGCCGCCCTTGCTGACCAGGGTGTTCTTCGGGTTCGCCCCGCCGAACAGCACCATCAGCCTGGAATGTTGCGCGATCGAGGACCACGAGGTGAGCGGACCGACCACCGATTGCGGGGAGCCCACGATATGCGGCAGGAACGCCAGCGCCGCGCCGAAGCTGTAGTTCATTACCTGATCGGTATAGCCGCCGGAGGCCGCGAGGAAACGGTGAAGCTGGACCCGCGCCTCGTGAAACAGACCGGCGGACGACCAGCCCTGTGAGCCGCCCATGATGGCGGCGTTGCCGTAAAGGCGTCGTACCCGCTCGATTTCCCCTGCGACCAGATCGAGCGCCTTGTCCCATGGCACCGGAACGAACGGCTCCCGCCCGCGGCTTTCACTTGGACCGGGGCCGTGCTTGAGCCAGCCCTCGCGCACCATCGGCTGCGCGATGCGCGATTTGGAATGCACCGCATCCGGGATGGCCTTGATCAGATGTGAAGGATCGGGGTCGCGCTCGAACGGCCGCACACCGACGATCCGGCCGTCTTCGACCTCGGCCGAGAATGCGCCCCAGTGCGAATGATTGCGGACGAGGTTCATGGCGCTCTCTTTAGCTGGATCCCGGGTTCGCCGCTACGCGGCGCCCCGGGATGACGGCTTCGCCGTCATTTGATCGCCAGCGGATTGACCGGCGAACCGACCGCGCCGGTGATCGGGATCGCCGGCGCGACGAACAGGAACTCATAAGTCTTGTCGGCGGCGCAATCCTCGCCCAGTTCCTTCAGCTCGAAAATCTCGCCCATGGTCATCCCCATGATCGGGATGGTGATCCAGTGCCAGGGCTGGTTGATGCCCTCTTCGCTCTCGTTCGGCCGTACCTCGCAGCCCCAGGTGTCGCTCGCCAGCGCCGCGAGCTCGGTGCGCTTGATCCACTCCAAGGTCTCGAAGGCAAAGCCCGGCGCGTCGCCGCCGGGATAGCCGTCCCAGCTCCCGAGCTTCTGGCAGCGCTCCATCTGTCCGGTGCGGACGATGACGTAGTCGCCGCGCTTCATGGTGACGCCCTGCTTCTTTGCGGTCTCGTCGAGGTCCTGGCAGGTGATGCCATAGCCGTCGTCGAGCGAGTCGACGCCCTTGAAGCGCGCGACGTCGAGGAACACGCCGCGGCCCACCATCTTGTGTTTGGTCTTCTCGATTCCGCACTTCTGCGCGCCGGCGGTCGTTACCTCGCGGCAGTCGTAGCCGTTCCACATGTAGTTCTCATAGAACACGTGGCCGAGCCCGTCCCATTGCGTGCCGCATTGCAGCGGCATCACCACCATGTCGTCGGCGGCGCGGATGCCGCGCTTGTCGAGCACGCCGGAGTAGGCGTCGGTGCCGGTGCGCAGCATGGTGTGGATCGGATTAGTGCGGCCCATCGCCGGATATTTGCTTTTCGCGCCCTGCGGCCCGGTGTGATCGAAGTTGAGCGCGAGCGAGATCACCTTGCCCTTCTTGACGAGGCGCGTCGCCGCGACAATGTCTTCGGCGGAGGTGAAATTGAGGGTGCCGATCTCGTCGTTCGGGCCCCACTTGCCCCAGTTCTTGTATTTCTCCGCGGCATCGCTGAGATCCTGACGCGTGTACTTCTTGGCCATGGCATTTCCTCTCCGGGGCGTTTTCGTGAATCGAGGTTGGCCAGAAACGATGGGCGCGTCCACTGCTTTTTCAGCTAGTATTGTGGGACCGGAAAAGGGAGGAAGCGCGATGGCCGAGAAGAAGGTGCCGTATCAGGTCAACGGCAGGCCGTTCGAGGGCGTGATCGTCTATGACGACAGCGTGACTGGCAAGCGTCCGGCCGTCTTCATGCAGCCCGACTGGAAGGGTGTCTGCGCCGACACGATCGCGCAGGCGCGCACCGCCGCGGGCAAGGACTACGTCATGCTGATGGCGGACATGTTCGGCAAAGGCTACGGCGACAAGCCGAAGACGCAGCAGGAGCTGCGGGCCGGCATGACCGCCGTGCACCGGGACCTCGCCTTCACCCTTGCCTGCGGCAGCGCGGCCTATGACGCGCTCATGGCCGAGGCGAACAAGCTAGGCGTCATCGATGCCGGCAGGAAGGCGGCGATCGGCTATTGCGCGGGCGGCGGCTTCGTCCTCGAGCAGGCGCGCGCCGGCGCGGACTTCAAGGCGGTCGTGGTGCTCCACGTCACCAATCCCAATCCGGTCGCCCCCGGCACGCCCTGCAACATCAAGGGACGGGTGCTGGCGATACACGGTTCGGACGATCCGGTGACGCCGAAGCCGATGATGGACGCGTTCGAGGAGGAACTCGCCAAGGCCAAAGTCGATTGGCAGGTGATGATGTTCGGCGGCGCGGTGCATTCGTTCTGCGATCCGACGGTCAACGCCGGGCCGACCCGCTACGATGAGAAGCTGTGCCGTCAATCCTATAGGCTGATGCGCGACTTCTTCGCCGAGACGCTGTGAGGGGCAATATGCCGAAGGCGCTGCGCTTTATTGTTCTGTTCGCGGTCTCCATTCTGCTCGTCTGCGGTCCGGCGCGCGCGCAGGAGACCTATCCCAGCAAACCGGTGCGGATGATCGTGCCATTCGCGCCGGGCGGCCCCGCCGACATCATCGCGCGACTGGTGGCGCAAAAGCTGACCGAGGAGTTCGGCAAACAGTTCTACGTCGAGAACCACGCCGGCGCCGGCGGCAATATCGGCGCAGGGGTCGCAGCGCGCGCGGCGCCGGACGGCTATTCGCTGATGCTGACCAGCCAGGTCACCGTCATCAATCCGCATCTCTACAAATCGGTGCCCTACGATCCGGACAAAGACTTCGTGCCGGTGACGCGGATCGCGACCTCGCCGAACGTGCTGGTGGTGCATCCGTCGGTGCCGGCCAGGACCGTCAAGGAACTGGTCGAGCTGATCAAGCGCGAGCCCAGCAAATACACCGGCTACGCCCAGCCCGGCCTCGGCACCTCGGCGCATCTCAGCGGGGAGTTGTTCCGGCTGACCCTCGGTCTCGATCTGCCGTCGATCCCGTTCGGCGGCGGCGGGCCGATGATCCAGTCCGTGGTGGCGGGCCACACGCCGATTGCGTTCTCGTCGATGCCGCCGGCGGCGGGACAGATCCAGGCCGGCACCTTGCGCCCGCTCGCGGTCACCGGCGAGAAGCGGATCGACAGCCTGCCGGATGTGCCGACCCTGATCGAGGCGGGCTATCCCGGCCAGACCGGGGATACACCGGTCGGCATCTATGTGCAGACCGGGACGCCGAAGGAGATCGGCGAAATCCTGCGCGCCAAGGTGCTCAAGATCATCGCCATGCCCGACGTGAAGCAGAGGCTTGCCGCGGTCGGCTTCGTGCCGATCGGTGACACGCCTGAGGAATTTGCCGCCTATCTCGAGGCGGAAAGCGAGAAGTGGGGCAAGGTGATCCGCGACGGCAAGATCATGCTGCAATGAGGAATCCGAAAATGAAAGTTTCGCGCGCGCTGATGGCATCTTTCGCTGCCATCCTCATCACGGCGGCGGCAGGCCACGCCCAGGAGGCCTATCCCGCGAAGCCCGTGAAGGTGATCGTGCCGTTCGCACCGGGCGGCCCGAGCGATGTGACCGCGCGGATCGTCTTCGCCGTTATGTCGAAGAACGTCGGCAAGCAGTTCGTCATCGAGAACCACGCGGGCGGCGCGGCCAACATCGGCATCACGCTCGCGTCCCGCGCCGCGCCGGACGGCTACACTGTGCTGCTTTCCTCATCAAGCCTTTGGATCAATCCCAACACCTACGCCAAGGTCGCCTATGACCCGGTGAAAGACTTCATCCCGATCTCGCTGGTCGCAACCACGCCGAACTCGCTGGTGGTGCATCCGTCGGTTCCAGTGAAGACGGTGAAGGAACTGGTCGACATGCTCCGCACCGCGCCGGGCAAATACACCATCGCCAATCCCGGCACCGGCACGCCGCCGCATCTGTCCGGCGAGCTGTTCAAACACGCGCTGAAGCTGGAGACCACATCGGTGCCGTTTGGCGGCGGCGGTCCGATGATCCAGTCGGTCGTCGGCGGCCACACGCCGATCGCGTTCTCGTCGATGCCGCCGGCGGCGCCACAGATCAAGGCCGGCACAATCCGGGCGCTCGCCGTCACTGCGCTCAAGCGCAGCAACGCGGTTCCCGACGTTCCGACCATGACCGAGGCGGGCTATCCCGGCCAGGAGGGCGACACGCCGCAAGGCATGCTGGTGCCGGCCGGCACGCCGCAGCCGATCGTCGATTTTCTGTATCGCGAGTTGATGAAGGTGATGCAGACCGAGGATGTGAAGCAAAAGCTTGGCAACGCCGGTCTCGAGGTCGTCGCCAACACGCCCGCCGAGTTCGCCACCGTCATCAAGGTGGACGGCGCGAAGTGGGGCAAGGTGGTCAAGGACGCCGGCATAAAGCTGGAATAACAAGGACCGTCACGCCGGCAGCCGCAGCCCGGCGCGCTCCAACCGCGGCAGCACCTCGGCGCGGAAGTACGGCAGCTCGTCTGCGTAGTTCACGAGCGACACCGCGATCCCGGTCAGGCCGGCGCGGCTTAATTCGATCAACTGCCGCGCGATATGGTCCGGATCGCCGACCATCGGCACACCGCTGTTGCCATGCGCCATCTGGCCGCGCAGCCGCATAAATTCCTCCATCTGAGTGGTCTGCGGCGTAATCTTGCGAAGCGCCAGCATCTGGTCGGCCGCGGCCCAGTCGGCCTGGTCGACCACGACGTGGTGGTGATAGTCCTCGGCCTGCTTCATGGTCGGCCGGCAGGTGATGACGCCGACCGTGAACACGCTGATGGCGCGGCCGAGTGCCACGGCTTCGGCCTTCGCGCCGGCCACCTTGTGCGCGGTCTCCTCAACCGAAGTGCGCGACGACTGCATGAAGAACGCATCGCAGTTGCGAACCGCGAACGCGCGGCCGACCGGCGAGGCGCCGGCGTTCATGATCACGGGCTGGGTGCCGCCATAGGGCTTGGGCTTGGCGTGGACGTTCTTCAGTTTGATGAATGCGCCGTCGAAATCGAAATCGTCGCGCGCCGACCACATCAGCTTGATGGCATCGATCCATTCCTGCGCATATTCATAGCGTGTCGCATGCTCGCGCTGCTCGACGCCGAACATCTCGAACTCGCCCTCGTTCCAGCCGACCACGATGTTGAGCCCGAAGCGGCCCTCGCCGATATGATCGGCGGTGACCATCTGTTTGGCCGCGATGACCGGATGAAACAGCGGCGCGTGCACGGTGCCGAACACGGTGATGCGCCTGGTCGCTGCCAAAAGCCCGCAGGCCCAGGTGACGGTTTCGAGCGTCGCCTCCTGATAGCCGGTGTCGCCACCGTAACCCTTCCAGCGGCCGATCGGCAGCAGGAAATCGATGCCGGCCTCGTCGGCCATTCTCGCCAGACGCAGATTGTCGGGCCAGGTGCCGGACCAGCGCTCCGGCACCTTGGTCACCGCCCGGCCCGAGGAGCAGTTGGCGCCGAACAGCCCGATCTTTAGCGCATGACCGCCCGCGAGCAGGCTTCGCTGCGGCAACGATGAATTTGCAATCGGCACGATTATCCCTCAGGCTTGGCTCGGTCCCCATTACCGGACGCTGGCGTCTTTGGCGACGCCAATAAAAACAAAATTCTTGGGAGGACGTGTGATGGCGTTGAACTGGATCGCCCGCGGACTCGCAGGCGTCGCTGCGCTGGCCGCAGCATCGGCAGCGCAGGCGCAGACCTATCCCACCAAGAACGTCCGCGTGCTGGTACCGTTCGCGGCAGCCGGCCCGACCGATGTGATCGCCCGGCTCATCGGGCAGAAGCTCGGCGAACTCTACGGCCATCAGCTCTATATCGAGAACGTGCCGGGCGCCGGAGGCAACACCGGCACGGCGCAGGCCGCCAAGGCGCCGGCCGACGGCTACACCCTTCTCGTCATCAGCACTGGCTTCATGGTCAACCCGAGTCTCTATGCCAAGGTGCCCTACGACCCAGTCCAGGAATTCGCGCCGATCACGCTGATCGCGGCGTCGCCCAACGTGCTGGTTGTCCACCCGGACGTGCCCGCGAAGTCGGTCAAGGAGTTGATCGCGCTGATCAAGGCCAGCCCAGGGAAATACAGCTACGCGCAGCCGGCGCTCGGCTCGACGCCGCACCTCGGCGGCGAGCTGTTCAAGCTGACCTTCAACCTCGATCTGGCGATGGTGCCGTTTCCCGGCGCCGCCCCCGCCATCACCTCGACCATCGGCGGCCACACGCCGATCGCCTTCACCGCACTGCCGCCCGCGATCACCGCCGCCAAGGAAAATAAGGTCCGCGCCCTCGCCGTGATGGCGGAGCAGCGGGTCAGTGCGCTGCCGGATGTGCCCACCATGGCAGAGGCGGGTGTCGCGGATCAGGAGGCCGACACCCTAACCGGAATCGTCGCGCCCGCCGGCACGCCGAAGGAAATCGTCGATCAGCTTCAGCGCGACATCGCCAAGATCGTCGCCCAGCCGGACATCAAGGCGAAGCTCGACGCGCTCGGCTTCCGGCCCGTCGCCAATACGCCGGCGCAGTTCGCCACGCAGATCAAGGCCGAGATGGAAAAGTGGGGCAAGGTGGTGCGGGCCGCCAAGCTGAAGATCGAGTGAGCATTAAGGACGACCGAAAGAGGGAGCAGTCCGATGACGAAATTCATGCGTGCGATCGTGCTCAGCGTGGCATGTCTCATTTCCGGTTCGGCATTCGGCCAGCAATACCCGAACAAGCCGGTGAAGATCATCATCCCGTTCCCGGCGGGCGGCGTGACCGATCTGGCCGGACGGCTGATCGCGCAGAAACTGTCGGAGAGTCTCGGCCAGCAGTTCTATATCGAGAACATCGGCGGCGCCGGCGGCAATCTCGGCATGGCGCAGGTCGCGCGCGCCCCGGGCGATGGCTACACCGTGCTGCTGTCGTCATCGAGCGTCACGGTGAACCCGAGTCTCTACAACAAGATGGCGTTCGACGTGGAGAAAGATCTGATACCGGTCACCAAGGCAGGCGGCTCGCCGAACTCGTGGCTGGTCAATCCGGACTTCCCGGCGAAGAACATGAAAGACCTGGTCGAGCTGTTCAAGAAAGAGCCCGGCAAGTACAGCGTCGGCTCGCCCGGCGCCGGGACCACGCCGTCGCTTTCGATCGAGCAGCTCAAGCACGACCTCAAGGTCAACTTCGTCACCGTGCCGTTCGCCGGCGGCGGGCCGATGACGCAGTCGCTGCTCGGCGGCCATGTGCCGATCTCCTGCGGCGCGATCGGCAACTCGGTCGCCCTTATCAAGGAGGGAAAAATCCGCGCGCTCGGCATCACCGACAAGAAGCGACTGGAGACGCTGCCCGACATTCCGACGCTCGACGAAATGGGCATCAAGGACCAGGAGGCCGAGACCATCACCGGCGTGTTCGTTCCCGCCGGGACGCCGAAGGAGATCGTCAATCTGCTGCAAAAAGAGATTTCCGCGATCGTGAAATCGGCCGACATCAAGCCGAAGCTCCTGGAAATGGGCGTGGTGCCTGAAGGTGGTTCTCCGGAAAGCTTCGCAGCCTACGTGAAGGCCGACATCGCCAAGTGGAAGCGGGTCATCGAACAGTCGAACATTCCGAAGATTTAGTGGAATGACGCTCGTTCGGCGAAATTTCCTGCGCCTCGCCTGCGGCGCCATCGCCGGGTCGGTGGTCGCGCCGGACGTCCGCGCGCAGAGCTACCCGGCGCGGCCGATCCGGCTGGTGGTATCGGTCGCGGCCGGCGGTACGAATGACGTGACCGCACGCATGATCGCCCAAAAGCTCACCGAAGCATGGGGGCATCATGTCTTCGTCGACAATGTCCCCGGCGGCGGCGAGATCGTCGGCACCGGTCAGGTCGCGAAGGCCGAGCCGAACGGCTACACGGCGCTGTTCGCAACCGGCGCCTTCACCCTCAACCCGAGCCTGCACAGCAAGCTGCCCTACGACACGCTGAAGGACTTCACGCCCGTCACGCTGGTGGCGTCCGGACCGCACGTGCTCACGGTGCATCCTTCGGTTCCGGCCAAGGATGTGAACGAGCTGGTCGCGCTGGTGCGGGCCAATCCCGGCAAGTACAGCTTCGCGTCGTCGGGCGCGAACACGCAGCCGCGGCTGGTGGGCGAACTGTTCAAACTGAAGTTCGGGCTCGATCTGGTGCATGTCCCGTTCAACGGCGGCGGGCCCGCCATGACATCGACCATCGGCGGGCACACACCCATCGCCTTCACGTCGCTCGGCAACGCGGCACCGAGCATCAAGGACGGTAAGCTGCGGGCGCTGGCGCTGACCAGCGCGCAGCGCCTCGCGGAATTCCCGAACGTACCGACCATGGCAGAAGCCGGGCTGCCGCAGTTGGTCACCGGCTCGATGCAGGGCGTCGTGCTTCCGGCCCGGACGCCCAAGCCTATCGTCGACCGCTGGCACACCGACGTCGCGAAGATCGTGGCGCGCCCGGAAATCCGGGATCGCCTGATCGGGCTTGGCCTCGAGCCGGTTGCCAACACTCCGCAGGAGTTCGAGGCCTGGATCAAGGCGGAGATCGAGAAGTGGGGCGAAGCGATGCAGGCGGCCAAGGTCGACAGGATTTGAAACAATGCACATTGTCGACATCCGCGAAACCGCGATCCCGTTGAATTCGAATCTGAGCAATTCCGGGTTCAATTTCTCGGAGATGACCACCTCGGTGGTCGCGGTCATCACCGACGTCATCCGCGATGGCAAGCCGGTTGCCGGCTTCGCCTTCAACTCCACCGGCCGCTACGCCTGCGGCGCGCAGATGCGGGCGCGGTTCATTCCGCGGATTCTGAAGGCCGATCCGAAGTCGCTGATGAACGAAGCTGGCGATAATCTCGACCCGGAAAAAATCCTTGCCGTGATGATGCGTAACGAAAAATCTGGCGGGCACAGCGAGCGCTCGGTCGGCATCGGCACCATCGAGGTCGCGGTCTGGGACGCCATCGCCAAGATCGAAGGCAAGCCGCTGCATCGCGTGCTGGCCGAGCGCTACAACGGCGGCAAGGTGATCGACAAGGTGTTCTGCTACGTCGGCGGCGGCTGGTACGCGCCGGGCAAGACCACCAGGGATCTGCAGGACGAGATGCGGCGGCATTTGGATTCCGGCTACACCATGGTGAAGATGAAGGTCGGCGGTGCGTCGCTTGCCGAGGACATCAGCCGCATCGAAGCGGTGAAGGCCACCGTCGGCAACCGCGGCGAGCTTGCGGTCGACGCCAACTCCAAGTTCGAGCGCGACGAGGCGATCGCCTATGCCAGGGCGATGTCGCCCTACAAGCTGCGCTGGTACGAGGAGCCGTGCGACCCGCTCGACTTCGCGGCGCTGAAGGATATTTCTGATGCCTATGACGGCGCGCTGTCGACCGGCGAGAACCTGTTCTCGACCCAGGACGTGGAAAATCTCGTCCGCTTCGGCGGCCTGAGGGCGGAACGCGGCGACGTCATCCAGGTCGACCCGCCGCAGGCCTATGGCATCGTGCAATACGCCCGCACGCTCGACATGCTCAAGCGCCACAACTGGCCGCGCTCCGGCCTATTCCCGCACGGCGGCAACCAGATGTCGCTTCACATCGCCGGCGGCTTCGGATTGGGCGGCGCGGAATCCTATCCC
>Ga0210380_10000967_pt1 | contig 11952 bp, 11 predicted proteins | sample PLM4_5_coexredo_FD_155476 | JGI IMG/M metagenome (GOLD analysis project Ga0210380, IMG submission 155476) | Groundwater sediment microbial communities from an aquifer in East River, Colorado, USA - PLM4_5_coex redo | ecosystem: Environmental > Terrestrial > Soil > Riparian zone | place: USA...
CTTTCGCATCGGTCGTCGGCTTGCCGTCGGCGTCGAACGCCCAACCAAGCGGAATAGGCTTACCGTCTTTCGCCGCGACCATGATCTTGCCGCGCGCGACTTCGGTGAGGGATAAATCGATAATGAGAGGCGATTTGCCTTGTCGCGGAAACACCGCCGCGACCGGATTGGTGCCGAACAGGGGCTTTTTGCCTCCCCACGCATTGATCGCCGCTGGCGAAGTCGTGAAGCCCATACCGATCAGACCGGCTTGCGCAAGCGGCGCGAGATGGTAATCCATCGCGCCGCAATGATGGCTGTTCGTGACGCCACAGAATGCGACGCCGAATTCCCGCGCGCGGCGTGTCGCTTCGCGCGTGGCCAATTCCATTGCAAGGTAGGCGAGGCCGCCCTGCGCATCGATCAGACACGCGGCGCCTTTCTCATGCGCGATCCGCGGCTCCACTGTGCCGCTCGCGCGGCCTTCTTTCACGTGCTGAGCGTAGAGCTGCACTCGCGACAGGCCATGCCCGCCCAGGCCCGCCATCTCGGCGGCGACGAGCGCGCGCGCCGTGGCGTCCGCCATCGCGGGCGACGCGCCCGCGCGCGTGAGCGCGGCGCAGACGAGTTGCGCGACTTCGCTTATCGGCAGCCTGTTATTCATGGACACAGAGGGAACAGCCTGAAGCTCAGGCAGCTTTCTCCACCAGCAGGGTTTGGCCCGGCTTGACGCGGCTGAAGACGACGGGTTTGGTTGCAACGTCGAAGCGGCCGTCGTGCAGCGTCACGCACGTAAAGTGCGAAGTTGCGAGATCGCCCACCTCGGGAAAATCGCTGCGGAAATGCGCGCCACGCGAATCCTCGCGCGCCATCGCCGCGAAGTTGATCGACTTGCTGACCAGGATCTGGCTCTTCAGGTTCAGCCAGTCGTGCCACGTGAGGTTGAACGCGAGATTGCCGGCCTCGACGCCGATGCCGTCAAGCCGCGCGTCGAGTTCGTCGAGCTTGCCTTGCGCGCGCTGCATGCTCGCCGCGTCGCGCACGATGCCGACGTCGTCCCACATGACTTCATAGAGTGTTTCGCGGACGGCGTTGAGATCGCCGGCGGGCCGCGTCAGCGGCGCGCGGCAGCGTTCAACTGCGGCATCGAGCGCGGCCTGATCAGGTGCATTAAAGGCGCCATGCGCTTTGACCCAGCCGGGCAGCACGTCGCCGGCAATGCCACCGAACACCGTCGAATTAGCTACCCCATTGCCGCCGAGCCGGTTGGCGCCATGCACGCCGCCCGAATCTTCCCCGGCGACGAAGAGACCGTGCAGAGTCGTCGTGCAGTCCGCTTTGAACGCGACGCCGCCCATCATGTAGTGCGCGGTCGGCACGACTTCGACGAGACCGCCCGCGAGGTCGAAACCGCAATCGTCGCAGCGCTCGACCATGCCTTTGAAGTTTTTACGGTTATTGTCGGCGCCGAGATGGGCCATGGCGATATACACACCGCCATTGGGCGTCGTGCGGCCCGCGCGCATCTCCGCGAAAATCCCACGCGACACGATGTCGCGCGTCGCGCGCTCGAGTTTCGCATCGTAATTTCCCATGAAGCGCTCGTGGTTGCCGTTCAACAGGTAGCCGCCGGCGCCGCGCAACCCCTCTTCGAGCACGGTGCCGGTCATGCGCGTGCCCGTGCCCGCGAGCAGACCGGTCGGATGAAACTGCACCATCTCCATGTCGCGCAGCGTGAGTCCGGCGCGCAACGCCATCGCCATGCCGTCACAGGTCTTGTCGCCGGACGGCGTGTGATATTTGTACATCGTCGGCCCGCCGCCGGTGCCGAGCAGCACCGCCTGCGCCTGCACGAACACGAGTTCGCCCGTGCGCACGTCTATCATCAGCACGCCCGCCAACGCGTCGCCCGCCTTGTTCTTCACGAACTCGACGGCGCGATGCTCCTCGAGCCGGTTGATGCCGCGCGCCCATACCTGCTCCGCGAGGCGGTTGATGATTTCGATGCCGGTAAGGTCGCCCTTGTGAACCGTGCGGTCGAAGGTCTGGCCCGCGAACGCCTTCTGGTGGATCGTGCCGTCGGGATTGCGGTCGAAGAAGCAGCCGAGCTCGTTCTCGAGCTCATGGATGCGCTCGATCGCGACGTTCACGAGCGTCCATGCGAGTTCCTGGTCGGGCAGCCATTTGCCGCCTTCTATCGTGTCCATGAAATGGCGCTCGATCGAATCGCCGACGGCGAGCGCGACGTTGTAGCCGCCCTGCACCATGCGCGTGCAGCCGCATTTGCCGAGCAGCCCCTTGACTGCAACCGTGATGGAGAGCGCCGGGTTCTTTTGATGCGCATGCAGCGCGGCGAACAGGCCCGCACCGCCCGAACCGAGGATCAGGATGTCGGTTTTTATCGTTCTCATCGGATTCCTAAGACTTGACGCCGAGCGCGGCGAGCACGGCCGCGCGCTTGCCGAGCGCGGCTTCGTTGACCTTCGTATACAAATTGCCGCCGTGGCTGTCCATCGCGACTAGCAGCGGACCGAAACCTTTGACCCGGAATTTCCACAGCGACTCTGGGTTCAGATCGTCGAGATCGACGTCTTCGATCTGCTCGACCCACGTCGTTTCGAGCGCTGCGGCGCCGCCGATGATCGCGAGGTAGACGCCGCCTAAGTCCTTGAACACCGCCTGCGACGCCGCGAAGAGCCCGCCTTTGCCGATCACGATGCGCACACCGTACTGCTCCATCAGCGGCCGCGTGAAGCGCTCCATGCGAGCGCTCGTCGTGGTACCGATGCAGATCGGCTCATAGCCCGACGGATGCGCGACGGTCTCGCCGACCCACTTCACATTCGGTGCCGTATGGATGACCGCGTGGCCTTTGAGATCGAAGCGCGTCGTGCGGCCGCGATCGAACATGTGGATCAGCGTCGCATCGCGGATGCCGTAGAGCGTCGCGTTCAGCGTCACGGTGTCGTTGACCCTGAGCTTGCGCACGTCGGCTTCGGACACCGGCATGTTGAAATCGTAATGGGCCATGATCAGAATCCGTAACTCAGGCCGGCTGGCGTGAACGTCGCGCGCGCGCGGCGTGCCGAGTGGCACTGCATATTGACCGCCACCGGATTCATCGTGATGTGCGTGGCGGCAGTTTCGACGTGCACGGCGAACGACGTCGAATCGCCGCCGAGTCCCTGCGGGCCTACGCCAAGTTTGTTCACGACCGCGGACAGTTCCGACTCGAGCTTCGCGCCCTCCGGATCGGTGCAGTGCGAACCGAGCGGCCGGGTCGCCGCGACTTTGGAAAGGTGCACGCAAAGGTCGGCGGTGCCGCCGACGCCGACACCGACGATCGTCGGCGGGCATGTTTTGCCGCCCGCATCGAGCACGCAGTCGATCACGAAGGTTTTCACCGCGTCGACGCCGTCGGCGGGTATCGCCATCTTGAGCCACGAATTATTTTCCGAGCCGCTGCCCTTCGGAATCATTTCAATCGACAGCGTGTCGGGCTCATCCGAAAAATCGATGTTGATCACCGGCACCAGGCGCCCGCACGACGTGTGCTCGTTCGCGCGCGTGACCGGATGCACGACCGACGAGCGCAGCGGATGCTCCTTGGTCGCCCGCGCGCAGCCCGCGGCGATCGCCGCTTTGAGCGCATGACCGTCGACTTCGAGGCCGCGGCCGATCACGACGTTGTAAATCGGGATGCCCGTGTCCTGGCACAGCAGGTTGTTGGTGTCTTCCGCGACCTTGATGTTCCGGATCATGGTGCCGAGCACCGACTTGCCGGTCGCGTCGGTTTCGGTTTTGTCGAGACGCGCGAACCCCTCTTTGATGTCGGGCGGCAGGATCTTGACCGCACGTATGTACAGCTCCTTGCACGCCTCTTCGACTGCTTTCAGATCGACTTTCATCAATACCTCAGGATTGAGGATTGAGGATCGTGGATTAAGGGAACAACGCTGTCGCTTGCTCGATCCTCAATCCTTGGACCTCAATCCTAGCTTTGCATTCCCCACTTACGCACGGTTTTGAGCTCGATGTTGCGGAAGATGAAGTTTTCGACCACCAGGCCGATGATGATCACCGAGAAAAGTCCCGCAAACACGTTGGCGATCTCGAGCTGGTTCTTGTTCTCGTAAATGAACCAGCCAAGGCCGCCCGAACCTGACGACACGCCGAACACGAGTTCGGCCGCGATCAGCGTGCGCCATGCAAACGCCCAGCCGATCTTCATGCCCGTCAGGATGTTCGGGAACGCCGCCGGGATCAGGATCTTCATCACGTAGCGCGGCCCGGTAAGTCCGTAGTTGCGCCCGACCATGCGCATCGTCTGCGAGACGGACAGGAAACCGGAATGCGTGTTGAGCGCGACGGGCCACAGCACCGAATGAATCAGCACGAAGACCAGGCTGCCGTTGCCGAGGCCGAACCAGATCAGCGCGAGCGGCAGGAGCGCGATCGCGGGCAGCGGATTGAACATCGCCGTCAATGTTTCCAGCAGGTCGTTGCCGACGCGCGAGGTGATCGCGAGCGCAGTCAGCACCGATGCCAGGAACATGCCCGAGAAGTAACCCATCAACAGGACCTTGATCGAGAACCAGCCGCGCTGCAGCAGCACGCCGTTCTTGATGTTGTCGTAAAACGCGCTGATGGTGTCGCTGAACTTCGGGAACAGCAGCGGATTCTCGAGCGCCGACGCGTAAACCTGCCAGATCGTGGCGAGCAGCACCAGCAGGATGCCTTTGCGCACCGCCGCGTTGTTGAAAATCTTCTCTGAAGTCGTGAGCGGCTTTTCGACGACCCCATAAGCGCTGGTCTCGACGTCGCGCACGAATTCCGCGCGCTGCACCAATACGTTTTCAGCCATGGGGCGCTACCTCCTCTTCGATCTTGTCGGCGAACAGCATGTCGTGAATGCTGTCCGAGAGTTTCTTCCCGTCCTTGCCAACGTGGTCCGTACCGTCACTGTTCAGCTCCGCTTTGACGCGGCCCGGGTGCGGCGACAGCAGCAGGATGCGGTTGCCGATCAGCACCGCTTCGGGAATCGAGTGCGTGACGAACAGCACGGTGAAATGGGTTTCGTCCCACAGCTGCAGCAATTCTTCCTGCATCTTCCGGCGGGTCAGCGCGTCGAGCGCGGCGAACGGCTCATCCATCAGCAAAATTTCAGGTTCCATCGCCATGCCGCGCGCGATTGCAACGCGCTGCTTCATGCCGCCCGACAGCGTGTGCGGATAGCTGTTGGCGAATTGCGTGAGCTTGACCTTTTCGATGTACTGCATCGCCTTGTCCTCAGCCGCTTTGCCCATAAGGCGGCCACTCGAGGTCAGCGCGAACATCACGTTTTGCTTGACCGTTTTCCACGGCAGCAGCTGGTCAAACTCCTGGAACACGAACACCCGGTCGGCACCGGGCTTGGCGATGACCTCGCCGTTCAGCCGCATGGTGCCCTCGGTGGGCGGCATGTAACCGCCGACGGCCTTGAGCAAGGTCGACTTGCCGCAGCCCGATGGTCCGAGGATCACGAAGCGGTCGGACTTGAAGACCTTGAAGTCGACGCGATACGTCGCGGTGACGAGATGCTCCTTGGTCTTGTACTGCAAAGTGACGCCGTCGACTTCGAGGAGTGGTTTGACTTCGCTCATGAGCGGATTCCGGAAATGACCAGGGATGCGGCTGAAATTCTCAATCGACCTGCAGTTTGCGCTCGCGCACGATCTTCGCCCAGCGCTCGGTTTCTTCGCGCACGTATTTGGTGAAATCCGCGGGGCTGTTGCCGACCGGCACCATGCCGAGGCCGTCGAAGCGACTCTTCACGTCGGCGGCTTCGAGCGCTTTTGCGGTATCGCGATAAACCTTGTCCACGACTTCTTTCGACGTTCCCGCCGGCACCATGAAGCCGAACCAGCCGAGGTTCTCGAACCCGGGCAGCGTTTCGGCAACCGCCGGCACGTTCGGCAACTGCGGTGCGCGCTGTTTGCTCGTCACGCCGAGCGCACGCAGCTTGTTCTGCTGGATGAAATTGATCGCCGCCGCAAGGTTCGGCGTGGAGAACGGCACTTGCCCCGCCATCGTATCGACGATCGCCGGCGCCTCGCCTTTGTACGGAATGTGCACGACTTCGATCTTCGCGGCATACAGAAAGTTTTCGGCCGCCAAGTGGGTCTGGCTGCCGAACCCCGCCGATCCGTACGAAATCTGGCGCGGCCGGGACTTGGCGAGATCGATCAGCTCCTTGACCGTCTTCGGCGGAAAGGTCGGCGTCACGATCAGGACCTGCGGACCGCTCGCGACGTTGGTCACCGGCACCAGATCCTTGGCCGGATCGAACGGCATCTTCTTGTAGATGTGCTGGTTCGCGGTCACGATCGAGCCCGAGGTCATGAACAGCGTGTAGCCATCGGGCGCGCTCTTCGCGGCAAGCTCGCCGCCGATATTGCCGCCGGCACCGGCGCGATTGTCGACGATCACCTGCTGGGACCAGAGTTCGTTCAATTTTTGCGCCACCACGCGCGCCACGATATCGGTGGCGCCGCCCGCCGCGAACGGCACGATGATACGTACGGACTTCCCCGGATATACCTGCGCGGCGACCGACGCCGGAACGAGTACGGCGGCGCCGAGCGCAAAGCAGTGCATTACACGCATGTTTCCTCCGGATTTCTGGGATGGTCGAACCAACGAAATTCCCGCGTAGTTTACATCCTTCCGCCGCATTTCTAACGGAAGATATAGATCGGGCTCGACCAGATCAGATGGCCGTCTTCCTGCGTGACGCACACGTAAAGCGCGTTGTCGCCTTGATCCGTCAGCTTGATGCGGCGCTCGAGTTGCGCGCGCGTATGCGTGTTCTCGTCCGGCAATCGAAACACGCGCAGCTGGCGCTTGATGCCGCCATTGGCGAACACGCGATCCTCGATGCCAATGTCGGCAATCTTGATTTCGGTTTTCACCAGCGCGGTATCTATCTGCAAAGTGCCCGCCTGCGGATCGGCGAGCCACGCGTCGAAGCCGGCAAATCCACCGGTCGTCAGCCCGCCCCATTTCAGTTGGCCGGGTGCGAGCTGTTCAAGTTTCTTGTCGAGATTCCAGAAATTGATGGTGCGAACTTTCTCGAAGCTGTTGCCGGTGAGCGTGCAGCCGCCGTCCCACACGGTCTGGCGGCCGCGGCCGCGGTATTCGGAACCTTCCCAGATCACGCGGATGCGCCGGCCGAGCGATTTTTGGGCAAACGGGCGAAACGTCTCAAGCGTATCCAGGCGATTGCGGATTTCGATGCGCTCGATCGGCGCCGATGCGTGCACGTCGATATTGAATGTGACTTCGCGTTCGCCTGAGCGCACGATGTCGCCCATCATCGCGCTTTTCACTTTTTTGCTCGTCGTCGCGCCGAGATTGGGATCGTCGGCGTAAAGCTCGGCGTCGGCCGCGAATGTCACACGCGTATCGAGGACCATGCGGCAGCCGGTCGTCGCGTAATGATGGCGCTTGCGCAACGCGTCGGCCAATTCCTGCCGCGACAAGCCGGTCGCGAGCACGCACGACAATCCGCCGTACGCGCCGAACAGCGAAGCGCCCGGATGGCTCGCGCCATGGCGCCCTTTGTGGCCGTCGGAGTTGGCGAGGATGCCGACGCGGTAACCCTGCTCGAACGCGTCATGCACGAGCCACTCGAACGTGCCCCAGTCGGAATGCACTTCGACGCTGCGCTCGATGCGGGCGTCGTGCGCCATCTTGATGTCCGCGTAACGTCCGCCGATATGCGCGAACACGATGACGTCCTCACCCTTCAGCATCTTGAAGAGATCGTCCGCGCTGTTGGCGTCGGTTTTGACGTCAGACAGATCGTCGATCAGCGCGTGGTGTGAGCGGTGAATCTGCCGGCCCTCGTTCAGGAACATCACGTTGCGGTCGCCGCCGAGCCCCGTGTTGCCCGACCATTCGTAGCCAGGAAACATGATGAAGCGGCCGTCGGCATTGAACTCTTTGGAGAGCTTGTTCAGCTCGTTCCAGAACGGCGTGGTGATCTGGAAGTCGTTGCCCTGATGGCTCATCGCGTCCAGGAATGCGCGGTCGCGCGCGAATTCGATCAGCTCGCGCGCGGAGTTCGTGCCGATGGTCTCTTCCGACTGGCCGTGCAGGTCCGCCCAGTAGGGTAGCAGCGACGCCTGCTCCACGATGCGCAAAGGATTGCTGGTGCAGACCCGCTTGCCCGTGCCGTCGAGCACTTCGATCAATAGGTCGCCGGTTGTCGAGCAGCGCAGGCCTTCGATACTTTTTGCATGCTCGCCGGGCTTCATCGAGACAGTGGCCGGCAACCCGTCGACCGGCATGCCCGCTTTCAATTTGAACGTGCCGTCGACGAGATGCGACGGATTACCCCATTTGTCTTCGCCCTTGAAACCGAGCCTGAACGGTTCGCCCTTGACGCGCAGGGTCGGCAAAACCGCCTTGTAGTGCACCGGCGGTCCGGCGACCACCGAGATGTAAGGCTGCACCGGCAACTCGACGTAGTTGTAAGTGGCCCACGCATCGACGAGCACGCGAAATTCGAACGTCGGTTCGTTGAACGTCTGCATGCGAATGCCGGGCGAGCCCTGGCGCATATCGCCGAAGCGCACGATGATGCGATCGTTTTCACGCAGGAAGCCGCGCACCACGCGGATGAACAGCGTTTTGTCCCACGGCCGGATGTTCATCTTGCCGTCGTACTTCACTTCGAGCACCGCGCCGTTGCTCGCTTCGACCGTCGTGTAGTTCCAGCCTTTGGGATCCGTAAACTGCGGGCGCCCCATGTCGGACGCGAAGCGGTGCACTATTTTGAGCGAGCCGGTGTCGTCGATGCCGAAATAGCCGGCCGTGTAAGTCAACGTGAACGACTGAAAACTGCCGGCTTCGAATTCACCCTGAGGGGAAATTTCCGCATGGCCCATGCGTTCGGCGAAATAAGTTGAATGGGGCATAGCGTCCTCTTTTACTTTCGCGATACCTGCGGGCCGACCACGCCCAGTCCCACGCGCAGCGCCTCGGTCTCCATGATGTCGGCCGGCATGACGTTCGCAATGTTGACGTCGGGCCCGAATTCATCGACCAGGAATTGTTTCATGTCTTCGACCATGGACAGCGTGATGTTGGAAATCCACGGCCCCGGCAGCTCGATCAGCACGCGCGACATGTCGAGGCCGGCGCGCAGCCCGTTGATGAGCTTCTTTTTCGGCTTGCCGTCGACGATCAGCTCGGCCGCTTCCACGAGCACGAGCTCGGCGCCCGCGGCAAAGCAATCTTCGGCCTGCGACACCAGCAATCCCGCGTCATTCTTGGCGTCTTTCGATCCGACTTCGCCGAAAACCGCGAGCCCGCACTCGACCGCCAACCGGATTTGCTCGCGGCGCTGGCGCGGCGTGAGCTCGACGCAGTTATCGGACACTTCGACGACGTCGAAACCCACGCGCTTGGCCTCGAGCAGAAACGGCCGCAGCATTTTCCCGCCGTACGTCGCGAACACGTATTCCTGGAACTGGCCCCCGATGAAAGGCCGGATCCGGTGCCGGCGATAGAGCGCCAGTTTTTTGCGCAGATACGCGAGATCGTACAGACGGGACGTGCCCACCGCGATTTTCGCGAGGTCGATATAGCGGTCCGCCATGGTCACCAGATCGTCGACCTGCATATAGGGCAGGCCGAAATCGGCGACCATCGTCAATCCCGTTTTGCGCGGCTTTTTCTGGCTGCGCGCTGCCGGCAGCTCGACGAATCCGAACGGAACCGATTGTGCGCGCGTTTCGCGTTTTGGCATTTTTTTCTATTCCCTAAAACTGCAGAGAGATTCCGGACGCCAGTATCAACCACAACACGAGGCGCCTGAAGCGCTCTTCGCTGACCCTGTCGAAAATGCGCATCCCCGCCCACAACCCAAGCGCCATGGCGGGCGCGGCGACCGCCAGCGGCAGGATCAACTCCGCCTTGTCGAAGCTGCTCGTCGTCCCCACGCACAGCATCACGAGCACGCCGGTGATCAGGATATACGGTTGATAGATAAAGCGGCTCGTGCGTTTATCCCACCCGCGCAGGCTGCACCAGATGGTCGGCAGCGTACCCTGCAGCAGCGCGAAGCCGCCGAGGACGCCGCTGACCCAGCCGACCATACCGTCCGCGATACGCGCAATGCCGGGGCGCAGCCGCAGGACCGGAATGCGCGGTCGCATGAGCATGTATGAACTATAAGCGATCATGAACGCACCGAACAAATGCCGGAACAACGCCGCATCGAGCCGCTGCAGGGCCAGTACGCCGAGCGGCACACCCAGCGCGCCGCCAAGCACGAACGGCCACAACAGCCGAAATTCTATTTCGCGCCGGAATTGCCAGACGCTCAGGATGTGCAGGACCGTTGCGCAAATTGCCGCCAGCAGGACGATCTGCGCCGGCGGCAGCACGTAAAGCCATACCCCGGTCACCACGATCGCAAACGCAAAACCCGCGCTGCCCACCACAAGCGCGCCCAGGAAGCCCCCAACCGCGATCAGCGTTAGGGCCCCTAACCCCATAAAACGCGCGATGCGCTGTCACGATTTTGGCTCAGAACGCGAAGCAAGACACGCGACTTAGTCATTCTAAGTAAGTGGCTTGCGACAATGTGCTGGGCCAAAACTCGTGACAGCCCGAAGGGTTGCAGCCAGAATCGGCGGCGCACCGCAGCGTGGAGCAGGGGCCCCGCTCGCGGGGATGTGACCGCGAAGGTGGGCGTGAATCGCGTGGATTCGGTGCGCTTCCTGTCGCATTACGGGGTCGCATCCAAGCATACAGCGCTTGGAACCTGCTCCGCCCTCCACGCGACGCCGCGTTGCTCGTCTTGGCAATAGAATAACTATTGCCTTCACCGTGCGCCTTGCCATCACCAATTCTGGCTGCAACGCACACGTGTTTTATGGGGTTAGGGACCCTGGTCAAATCACATTCAACGCGAAAGCAAGTCCCACTGCCATGCTCACGCCCGCCGCGACCGCCAGCAGGCTTTTCTGCCAGTCGCGCCACGCCAGAAATTCGAGCATCAACAAGCGCACGCCGCCGGTCATGTGCGCGGCCAACAATACGACCAGCGCGATCTCGCCGAATTTGACGAGCGGGTGCTGCGTCCACTGCAGAAAGCCGTCGAGCGCCTGCGGCCCCTGCAAAGCCTGCGCGAGCGCCCAGAAATGGAACGGCAGAAAAACGGCCAGCAGCAGCCCGCTCGTGCGGTGCACGATGAATGCCCAGTAAGCGGGGTGATTGCGCGCGCGGAAATCGTTTTTCATGACTGCGGTCATGCGAACACCGCATAGGCCGCGCGCCAGCCCCATAACGCAAGCACGACGCCCAGCATCAACACCGCGAGATCAGCCAGCGTGCCGCGCCAGCCGAACGTTTCGCCCAGTATGGTGCGCAGGCCGATCGGCGCGTGGATGGCCACGGCAGCGACGAACGTCACGTAAAACCCGAGCCACGCGTAATTGCCCCGGGTGCGCCCGAGTATGTCGGCTGCCGACAAGCCGTGGCGCACGGCGTAAATCATCGTAACGAGGTGCGCGACGACGCACACGGCGAGCACGGCCGCGCTGAGGCGTTGCAGGGTCCACAGCAGCACCTGCGCGCGCACGCTCACAGCGTGCCCTTCAACGCGGCAACGGCGATGGCGCGCTTCAATCCCGCGATCCCGGCAGTGGGAGAGATGTGCTTGGGACAACGCTCGGTGCAGCTCATTTGGGTATGACATGCGTGACAGCCCGCGTCGCCGGCGACCGCGGCGAGACGTTCCTGATTTCCCACGTCGCGCACATCGTTGACCAGCGTCCACGCGCGATTGAGCGCAGCCGGCCCCAGATATTCAAGATTCCATGTGACGACATCGCACGCGCTGTAGCACACGCCGCAGCCGATGCACTCGATTGCGGCGTCGACTTCCTTGCGCTGCGGCGAATCCGGCATCACGCGCGCAAA
>Ga0210380_10000968_pt1 | contig 11952 bp, 8 predicted proteins | sample PLM4_5_coexredo_FD_155476 | JGI IMG/M metagenome (GOLD analysis project Ga0210380, IMG submission 155476) | Groundwater sediment microbial communities from an aquifer in East River, Colorado, USA - PLM4_5_coex redo | ecosystem: Environmental > Terrestrial > Soil > Riparian zone | place: USA...
CACATCATTTCGTCTTTCAAACTCTGAGAAAGCGAACGGTGTATTCGTGAGCACCATAAAATCCACCTTGATAACGCTTCCAAGATGAATGATGTTGAACATGGAATTCCGCAGAATGGCTTCCGCGACAGATTCCTGAGAAATGTAATACTCGCCTCCAAACAGGTCGAACACCTTGCGGGTATCTCCCGATTTGAGGGCAACAACGATGTCGATATCGCGAGTCATCCGGGGCGTTGCGTAATAGCTCATGGCGACTGAGCCTGTCAGCATGAAAGCGATTCCCACGGAATCGAGCTTCTTCGATACGTCTCGAAGAATATCAATCTCGGATTGCATGCTGACACCAGTCGAATTTTAGCGTTTCTTGTATTTTATCGATCACCCATTTCACCATAGTCACTTCAATTAGAGCCGTTTGTGATTGCGGCGGCGCTCCCTGAAGCACAAGCGCTGCCAGCACAATTTTCAAAGCGTTCATAGCGAATGTACTGGGCGAAACTTAGAGGAAGGATAAAGGCCCCGGTCGAGGGAATCCACTCAAATGCCGCCAACTTCAAAATCTTTCTTCAGTTGGGGGGCTGTCCTGATTCGTTAGCCCATGCCTGGGCTTTTGCGAGAAGCTCGCCATCATTGTCCCAGAATCCGGGGTTCGCGTGATTCTTCAATTGCTGAAACATGACGCGGGCTTCTTCGCGGTCTCCGGCGATGTACGCCATGTGGGTGATGTGGTTCATATCGCCCCACGTCGCTTTGTAGAGCTTCTCGCGCGCATGGTACCCTCGTTTGATCTGCGGCCAGTACTTCCGGATTTCCGGGATGATATCCACGCAGTCGCAGTCCTCCGCAATCACGGTATCAAACGTCAGCTGCAGCATCGCATCGGCTTCCTCGGTTCCTTGCTTTTGTGTGGCCGCAACGACAGCAGGCGCCCATTCGCCTTTCTTGCCGCCCCACTGGGGAAACAAGTGGACGGCCAGTTGGTGATAGTAGCTTCCGTATGTTGGTTCGAACTCGATCGCCTCATTGAAAGTCCGCATGTAGTCGTCTCGTTCCCAGCCTTCGCCGTTGGCAATCGTTAGCATCGTGGAATACCAGACCGGGCAGGCTCTATCGGATTCGGTGGTAGCGTCGACCAGGATCTTCGTGGCTTTCTCGAGTCGTTCGTGGAACATTTTCCACTGCGCTTCGCTAACGGCGCCAGCGTACTTGTTTGTCCGCGCTTTCCATGCGTAGTTCACCATCGACCTCGCATAGCCGACTCGCGCAGTAATGGATTTGGGGTATTGTGCTCTCCATTCATCGAGCAGGGCGAAGTGGGCGCTCCAGCCGGAATCATCGATGTCGGGACCGGCGGCTGGTTGCTCTATGGCCTCGTACAGCAGCGTAAGCACCCACCTGCCACCGACCATCATGGTCTTCTCACTCCGGATCTCGTTCGCATAAGACTCGAGATCGTCAAACTGTCGATGCCGGAGGCGGCTGCTCAGGGCTTTTGGAAACTCGTCCGCATAGTAGGGTACGGAATGTACATACCGTTCCCAAACCTGAGGCAACGGTTGTTTTGCCTGCTGCTCCGGTTCGTCTATCACGGGCTTGAGCTGAACGGGTTCATCGACCCAGCCCGCCAGGACACTCGTATTTCTTAAAATCGCCAGTCCCCCGACGACGGCGAGCGAAACGACGAGAACGATTGCAAGCCCAACCAATACCGCTATTTTCAAAGGACTCATCACGTACGCCTCCAGCCGGAATTTTCCAGTAGAGGCTAACCCGGGGACATGACGAACTAAATCCGATGGAAATGTGAATTTTTTGCAAATCGGGAGACATCCAGCAAGAGCAGCCGGGTTGTCGCTGGTTCTCCTAAAGATGCTCGACCGTCAGGGGGCCGACCGTCACCAATGTGCGGCAATCGACTTGTGGATTGGCTATCGATTGAATCAATGTTTCCGTCGTGCCATCCAGCATAATGCCAAAGTTTGCGTCGCCACGCGTGAGCGCACCTATCACTAAGTCTTTAACGTCGTAATCAATGACCGTTAATCCCAGGCCGCCGACGCTGGTAGTCCAGCGACCCGTCGATCCTGGAACTGCAACTCCGGAAGCGCTTGTGCTATTGGCACCCGGAGGAAATGACGGCGTTCCGGTAATCGGTGGCACGACCGGAACCGTCGTCAGTCCCGTGAGGATGGTGTAGCCGGGACGGAGTTGCTCGATCGCGCCCATCCCGCCGAAGTTCGGGCTGCAAGTGCCAACTGTTGCAGGCGACGGCGCGCCGGCACCCACCGTGAGTTGCACCTTTGCATTTGTGATCAGCGATTGAATGGGTGTCGATGCTGTTGACAACGCCTTGATGGTCGCCAGGTCGTAAGCCGCGACGCCGCGATAAACATCCTGGCGAGTGGTGTCGCATCCTGCATTGGCATTGCTCCAATATTGATAGCCAACGACAACCTTGGTTTGACGGGTCTGCGGATCAATCCCAGTCCACCACGCTTGCGGGTCCGGGGCAGACGGCGTCGGATTCGGGGTGTTGCAGGACGAACTGGGATCAATTGTGCCGCGGACCGCATAGAGAGAGCCGATACCCGGGCTGACGCTGACTTTGAGTGGCGTGACTGCACCGTTGCAGGCCGAAAGTCCAATGGCACAGGCTGTAATCGCTGCCGTCAAATAGCAAGGGCGCAAGATTTTCAATTGAGTGGTACTCCTTTAGATATGATTCGTTCACGTCGTGGAGTAGTGTCAAAATGCCGCAAAACGTTTCAGGAAATCTCATTTTGAAGAAATTGATTCTGTTGCTTGCTGTTTTCGTCTCCTTCGAAGGCTCGGCTTTCGCTACGTGGTCTGTCATTGCCGTCGACAGGAATACCAAAAGGGTGGTCGTCGCCGCGGCAACCTGCGTCAACACATCCGATGATGCGACAAAGGACGCTTTGGCGGTTGTAGTCCCCGGTATCGGAGCAGCGGTCTGTCAGGCCAGGGCGGACAACACGCATCAAAACCAGTTGCTCGTATTCAATGAACTCAAGAAGGGGACCGAGCCCGGAAAGATTATCGAAATGCTCAGCGCCGATGCAGCTTATGAATCGCGGCAATATGGCATTCTGGATATGCAGGGCCGCGCTGCCGGTCGATCCGGATTGAACAACAATCCCGAATCGCTCTGGAGAAGCGGGAAGATACCGGGAACCGAAATCTATTACTCCATCCAAGGCAACACGCTAAGTCCCGGAACCGTTGTTGCCGCGGAGAAAGCATTTATTGCTGCGAAAGGCGCGATTACCGATCGCGTGATGGCCGCGCTTGAGGCCGGGGACAGGCAGGGCGGCGACACCCGATGCTCGTGTCCGTCCCAACCGTCTGCCATCCCGCAACTTCCCTGTGATGCGAAACACGCCCATGTGGCGTTCATCCTGCTCGCAAATCCCACGGATACGATCGATTCCTACAGCAACGGAAAATACGCCATGTACCTCACGGTGTCGCAGCCGGCTGCAGATCATCCATTCGGCGCCAAAGCCGGGGAAAGCCTGAATCCTGTGAAGACTCTGCGCATGCGCTACGACGCGTGGCGAAAGTCGATGCCATCCGATTTTTGATTTCGGGCAACCCCTGTCCCTCGAACTCCCTCTGATAGCTTGACGTTGCGAGCAGATTCGAAGTAAATACCCAACCATGCCAACCCGATTTCTTTCTGCTTTGCTGCTTCTCCTCTCGACCATCGTGACGGCTCAGGCGCCCGCCTCGGTGTCGTCGTCCATCGAAGGGATCGTCGTAAAGAAGGGGACGATCGAACCGCTCGCCAACGTCGATCTGGAATTGTCGCGTGTGGAAGGAACTGCAGCTGCACCGCTGGCACCGGGCGTTGCGGATGCGTTTGCGGCAATTCTTTACAACACCAATCAGGGCCTTCCGGCACAGGGAGCAACGCCGCCGGCAATATTGGCTCCGGAAGTGAAGTACGGCAGGACCGGCGCCGACGGCAAGTTCATGTTCAAGGATCTGAAGGAAGGAAAGTACCGGCTCGCCGCGGTAAAGGGAATCGGCGACTACTATCCGGTGGAGTACGGTCAGCGCGATCTTAAACAACGTGGATTGAGTCTCCCCATTGGCTCTGGCGAGGGTAAGAAGGATATCAAGCTCGAGATGTCGTTGACCGGCGTGATCACGGGCCGCGTCGTCGATGAAGACCGTCAGCCCATGGGCCACGTCGTCGTGATGGCGCTGACCGTGGAGTACCGGGGCGGTGAGCGAAGAGCCTACATCGAACGAACGGTATTTACCGATGAACACGGTGACTATCGGATTCATTGGCTCGGACCCGGTAATTACTACGTTGCCGCTGTTTTTGAAGATCCGCAACGCCGCACCATCGAGATGGCGCCGACAGGGCCTCCCGGCCGCACCCTTGCCCGTCATCGTGCGACATCTCCCGTCATCACCCGACAGGTGTTGCCCGATGGAACTGTTACGGAAGAGGCATATGGCGTCGTTTACTTCGGTGGCAGCCTGGATCTTCGCAATGCACTTCCTGTTGATGTGCGTTCCGGGGAAACCTTCGCGGGCGCAGACATTCCTATGGGCGCTGGCAAAATGCGCACGCAGCACATACGCGGAATCGTCCTCAATGGAGAAACTGGACAGCCCGCGGTCGGTGCGCAGGTTTTTGCCATTCCCAGGCAGGAACGGCCGAATGCACTTGTGCTATTTGGCACGACAGGTCCTACCGGCGCTTTTGATCTTGCCGGGGCTCTTCCCGATCAATACGTTCTGACTGCCGAGGCGCTGCTGCCAACAACCGCACGAGTTGTGCCGGGTCCTTCACCCACGGTGGAACTCTTCGTGGGCGGTTCTTCCAGCGGTGTGGGATATGTTCCCGTCGATGTTGGAAACAGTGACGAGAATGCCGTCCGCATCGTAACGACCAGCGGATTCACGATTTCGGGCCAGGTCGCGATTGAAGGAAAGTCGCCGCGCGACGCGGAGGCCGACCTTGCAAAGATGAACGTCAGACTGACCCGCGCCCCGGATCTCATCGGCATGCCCAGCGCGCTGATGCCTTTGCCACCACCACCGCCGGGCACGCCGCGTCCTGCCGTGCTGCCTCCGGGTAACGGACAGGTGACCGCGAGCGGAGAATTCAAGATGCTGGTTTCGCCGGGCGATTTCCGAATCACTGTCGATCGGTTGCCCGTGAACACCTATGTGAAATCCATTCGCATGGGTGGAGATGACCTGCTGCGATCGGGATTCCATATCACCCGGGCCGACGACAATGCGATGCAGATTGTAATCGGAACCGATGGCGGGTCCATCGGCGGATCCGTCGTGGACGAGAACCTGAATCCGTTTTTGAATGCAACGATAGCGCTGGTTCCGGAAACTCAGGATCCACGACTGCGGCCGGAGCTCTATCGAAGCTCGACGTCGGATTCGTCCGGAAACTTCCAGCTGAATACGATTCCTCCCGGCAATTACAAACTCTTCGCCTGGGAGTGGGCGGAGCCGGATTCCTGGCAGTACGCGGATTTCATCCGGGCATTCGAGAGTCTTGGGAAAACCGTGCAGGTAACAGCCTCTGGAAAACTGGACAAGGTGCAACTGAATGTCATCCGCACGCGACGTTAGATATCTTGCAATCGTATTGCTGTGCGCCCTGGGGTCACGCGCCATGTCGCAGCAACCCGGAGTGTTGTTTCAAGGCACCGTCGTCGAGGCGGGTTCCGAAACGCCCATCGCCAGGGCGACGGTGGAATTGCGATCGGTTGCTGGTGGCGAAAGCGTTGCTGCATTGACGCGGACAGACAGTGCCGGAAAATTTTATCTGCCCCGTGTTGCTCCCGGCACGTATCGACTCGTCGCCAACCACGCCGGCCATGTAAAAACGGAGCTTGGGCAAGTCAATCCGAGCAATCCACCGGCAAACATTCGTATCGCGATGACGGCAGCCGGCGTGATTTCCGGCCGCATATTCGACAAGGGGAAGCCGGTCGGGAATGCGGACGCCGTTCTCATCAAGGCGATATATACGGAGGGCCAGCTTTCATTCACACCCGTACTGGCCATTCGCACCGACGATCTCGGTGAGTTCCATTTGTTTTGGATTCCGCCGGGACGGTACTACCTAATGGGTGTCGTCTGGGATATCGCCAACTCCGTGCCGCGCTACGTGAATCCTCCCGGCACGGATGCCGATACCGTTTTTATGCAGCGCTACATCGGCAGGGCCGTATTCTTACGAGCCACAGCCGGCGGAGTGTTGGATAACGAAGCGCACATCCCGATGTACTATCCGGGAACATCGGATCCGAAACGGGCCACTCTCATTGATGTCCAGCCCGGCGCGCAGCTGCGCGGCATGGATATCGACGCCAGCGCTGTGCCGACACGTCGCGTGTTGGGAAAAGTGGATGGCATTCCCCCTCCAGCCGCAGGGCAATCCGGGCCTGTTCGAGCGAGCCTGAATATGCGGCCCCTGATTACCAGCTTGAATTCAAGTTCCTCGCAGTCGCCTGGTGCTGCCTCAGACCCGAGTGGAAATTTTGAAATTGGCAACGCTGCGCCGGGACAATACCTGGTGACGGCAACAGCAGGGAATCTGAGCGGACGAACCGTGATCGAAGTGCGCGATCGCGATGTGACCAATGTCGTGATTTCTCTGTTGCCGGGAGCGAATCTGTCCGGCCGGGTTGTGATCGAGAGAGCCGTTCCGGTATCTCCGGATCCCGCGATGGCGACAGTGCGAGTCGCCCTCCGCAGCGATCCGTTGATTGCCGGCGTGACTGTTGGAGCCGTATCGCCGCAACCGGATGGCACATTCACCATTTCGGGAGTACCCGCCGCCGGTGATTATCGTGTGATTGTCGCTCCACTACTGACTTCCGTGACTCCGCCGGATTCCACCCCGCCAGTCCTGTCGCCCGTATTTCAGAATCTCTACGTGAAATCGATCCGGATCGGCGACCTGGATGTGTTGAATGACCGGCTACGCCTGGAGAGTCTATCGCGCGAACCCATGGTCATTGTGATCGGATCGAATCCTGGAGCGGTGGAGGGCCGGGCAGCGCCCGCGACAACTGTCGTGTTGGTTCACGACAATGGCCTGCGCTACCGTGTGAACGAGAAAACGACAGTCAGCGATGCTTCGGGCCGCTTTGAATTTCAGAATGTTCCTCCAGGGAACTACAGGTTGTTCGGCTGGGAGCGTGTGGAGCCAGGCGCATGGCAGGACCCGGATTTCATGCGGCCGTTTGAGAATCGTGGCGTGCCGGTTCACGTGGATGAAGGCAAGCGCGTTGCGGTGGACGTCGTCGTGCAGAACTGAACCGTGTGAATGCAGGGGAGCAGGACTCCCCCTGACGTTGAATTCATGCATGCCTCGGAGCGCCGTCTGTCTCTCGGAATTTCGAATCACCTCTCGAAAAATGATTCCTCACTGGAGGCTTGGGGCAGCTTGGCGGCGTTCTCAATGGAAAGGAGAAAGCCCTGAACATCTCTTTTCTTGTGATGTGCCGGGCGACAAACTTTAGATTGTCGATTTAGGCATAATGGCTAAACTGCCGATATGGTGCGATTCCGAAATCGTCGTGGGGAACAAGTCAAAGCCGAGGCTGTGAGCGCGACACAGGCCAAGAATGAATTGGGGAGTTTGTTAGAGCGGGTCACTCGTGGCGAAACGATCGTGATCACCAAACACGATGCTCCCAAGGCTGTCCTGATTTCCATAGAGGAATATGAATCGCTCACTCGAACGCCGGAATCGCCGCTGGATTCCCTCAATAAAGAATTCGATAAGTCGCTCGCTCGAATGCAAACAACGAGGGCGCGATCCGGAATGAAGCGAGCCTATGAAGCATCTCCGATAAAAATTGGCAAAGCAGCGGTTTCCGCAGCCAGAAAGCGTGGCTGAACCGCGCCTCATTGCAGCCGAATCGGAAGGACCCAAGGAAGTGGAACAGGGTAAGCATCAATCCATGCGAAATGGTACAAGCAGCACGGCGGCGGCGCCGCCCGGGCGCACATCCACCTGTTTTCCGCGGGAGCGCGCGCTCAGGATTTTCCCAACCGCTTCAGGCGTTCGATCGATCAGCAGCCCATCTCCCCTGTCGACTATGCTGGGCGGCGGATCGGTGATCGCGAATATGTCGTATCTGCCTGGCCGCAGCCCTGTTTCGAGATGAGTGCCGTTCTCATCGGTGAGTCCTGCACGAAACGTGACCGCAACTTCGGGCTCGGTGCGTGCCGTCACCGGCACAATCAATACCGCAGACCCGGAGACCGGCTCTCCATTTGCGCTAAGGACTTTGGCCGAAATCGAACCCGCATCGCTGCCAATTGTCACGATCAGCTTTGCGTCGCCTGGGGATGGCACAAAGGGCTGATACAGAATGCTGGATCCGCCGTATTGGACATCCTTCACGTAGGAATGAGAATCCAGCCCTGAAATCGCCGCGATGTAGGACGATCCCACCACAACATCCAGGGAAAACGATCCCGGGCCAAGCACCGGGAACGGAGGGAACTGCCTCACCGGCGAGGGATATGTCTGAACTCGAATGGACGGAGTGGATCCCTCGATCGCCTGTTTGTCCAATACGAGTTCGCCAGACACCGTTGTTCGCGGAATGGCCGCGACGATCAGATCGCGGACATCCTTGTTTGTAATTGTAACGTCTACTGCAGCGATCGATTCCTGCGCGGCACCGGAGAGCCTGGCGGCAACAAGCTGGTATTGTCCGGGATATAAATCGCAGAGGCGGATCTTCCCATCGCTGCCACTCTGGAAGCTGCGCGGAAGGCTGACGGAGGGGAGTCGCGTACTGGACACGGCCTTATCCACAAGCAGGAACTGCATTCCTGTGGGAACGCCAGCTTCCGTCAGCGTCGCTTCCAAACAGTACGACTCCGTTTTCGACATGCGAATATCCACATCGTTGCGCACTTCCTGGGAGTGCACCCGTATCGAAGCCGCAGCGTCGATCGAATTCGCGTTTGGATAATACGTCGCTGCCAGCGTGCGCCGCCGCAGCTGTGGATCGGCGGGTGAGTCGGATATTGGAACAACGTCGCGTCTGGGGCGGTTCGCAACAATCCAGTATTGACGACCGGCCGGGAGAGTCGAAATTACGTAACGTCCCTGATCGTCGGTCAAGGCCCTGGCCGAAACGGGAACCAGCTGTACCTGGCCAATGCGCGACGACTGACGGTCGCCGCCGGTGTAGTCTTCATATTCCTTACGGTTGGCGGTGACTTGAATCCCTTCGAGGGGATTGCCATCGTCGTCCAGCACGCGTCCGGAAACCTGGGCAAAAAGCCGAGTATGGAAATCCACCTGGATATTGCGGTTATCGCTCACCGTTACCCATTGTCGCGCCGTCATCGAGGTCCCAAGGTTGCCATCGTAGACTTCAATCGACCGCTTTCCAATTGGGAGGTTGGGGATAACGTAGCGGCCTTCGGAATCGGTGGTGGCAGATTTATCGCTGCGACGATCTTCCGGAACCGCACTAACTTTCACGCCGACTATTGGCAAATTCGTATCCGCGTCGAAGACCCGCCCGCTGACAGAGCCCGTGACGGCTGGCGGCCCGTTCTGCGCGAGCAATGTCGTCGCCATCAATGTGAGCAGCACGAGCTTCCGCATAATTTCCCGGCCCAATTTAGCACAGGCCGGAGAGCGTTCGTTAGTTTTATAACATCAAAAATCATTCAGACGACTTTGCCTGATTTCATTGTGTTCTAAGTTCAGGAATGTGCGCGGTCACAGACCAGAGCTGTCCAAAATGGAAAAATGTTTGGAACGAATCCCTCTCCTGAAGGGAGAGGGTGCCGCGAAGCGGCGGGTGAGGGGTGAAGAAAAGCATCTTTTCACCCCTCACCCGGCCCTTCGGGCCACCCTCTCCCTTCAGGAGAGGGACGCCTGAATACAGGTCTCAATTATTTCAAATCGGCTGAAACCCGCAGTCTGCGTGGTGTCTCGCTGAACTGTACTTTCTGTCTTGGACCGTTCTGGTCACAGACCGCGCCTACAACGGAGCGATTGCTTAGCGCAGGACGCCGAGGGCTGCAGCTGCGGTCCACTCGAGGATGCGGGAGGGAAGGATGCCCATGTACAGCGTTCCGACAGCGGCAACGAACAATGCGATATTCCAGCTGCGGGCGGGGCGGAGGTTTGCGAAATCCTCTTTGGGAGCGTGCATGTACATCTGCACGATTACGGACAGATAGTAGTAAAACGACACGACGGTCGTGACCACGCCAATAACCGTCAGCCACACCAGGCCCGATTCGACGGCCGACCGGAAGATAAAGAACTTGCCCGCAAAGCCCACCGTGCCGGGAACGCCGGCCAGCGAGAGCAGGAAGAGAGACAGCAGCGCCGCCAGACCGGGCCGCTTCGTTCCAAGGCCGGCGTAATCGGAAATGTTGACGAGCCTGTCTTCCGACCGGCTCAGTATGGTGATGATGGTGAAAGCGCCGAGATTCATCACGCTATAGGCGAGAAGATAGAAGAGCGCCGCCGATATTCCGGGAACGCTGGATGTCGCAAATGCCACCGCCACGTAGCCCGCATGCGCGATTGAGGAATACGCCAGCATCCTTTTGATGTTCGGCTGTGCGACGGCAATGACATTGCCCAGGATCATCGTCAGCGCCGCGATCACCCAGATCCCATCTACCCATCGATGCTGCAGTGTGGGGAATGCCGTCAGGAAAATTCGAAACAGCACGGCGAATCCGGCGGCCTTCGGTCCTACAGACATGAATCCCGTTACGGGAGACGGCGCACCCTCGTACACGTCCGGCGTCCAGATGTGGAACGGCGCAACGGCTACCTTGAAACAAAGCGCAATCAGGATCAATGCCGCCGACAGATACGCCAGCGTGATCTGGATGTCGGGACCGTTCAATGAAGTATGAATGGCATTCAGGTTTGTACTGCCCGTGGCTCCGAAGATCAAAGCGGTTCCGTAAAGGAAGAACGCCGACGCGAACGATCCCAGAAGAAAGTACTTCAACGCCGACTCATTGGATTTCAGATCCGTGCGGCGCAAACCGGCCAGCACGTACGTCGCAATCGAAAGTATTTCGAGTCCAATGAAGATCATCATCAGATCGTTGGATCCGCACATCATCAGCATCCCCGCGCCCGCAAACAGCAGCAGCGCGTAATACTCTCCCTGGGGAAGGTTTTCACGCGTGATGAAGTCCATCGACGCCAGGATCGTCATGCCGATGATGAACAGAAACACAACGTGGAAGAACACCGTGAATTCGTCGACGGTCCAGAGATTCGAATACGAAAGGCCGAAATGTTCTCGGAGTACCAGCACGGACAATCCGGCCAGCACAACTCCCGCCAGTGCCACCCAGCCTGTGAGCCATCGATTCGCGCGCGCCAGGAATGGGTCGGCGACCATGATGGCGATTCCAAAAATCGAAAGGACCACGGAGGGCAGGATTGGGGGTAAATGGATTTCCGGGATCGTCATTTGGGATTCGAAGCAAAGTCGAGGTTTTGTTTGTCCACCTGATGGAGCAGCCGGGTAACGGCGGCATCCATCGGCCGGAGGAAGTGACCGGAGTACATTCCCATCCACACAATCAGGACCAGCAATGGAATGATCATCAGTTTTTCGCGCAGGTTCATATCGGCCAGCAGCGCGTTTTTGGCATTCGTGATTTCGCCCCAGATCACCCGTTGATACATCCACAGCATGTAAACGGCGGAGAGAATGACTCCCGTGGCTGCCATGGCCGCGTGGGTTGGGCTCACGCCAAACGTGCCCAGCAGAATCAGGAACTCTCCGACAAAACCGTTGAGGCCCGGGAGCCCGATAGACGACAGCGTCACGATCAGGAAAACGCCGGCGAACAGGGGCATGCGATGCGCCAGTCCTCCGAATTCGTCAATCGACCGTGTGTGACGCCGCTCATAGATCATGC
>Ga0210380_10000971_pt1 | contig 11944 bp, 7 predicted proteins | sample PLM4_5_coexredo_FD_155476 | JGI IMG/M metagenome (GOLD analysis project Ga0210380, IMG submission 155476) | Groundwater sediment microbial communities from an aquifer in East River, Colorado, USA - PLM4_5_coex redo | ecosystem: Environmental > Terrestrial > Soil > Riparian zone | place: USA...
CGTCGCGCATCCGACGCTGTTCCGACTCACCTTTGCGGCGTATCTGGTCGAAGGGATCTGCGACATCATCCTGTGCGTGTTCTTCTACATCCTGCTTCGGCCGGTCAACCGTCATCTCGCGCTGTTGAGCGCATTCTTCGGTATCGCGTCGATGGTCATCTACGCCATCTCGGAGTCGAGCTTCTTCGCCGCGTCGCTCGTGCTCGGCGACTCCAGCGGCATGGGCACATTCACCGCCGACCAGCGAAACGCCCTCGCCTATCTGGCGATTCGCATGTCCGGCACGATCGCGTGGCTGTTCCTGTGTCTCTACGGCATCGCTTCGATGCTCCGCGGCTATCTGATCGCGCGCTCGACGTACCTGCCGAAGTTCATCGGCGTCCTGCTCATCATCGGTGGTGCGGGGTTCTTCCTCCGATCGGCCACCTACCTGCTCGCGCCGCAGTACAGCTCGCCGTACCTGCTCATGCCGATGGCCCTCGCCGGAATCCCGCTGACGGGCTGGCTGCTGATTCGCGGCATCGATCCGGCGCGGGTTGAGAGCGCGGCCTGAGTGCTATCGCTTCCCCGGAAGCGAACGATCTGCTGACACCCAGAATCGACCGAACTTCGCCCACCACGCTCGGACAACCTCCTCGGGAGGAGCCGGGTTGTCGTAGAAACGAAGGTATTGGCCGTCCGTGCGAGCCAGGATCCGCTCATCCTGCGTGGCCGAACTCAGCGCCTCCTCGATCCGCTCGCGCACGAACGGATCGGGATCGTCGATGCGAGCGATCAACGCCGGCACGACCCCGGGGCCCAACCTCCCCAGCCGCTCGGCGGCGTCCCACATGACGATCTCGACCTCGGAACACCCGCCGATCGAATAGAAGGACGTATCCGGGAGCTTCGCCATGAAATAGGCGAGCGTGTCCGGATCAACCGCCAGCTCGCTCCGACTGAAGGGAATGGTGATCGGTGTCCGCTTCGGAGGACCCGCCGCCATGGCGCTCTCGGCCCAGACCCTCGACCGGGCGATCTCCGCCCGTTCGGCCACACCCCCTGGCCGGTCGACCCAGTGGGAGAACTCGATCGTCCCCTGCGACGTGACGAGGCTGTCGCGCAGAACCGGGCGCCGAATCCTGGACGCCACCCCGCGTGCCGAAAGCGCAGCTCGATGCCGACCGGGAGAATCCGGGCGCATGCCGATCACCCACACCTCGGGGTAACCCCCGGTCGCGGCGGAGGCGGCGCGATTCATCTGGCCGAGCTGCTGAGGCGAGAACGCGTCGTACCGCGGAGTGTCGGGAAACTGGTAGGCAAACACCGCGATCTTCTTCGTCAACCGGGACCGGACCAGCTCGAGGAGATCCGGATCGAGCACCACGAGCACCGCGGTGCTGTCGGGATCGCTCGATTCGATTCGTGTGGCCATGTCACGCCAGGAGTTCGAGCGGTCCCCGACGCAGGAGAGCGTGAAGATACAGACCGTCATCGCGAGGATTGCCGAAAGCGCTCGGGCCCGAGGATGTTGGAGGGTGGCGTTCACCCTTCTGTTTTCGGCACCTGCAGGCGGCTACTCGATCACCGAGACGCTCGCCGTACTCTGATTCTCGAGCGCGTCGCTTCGAGCCTCAGCTGCGCGGTGCGGGCAGGAGTCGCGGACGAAGGCGATCCACCAGCGCCTGGAACCGCGGTTCCTTGCGCAGTGGGTCGAAGCCCGGTTGGACGATGAGGAATGGGCAGTCGCCGTTCCGCTCCCGGAACGCCCGCTCGAGGTAGTCGAGCGCCCGCGAACGATCGCCGAGCTGGGCGTAGAGGAACGCCATCTGAACGGGATCCGCCTTATGGTCCTTGTCCATCGCCAGGGCATGGTCCAGCGACGACTGCCAGTAGCCGGCCGGGCCGCGGGCCTGATAGGCCTGTCGCATCTCGGCGGCGCGCGCCTTGCCCCCCTCCTCCTCGGGAAGGTGCTGATCGAGCACGTCGAGCGCGGCTTCGTAGTTTCCCGTCTGCTCGTAGACACGGAGCCTCCCGCCGGCCCAGTACCGTGTCGCGCTGGGATCCACTTCCAGCGCGCGGTTGGCCGCCGCCAGCGCCTGATCGTAGCGCCGGGCGAGGAACAGGGTTCCGGATGCATTCCAGTGGATGATGAGCGAGAACGGATCGAGGGCGATGGCCTGGCGATCCTGCTCGATCGCCTCGTTGAGCCGGTCCGACGCCGCCAGAATGACGGAGTAGACGAGGTGGGCCGTGGAGTAGCTGGGATTCAGCTCGATCGCGCGCAGGACATGCTTCTCCGCCTCGACCGCATTCCAGTCGCCGAAGAACAGCCCGGCCGCCATCGACGTGTGCGCTTCGGCTGAGTTCTCGTCGGCCGCGAGGGCCTGACGAGCGTACTCCTTGACCTTCTTCATTCCCTCCGTCTTCGGGACGCTGCCGACGACCTGCACCAGGACGACGTACGCGTCGGCGAGTCCACTGCTGTAGCGTGGATCGTCGGGATCGAGCGCGCGCGCCTGTTCGAAGTACTCGATCGACTTGCGGATCCGCTCATCGGTGAGCTTGGCCCATTCGAAACGGCCCTTCAGATAGAGCTCGTACGCCTGCGGGTTCACCGGTCGGCGGCTCGCCAGCTTCCCGCCCATCCCCGGGGATACCCGGATCTCGATCTCCTTCGCGATGTCGCGCGCGACCTCGCTCTGGATGGTGAGCACGTCGCGGAAGTCCCGCTCGACACTCTTCGCCCACAGGTGGTTGTCGCCGGAGGCTTCGATCAGCTGGGCGGTGATCCGCACGCGGTCGCCGGCCCGCTGCACGGAGCCCTCGACGACCGCATCCACGCCGAGTGATTTCGCGATCTCGCGCAGCGTCTGCTTCGAGTTCTTGAACCGCATGGTGGAGGTGCGCGAAGTCACCTTGAGCGACGGGATCGAGGCGAGAACGGTGATCAGCTCCTCGGTCATGCCGTCGGCGAAGTACTCCTGCGCGGGATCGCCGGAGAGGTTCGCGAGCGGCAGCACCGCCAGTGAGCGGATCTTCGGATGCCCGCCGCCCTTCACCAGCGGATTGCGGACGACGCCGGTGCCGATCGCGAGGGCGGTCATCAGCACGCCGGCCGCGAGGATCGCCGCGGGGATCCAAACGAGGCGCGGAACCCGCACGCGCTTCGGCGAGGTCCCTCCGATCAGCGCCTCGATCGCGGCCCGGACTTCGCTCCCCTGGTAGTAGCGCTGACTTGGATCTTTCGCCAGACACCTGCCGATCACTGCCTGAATCAAGCTCGGGACTCGTCCGCTCAACGGAGCGGGCGCCCCGTTCAGGATCGCGTCCGACAGTTCGTGGAACGAGCCGCGATCGAAGGGGAGCCTGCCGGAGGCCATCTCGTAGAGGACGACGCCGAAGGCCCAGATGTCGCTGCGGGCATCGGCCGGTTCGCCGCGCAGGACCTCGGGAGGAAGGTACGTCGGCGTACCCACCAGGATCCCGGTTGCGGTGAGGCTGAGGTCCGGCTCCTGCTCGGGCTCGCCCTCGATCGAGAGCCGTTTCGCGAGTCCGAAGTCGAGAACCTTCGCGGTTCCGCCCGGGGTGAGCATGATGTTGGCAGCCTTCAGGTCCCGATGAATCACTCCTTTCTTGTGGGCATAGCAGAGCGCGTCGGCGATCTGAAGCCCGAGCCGCAGCACGGTCTCGGGCGGAAGTCCGCCGGACGGGATCGAATCGCGCAGGGTCCGGCCCTCGACCAGCTCCATCGCAATGAAGAGGTGCTCGCGATCCTCGCCGACCTCGTAGACGTGGGCGATGTGAGGATGGTTGAGCGAGGACGCCATGCGCGCTTCGCGCAGGAGCCGGGCCTTGGCGGTGACGTCGTCCGCAGTCGCGGGGAGCAGCACCTTGAGGGCGACGTCGCGGTCCAGACGTTCGTCCCGGGCGCGATAGACCGTGCCCATGCCTCCCATGCCGAGGAGGCCGAGGATGCGGTAGTGCGAGATCGTGCTCCCGATCGGGGTCGGGTTCGAGGTCATCCCAGGAGAATCGCAGGTATCGTGACGCGGCGTCTATGCCGTACCGCGGCGCTGACGCAGCGCCTCGAGGTCCGCCTGGATCGAGCCGTGGGAGCGCAGGAGATCGTCCAGTACCTGGTCGCGATCGCGAGGCGGCCGCGGCGCGGCGTACGAGGGCCGTTCGGGCTCCAGGTAGGGCCACAGCGGTTCGCGCACGTCGGGCGGGAGCACGCTCTCGAGGTATTCGAGGGCGGTGCCGCGCAGCTTCGGGTCGTTCGCATGCAATCCACGAAATGCGATCTGGAGCGGCTCGCGCGGCAGCACCAGCGACAGCAGAGTGAACGTATGCTCGAGGCTGCGGCCCGCGCGGTCGCGCAGGAACTCGTCGACGAAGGAGTCCTCGTCCGTTTTCTCGAGCCGGTCCAGCAGCCGCTGCGAGTGCCAGACGTGGCGGCCGAGCTTCGCCTCGCGCCGAACCGCATCGAAGATGATGCCCGGATCCACGGTGAGACCGGGCGATCCGATGAGCAGACGCGCGAGGGCCCGGCCGCACCGATAGCGCACCTCGAAACGTCGGTCCGTAAGGCACACGGTCAGGACTTCGACGGCACGCCTGGACGGGTCGGCGGCGAGCACCGCGGGGATCCTGCGTCGCACCCGAAGGTCCACGTTCGGGTCGACCAGCGCATCCCCCAACTCGTCCGGGCGAAGCGCGCGAAGCCGTTCGAGCACCGCAGAGTCCGAGTCGGAAGCAGTCAGGGCGCCGAGGGCGCGGGCCGGCGCGACGCTGGGTGCGTCCGCGCGAATTGGGCTGTGGCCGAACACCGTGGATTCGGCGCCTCCGACCGTGCGCAGGAGCATCATGCGCGTCGTCCGGTCGCCGGACTGGATCCCGCTGAGGTCCAGCGCCCCGGCGCGCAGGCCCGCCTCGAGCGATGAGACGTAACCGCGCTGGAGGTGGGCGACCAGCCACAAGGTCGCCGCCGCGATCAGTGCGGAGACAACCAGCAGCGTGGGTGTGGATGTGAACGGTGCGGCGATCAGCACGAGCGCGGTGATCCCCGCCCCGGCGATGTCGCCGATCCGGTCGCAGCCGATGTCCACCAGCGTCTTGGTCGCGCGCTTCTCGGCAGCCGGGACCGGGGTGTAGAGCAGCTCGTAGCCCGCGCGGAACAGGGAGCCGCGCAGGACCGCCTCGAAGCCACGGGCCACAGCGATGCTCCATGGGCCCGGAATGAGCGTCGCCGAGACGCTGCCGACCACCACCACAGCCGGAAGCGTTCCGATGGTGGGCGCGATCCCGGCCCGCTCCAGCGCCGGCCGGGAGAACAGCACCTGGATGGCGAACGTCAGGAGCGCAACGGCGGCGTAGAACGCCGAGAACACCTGCATGAGCGAGTGGTTCTGATACACGGCGCCGGAGGTCTGGGCCTTGAACACGTAGTCGAGCAGGGTGTTGCTGATCGAGCAGCCGAGCACGAGCAGGGCGAGGTTGCGAAGATACGGCGTGACCAGGAGTCGCCGTCCGACCTCGCGCGCCGGGAGCCGCCCCGCCGCCGGCGCGCGCTCCGCCACGTCTCCGGTCGACGGCATCGCGTGGATGCTCCACGCGCACAATGCCTGCGCCACTGCGAGGGCCGGCAGCGTCGCGCTGACGCCCATCCATGCCGCGAGACGCTCGACGAGCAGGCCCCCGGCCAGGCCGCCGAGCGTCCCGGCCGCGGCGATCCGCCCGATCGCCTGCTTCGCGGTGCGCGGATCGAAGTGCTCGTTCAGGATCGACCAGAGGCCCGAGATGAGCACCGGGGCAATCGCGGAGACATGAAGGTAGACGGCGAACGCGGCGAGCCCCGGCTGACGCGCCGCGAGCACCCACTCGCCGATCGTGAGCAGCGCGCTGACCAGGAGCGCGATCGGGACGAAGCGCGCCGGCCCGAGGGTCGCCAACCCGCGCGTCGCAATAATCGCGACGACGATCGAGAATACCGAGGCGACCGCGATCACGACCGGCAGCGAGCTGACGTTGAAGTTCGTGAGGAACAGCGTGTCGCGCGTCGCCCGCGAGGCCACCTGGTAGGCCATGAGGATTGCGGAGCTGCCCATCGCGGCGGTGGTGAGCGCGCTGAGGCGCCGGCTCGTGTCCATTACTCAGCCGATCGGGTTCGGCGCATTCCCGTCGCCGGAACGGCGAACCACCGCGGGGCCGGTCATCGTGACACCTTGGGCGGCCTGGATGTCTCGGGCGTATCGAGAACGATCCGATCCAGCAGCTTCGTGTGCGATCCGTCGACCTCCACCGCCGTCAGCGTCGCCGCCTTGCCGGCGGCGCGCGGCAGCACGAGCTGGCAGTAGTGATAGGTCGTCTTCCATTTGATCGACTCGGGATCGAAGCTGAGCCCCTCGATGAGCGGAATGGACAGGACCTTCTCCCGCCGCTCCTCGCTCACGCCGTGCAGCGGCGAGCCGCCGCCCCCGGTCGTGATGTGCCACACGCCGCCACCGTTCACGTCACGAAGGAAGACGCGCTGGTAGAGGTGCTCGTGGCCGGTGAAGATCGCGGTGACGCCACGGTCACGGCACAGCTGCAGCAGTCGCTCCCGGCGTGCCGCCGAGGCCGGGGGGTCCCAATCGGTCGTGTGGTGTCCGGCCGGCACCAGCGTGTGGTGCATGACGATGAAGCGGAATCGGAACGCGGGCCGCAGCGTCCTGTCCAGCCACGCCAGCTGCTCCTGCGACAGCGCCTCGGCCACCGAATCGGGGTAGATGCCCTCGACATTCGTGAGGACATTGGCGTCCACGAACACGAACCGGGCGAGGCTGTCCGGAAGGTCCACCGATTGCCAGTAGCGATCCGGTTGCGGTGGCGTTCCGACCGCTGCATCCCAGTTGCCTCGTCCGACCTCGGTCTCGATGCGTTCGTGATTGCCGGGGGCGGCGAAATACGGCACGCGCGAGCGCAGCTCGCGGTGGCTCTTCACGAAATCCGCCCAATGGACTCCTCGGCGGCCGTCCTGAACCAGGTCGCCGGTCGAGACCACGAGGCTGGGCCTGCTGACGCGCATGGCCTCGAGCACATCGTCCTCGGCTCCCCCCCTCGGCCGGTGGGTGAACCAGGTGACGATGTCGCGCGGACCGTCGAGCGTCGGCACGATCGCCTCCACCACGTAGAGCGGAGCGCACAGGATGCCGAGTGCGACCCGGGTCACCCCCGTGTACCCGTGGTAGCGCATGATTCGGTAGGCGTGGGAGCGGGTCTGCATGCGCAGTCCGCGACGATGGTCCCCGTAGATCTGCACCACGAAACTGTCCGGGCCGCCTGGCGACTTGAGAATGCCCAGATTGTGAGGATCGGCGCGGTCGCCGCCCTTCAGCCACGCGCGACGCTCCGCGTTCGGATCCGTGCTCACGTGCGGAGCGGGCTCATATGGTCCGATCCCCGCACATCCACAGGTCAACGCGAGCACGATCGCGCACGCGAAACGCAGGGGGCGGTCGCGCACGCGGGCTACGGGCGGTCCGCCGTGACCGCCGGGTCCGACAGCCAGCGACGGACGATCTTGTCGCGGCGCTCGATCAGCACCCGGGTGAGGTAGTCGGCGGCGCGCGGGTCGCTGTACTGACCCCGCGCGACTGCAGCGCGGATGTGGTCGTCCGTGAATGCGGCGACGATGCGGGCGCCCCAGCGGATGTCGCGCTCGGTGCGCTCGTCGAATGCGGGATTGGGGTACTCCGGGCGCCAATTGCCCGGATTGAAGGTGTCGGAGTCGATGAATCCGATGCTCGGCAGGTCCGGATCGACCGCGTGCTCCCAGGCGAACGGGCGAAGTCCGATCGTGCCGATCTGGCGCGCGATCACCTGGTAGTCGAGGAAGTACTCGGTGCCTGCCAGGGCTTCGCGTTTGCTGGTCGCGGCCGAACCGAGGCACGAGCCGAAGTCGATGAGGTAGTGACGGACGAATGAACGACCGTTCTCCGTCGTCCACATGTCGAGCGAGTTCGGCCCCCGCACATCGATGTGATTGGTCCACGCGGCGATCGCCCATAGTCCGCGCAGTTCGCGCCGGTGCTGGTGCGGGATGAGGTCCTCGGGATCGTCACCGCGGCGGCCCGTGTACTCGAACGGCCCGAGCGGGCGGCCCGGCAGGAGGCGACTCGCGAGCGAGCGATAGCGCCCGTCGGGCCCCCGCGGCACATGCTCGAGCATGAGCATCAGGTCGTCGCGGTCCATCGGACGTTTCTTTCCCTTCTTGTCCACGACGGTGGCCTTGCTCGACAGCTCGAGATCCTCGGCGGTGAACGTGTAGACGGCATTGTCCGCCACGTTGTAGCCGGCCGCCCAGTAGAGGCAGGCCGCGACCGCGTCCGCTCCGGTCGCCATCTCCGCCAGGGCGGTTGGATCGAACTTGAGGAGGAAGGCGGTGCCCGCGGAGTCCTTCACGAAGAATCCGGGGGTGACGCCCTGAGATTTCGCCCGCTCGATGATGAGCTTGCCGGGCGCAGGCCCGGTTCCGGGCCCGGGGCCGCGCAGCATCTGATCCACCGTCACCGGCCGGAATCCGAGTCGCGGCGTCCACCACGTGCTCGGCAGCTGCACCTGATCGTTCGCGTCGACATTGGCAGCCTGGCGCGGATTTCCACTCAGGCGCCGCACTTCGCGCCCCAGGTCCAGCTGGCGGGCGATCGGCCGCGCGGCGCAATGCCTCACGAAGTCGTAGTAGTAGGAGATCTCCGTGGTCCGGGGTCCCGCCGGCTCGGCCGGCTCGACCGCCTCGGTCGCACCACCGGTCCGCGTGACCGTGGCGACGAGCAGCAGGCAGACGAGCGTGACACCCGGCAGACGCATCCTCATTCCACGCCTCCCAGTGACATGCGCACGCGCGCGCCCTCGCGACCCCAGCTCACGCCGATCGACCCGAGCGGCGCCCGGTGGCTGCGCGGTCTCAGGATCACGCTGTAGGTGCGTTCGAGCTGGTCGATCCGGGTCGTGTTCCACACGTCGCCCGAAACCGCGCCGATGTCGGTGGAGATCTCGAGCTCCCCGTATTCGACCAGCGGGAAGATGTAGGCGAACTTCACCAGCAGCAGATCGAGGTCGTGGAACCGGCCCGGCTCGAACGCGCCGAGTCCAGCGCCACCACCGAGCCGCGAGAGATCGTTCAGCAGCGGCGGTCGCGATGCATCGCGAGGTTGGATGTCCACCACGCGCGCGATCAGACGCAGGGTGCGTGGGTCACGCATGAACGACCACCCGACCTGGCCTGCGAGCGAGTAGCGGCGAAAGCCGGGGGAGTCGTTTTCTCCGTCGAACACGAGGCCGTCACCGTTGACGGTCCCGAAGTCCTCGGCCTGCGCCTCGAGTCTCCAGCCGCGGGACCAGTGCGGACGGCCGGTCCGGGTGTCGAGTGCGACGCGCACGCCGGCCATCCGGTAGATCTGTGGAACGTCGAGCGTCGCCGAAGTCGACGGGAAGACGTCCTCGACGCTCGGGCGATCGGACGCCTTGCCCGGACGCAGCACGCTCCGTCGCTCGCCCACCCACGCTTCGAGCTCGCGCGGCCATCGTTTCCCGCGGCTCAGCGCCAGCCGCAGCCCGATCCGCTCGGCCTGCAGCGCGAAGTCGGAGGCATCCGATTCGGCGGCATCCGGACCGATCCCGTAGAACGACTCTTCCGGCCGCCAGTCGTGGACGTAGCTGGCGACCAGCCAGCGCGGACCCACCTCGGCGATCCCGCGGTGATAGTGGCGCAGAGTCCCGGCCAAACTGCCGCGCACCCACCCATGCGTCCGCGGAGGGGTGAATCGCACGGCGCCTCCGAGACCGCTTCCATCCTCGATCCCGCCCACTCCCACGATGATCCCGGATCTCGCCGTCACCGCGAGGCTGTATTGCAGGCGTGGAATCTGGTGTTCCTCCTGGACGCGCAACAGCCCGGCTTCGCTCAGCGCTCCCAGCGCCTTGATCGGCAGGGAGACCAGCGTGAGCGGAGCATTGATCGCCTGCTCCCACGGCTCGTGGGTGTGAACCGCACGCGGCGGGTTCCAGGGGACGGAGGCCGTCGGTGCCAGGTTGTCTGAGGAGTCGGCGACCGCGATCGGGACCGGAGTCGGAACCGAAGGTTCCTGGGCGTATGCCGGACCGATTGCGACCATCGCCAGACATGCGGCAACCGCTGCCGCGCGGGAGTCTGCGCAAAGTCGCATCAGGTTTCGACTATCGGTCCCGCTGATCACTACGTCAACCGGTGAAGCGCCCGCCGCCCTCGCATCGGTCATGTACATGATGGGCGACGGGTCGTCGATGCAAGCGATCAGTGCCCCGGCGTCGGCTGGTAGCGCACGCGATAGAGCTTCCCGTCACGCGAGGCCAGGAACTCGACCGTCCCGTCCTCCCAGCACCGGGGCCCATTGCGAATGATCGTGTCGTAACGCTCGGCCGCCGGCTTTCCATCGAGGATCGGGACCCACTTGCCGTTCTCTCGCGAGAGCCACGTATGGTGAAGCCCGTCGTCGCTGATGCGGACCCGGCCCTCGAACACGTTCTGCATCAGCGGTCCGGGGGTGCCATCGAGGACCACCTGCCACTGTTTGCCGACCGCGGCAACGTAAGCGGAGCGCGTGCCATCGGCGTTGAACACGATGCTGCCGGAGACCATTCCATCGAACTCCGGGCCCTCGTGGCCGTCGATCACCGCGACCCACTTCTTTCCCCGCATCGCCAGATAGCCGTAGTGATGTCCGTCGGGGCTGAAGACCGGTTCTTCTCCGCCGTCGTAGATCGGCCCCCGCATGCCGTCCACGGCGATCTGGGATCTGTTCTTGTCGATCCGTCCGCGATAGAGAAGCCGCGTTCCGTCCGCGTTGAAGTACGGACCGGTTCCGATCATTTCGAAACCCGGCTCGTCGGGATAGCCGTCGCCGATCACCACCCAGCGACCGCCCTGCTTGGTCGCGAACGCCGCCTTGCCACCGTCACCGCTGAACCGCGGGCCCGCGGCGTCGGTGCCCACCGCGACCGTGTCGCCTTCGAGCATGGCATAGCAGCTGTCGCCGTGAATCCCGATATATCCCCACGTCCGGCCGCCCGGCGCGAACCGGAGAACTCCCGGATACGTCTTCGGCCACCACGCGACCGAGTCGCCCTCGACGATCAGGGCGAAGCCAGCTCCGCGCTTCACCCAGCAGGCGTAGCGCCCGGCGCCACCGCTGAGCGCCGCTTCGCTGCATCCGTCGCACGCGGGCTTCGGTTCATGGTCCACGAACAGCCGCGCCACGTCACCGACCCTGGCCACGTACATCACGTGCTTACTGTCGTCGCTGAACTTCAACGAGCCGGCCTGGATCCCGTCACACTCGGGACCGACCGTCGAGTGGACGGCTGGCGAGGTCCCGTTCACCAGCACCTTCCACTTGCCTTCCTCGCGCACCGGATAGGCGACATGCCGGCTGTCGGCACTGAAGACGATGTGGTCCCGCGCGATGTCCTCGTAGACCGGGGTCTTGACGCCATCGATCACCAGGAAGCAGGAGAACTTGCCGCGCGTCTCCTTCGATTCCGGCCTGAACCCCAGCACCAGGTGGCATCCGTCGGGACTGACGAAGCTCCCCCACTGCCGACTCAGCTCCGGACCCTTGGGCTCGTCCATCAACGGCTGCTCGGTGACCGAATAGCCCGCCACGCCCGACTGCGGCGGCTCCTGGGCTGATGCGTGGCCTGCGACTACGAGCATCGTTGTCAGTGCGCAGGCAAATCGTGTCCGCAGATATCCCCCTCGTACTCCGTGTGAGTTGACGATGACGCGTGCCACGTCGTTGTCGCCGAAGCTTACGCTACTGCCCGGCGACGGTGGGTGCTGCGTACTTCACCGGCCGGCCTGCGATCCCTGCCGGCACCGGGATCCCGAGCATCGAGCACACGGTCGCGAACGTGTCCTCGGTGCGGATATGCACGGTCGCATCCTGGT
>Ga0210380_10000972_pt1 | contig 11944 bp, 10 predicted proteins | sample PLM4_5_coexredo_FD_155476 | JGI IMG/M metagenome (GOLD analysis project Ga0210380, IMG submission 155476) | Groundwater sediment microbial communities from an aquifer in East River, Colorado, USA - PLM4_5_coex redo | ecosystem: Environmental > Terrestrial > Soil > Riparian zone | place: USA...
ATGCGGCGTCACGGTTCTGATCAGCCTGCTTGAAAAGACCAGCGGCATGGCACTCTTCACGAATCTGCTCACGCGCATCTCGAGTCGGGGCACAATCATTCCATTTCTGGCCGTCATTGTAGGCACCATCTCGGCATATTCCAGTACATCGGGAGTTGTCCTTCCTGCATTTCTGCCGCTGGCTCCCGGACTGAGCGAGAGCCTCGGTGGCGGAATGGCGAAGGCGCTCGCCATGACGATGAATGTATCCGGACACCTGGTGGACGTTTCGCCGCTGTCGACAATTGGAGCGCTGTGTATCGCGTCGATTCCAGCAGGTCCGAAAAGCCGGCGGCTGTTCAATCAGCTTCTGGCGTGGGGACTTTCCATGACCGTGGTCGGCGCGCTCCTCTGCTGGGTCTTTTTCGGCTGAGAATATTTTTATACCCCTCATCTGGTCCTTCGGGCCATCCTCTCCCTTCAGGAAAGGATTTAGACCATGAAGAAGTGGATACTTGCCGGGCTGCTCGTTGCGTCCGCGCAGTCTCAAAAACAGACGCCCGTCGAGATCGAACTGCTCACCCACACCGAGATCTACGACGCCATTCACAATCAGGGCAAGACGACAGTGCTCATCTTCAATGGAGGTACCGAACAGCGCGGCCCCCACGCCGTCCTGGGCGGGCACACCTTTATCGCTCGTGAACTGGCCTCCAGAATTGCGCAGAAGCTCGGCAATGCTCTCGTTGCGCCGGTACTTCCTTTCTCCATCACAACACTCGACGGAAAATTGCCGGGAGGAGTCACGCTGACACCGGATCTTTTCAAACGCGTCAATGAAGCCGTTGTCGACAGCATGGTTACCAATGGTTTAAAGGATCTCGTGCTGATGGGCGATCATGGCGGTGGCCAGCACGAACTGGCGACTCTCGCCGCGACTCTCGATCGCAAGTATTCGCCGCGAGGTATTCATGTTTATTTTTGCGGAGACGTCTACGAAAAATCCGAGCAGGAATTCGAAGCGTATATGAAGAGCAAGGGATTGCCAGCAAGCACTCACGCTGGAATTCCGGATACATCGGAATTGCTGGCGCTGCAGCCGGCGACTTCAGTCTGGGTGCGAGACAGCTATAAAACGACGTTGGGAGATCCGGTGCTGCCTGCGGGACAACAGCCAGACCCGAAGGTCCGGCGATTGAATAATGGCATCACCGGGGATCCGCGACTGTCATCGCCGGAGCTCGGGAGGATGTTCATCGACATCCGGGTGCGGAACGCGGTGACGCAAATTCAAAGCTTGATTGCATCAAAGAGGAAGGCGGCGCGCTGACTGAAAGCCAGACTTATTTGGAGACCTGTTCGCGCTCTTTTTCCTGGTCTTTCTTTTTCGCCTGATCGTCTTCCGGTTCGCTCTTTTCACTCATTGCATCTTTAAAATCCCGGATCGATTTGCCCAGTCCCTTCCCGAGTTCGGGTAGCTTCTTGGGTCCAAAGATCAAAAGCGCAATAATGCCGATGATGATCAGTTCGGGGACGCCTAGTCCTGCCATTTCTCCTCCTTACTGCCTATAACGATTGGGCGACGCGATAGCCTGCCCAAATCCCTGCGATTCCGCCTGCGAGCGACATCACGATGCCCCACATGGACAACATATCGCCGCCCCACATTGCGGGTACCAGGCCTCCAATACTGGACCCGAGGATAAAGCCAGCCCAAATGAATTTCTTGCTCATATCCCACCGGTCAGCACCAACAGCATACAGGCAAGGCGCCGTAGAGCGCCATTGGTGAATAGTATGGTTTATCATCAGTTCCGCAACTTAAAGGGAGGCGTCTCATGGCCGCGACTCCGTCTACCATGCTTGAACTCGGAACTCGAATGCCCGCGTTCCGGCTACCCAGTACCCAGGGTGATTTCATTTCATCGAAACAGTTAGATCTGCCAACGGCCCTTCTCGTCGTATTCCTGTGTCCGCACTGTCCGTTTGTTCGTCACATTCGTACTGAACTGGCGAAGTTTGGCCGGGACTATCAGCCGCGGGGACTCGCGATTGTGGCAATCAATTCCAACGATACGGCGACGTATCCGCAGGATGGCGTGGAAGGTATGAAGCAGGAGATTCGGGAAACGGGATACACATTCCCTTACCTCAGCGATGAGACGCAGGAGGTCGCGAAGACATTTCGGGCGGCATGCACACCGGATTTCTTCCTGTTCGACCGCAATCGGAAACTTGTCTACAGGGGCCAGTTTGATTCGAGCCGTCCGGGCAATGGAGTGCCGCCATCAGGATCGGATCTTCGTGCCGCCGCCGATGCGGTGCTGGAGGGACGAGCCCCAGCGGTGGATCAGAAGCCGAGCGTTGGGTGCAATATCAAGTGGAAGGTGGGAAACCGACCGGAGTATTGAAAGTGGGGCGGCCCGGGTGAGGGGTACAACTAATTTGTACCCCTCACCGGTTTTGAAATCGAACGTCTCTACTTCAGTTTCGTCTTGTTGGAATCAAAGAAGTCAAAGATCTGTTTGATGATTTCCGGCTGAGCCCATGCGTCAGTATGCTGTCCGCCGACGACACCGACGAATGTGGCATTGACGCCTTTTGCCCTGGCACGGTCGATCATGGCCTTGCCTGCGTTGAAATCCATCGTGGTGTCCCCGTCGCCATGGACGTAGAACACCGGAATATTCTTCAGCTTCTCAAACGGATAGTCGCCTTCGGCTAATGGTGCTGCGCTGGGAGAGATCGCCGTCCATCGTTCCGGATACTTCGCCGTGTATGCCCAGACGGCGCCGCCACCGGAAGAATTCCCCATAAGGTAGATGCGATTGGTATCGACGTTGTACTCCTTCGCCATCAGATCGGTGACGTAAAGCAGATCCTGTTCGGCGCGCTGGAAGTCTTCCGGTGTTGCTGGTGCTGCAGCAGCTCCTCCGCGGCCTCCGCCTGCTCCACCTCGGCCACCAGCGCCTGCTCCACCAGCAGCGGCAACGCCTCCGCCAGCGGGTGCGCCGGCAGGTGCGACCCCGGCCGGTGCTCCGGCTCCGCCACCACCACCTGCTGCTCCACCGCCGCCGGCACCACGACCGGCTCCGCCACCACCCCTGGGAGCGGCGCCCACCATCTTATAAGGATTATTCCATCCGCCATCGCCTGTTGCAGCTGTCCACACAGTAGCATTCGCGTGATACCCCGTTACGGCAGCTACAATGTACCCGCGTTCCTCAGCCGTTTTTGCCAGTGTCGGGTTGGCTGTCGGCCGCATGAATGGGGCGTTTGCCGGTTGGCTGGCGCCATGAGTGACGATGACCAGCGGCAGCTTCGTGTTCTTGTCCCACTTCATCGGAACATAGATGTGATATGCAATCATTTCCGTGGTTCCCGGAAACGTATAAGTGCGGTCCTGTTCACCCTTGATTTGAAATTTCGGGTCCTGCGGGTTTGGCGCCGGAGCCTGAGCCAAGGCTGCCAACGTCACTGCCACCAGTACGGCTGCGGAAAGAATTCCAATTTTTGCGGACTGTCGCATGCGGTCACCCCTTTGTTTTCGTTCGTATCCGAGGCAAGAGCTTGTATTGCCGCAGCGGAGTATATCCTGTCGTTTTCGTATCTCCAAGAGCACGAAGCGGACCACGCTCCCAAGGGCGTGTTATGACGAGAATTTAAGAAAGTTTTCAGTAAGTTGAGTGGAATTGCTGCGTTACTATCTTGGGGTCGAAAGTCAGAATTGCGGTTCGTCTTCCGCAACTGACAATTACGAGGGTTTTATATGTCTCTTTTGGAAATCTGTCAGAATCTCCAGAATTCGAGTTGGGGAACCCAGATCCGTGAGTCGATCTTCTTTTTCCCGATTATTGAAGGCATCCATGTCATCGCGCTTGGAGTCTCCGTTGGGGCGGTTTTGTGGTGGGACCTGCGTTTGCTTGGTTTCTCAATGCGAAACAAGCCGATTTCTCAGATGCAAGCCAACATCTTCAAGTGGATGATGCCAGGGTTCACCATCATGATGATCACCGGCGTCCTGCTGTTCTGGTGTCAGGCTGAGAAAGCGTATAACAGTGTTTTCTTTCGCATTAAGGTGATCGCACTGATTCTTGCGGGCGTCAATATTTTGTACTTCCACCTGAAGACTCAGCGCAGCCAGGCAAGTTGGGATACGGCCGGAATTCCGCCCACGAATGCCAGGCTGGCAGGATTATTTTCCATTCTGCTTTGGGCGATTATCATCGCGGCCGGACGACTCATGGCCTACACGTTCTAGTTGCTCAATGGAGGTTGGATACTCGTGATGCGTTTTGCCAAGCTGACAGTGGCTGTGCTCACCGTCCTTATATTCAGTTCATTTCTGACCACGGATCTCCTTGCCCAGACCGGCACGATCAGCGGGACAATCCTGGATACGGAAGGCAAGAGGGTTCCGTACGTCAACGTCACAGCGACCAATACCGCCACCGGTGAAGACCGAGTCGGCATAACGGGTGATGCCGGAACCTTCAAAATCGAAATGCTGGCTTCGGGGACATACAAGCTGACCACGTCCGTTCAGGGATTTGTGATGCCGGATGTGCCGAATTTCACCATTGGAGACGCGGAGACAAAACAGTTCAATTTCACGATGACGATGACAACGTCTGAGCGCATGTTGCGCAAGACCTGGCCTTTTTTTAACTGGGCGGAAGGAACCTGGATTGGGAACGCAATCCGAAACCATCAATATCCCTTCGCCGTCATCGAAGTCGTTCACCTGTTCGGACTGACGCTTCTGCTCGGAGGAATCTTCCTGATGAGCCTTCGACTCTTCGGTTTCATCATGCGGGATATGCCATTGTCCCAGGTCGCACGCCAACTGGGCTGGATTTCGTTTCTTGGGCTGGTGGTGATGGTAGCGACCGGCGTGCCGCTTTTCGCATCGGAGGCCCTGAAGTGCTACAGCAACAATATGTACTGGTACAAGATGGCATTTTTCTTTCCGGCGACCATCTTCCACTTCACGCTATATCGCAAGGTGACCCGGTCCGATAGTTCTCAGCCATTCATGCGGGGATTGACCGGATTTTTAGCCCTGTTTCTCTGGTTCGGAGTCGCCGTCTTTGGACGCGCAATCGGATACTTCTAGCAGTCCGCGGTTCGAAAAGAACGAATGAAAAGACCCTGTTCGGCAGGGTCTTTTCATTGGTGTGCTATCGGCCCAGCACCTTGCGAATACGCCACAGGTGATGCCAGCTGTGACGCAATGCGTGATCCTCAATCACAAACTGTGCGGTAACCGGAGCGCCATAGCTCAGCGAAAATGGAGCCGCCTGATCCAATTCATCATCCGTGAATGCGCGTATAGCCGCGGCCGCGTCACGACTATTTTCACGCAGCAGTTTGAGCGCTGAAGACTTTGCGACCCGGGCGTGTTCCGAGGCATGGTTTGCATTGATATCGGCGACGACATCCCACGTGACATCCGTCACGGCCTTGCCGCTGGCAATGGCGCGAGCGGCACCGATCTCAATGGGGTACATGCTGGCAACGTGATGCACGATGACACCAACGGTTCGGTCGTCCTTTCCCCCGAACATCGGAGTCTGCCATTCCGCTTCCGAAAGTCCTTCCGCAAAGGCAGCCAGGTCATCGGCACCCTCTTCGAGTCGATCTGCCAACGCACCCGCTCGACGACTTCCGGATTTGCGAATCGCGACAACCTCCAGGTATTCGGCGTCGACCGCGGTGGCATCGCCCCTGGTCTTGTTGTGTGCAGACCACAAGCTGACAAGCTCATTTCGCAACTGCTCCTGCCCTCTCGTATCGAGAGACGCAAACGCAAGGGACATCGGGCCATAGTTCTTACGGAAAAAATCCACGACAGCATCCGGCGGAAACGGATACTCGAAATGGTAGATCCGGGATGCAAATCGCAACTCCGCTATCCCCTCGCGAAAACGATCGCGGACCGTGGCCTCATCTCCCCAAAGCACGGGCGAAGGCATTCCGGACGGAGCGATATGCTTCGCGATGGTTTTGAACATCTTTCCGACGAATCCGCCCGGTGTCCAATTGGCCATGGCAATCGTCCCGCCCGGCCGGCACACCCGAGTGAGTTCGGCCGCAACCAGTTCGGGACGCGGCGCGAACATCGCCCCGATCAGGCTGGTCACGACATCAAACTGGCCGTCCGCATATGGCAGGGATTCGGCATCCCCTTCTTCAAATGCAATGTCGAGTCCCTCGGCTGCCGCGCGAGTCCGGGCTTGTTCAAGCCAATTCACGGCGATGTCGGACCCCGTGACCCGAGCTCCCGCTCGGGCCGCAATCAGAGCCAGTTGCCCGGCGCCGGTACCAACATCCAGCAGTCGGCTTCCCGGCTTGACGCCGAGCCGTTGATAGAAAACTTCGGCATCTTTTTCCATGAAGCGCGCAAAAACGTCATAGTCGCCGGTCGACCACGTTGTCTTCAGGCGAGCTTTGAGCTGTTGAAAGTCTTCATTGACCTGTATCTCATTTGCAATGGCACTCATTCTCGTTCTCCTTTTTCGTTGTCTTGGCTCGCGCCTTTGCGATCCGGTTTCAATATAGAGTCCGCGGGTCTTGAATACTTGATCCAGCGTCCCGTATTCTTGGCACGTCGACCCAATTTCGAGGCATTGCATATGGATGTTCTTTCCGAGGTCCTGAGAGTCGTGAAACTCGAAGGCGCGCTGTTTTTCAATGCGGAGTTTTCCGCGCCCTGGTGTCTCCAATCGTCCGGTGCCGTGGGGATCGCGCCCTTTCTGTCCCCTGCTCCTCGGCACCTGATCATGTACCACTTCCTGACGGAAGGGCGGGCCTTTGCGCGGCTCCCAAATGGCAAACGAGTGTTGTTGACCGCGGGCGATATCGTCATCCTGCCTCACGGTGATTCCCACTTTCTGGGCAACGGTTCTCCGGAAAAGCCCGTGGATTCCTTCAAGACGTTTGCGAAGAATCTCAGTCAGGGACTCAAGCTCGCACGCTTTGGCGGTGGCGGAGAGGTCACCCGCTTTGTGTGCGGATATCTGTCATGCGATCCGCGGTTGAGCGAAGTCTTTCTGGCTGGCCTGCCCCCGATTTTGAAGGTAAATGTGGCCAGCGAACCTTCTGGCCGATGGCTTGAGCAATCCATTCGATTCTCGGTTGACGAGGTGAACGGATCAAACGCGGGGAGCGGGCTGGTACTGGCCAGGCTTTCTGAAGTGCTGATCGTAGAGACGCTGAGGCACTACATCAATTCGCTTCCTCCCGGAAAAACCGGATGGCTCGCCGGTGCAAGAGATCCCGTCATCGGCCAGGCGCTCGCCCTACTTCATAAGGACCCTGCGGAACCATGGACAATCTCGGATCTGGCAAGGCGCGTCGGACTATCCCGGACGCGGCTGGCAGAACGCTTCCGTCATTTCCTGGAAGAATCTCCTATGGCGTACCTGGCCAAGTGGCGGTTGAAACTGGGAGCCGAGATCCTGCAGTCGACTGCCGACAGCGTGGCGGAAATAGCCGCGACGGTGGGCTATGGCTCGGAGGCGGCGTTCAACCGTGCGTTCAAGCGCGAGTTTGATTGTCCACCGGCGCAGTACCGTCGCAAGAAAAACACGCCGGCCGCAAAAGAGAGCCGCGAAACCAGAAGATGACGAGCACAAATCCCTCTCCCGAAGGGAGAGGGTGACGCGACAGCCAGCGGGCTGGCGCTGCGGGTGAGGGGTGAAGAGATTTTTTTACCTCTCTCGGCCCTTCGGGAGAGGGATAACTTTCTCAGTGCCTCAGCCCGACCTTCGCGGTATCCACATTGAACGTCCGGTGAGCTCGCGATGGTCGAGTCCGGCAGCCTTATCCATCAATGCCAGGGTCTCTGGCAACTGCACGGAGAATCGCCATTCGTCTTCGCGTCCTCCAGCCGCAATCCACTCCCGCGCCCAATCGGACCACCATGAAGCGACGCTCCGGGCAATGGGTTCAATCACCAGAACTGGTGAACCCTGACGCGCAACGGAAAGAAGCTCTCTCAACATGCGAGTCCTCACCTCGTCGGAAAGTTCGTTGATTGTAAATGCTGCAATCACGCCCGTGTTCCTGCCAATTTTAAATGTCGCGAGATCTTCGGAGCGGACCGCTGCGCGAAGGTCGAATGCGCCGTATGTCCATTTCGCTTCCCGAATCGCCCAGGAATTTCGGTCGATACCGATGATTCTGGAGTGTGGGTTCATCTCCAGCGCCCAGGACGCTCCGGCGATACCGTTGCCGCATCCCAGATCCAGGATGTCGGATGGGACGTCTCTCGCGGCGCCCAGAGCCCGGACAATTTCGCGTACGAGCAGAAAATGAAGCGGGGCAAAGTAGGTTGCAAAAGCAGCCCTCTTGCCGGCCCCATCGAGCGCACTTCCCTGCGCAATGCGATTCCTTCGTTCGACATACAGGGCGGAAAGGGCCTGGACCGCCCTTCGAACCTCCTGAAAGTTGAGCGCTGCAAAGTGACGCTCCTCCAGAGCGCCAAGCCAGCGTAAAAACGGGTCCGGCATCATTTATATATAGCAGCCTCCTAAGTTTTTACGTCTATCCTCTAAGAAATTTGCCGCCCGGCAGTTATCAACAGCAGAAGACCTCATGGCAGACACTCCAAAATCCGAGTGGATCGTAGAAGCTCTGAATCTCCACGAGAGATCGCTGATCCGATATGCATCCTGGATTCTCAATGACATCGAGTGTGCCCGTGAGGTGGTGCAGGAGACCTTTCTGCGATTGTGCAAGGAAGAACCTGCTCATGTTTCCGGGCATCTTGCCCAATGGCTGTTTACGGTCTGCCGCAATCTGGCATTTGATGCGCGGCGAAAGGAAACGCGTATGTCGCCTCTGGGACAAATGGAGATCGGGGTCGCGCCCGGCCTCGAAGAAAAACAGACGGTGAGCGAAATTCTGCTGGTGGTTCAAACGCTGCCGAAGAATCAGCGCGAAGTCATCTACCTCAAATTTCAATGCGATCTCAGCTACAAGGAAATCAGCGATATTACGAAGCTTTCGGTCACCAACGTCGGATTTCTCATCCATACCGCTGTGCGCAATATCCGGCAACAAATGCTTTCCGAAACCACAAGCCAGACGAGCCGTAGCACGAGGAGGATCCAATGACTTTCAACCCCGACGATCCAAAATGGACAGCTTACGTTCTTGGCGAACTCGAGGATTCGGAGCGGGCAGAACTGGACAGTCTGCTGGAATCCTCCGAAGAAGCCCGCGCGTATCTGGAAGAGTTACGCGTTGCGACCGGCGCACTCGAGCATGAGTTGAAGGTGGACCTTGCGGAGAAGAAGGTAGGATTTCCGCCGGAGATCAATGCATCGCTCGCAGCCAGTTTGACGGAAGCACAGCGCGCCACGATTCAAGCCGCGGCGGGCGCGAAAAACGCGACAAATAAGGTCCGCTGGTTCAGGCTGCCGCAGGCCCATCAGGCGTTGCTCGGTGGACTTGCCATCGCCGCGATGATCTTGATTGCGATCGCAGTTCCTTCGCTGTGGAAACCGAAAACAGATGGGACGGCGAATGAACCTGTTCAAGCTGCGGGCGCTCTGAAAACGGAGGAAAGCATTCCGTCGTCGCCGGCCGTCCCCGCTCAAGCGGATTCAAATCCGGCGGCATCGAGCGCAATAGCGGATTCGAAGAGCAACAAGGCAGTTTCCTCGGAAAATCGTGAAGAGAATGCCACCCGATCTCAGTCCGAAGAGAGCAAGTCGACGGTTCCGGGATCTCCCCAAAGCGCGCAGGCCCTGCCGGGAGCACTGATAATCTCGCCCGACACTCCTGCTTCAGTGAAACAGGAAGCCGCTTCCAGCGCCGGAGTTGCTCCCTCAAATCCAGCGGGCAATCTCCCGTCAACCGGCAACAGTATTATTAACGACGTCTTTGCTCCTATCGCTCCCCCAAGAGCTGCGGCAGGCGGCGGCGGTGGACGTGGAGGAGGCGTCGCAGGAGTATTTGGCACTGTTCAAGGCGGGACCATCAGCGGAACCGTTTCCGACCCGACTGGCGCCTTGATTCCGGGTGTGGCTGTTGCGGCAACCAATGCCGAAACCGGTGTCGCTACAACTGTGCTGACAGATGCTACAGGAGCGTATCGCTTCGCCGGATTGGCACCAGGACCGTATAGGCTGAGCGCCACACTCCTTGGTTTTCAAACGGCAATTCTGGTCAACATCAACGTCGGAACCGCGGAGTCGCAGCGCATCAACATTGCAATGAAGATTGGAGATCCGGCGGCCTTTGCCGTTGATGTGGCTGCCAGGAACGTCATTTCAGAATCATCGGCTTCGATTGGTCAAGCTTTGTCAGCACAGCAGGTACAGAACCTCCCCTTGGTCGGCAACAATGTACTCGACCTGATCCGTGTCCTGCCTGAGGGTGCAACGACGACGTCAGGATTAGCATCGTCAAACCAAGGGGCGCAGGGGCAGCAGCAAGGACAAGGTCAGCAGGGACAACAAGGTCAGGGTCGGCAGGGGCAACAAGGGCAGGCAGGACAGCAAGGACAACAAAGTCAGGGCGGAGCTCCAGCGGGCGGAGGCCGTGGAGGTGGTGGCGGTGGCGGTCGTGGTGGCGCAGCAGCAGCAGCACCGCCACCGCCTCCGCCCGCTGGAGCTCCGCCGCCACCACCGCCGCCGGCTGCACGATTATCGGCGGCTCCAGTGCGTATCATTCCGGACAATCCGACGATCATTGGAGGTTTCGATAACTTTGGCCGCCAGACCACGGCGAACTACGCTCCGATCACAGACAATCCGTTTCTGCGCGCGAGTCAGGAGCAGCTCTCGACATTCTCCAGTGACGTCGATACGGCGTCATATGCCAACCTGCGGCGGTTCATCAATCAGAACCAGTTGCCACCGGCCGCCGCCGTGCGTATCGAGGAGATGATCAACTACTTTAGTTACGACTATGCACAGCCGTCGGGAAGGGATCCCATTGGCGCTTCGATGGAGATTGCGTCTGCACCCTGGAGTCCAACGCATCGGCTGGTTCGAATCGGAATCAAAGCCAGGGATATCGACACGCGGCGAAGACCGCCGAGCAATCTGGTTTTCCTGATCGATGTCTCCGGTTCGATGCAGCCGCAGGAACGACTCCCGCTCATCAAGAATGGATTGAAGATGCTTGTCGGCAGTCTGACCGAAAACGACCACGTATCGATCGTCGTTTACGCGGGCGCTTCGGGAGTCGTGCTTCCCTACACCAGCGGCAATCGTAAAGACCTCATCAACGCGGCTCTGGACCGACTTGAAGCGGGTGGTTCCACAAACGGCGGGGCTGGAATCCAGCTCGCGTATCAACTCGCCACTGCGAACTTTATTGCCGGTGGCGTGAATCGCGTGATTCTTGCAACCGACGGCGACTTCAATGTCGGAGTTACCAATCAGACCGAACTCACCCGGCTCATTCAGGATCGCGCGAAAAGCGGCGTGTTTTTAAGCGTCCTGGGCGTCGGTACGGATAACTTGAAGGATTCCACAATGGAAAGGCTCGCCGACACCGGCAACGGCAACTATGCCTACCTGGATTCGTTGAATGAGGCCTACAAGGTTCTCGTTCAACAGATGGGCGGAACACTGGTGACCGTCGCCAAGGACGTGAAACTGCAGGTGGAGTTCAATCCCGCTGTCGTCGAAGCGTATCGTCTGATTGGCTACGAGAACCGTCTGCTCGCTAATGCGGATTTCAACAACGACCGCAAGGATGCCGGCGACATGGGAGCGGGTCACAGTGTAACGGCGCTTTATGAAATTGTGCCGAAGGGCGGAGCGATTCCCGGCCCGGATGTCGATCCGCTCAAGTACCAGACTCCGGCGGCAGCTCCGGCACCGGCAGCGAAGGATCGCAATGGCAGCACTGAAACACTCACTCTGAAGATTCGCTATAAGGATCCGGATGGTACCGAGAGCAAGCTACTGTCTCTTCCACTGACGGACCGTGAGGCTACGTTTTC
>Ga0210380_10000973_pt1 | contig 11940 bp, 11 predicted proteins | sample PLM4_5_coexredo_FD_155476 | JGI IMG/M metagenome (GOLD analysis project Ga0210380, IMG submission 155476) | Groundwater sediment microbial communities from an aquifer in East River, Colorado, USA - PLM4_5_coex redo | ecosystem: Environmental > Terrestrial > Soil > Riparian zone | place: USA...
GCGCCGTACAGGGCGAGCGTCTTGGAGGTCTCTTTCGAGAGGTCCATAAGCTCGGGGGCGCTGGACTGCATACGGCCGGCCATTTCGTAGGACGCGATTCGCGCAGCGATGTCCGGGTCGCCCATCGCGTCGAGTCGCTTCGTGTTGAGCGTCTTGATGGCGTCGAGCGAGTCCTGCTGCATTGCGGCGTCGACGCCGGCCGGGTTGGAGAGGAAAAGGACGGGGTCGCCAGCGGAGCGGAACAGGGTGGCGGCGTGCGAGGTGGGCAGGAAGCCGGAGCCCCAGCACGAGTTGCCGCCGGACGGACCTTTACTGCCGGAGGAGAACACGACGAATCCGGGGAGGTCTTTCGATTCGCTGCCGAGGCCGTAGGTGACCCACGCGCCGAGGCTCGGCCGGCCGAACTGCTGGCTGCCGGTGAGCGACATGATCTGCGCCGGCGCGTGGTTGAACGCGTCCGTCACCATCGACTTCACGATGGCGATGTCGTCCACGACTTCGGCGAGTTTGGGAAGGAGTTCGCCGAGTTCCGTGCCGTTCTTGCCGACTTTGTTGAACTTGAACTTGGGGCCGAGGAGCTTGGAGTTCGGGTTGATGAACGCGGCGCGGTAGTTCTTGAGCAGTTCCGGCGGCGGCAGCGTGCCGTTGAACTTCGCGAGTTGCGGCTTGTTGTCGAACAGTTCGAGATGGCTGGGGGCGCCACCCATGAACAGGTAGATGACGCGCTTGGCTTTGGGCGCGAAGTGCGGCGCGGGCGCGCCTTCGGCGAGGAGCGCGTTCAGCGCGATGGCGCCGAGCCCGACTCCGCAATCGCGAAGGAACCACCGGCGGTTGATTTCGATGGGAGTCATGTCAAGTTGCCTCGGTGAGCCGATCGATCCAGTAGCCGGGACGGCGGCTGGTATGGGCAACCGCGAGGACCACAATCCGGTTGTCGGTTGCGTAGTACAGGACGCGGTACGGGAATCGATGGAGCAACAGGTGGCGGACCTCGTAACCGTCGGGAGCATCTTCGGCAATGGGATACATCCGAGGGCTCGATAGAATCGCGTCGAACGCCGCGTCGAGTTTCTCTGCGAATTCCACGGCGACAGCGGGATCGTCGCTCGCGTAACGGAGCGTTGCGCGGTTCATCTCGCTCTCGGCATCCGGATGGAGAGGAAGGCTCATCGGCCGAACTTCTCCCGCAGGTGCAGCCGGAGTCGTGCGATCGATTCCTTCGCGTCCAGCAAATCCACCTTCCCCTCTTCGATATCCCGAATCCGTCTGGCCAATTCTGCTCGCCAAGCCTTCTTCACCTCGTCCGAATCCTGAGCGGGTTCGAGGCTGTCCAGCAACTCGAAAGCAATACTCTCTCGTTGGGCAGGCGAGAGCCTCATCGCCCGCGCTAGAAGTTCGCGAACCTCGGGGGTCTCGACAGATGCCGTTGTCATCTCACTTCTCCTTCAACTCGCGGGCGAACACGTTCATGATCTCAAGGCCCTCCGCGGGCCTGAAAATGATCGAGGCCGGGTCGTTGTCCAGCGTCTGGCGACGGATCGTTTCGCGTTGCCAGGAACCTGGCTTTGCGCCGGCGGGAAGCTTGGACGTTATTAGCCCTCCACCCACCGACACCGTAACCTCGGGCTTCTCCGCCTTCGCCGGCAGTTTCCAATCGAAGATCAATTCGCACTTTCCGAACTTCTTTTCCGTCGCGAGCGGCTCCTTGCCGGTGCATTTCAACACACCGCCAGCCGCTTTCCACGAATCCTTCTCCGTCTTCCAGCCATCCAGCGTCAGTGCCGTGAACGCGCTCTCGTGCCCTTCCCAAACCTTCGCGACTTCGGCCGGCTTCGGGTTGGTGCTCGGCAGTTCCTTGATCTTCAAGTTCTTGAAGTGGCATTCAGCCCCTTCGCTCTCCAGTGCCAGATATCCCTTCCGCGGGTTGCACTGGCTCACGCCGGAGACTTCTTTGCCGTTCACGTGCAGCTTGATGACGCCGTCGTTGGCGATCACCTTGTAATGGTTCCATTCGCCGCCGCCCTTCACGCGTTCCTCGCTGGGCAGGCAGCGTTCGTATCCCTTCGGGTGCGGGCGGTCCGGTTTGCACTTGGCGCCATGAATGCTGAAGATGTCGCCGTGATTCGTGGCCCAGTCCACCTTCGGATAATTGATGAGCACCTGGACCTCGATGCCGCGGGTGTACGGAGTGCCGACGCCCGGTAGCGGATCGCCCCAGACGAAGAGGCCGGAGTTGGCGATCTCCTTCTTGTTCACGTGCATCCAGTCCATCTCGAGTTCGAAGTTCTCGTACTGGCGGTCGGTGCGGAGGAACCCGGTGGGGCTGCCGGTGGTGACGATCTCCCCGCCCTTCACGAAGAAGGTGCCCGGCGCGCAGTTGACGTTCTTCCACCCGTCGAGGCTGGTGCCGTTGAAGAGCGGCTTGTAGCCGTCCGAGTCGTCGGCGCGGGCGAGCCCCGGACGGAAGTCCGGGAGAAATGCCGCGAGAAGCAGGGCGAAGAGGGACGGGAGCAGCATCATTCGCATGGGAGGGCTCCAGAGGTCAGACGAGGGAATCTGCGCTGATCACTTCCCGGCCTTCGCCGCCGCGAGTTTCGCCTCGACGGCCTTCCAGTTCACCACATTCCACCATGCGTCGAGGTAATTCGCACGCAGGTTCTGGTACTTCAGATAGTAGGCGTGCTCCCACACATCGATGCCGAGGATGGGCACGAGGCCGTCCATGAGCGGGCTGTCCTGGTTCGCTCGCTTGATCGCTTCGAGCTTCGTCGCCGTGGGGTTCCAGACGATCCACGTCCAGCCGGAGCCGAACTGCGTGAGGCCGTTCTGCTTGACAGTGTCTTTGAACTTGGCGAAGTCGCCGAAGGCTGCCTTCAACGCGTCGGCGACGGCGCCGGCCGGTTCGCCGCCCCCGCCGGGACCCATGATTTCCCAGAACAGCGCGTGGTTGTGGTGTCCGCCGCCGTTATTGATGATCGCCTGCTTCACCGAGTCCGGGGCGGACGTCTTCACCTTGCGGAGCAGTTCGACGATCGGCAGGCCGGCGAGGTCCGGAGCCGATTCCAACGCCTTGTTCAGATTGTCCACGTAGGCCTTGTGGTGTTTCTGCGAGTGGATCTCCATCGTCTTCGCGTCGATGTGCGGTTCGAGGGCGTCGAAGGCGTAGGGCAACTGCGGCAGGGTGTGCGCCATGATGGTCTCCGTGGAGGGAACGAGCGATCGTCGGACGGTGACATTGTAGAAGGGGAAGAGAATCGGCAGCGTCGGGAGATGCGGTTCCGCCAAGCTCTGGAATCGGCACGACCGATGCCCGGTCGTGCTCCGCCAGCCTCACTGGTTCACTTCGCGGCTGTCAGTTCCTTCGTCACCGCGGGAGGTGCATCGACCACGTTCGGGGCGGCGTTCACGATCGCGCCGAGGACTCGGCCCCCCGCTTCCATCACCTGACCGCGAGCGCGATCGGAACGGGACAACGCATCGGAGCCGTTCCGCACCACGAGCACCACTCCGTCCGAGTTCCCGACCACAGCCGGGAACTCGGTTTCGGCCAGCGTGCTCGGCGAATCGAGAATCACGTACTCGTAGGTGGACTTCAGCTCGGCGATCAGTTCGCGGAACTTGGGGCGGCTCAGCAGGTCGGCGGCGTCGGCAGCGGTGGCCGCGCGCCCGGCAGGAAGGACAAACAGGTTGGGAATCTCGCAGGTTCGCACGGCCATGCGCAGGTCCACGTCCGAAGTCATGATGGACTTGAGCGAGTCGCCGAGCCGCGTGAGGCGGAACAGGTCCTGGATCTTCGCGTTCTTCAGATCGCAGTCCACGAGTATGACGCGTTTGCCGGACTGCGCCAAAGAAACGGCGAGGTTCGCGGCGACGAGGCTCTTGCCGTCGCCGATGCCGGGGCTCGTGACGGGAATCACCTGATGGCCGCGGTTCTGCAGCGCGTTCGTGAGTTCGCGCCGCGCGATGCGGAACACGTCCGCTTCTGTACTCGTAGGCCGCGAGAAGGCGACGATCAGCGGCGACAGTCCTTCGCCGGAACGTTTCTCGACCGGAGCGCTCGGATCGATCTTGGGAACATTGGCGAAGACCGGCACGCCGAGCCGCGGGCCGGCCGGAATCGCCACGGCCGTCGACGACTGGCGCACGACCGGCGGTATGTACGGCTTGAACGTTCGTACGGGCTTGCGGGAGGCCGACTTCGAACCGGCGAACAGGAATGAACCGATCAGGCCGAGGATTGCTCCGGACAGGAGCCCGATCGCTCCGCCGGGAACGAGCGAGCGATACAACTCCGGGCTCACGCGCGTGCCCGCTTCGGTCGGCAATACCGCCTGCACGGAGAACGCGGTGGGCGTTACGGTCGAGGGCGCTTCCTTCGGCGCCGGGGTTGGCTGGGACGCGATCAGTTCGTCGATTCTTTTGCGGAGGCCGGTCACGGAACCGAGCAGTTTCTGATCGGCGGCGATGATCCCGGCATTGATGCCGGACCGCGCCGCCAGCAACGTTCGTTCGGCTTCCAACGCCACGCGGCGCCGTTCGAGTTCGTCCGGACCCTGCGGAACCGCTGGTTTCGCCTTCGCGATCCGTTCCTTCATCAGGACCATCTGCTCGTCGAGCGCGATCATGTCGCGGTGTTCCGGCCCGAGGCGCTGGCCGAGTTCTGCTTTCTTCACCTGCAGCGCCCGCAGCGATTCCTCCGCGGACTTCGCATCCGCGGCCACAGTCGGCGCGACCTCGGGTCGATCCGCCTTGATGCCCAGTTCCTCCATCACAGCCAGACGATCGCGGCGCGATGCGCCCGCGTCGCGAATCAGACCGAGGTCGTGATCGATGCGGTGAAGGCGAATCTGATCCTGATCGGCGGCGGCGCGGTGGGCCGCGAGCCGCTTCTCGATGGCGGCGGGCTCATCCGGCGTGAGCGCGGCGAGTTCCTTCTGCAGGCGCTCGCGCTCCGCATCCGCCTGCTTCGGAGGCAGCGGCGTGGAACGCGGCCCTGGAGCGAAGTTCGCCGGGCGACTCGTCAGGTCCGCCTTGTAAGCCTCGACGATGGTTCGCAGGTACTTGGGCGTATCGGCCGGGTGCGGTCCGTGGAACGACACCTTGAGCGTGGAGCCTGCGCCGGCATCCATCTCGGGAAGAATCGAGAGGCCCTTCTGGAGGAAGGCGAGCCGCGCCGCGTCGTCCTTGTCCGGCGGCATCTGGTAGGGCCGCAGATCATCGAGTTTGGCGGCGGCGGCGGTGAGCACGCTCCTGGAACGGAGGATGGCGATCTGCGTCTCGGCGTCCGCGGCCGGCGCGGGACCACTCACTTGAACCCGGGCGGTCGATTCAAAGTCCCCCGGCTGCTTCGTGTGGTAGTACCACCCGCCGGCGATGCCGAACGCCAGACCGAGGAGTGCGCCGAGGAACGTCCATCGCGGCCACGACGAACCCTGCGGCATTTCCTGATTCGGCGAAACCACAACGGTCACGGATTGGGTCGGGGGACTCGTCGCGGTCGTTTCGGAGATACCGGTCGGGGCATCCGTCGGCGGGAGGATCGGCAACGCATTTGCCGGCGCGATCTCGGGCAGCGATTCTTTCGACGGCTCGGACGGAGGCGAGGACGGCGAGAACGACGAGAAGGAGAGCGGGGGAACAGCCACGGGTCATCCTCACGATGCCGGTCGCGGAGCGGTATCCTCATTTTCCGCGCAGGGCGGCGGATGCCAAGTTCAATTGGCTCGCCCCAATGCGAAAAGGGTAGCGACTCTGCGGGTCAGGCGGACCGGGTAACTTCTTTCTGGCGGTTTCAAGCGAACTTCACAAGTCAGACGGATTGGAGGGTCGAACGGATGGGTGAACCTGTTCGGCCTACCGGCTCTCCCTGCGCAGGAGTAAGATGTGACCGACGGGGCGTAGCTCAGCCCGGTAGAGCGCGTGGTTTGGGACCACGAAGCCGCAGGTTCAAATCCTGTCGCCCCGACTATTTTTAAAAGAAGCCCTCCGTCCTCGGCCGAAGGGCTTCTCGACTTCAATTCTCGCGTCTTTCGTAATTCGAGCCCAGTTCAATTCGTATGCGGCTCGGGCAGAGTATTCTTCGGCACTCGTTGCAATCGCTTACTCCATTGAACTTTCGGTAGTTCAAGATGGCCGGAACAAGTTGCCACTCGGCGTCCGAAGCATCAGAATCAAGATCTGACCGAATTAATAGGTGAAGAAGTCTCTGCCACGGGCGAGCAGACCGCCGAGGTGGGCAGTGAATGCCGTGATCACAACACCGGACACCAGCTGATATCGCACATATCGACTTCGTCGCCCGCGGCGGGCATCACGATCGGCGCAAATGGCGGTGATGACCAACCACACGGCGGCGGATGTCCCGAGCCAGCGATGGGCCATCAAGAGTTGAGGTGAACCCGCCCCGTTCCCGGCCGCCGCAAATAGCCAACCCAGACCAACCGTGGGGATCGCGACAAGCGCCCCCAGCCATAAGCAGAAGCGAACGGAGTTTGATGGGATCGAACGTCGTCGCCAGACCAACCAGACCTCGCCGATCCCTGCGGCGAGGATAAGAGCGATTGGGAAGTGGATCATGAGCAGATGAAACTTGCCCACCCAGCGAAGTATCCGATCAGCCGCGGCCAAAGGCGCTGGCGCCGTCGATTCCAATTGGACAGCGGCGCTGGTCCGAGCAACGCGAGGCCTGGTCAGCTTCATCCCGATGTTAGACGGCGTCTCCAGCTTCGTCAGCGGGGGCCGTCAACGGTGCGACTTGCCCTGCCCGATCTGCCTCATCACCGCGTCCATATCGGTGTGGTCCCAGACCTCCGCGAACTTACCGTCTTCGAGGCGATAAAAAGTGAACTCCGAAATAGTCACCCGACAACCGGTCGCCTCAATTCCCTGGAAGCCCCCCCGGTGGGTACCGGTGACCGTGAAGTGCCCCGCGATATAATCGCCGTCGACAACCAGGTTCCGTATCTCCCAACGCCAGTCAGGAAACGCGGAGAACAAAGGCGCGAATTGCGCCGCAACGGCGGCTGGATCCATAGGGACGTCGTTGACCTTGATGGTCGATGCATAAAATGAGGCCATTCGATCAAAATCGTGCTCATTGCAGTACCTAAGATAAGACAGATACAGGGATCGGTGTTCTTCGCGCTGGGTCATGTGTTCTCGCCGCCTCCTATGTTCCTTTCCTTATGCCTATTTGGTTCAGTAGCCTACGAACGCTTGATCTTGGGCGTTACCGCTGGACTGTCTGCGGTATGTAGGCCGGGAAATCCGTGTAGCCCTTTCCTCGGGTGGGCGAGGACCAGTCGGACATCGGCGCTGGTTCCGCCAGCGGCCAGCCGTTCCTGAAGCGCTCCATGAGGTCCGGGTTGCTGATGAAGGGTCGCCCGAAGGAGATCAGGTCGGCGTGTCCCTCGGCAATCGTCTGCTCTGCCGTCTCCTTGGTGTAGCCGCAGTTGCCCATGAGCGGGCCGTGGAACACCTTTCGGAACTCGGCCAGGGTCATCGGCTCGCCGAGGTTGTGGAAGCCGAACGCCAGACCGTCTACGACGTGCAGGTATGCAAGCCCGAAGCGGTCGAGTTGGCCGGCGACGAAGGTGAACTGCTCCCGGTAATCCGGCGACCCCATATCGTTGAACGGGCTGTTGGGCGAGAGGCGGACGCCGACCCGCCGGGCGGGCCAGACGGACGTGACGGCTTCGATCACTTCCTTGAGAAAGCGGTAACGGTTCTCGACGCTCCCGCCGTACTCGTCGGTGCGGCGGTTCGTCTTCGACTGGAGGAACTCGTCGATCAGGTAGCCGTTGGCTGCGTGGAGTTCCACGCCGTCGAAACCGGCTTGCTTCGCTCGAAGGGCGGCTCGCCGGTAATCCGCCACGACCCGTGGAATCTCGGAGGTCTCCAGCGCCCGTGGGACTTCGTGCGGTTGCTTGCCAGTGGGCGTGTGGATTTCCGGCTCGTTGATCTTGATGGCCGAGGGAGCGACGGCGGGCTTGCCGCCGTGGAAGCTGCTGTGGGAGGCCCGTCCCATGTGCCAAAGCTGGAGGAAGATCACCCCGCCCTTTGCATGCACGGCGCCCGTGGTGTGCTTCCAGCCTTCGGTCATCTCGTCGGTATAGATGCCCGGCGACTCGTTCCAGCCGTTGGCTTCCTCGGAGATCGTGGTCGCCTCGGTGATGAGTAGGCCCGCCGAACTCCGCTGGGCGTAGTATTCGGCCATCAGGCGGTTCGGTAGGCGAGTGGCCCCGGCCCTGGCACGGGTCATGGGCGACAGGACGATACGGTTCGGCAGGGTCAGGTCGTGCAGATGGAACGGTTGAAAGAGGACGCTGTTCATGGCTTACTCCTTTGCGTAAGGCTGCTCACGGTACGAGGACTTCCGCGACGTCTGCGCTCGGCCGCACCGCTTTTTTCGAGGGAGCCGAGAAACTGGCAAACACGCCGGGGACGCGCAGGCACGCCCCAGCCCAGGTCAGCAGCAGCAGGGCTGAGTGAAGCACGAAGGGTTCGCCCTTGGACATGTGCAGGCAGATGGCGCCTCCCCAGAAGGAGCTGGCCAGCAGTACGCCCAGCGACGAGGTGCGCGGGACGAGCAAGAACACGGCTGTGGCGAGTTCGCCCACGCCGATCACGGTGATCCATCCGGTCAGGCCGAGCTGCGCGACGGCCTCCGGCGGGAACAGGCCAAGGACCTTGGCCGAGCCCGCCAGGATCATGATCCCGGCGATCAGGCCGTGCAGCACCAGGCCCGTGATCGTCTCCCAGGTCCAGGTCGTTTTCATCGTGCAGCTCCTTTCCAAAACGGGTGACGGCCGGCCGGGTGTGTGGACTTGGTGCCGGCCGTCCCGCACCAGGTCATCCGCCTCAGATCGTCTACATATAATTTATTTATACATCATCTAATTGTGCGAAAGAAAGGCCGCTATTCATCCGCCTCGCACAGCGGCTCCCGGACCTTTTCCAGCAGCCGGATGAGTTCCTTCAACTCGCGCTGGGAGAGATGGCCCACGAGCTTACGGTGCTCGGCGACCACCGGCTCATCCAGGGCAGCCAGGGTCGTCATGCCCTGGTCAGTGAGCGCCACATAGATGATCCGGCGATCCTTCTCGCAACGCAGCCGGTTGACGAAGCCCGCCCGCTCCAGCCGGTCAATCAGGCCGGTAATTCCCGGCACAACAGCAATGGTGCGGCTGGCGATCTCCAGAATGGGCAGGGGCTTGCCCTCGCCCCGCAGGATGCGCAGGATGTTGTATTGCGAAGGCGTCAGGCCATGCTCCCGCAACAGCCGGGCGGAGCGAATCTGAATCCGGTCGCTGGTCCGCAGTATGCTCAGGAGCGCTTCCTCTTCGGGCGACTCGAAGGGCCGCTTCTTCTTGAGTTCGTGCTGCAACTTCGGGATCGTCATGGGTCAATCCGTACTGTTAGTTCACATGATGATAGTTTAAACATAATCTATCGGCGGGTCAAGTCCTTGGCTGGCGTTTTCTCCCGTGTGGTGCCGACTGCATGAGCTGGCCACAGCGTCGCCGGAGGCTATACGGTCGTCATGATGGCGGGCATTTCAGGTAGGTCATCAGGTGATCAAGGAGTTCGTCGCCAAATCGCTTGTCGAGCTTCTGGTGGCGGAGGAGCAGGCGATAGTAGATCGGGCCGTAGATCATGTCGATGAGGACGTCGGGAGTGATATCGGGTCGAAACTCGCCGGTGGACTGGGCCCGCTCGATCACCCTCCGAGTAAACGCCCGGCGCTTACTCAGGTAGCGGTCGTAGTATTCCCGAAGGATGTCGGGGTCGCTCTGCCCTTCGGCGATCAGATCGGCCGCGACCTTTCCGACGAAGCCGTTGAGCACGCGGATTAATTCCTGAATCTGGTCCCGGATCGTTTGCTCGGACGACTTGGTGCCGGGCCCCGTCAGTTTGCGGACGATCCGTTCCTCGAACACATCCAGGACCAATGCGGCCTTGGACGGCCACCACTTGTAGATCGTCGGCTTCCCGACCCCGGCGCGACGGGCGATCGCCTCGATGGTCAGGTCGCGGACGGACGTATCGTGAAGCAACTCGTACACGGCGTTGACGATCTCGTCGTGCGACGTCGCGGCCTCGCTCCGCGGGCGGCCCCGTCGTTTCTTCTCGATTCCCTCGCCCATATCCGCTCCCAGAATTTATTTGTCGTTACGGACTGTAAATTAAATTGACTTTGCCGCGACCGGTATATATTATTTTACTTGACGTAACGGTAATTGTCCAGTTCCGGGGCCGAACACGTCCGACGAACCAAGCCGATCGGGCTGACGAGGCCTCGTGATCGGCATCTTCAAAGGAGAATGCGATGAGCAATCCACTCACAAAAGCCGCTCTTGTCACGGGCGGGTCAGGTGGGATCGGGCAGGCGGTCGCGACGAGGCTCGCGGAAGACGGATTCGCCCTCACCGTGCACTACTCCGGAAACGCCGCCAATGCCCAACAGATCGTGAACGAGATCGAGGCCCGGGGCGGACAGGCGATTGCCGTTCAGGCGGACGTCACCGATGCCGCCCAGGTCGAACGCCTCTTCCAGGAAACCGCTGCCGCTTTCGGCCGGATTGATGTGGTGGTGAACACCGCGGGCATCATGCCGCTGTCTCCGATCGCCAAACTCGATCTTGAGGCGTTCGACAAGGTGATCGCCACCAACCTCCGCGGTACCTTTTTGGTACTGGGGCAAGCGGCCCAGCGCCTTTCGCCGGGTGGTCGAATCATCGCTTTCTCCACCAGCGTCATCGCCAAGGCGTTCCCGACCTACGGTCCTTACATCGCATCCAAGGCCGGCGTTGAGGGGCTCGTACACGTTCTGGCCAATGAACTTCGCGGTCGCAGCATCACCGTCAACGCCGTGTCGCCGGGGCCGGTGGCGACCGACTTGTTCCTCAAAGGTAAGACCGACGCGCAGATCGAACAGATGAGCAAGCTGCCTCCGTTGGAACGACTGGGCCAGCCCGAAGACGTCGCGGGCGTGGTGTCGTTCCTCGCCGGACCCGACGGCGGCTGGGTCAACGGCCAGGTGCTTCGAGCAAACGGCGGGTTTGCGTGATCCGAAAAAACGCACTCCGGTTTCTCAATCCTAGGAGATCGAACATGTATGCAGTAACCGGAATCACCGGGCAGGTCGGCGGCGTCACCGGACGCGCTCTTCTCAATTCGGGCTTATCCGTTCGCGCCGTCGTGCGCGACGCGGCCAAGGGCGCCGCCTGGAAGAAGTGTGGCTGCGAGGTCGCCTTTGCCGACATGAATGACGCCTCAGCGCTGACCGCCGCTTTCACAGGCGCAAGTGGCGTGTTCGTGCTGATCCCGTCGAACTTCGATCCCGAGCCGGGCTTCCCCGAAGTCCGGGCCATCATCGCAGCCCTGACGTCGGCACTCAGCGACGCCAAGCCGCCGAAGGTCGTCTTTCTCTCGACCATCGGCGCGCAGGCGACGCAGCCGAACCTGCTCAACCAGCTCGGCCTGGTGGAGCAGGCGCTGGGCGCCCTGGCAATGCCGGTCTGCTTTCTGCGGGCCGCCTGGTTTATGGAGAATTCAGCCTGGGACGTCGAACCGGCGCGTGACAGGGGCGTGATTTCCAGCTTTTTGCAGCCGCTCGATAAACCGGTGCCAATGGTGGCGACAGCGGACGTCGGACGCGTCGCCGCGGAACTGCTCCAGGAGAACTGGACCGGCCGGCGAGTTATCGAACTCGAAGGGCCGACTCGCGTGACCCCCAACCAGATTGCCGCGACGTTCGCCGAAGTGTTCGGCCGCCCGGTCCGGTCCGAGGCCGTTCCCCGCCAAACCTGGGAACAGCTTTTCAGGTCACAGGGCATGAAGCATCCGGAACCGCGCATCCAAATGCTCGACGGCTTCAACGAAGGATGGATCGAATTCGAGCAGAACGAAACCGTTCGACGAAGAGGGCGGATCGGATTG
>Ga0210380_10000974_pt1 | contig 11937 bp, 7 predicted proteins | sample PLM4_5_coexredo_FD_155476 | JGI IMG/M metagenome (GOLD analysis project Ga0210380, IMG submission 155476) | Groundwater sediment microbial communities from an aquifer in East River, Colorado, USA - PLM4_5_coex redo | ecosystem: Environmental > Terrestrial > Soil > Riparian zone | place: USA...
ATCCGAGCTCGAGGTTTGGAAGCAGGACGACAGCGGGCGCTTCGCGCTCTTTCGGTCCTATCCGATCTGCCGCTTTTCGGGCGAGCTGGGTCCCAAGATCAAGACCGGCGACCGCCAGGCGCCGGAAGGCTTCTACACCATCACGCCCGGCCTGATGAATCCGAATTCCAGCCAATATCTCGCGATCAATACCGGCTTCCCGAATGCGTACGACCGTGCGAACGGCCGCACCGGCTCGTTCCTGATGATCCACGGCGGCTGCTCATCGGCCGGCTGCTACGCCATGACCGACGAGCAGATGGCGGAAATCTACGCGCTTGCGCGCGAAGCATTCTTCGGGGGCCAGGCGTCATTCCAGCTGCAGGCCTATCCGTTCCGGATGACCCCGCTCAACCTGGCCCGCCACCGCGACTCGCCGCATATGGCGTTCTGGAGAATGCTCAAGGAAGGCCACGATCATTTCGAGGTCACGCACCTGCAGCCCCGGATCGTCGTCTGCGAGAAGCGTTACATTTTCGAAGCCGAATCGACAGCGAGCTTCGGCCCCGCCGACCGTTGCCCGGCCTACCGGGTGCCGGAGGACATCGTCGCCGCCGTGGGCGACAAGCAGCGCCGTGACGACATGGAAACCGCCGACTTAATCAACCGGGGCATCCCGAGTGTGGCTGCTCCGGTCGGCGCCGGCGGCGCTGTGAGTGCGGCGGCCGTCCTGCGACGATAGGGTCGCGTCTTTATTATATTGCAGGATGGATGATCCAGCCTGCGTGGTGACGGTTATCGACTTGCGTCATCGCTGCACCCGTGACGACCCGACATTTCGGCATAGCGGCGTCTTGCTGTTCGCAGCTTGCGCGCACCATTCGAGCAGCGGATGCGGCGTGATCTCCACCGGCGTGGGTGCCGGCGCCGGCGCGGGCTCCTCCGTCGGCGGATCAAGCGGCAGCACCTCGATGAGGGGAGCAGGATCGGGAACGAATTGACGCTGCCGCGGCATGCCGCGTGGACGCTCGGGAGCAATGATGTCCATGGGCGCGTTGGGCGGGTCGTACCCTTGCGCGTGGGCGGTCGTCACAAAGGCGACGAGCAGGACAAGGAGGCGCGTCATTCCACCCTCAAGGTCAGCGGGGTTACCTTTCCTAGCATCAGTATTTTTTCCTAACATAACGTCTATTGCAGATTGTATCTTTGATATGATACAACTATTGAGTAGAGAGAATCGCATTCGTTGGGGTTTCTGAGCGCGTATCCAAACAACCTGCACGGGTGTCGACATCTTAGCACGCGAGCCGGCCAGGGCCGCCACGGCACGCGACCGACACCCGCCAGGCAACAGATTGGATCAACATGACTTTGACCGGGCGGGACGTTCTGTTGCCGACAATCATCGCTCTGTTTGTACTGACCCCCGTATTGACGCTTGCACTGAAGTTCGTAACGTCGCGATATGCACAAGAAGACGTCGAGGCGCGTTTCCTCGAGCGTCTCAAGTACATTCCGTCGCAAACAGAAATCCTCAGCGAGCCCACCCTCGCCCGCTGGCTCGCGGACAAAAGGAACGACAAAGCGATCAGCGTATATGTCGTTCCCGTCTTGTTTCCGCTCGACATCCTTTTTCTGCTTTGCCTCGGAGTCTTTCTAGGCCTCGCATCAGGCGCGTTGGCGGACCGACTGGGATTTCTGTCAAGCATCCCGGCTTGGATCTGGTGGATCCTCCCCGCAGCCTACATGGCATCCGACCTTGCCGAAGACACGGTCATCGCCGCCATCTTCAAGTCATTCATTCCGTTGACGACGGGTTGGTTCCGCCTGTTGAGCACCCTCACGGCCATCAAGATCGCAACGATCAGCGCCGCCATTGGTCAGGTCGCAATCCTCGGCGCGCTGAACGCGCTGTTGTTCTTCTTTCCTGCAGGCAAGGCGATTTGAACGAATGTGTGTCAGGCGTCAATGAGCGTTGCACCGGCCCCGTTCCGTAACACTCCGGATTGACTTGAACGCGTCGGCTTGCGGCCCTCGAAACTCGTTCGGAGAAAACCCATGGCCAAGAAGATCATCCTGCTTTCGGACGGCACGGGAAATTCCGCAGGAAAGGTCTGGCGCACGAATGTGTGGCGGGTGTTTCAGGCGCTTGAGCTGAAAGGGTCCAACCAGATCGCCATCTATGATGACGGCGTGGGAACATCGTCATTCAAGCCGCTTGCCATTCTGGGCGGGGTGTTTGGCTACGGCCTGAAGCGCAACGTGCTGAATCTCTACAAATTTCTGTGCCGGAACTATCAAACCGGCGACAAGATCTATGGCTTCGGGTTCAGCCGCGGCGCCTTCACGATGCGCATTGTCATGGGTCTCGTTCTAAACCAAGGCCTGGTCAAATTCGCCAACGAAGCCGAGCTCGACCAGAAGGCGCACGCCGCCTATCGCGCTTATCGCCACGACAAATATCCCGCCTGGAATCTGCAGTATCCGTTCCGGCTGGCCCGGTTCTGGCTGGACAAGCTTTTTTATACCTCATGCGAGCGGCCGGTCGATGCAATCGAATTTGTGGGCGTATGGGACACGGTTGCCGCTTATGGATTGCCAATCGATGAGATGACGCGGGGCGTGAGCGAATGGATTTGGCCCCTGGAGATGCCGAACAAGGATTTCAACAAGAAGATACTCAAGGCGCGGCACGCGCTGGCGATCGACGACGAGCGCGCGACATTCCATCCGGTTCTGTGGAATGAGGACCAGACAAATACCAAACCAAGCGGCACAAGCCGCTCCACCAGCAAAGAACAACTGCTTCAGGTGTGGTTTGCCGGCGTGCATTCGAATGTGGGGGGCGGATACCCCGACGACTCGCTCGCCAACATTTCGCTCGCCTGGATGATGGCGGAGGCAAAGGCGGCCGGGCTGCAGTTCAAGGATATGCCGGACGACGAGCCCGACGCACTGCTGAGCACGGATTCGGCAAAGGACAAGGATGGACGGCTGTACGATTCAAGAAGCGGGCTCGGCGGCTACTATCGGTATAGCCCGAGAAAGATTTCCGATTTCTATCACGCGATGCCGATAACTCATGCTGCAGATGGCACACCTCATCCGAAGCCAATACCCAAAATCCATGACGCGGTGTTCGGCAGAATAAGGACCGGCGCGCATTTCTACGCGCCGATCGGCTTTCCGGCGGACTACGAGGTCGTGAAGTCGACCGACCCCGTCGTGACTTACTCGGGCACGGGGCCGACGATATCCAACGTGGCATCAACCATTGAGCCGAACAGTGCGACGATCGCTGAAGGCGCACAGGCAAGCGCGCGGCATGCCGCGCAGGAAGACATCTGGGATCTCGTCTGGCGAAAGCGGACGATCTACTTCCTGACCGTCTTTGTGACCGGCTACCTGCTGCTTTATCCGCTTCTGCGGGACAGCTACGCGTTTCAGGAGCTTCGCAACCCTCTCCGCGTGGTCTCCGATACAATCCGGTTGATTGGATCGGTGCTTCCAGGCCTGGCTACCCGCTGGATCGATGCATACGCTCGCGATCCGGCATGGTTTCTGGTGTGGGTTTTCCTCGTCGCCTTCCTCACCTGGATCAGCAGCCGCCTCGCCGGATCCATCAGCGATCAAATGAGGCTGCTGTGGACCAAATATCTGCCCGCGAGCAATAAGCCTGCCGCGCCCAGGGCGCCGAGGGTCGCCTCGCCGCTTAAAAGCATCCTGTTTGTCGGCATTATCGTCTATCTGCTTTTCTATCCCGCGTTCAGGGAAATACCCGGGCTTGGCAGGCTGGCCCTGCCCGGACGGGCCAACGAGATATTGCTGGCCTATACGGCCCAGCCGGTACGCAGCGTCCTCGCAGCGTTCCTCATATTCTATTTCCTGCCGGGCTTCATAGTGAGAGGACTCAGGCAGTCACCCATCTATCAGTGGATCCTGCGCACATTCAAATACGGCGTTGCACCGGCAGCATCAGCGATCGTCATCCTCTATCTCGCAGTCGCTTTCGGCAGTCACTACCTCTTCTCGATCCGCGACGCGTTCGGAGACTTCTGCACCGAAACGCCCGGACTGAGCCTCGAAAAGAACGGCTTCAAAAATGTCGGAGGAAAGCAGCAGGCCGACCTTACCTTCGATGCTTCGCCGCAAGCCGCGAAGCCGAACAATCTATGCGTCCCGACCGGCGCGTTCCTTGAAACCGGCAAGCGGTATCGTGTTGTCGTCGAGCGGCTCCCTGGAGTCGAGACCGAACCACCGTCGGGAAAATGGACATTCTTCGGCGAGGAGTCCTACATGGGCGGCCAGCCGGTTTCTCATCTTTCTGCGCTCAAATCCGTTGCAATGACGTTGTTGTTTCCGTTCCGGCGGAGCTTCGACCGCCCGTGGGGTAATGTCATTCTGCGGATAGGTCCAAGGGGCAATGAAGAGGATTTTCTCGACCGCGATCCGCCGAAGCAGAGCGACAATCTTCTCGCCGATGCGAAAGACTTTGTAGTTCCCGACAAATCCGAGACTCTCTCTGAACGGCTTGTGCCAGGCCGGGATGGCGAACTATTCGTTTATCTGAACAAACCGGTGCTCGGGCTTTGGGGATATGAATCGTGGCTTAGCGACCGCATCGGGAGCACCGGCCGTGCGAAGATTTTGATCGAAGAAATCCCTGCTGACAGAGTGTGAAAGGCGCGGCAGCGTCCGGCAAGCGTTGGGATCGGCGCTCGCCGGTCGGCTGAAAATTTCATGATGCCGGCAGCTCGACTTGCATGCATGCCTCGACTTGCACGCATGAGACGTCTACATCTGCGATCCTCGCTCGGATATCCCCCAGCGTCAGGTCATCCGCAGCGAGATCGGACAATCGCGAACGAGGGCTGAGCCGCCATGCACCTGATCCGGACTCTCGCCGTGATGCTTGCCTCGCTGAGTGCGGTCTGCACCGGCGGTTCGTCCGTTCGAGCCGCCGACTGCGAAGAGATCGTCGCGCGGCACATGGTCGGCGAAGCCCTGCTTGCCGCCCATTTCGTGGCACTGGCGGAGAAGTCGGGACTGAAGCCCGCCGAGATCAATGCGACACTGAAAAATATCGCCGAGAAATCCGCGGTCCAGGAATTCTGGATCACGGACTCCGCGGGTCACGCTTACCTGACCAACACGGGGATCGATTTCACTTTCACCCCGGATGCGGCAAAGCAGCCCCAGGCGTCCGCATTCTGGCCTCTGATCACCGGCGGCGAGAAAATTGTCATCCAGGCGGCGCGCAAGCGCGAAATCGATAACCGCGTGTTCAAATACGTCGGCGTCGCTGGTGTCGACAAGCCTCGGATTGTACAGGTCGGCGTCGGCGCGGAAGACCTTCCAAATTGCAAATAGAGTCGTGACCTCGCTCCAGCCATGAGCGGGAGTGCGAGGTCAGCGACAGCATCAGTGGCTATTCGGCGGCGCGGTAGCTCCCCACGGCGGCGCCGGCCGAAGCCGGCGCGGCGGCCCTGCGAACGTCGCGCGCCCGCAATGCGATCTTGGCGATTTCCATGGCAAACAACAGGGCGGAGGCGACGGCGATCGATACCGCCCAGTCCCGCAACGACAACGGCACTGTGTGGAACGCCACCTGCAGCGCCGGCACGTAGATCACCAGTATATGCGTGCCCAGCGAGAACGCGATCGCGACCAGGAGCCACTTGTTGTCGAGCAGGCCGATGAAGGCACTCCGTCTTCTGGAGCGGCAATTATAGACATCGAAGAGCTGGTACATCATCAGTGTAGTGAAGGCCATGGTGCGCGCGAGCGCTTCGTCGGCCGCGTTCGGAGCCGTCCCGGTCGCGAACAGCGTGATCATCCCGCCGGGGTAGTAGGCATCGAGCACGCCGATGGTGCCCACCATCATCAGCAGGCCGACGCAGGCGAGACGGATCCAGTCCTCGTTGAGCAGCACCCCCGAACCTCGGCGGCGCGGCTCGCGGTTCATCACGTCGGGGTCCTTCGGATCGACGCCGAGCGCAAGCGCTGGCGGCCCATCAGTGATCAGGTTGATCCAGAGCAGTTGAGCCGCGAGCAACGGCAGGAACAGCCCTATCTCCACCGATACGAGGCCGAGCCAACCCGCGAGCATGACGCCGGCGAACATCGTCAGCAGCTCGCCGGAATTGGTCGACAAGAGATAGATCAGATACTTCTGGATGTTGTCGTAAACGCCGCGACCCTCTTCGATCGCTTTCACGATGCTGGCGAAATTGTCGTCGGTCAGCACCATGTCGGCCGCTTCCTTGGATACGTCGGTGCCGGTGATTCCCATCGCGACGCCGATATTGGCGGTCTTTAGAGCAGGTGCATCGTTGATGCCGTCGCCGGTCATCGCGACGATGTGGCCGCGGCGTTGCAATGCCTCGACGATGCGAAGCTTGTGGTCGGGATCGACCCGGGCAAACACCCGCACCTGTTCGACGATGGAATCCAATTCGGCGTCGTCCATGCTCCGAAGCTCGGAACCGGTGACGAGCCGAGCGCCCGGCTCGAAGATGTCGAGCTCGCGCGCGATCGCACCCGCGGTTGCCGGGTGGTCGCCGGTGATCATCACCGTTCGGATATGCGCATGCCTCGCGACGGCGACGGCAGCCTTCACCTCCTCCCGCGGCGGGTCGATCATGCCGACGATCCCGAGCAGCACGAGATCGTCTTCGACGCTGTCAGGTAGCTCGAAGTCCAAGCTACGATCAGGCGCCGCGGGGTCGATGCCCAACGACACGGCCGAGATGGTGCGCGAGGCAATGGCCAGCGTGCGGAGCGCCTGGCTCGCAAGGGCTTCATTGCGCCGCGACCAGTCGCCGCGGCCATCGTCTGTCAGAGCAACCGTGGCGTCCTGCTGATAAACGTAGCGACACTTCGCCAGCAGGATTTCCGGCGCGCCCTTCACGAACACACGCAGTTCGTCCGGGCGATCGGGATCGACGTGAACGGTGGTGTGTCGTTTGCGTTCGGATGTGAATGGGATCTCGGCGATCCGAGCAAAGCGCGCCAGATCCTGTACCTTCAGGCCGAACTTACGCGCCGCCACAACGAGCGCACCCTCGGTCGGATCGCCCTGAAGCCGCCAGCGCTCTTCGCTGTAATTGAGCTCCGAATCGTTGACCAGCGCGGCGGCCTGCAGCGTCCGCTCGAGGCCATCACGCAGCGGCGATGCCTCGACGATCGGCTTTCCGTCCTTGCTGAATTCGCCCTCCGGGATATACCCGCTGCCGCTGACCTCGATCAGCGCATCACCGGTTACGATGGCGCGCACCGTCATTTCGTTGCGGGTCAGGGTGCCGGTCTTGTCCGAGCAGATCACCGTTGCCGCACCAAGCGTTTCGATGGCCGGCAGTTTGCGCACGATGGCGTGGGCTGCCGCCATTCGACGCACGCCGAGACTGAGTCCCACGGTCACGATTGCGGGCAGCGCCTCCGGAATCGCGGCAACGGCAAGCGCCACCGCAAACAGGAACAGGCTGAGCACGACGTTGAGCGTCAGCGTCGACGTGCTGAACAAGCCGGCGGCGAACACCACAGCGCAAATCCCGAGCATGACCACAGTGAGGCGCTTGCCGGTACGGTCGAGCTCCTGCTGGAGCGGCGTCGGCTCCTTCACGGCGGCCTCGAGCAGTCCGGCGATGCGCCCGACCTCGGTGTTCATTCCGGTGCTGACGACCACAGCGCGGCCGCGGCCGTACGTCGCGACGGTGCCCGCAAAGAGCATGTTGACGCGATCGCCGAGGCCCACGTCGGCGGGGACCGGCTTCGGACTCTTGGCAACCGGCATGCTTTCGCCGGTCAGCGGCGCTTCATCGGTGCGGAGATTGGCGTCCTCGATGATGCGGGCGTCCGCCGGGATCTTGTCTCCGGCTTCCACCAGGATAATGTCCCCGGGCACGATCTCATGGGCTGCGATGCGCTGGCGTTCCCCCTCGCGGACCACGGTCGATTCCGGAGCGGCGAGCGCCATCAGCGCACGCACCGAACGCTCCGCCCGCGCTTCCTGAAAGAATCCAAGCAGCGCGTTGAGCACCACGATGGCCGTGATGACGATTGCCTCATAGGGCAAGGCGGATTCGCGGGGGTCCTGCAACAGCCATTCGATCACTGAGATCACGATGGCGAATAGAAGAATGATGACCAGGAAATTCTCGAACTGCTCCAGGAACCGCTTCCACCACGGAATTTCCGGCGCGCTGGCGAGCTGATTGGGGCCGTATTGCTCCAGCCGGCGTTGTGCCTCGGAGCGGTTGAGCCCGCGCGCTGGATCGGATCCCAATGCGAAGACGACCGTCTCTGCTGGAACGGCGTGCGACGCCGTCACGTCAATCGCGTCGTTGGGGATGTCGCTTGGGACATGGGCAGGCTGCGACACTCGCGCCGCCGGGTTGATCTGCAGATTCATGGTGAGGTCCTCATCTCGCTTGCGAATGCGACAGGGCGCGCGGAAAGGCGCCTGCGCGCGTCGCGGCGTGCGGCGTCGAAAAGCGCTTGCGGCTCGCCGACTGAACGCAAACGCTCAATTTGATTCGCGTCGGTGGTGAGCCGGCGGCAGGAAATGCCGGGTAATAACTGCACAGGGCCACTCCTTCTGGTTTCCAGTCCGACATCGCAGCGTGCGGCTGCCAGAGGGGCCCGGCCTGGTGAGAACGCTTTGCTATCGCTGCATCAACACCTTTCAAGAATCGCCAGCATGGGGCGCGAGCCTTGGCGCACTTAGAGCGAGATGACTTTTCTTCGAATCGTCATCCCGCTCTGACCTTTTGGCGGAGCATGATCTTTTCCGAAAACCGGTACCCACTTTTCGGAATCATGCTCTAGTTCTCGCGGTGCCCGCTTTCGACGAGCCGCACCATCTGATCCGGATCAATCGTCGCCGCGGCACAAAGCCCGATCAGCGTCAGGGCACCGGCGACGTCGGCATAGGTGACTTGGCCGGAATCCAGGTCCCGGTCGCGACGGGCGAACATCGCCAGGACGGCGGCAAACCCGAGGAAGAGCGTGGCGACCACGGGCATGATCAGGTCCGGCGGCAGTGTCACGGTCGAAGCACCCCAAGCGGCGAAGCTGGCGAAGACCGCCGCGCCGAATGCCAGCTCCGGACCAAGGGCTCGGCGACGGCTGCCGTCATTCGCGGTCGGCCGGGCGATTCTCAGCCGGGAGTTCTTGCGCGGCCCTGACACCTTCGACGTCATGTCGATCGCCTGCGGACACTATGATCAGATAATTTGTAGTATGATAGTTTAGTATCTTTGAAACTATCGTCAAGCCACAAACGGCAGCGAAATTGGCTGGAACTTGGCTCAAGGGGCTGAGAGCACGGGCCGAATTCCGCCTGCGCTTCGATTTTGGCGCGATGGTAGGCTTCGAACCCAACGACCATCAGCGGCACGATTCAAGCGCTGAGAACGAAGCGCCCGCCGCTATGACCGAGGGTGGCGTCCCCGTGAAATAGAGGTGGTGAAAGGTCCCAGAACGCCGCCGAACAGGAAGACTAACCGTGGCGAATCGTCAAATGGGCAAAGCGCATCTCGACGCGCTTGCGTCTATCGCGCCCGAGACTTGGTCGAGCGCCGGCACCAGCGGAAGCGCATGTTGACATCGAACCGGACATTTATGGGACCCTTATGATCACCAGGCGGATGCTCTTGTCGGCGATAGCCGCGGCCAGCGGCGGCCTGAGTGCTGTGCTTCCGGCAATGTCGCAATCCTATCCGACGCGACCCATTACAATGATCGTGCCGTTCCCGGCCGGCGGCGCATTGGATACGGTCGCGCGTGTCCTGTCCGAACGTATGAGGACATCGCTCGGTCAACCCGTCATCATTGAAAATGTGATCGGCGGTGCTGGCAATGTCGGCGTCGCCCGGCTCGCCCGCGCGGCACCCGATGGATACACGCTCGACATCGGCGGCTGGGTCACGCATGTCCTGAACGGCGCTATCTTTCCGCTCAAGTTCGACGTGCGGACAGATTTCGAGCCGGTCTGTCTGATCGCGACCCAACCGATGCTGATCGTCGGCAAAAAGACTCTGCCGACTGAAACGTTGAAAGAATTGATCGTCTGGCTGACGGCAAACCCGGACAAGGCATTGGTGGGACATGCCGGCGTCGGAACGACGGGTCATATCTCCGGCATCTTTTTCCAAACGGAAACCGGCGCACGCCTTCAGTTTGTGCCTTATCGCGGGCTGAGCCTGGCGATGCAGGACCTGCTGGCCGGGCATATCGACTTGATTATCGATCAGGCCGTCAATGCTCTGCCGCATGTACGCAATGGCGCTGTCAAAGCCTACGCCGTTACGGCAAGGAGCCGTTTGGCGGCTTTGCCTGACATCCCGACGGTGGACGAGGCGGGAATGCCCGGATTTTATGTGACGTCCTGGCAGGCGATCTGGGCGCCCAAGGGCACGCCCAAGGAGACCATCAACACATTAAATGCCGCCGTGGCAGATGCCTTGGCCGATCCGGGGGTGCGCGCGCGGCTTGCCGATCTCGGGCAAGAGATTTTCGCGCGGCGGCAGCAGACGCCGGAAGCGCTGGGCGATTTTCACAAGGCCGAGATCGAGAAGTGGTGGCCAATCATCAAGGCTGCGAATATCAAGCCGGAGTAAGTTCCTGGTTCGAGACGCGTCGCTGCGCGACGTTCCTCATCATGAGAGCGAGACGCAGTCTAGCTCGGTCGAACTGGCAGCGGACCGAAGTCTGGCGGAGGAATGCGGCGCTTCGAGGCTGCTTCATAAGCCGAAGCGATGTGCAAGAGGATATCCTCCTTGCCGGGCTCGGCGCGGAACACCAGCGAGAATGGAAGCCCGGGCTCCGGGATGGTGGTCGGCGTAGAGGACGGGGTCGATACGTAGCGCTTGCCGTCGGCCGAAAGCGAAAACACCGGATCGTAGACGGTCGTCACATAGCCCGCCGGGATCAGCAACTCCGTCAGCCCCGCGTTCGGCCCGCTGAGCGACTCGGGCGCCAGGTTGCTGGGGATGTCGTACTGATGCGGGTGACCGATCAGACCCGGCGGCCACGGCGTGTGCAGGCGCACCAGCGCATCCAGCTTGTTCTCCAGGATCACCATCATGTCGACCCGGCGCAAAAGCTCGCGCAGCATGATCCGCTCGTTGACGCCTTGGCGGCCATCGAGTGGATTGCGCGGGTCGGCGACCTCCTCCCAGTTCTTGAACGCCGCGCGCTGATCGTCGCCCCAGAATTTCGATCGCACGTTCAGCGCCGCCCAGTCTGCCAGCGTCTCGTTGAAGCCTTTCATCTTCCAGTCCGCGGCGCGCCGCATCAGGTACTGCGACAGGTGGAACCGGAACGCCATCGCCAGCTCCTGCTGCTGGACGGTGGCCAGGTCGAGATTGGACGGCGGCTCGATCCGGCCCTCAGTCATGGCCACGCAATAGTCGATCGGCTGCATGGTGCCGGTGCCGAACACCCTTCCGGGCAGGAACTCGGTCGGTATGATCGCCGCTGCGAATTCCTTGAACACGGGCTGACCGTCACGCCCGAGCCGGAACAGCAGGTCGGGCATGAACACCGGCACCAGTTTTGCCAGCGCTAGGCGGAAATCCGTCTTCATCTGCTCGAGGTCGGGATCGCGCCGCCACAGTGGATCGCGCGACTCCACCAGCGTGGCACCGAGCGTGCCTCCCAGCACCGACTTGATCTCCTTCGCGGCCGCCGTGACGATCGGCTCCTCGGTCTTGGACCCCTTCGGATAGACCATGGACTCGCGGATCACACCGATGCGCATGCCCTTGAGTGCGCCCGACGTTGCCGACGACTCCACATGCTCGGCATAGGACGTGCTCAGGACCGATGAACGCGGCACCGTCGTATAGGGGTCGCGCGGGTCGTAGTAGCCCTCCACCGGGTCCTTGAGCGCATCGAGGACCTTGGCGCAATCGGCGATCGTGCGCGCATGGATGCCGCTGCGGTCACAATATATGT
>Ga0210380_10000976_pt1 | contig 11925 bp, 11 predicted proteins | sample PLM4_5_coexredo_FD_155476 | JGI IMG/M metagenome (GOLD analysis project Ga0210380, IMG submission 155476) | Groundwater sediment microbial communities from an aquifer in East River, Colorado, USA - PLM4_5_coex redo | ecosystem: Environmental > Terrestrial > Soil > Riparian zone | place: USA...
GATGCTGAGCCATACCACCCCGAACCGAAATACGCGTCAATGTAAATGCCACTGTTGAAGTAAAGATATGGAGCATGCGGCGGATAGTACCAGCGAGGGTACGGATAATAAACCGCCGATCCCCAGATCCAGTACGGATCATAGACCGGTACATAAATAACGGTCGGATTCGTTGGAACGATTTCGTAGACGGGCTGACCCGCATCGACCACTCGAATGACCTGCTGTTCGGGAGTTGATTTCAATTTTCCCGACTGTGCAGCCTTGTCCCTCATCCTCTGGATGGCATCCATCACATCGCCTTCCTGAGCCAGAAACGCATTTCCAAGGTTCGTCGTCCAGGAGATGTCCTCCGTCAGGTACTTCATTACGTCGGGAAAAACCACAAGCGCCTGAACACTGGGATCCCAATCCTGATTCGAGGCCGCCTGAGTTAACGCTGCTCCGCGGATATTCGGGTTTCGCTGCAACCATTGACTGGCTTCGACGATTTCCAGCGGATACGTTGTGGCAACAAGAATCTGGCTGATCAACGGATCCGGATAAAGCGCAATGGGTGCGACCAGATAGTCGAGCTGGTCGGGTGAAAGGAGTTGGCCAGGATCGGGGTTCTGCTGGGCACGTGCCATTGCTCCTGAACTCACTACGATGGCGAAAATTCCAGCAAGCATCACACCGTATCCAAAGCTTTTCAGCGTATGCGTCATAGGATCCCTCCGTTCGCTTCGTTTGGACGTCTATCTCGCCGTAACAGGTCAAATTATGTTTCGCGTGAATGGCCGTTGCATTAAGGAATTTAAGAAAGCTACTGTATTCAGGCTCGATGTTCTATGGAAAATTAGCGATGAGATGGCTTGTTAAGGAAGAACCGAAAACTTACGGATACGACCAGTTCGAACGAGACGGCAAAACGATGTGGGCCGGAGTGAAGAATCCACTCGCGCAAATCCATCTGAGGTCGATACGCAAAGGCGATCGCATCCTCTACTACCACACGGGCAACGAGAAAGCTGTCGTCGGGATCGCAAAGGCAACTCGCGATGCGTATCCGGATCCGGCGGACTCGTCGGGGAAATTGTTCGTTGTGGATTTCGCACCCGAGAAGAAACTTCCCAAACCCGTCTCTCTTGCCGCAATCAAAGCCGACAAAGTATTCGCGAAGTTCCCGCTGGTCCGGATATCACGCCTGTCGGTCATGCCGGTCACAGAGGCGGAATGGGCTCGCATCGAGAAGATGAGCCGCGGTTAGCTTCGGCAGTTAGCTTCGGCAGTTAGCTTCGATGGTACCGGGCACCGACCCCATGTGAAGTTAGAATACCGATGCCCTTGCGATTCGTCGAAACAATGGAGAAGTAATGGGTATCACGAACGTTAAAGCAACAGTTGGAAATCCTGCCGACAATTCCCGCACTCGTGAAGTCGAGTTTCTTGTCGATTCCGGAGCAACTTACAGTCTGGTCCCTGCGGAAATTCTTTCAGAATTGGGAATCGCGCCGCATTCCGTGCGTGAATTTGTCCTGGGCAACGGAGAGTTTGTGAAACGCAGGATGGGAACAGCCACTTTTGAGTACCGGGGCGTGCGAGGCGATTCTCTCGTGATGTTCGGCGAGCCTGGAGACGCTCCGCTTTTAGGTGCTACCACCCTCGAAGGCTTCGGATTCATTCTGGATCCCTTTCGCCGGGAGTTAAAGCCGTTGCCAATGCACTTCTGATCTCACTTTCGCCGGCCGACGACCTTCTCGAAAATTCGATTCACGCCGCTGGTTTGCTGCTGATAATCGCGGAGAAGCGGATCAGCGGGAGATTCGTTTGGCGCGGCTTCCAGGTAGCCGAGCAGACGCGCGCAGGCTCGGAGTTCTTCCAGTTCCCGTGGCAACGAATGGGTTTGCGCGTCGTCCACCATCTGCAGTTTGTTCTCCACGTCACGCAGGAACAGATACGCACTGCGAAGCGTCGCGAACTCTTCTTCAGTCAACAGAGAGTGTCCACGCAAAGCGACAAGAGAGCGCAGAGTATTGCGGTCGAGAATCTGAGGCAGCATCCCGCCATGCGTGGCCTGAAGAGACTGGACCACGAGCTCGATTTCGCGAATGCCACCAGTTCCCAGCTTCACGTTCCGATGGGTCTGTCCGCGAGCCGAGATTTTTTCATCCAACCGTGCCTTCATTTCACGCACGTCGGCCAGCGCCTGAAGGTCGAAAACCGGATTGAAGATAAACGGCCGGGACATTTCCAGAAACCGCCGGCCCAGCGTCCAGCTACCGGCGACGGGCCATGCTTTCAGCAGCGCCAGTCGCTCCCACGATCCCATTCGCGTCTTATAGTAGCGTTCGAATCCATCGAGCGGATCCGCCAGGTTCCCGGCATCGCCCTCGGGCCTCAATCGCAGATCGACACGGTAGACGTAGCCTTCACCGGTAAATGAACTCAACCCTGCAGTGATTCGTTGCGCGAGCCGCCGAAAATACTCCTGAGCCGAAATCCCGGGCGCTTTTTCGTCGTTCGATGAATACAGAAACATCAGATCGACATCGGAACTGAAGTTGAGCTCTCCTCCACCCAGCTTTCCCATGGCAAAGACGGTGAAATTTGAAAATACTTTCGGAGGAATTTTGTGGATTCGTCTCAATGCCGATGCGCAAATGCTATACGTGGCAGAGATCAATGCTTCGGCAAGAACGGAGAGAGCAGCAAGGGTTTCTTCGACCGTTGCAATGCGAAGCAAGTCCCGTACGCCGATCAGCAGCATTTCCCTTCTCTTGACCGCTCTCAGATAACCCAGCTGCTTGTCTTCACGTCCCAGCCTCTTCAATGTCTGTATGAGATCGCGCTGAATCTCTCTCTTTCTTCGTAAGCGGTGGAGCATCTGCGGATCCGTTACCCAGTAAAAATGATCCGGGTCGCGAATCAGGATCTCTGCCATGTACGCACTGCCGCCAAGGCTCTTTGCGAGAATGTCCAACGCCTGCCTGGAGTTCTTAAGGTAAGTGAAAAGATGCGTCTTGCTCGACGACGCACCGGCAAATCTCTCAAAGTACGTCAGCGCCTGGTCCGGGTTTGCCGAGCCCGCGACAAAAGCCAGAAGGTCTGGCAAAATCTCAGCCAGCAGCAACCGCTCACCAGGATCCCCTGCCGCAGCCTGCAGGTTGGCGTCGGCCTTGTCGAAATCCGTCAACCCATACGGCGCCAGCAAATTGAACACGCTTGATGAATCCAGACGCGAGGCAAGCAGAAGATCCCGAACGTCACTTATGGCCATACATGTCAGAGTAAGATAAGGTGTGATTGATCTTAAGCTAAAGCAAAAGATTCATTCCCTCTGCCCGAAGGCGCCCAGGGTTCTTCTCGAAGACTTCTTTGCAAAGATGGATGAGGACTATTTCGCAACATTTGCACCGGAAGCCGTCGCGACCCATATTCAGCTGGCTTCCGCACTGAGCGAAGAACATCTCGTTCAGGTTCTCATCACACCATACGGCAGGGCCGAGTTCGAAATCGTCATCGTCGGCTTCGACTATCTCTCTCAGTTCTCAATCTTCTGCGGGCTCCTTTCGGCCTTTGGCCTGGATATCCGCACAGGCGATATCTTTTCATTTTCAAATCGTTCGCCGTCTTCAAAGGTCGTCGATGTATTCAGAGTCGCACTGAAACCCGGCGAGATTTTTGACGAGCACAAAGAGATCGAATTCGAGGACGAACTTCAAACCGCCGCACGCCTCCTTGCGGAGAGCTCCACTCAGGAAGCACGAATGAGGCTCTACCGCTTTCTTACCGAACGCATCGAGAGGATGAACGAACCGCTCAGCGGGTTGCTCTCACCGGTAAAGCTGACATTCGACAACAAAGCTTCCGCAGAGTGGACCGTCATGGAAGTGCAGTCCGAAGATACCTTCGCCTTCCTTTACGCTGTATCCAACGCGCTTTCAATGAGGGGAATCTATATCAGCCGCGTGAAGATCCGCAGCGTCGAGAATCGGACTCACGATCAATTTTTCATTGCCGATCGCTGGGGCAAAAAGATCAGGAAAGGACCGGAACAGACACGGTTAACCCTTGCCGTCCGCATGATCAAGCAATTCACACGCTTCATTACCGACGCTCCGGATCCAGGCAAGGCAATGCTGCATTTCGATCAGTTCCTCGATAAGCTCGAGGAGTTCGGCGAACAAGATCTTCCAAAGCGCACGCAATCCCTGCTTGCCAGCAGTGAAGGAATGAGCCGGCTCGCACATCTGCTGGGCTCCAGCGACTACCTCTGGGACAACTTCCTGCAGGTTCACTTCGCCGAGCTGATTCCAATGATTGAAAACGATTCGAAACCGCCGGGAAAAGCGGCGATGCAGAGCGAGCTTCGCTCTGCACTCGATCGATCGGATGAAGACGGGCAGAGGGGGGTCCTCAATGCATACAAGGACCGGCAGCTGTTCCTTATCGACGTCCAGCATCTGCTCCAGCCCAATGCCACGCTGCTGGATTTCTCCAGATCGCTCACGGACCTTGGCGAAGTCGTGATCGGTGAAGCGGCGCGAATTGGTTATGCGCGACTTGCTGAACGGTTCCCAAAGTCGAAACGGCGCGAAACCTCAGGGGAATTTGCGATTTTCGGGCTCGGGAAGTTCGGAGGCCGCGAAATGGGATATGCCTCGGATCTCGAACTGATTTTCGTTCACGACGGCGACAGCGAATTTTTCAATGCGCTTGCGCATCATGTCGTCGGCTTCATCGAAACTCGTGACAAAGGGATCTTCCATATCGATCTGCGGCTGCGTCCTCACGGTGATGCAGGAGCATGGTCGACGTCATTCGAACAATTCACGAAGTACTACAGCATCGACGGGGATGCGGCGCCATTCGAACGTCAGGCGCTGATCCGATTGCGCTGGTGTGGCGGAGTCGAGAGTCTGGGACGTCGTGTGGAGGCGCATCGCGACAGCTTTACCTACGGCGGTCAGGCCTGGGACTGGGAAGATGCACTTCACCTGCGGCAGCGGCAGATGAACGAACTCGTGAAGCCTGGCGACGTCAACGTCAAGTACAGCGCCGGCGGCATCATCGACATTGAGTATGCCGTTCAGTATCTGCAGTTGCTCAATGGGAAGGAGCATCCGGAGATCCGGGTGCCCACGACTCTCGAAGCTCTTGGCCACCTGAGACGGCTGCAGATCGTCCGGGAATCGGATTACCGGCTGTTGCATTCGTCGTACCTGTTCCTGAGGAACGTCATCGACGCGCTTCGGATTGTTCGGGGCGATGCCAGCGATCTGGTGCTGCCCGGCGAATCCACTGATGAATTCAAATCGCTCGCGCGCCGAATGGGTTACCGGGAGAAAGACCGCGTGAAAGGCGCCGCACGCCTCGCCGCCGATATCCGGGAATCCATGGATGCCGCCCACGCCTACTTCCTCACGCGCTTCGAATCGAAGTGAGGGTTCAGATCGAAGCTTACCTGGAACACGCTCGGTACTGCGAACGCGAGATTCCAGCGATGTTCAACTTCGAAAAATCGAAGGCATGGCCCGTAACAGATGTTGTAAGATCGCGCGCACCATCGGCCATGTGGAGAAGTTCTGAAGAACATGATTAAACGAAGAAGCGCATTCCTGTTGATTCCGTTTTTTCTTTCGGTTGCAGTAAGTGCGCAACAAGCGGACAAACCTCAAGTTTTGAGTCATCCCAGCAGCCTGGTCGCAGACAGCCAGGACAACCTTTTTGTTCTGATGAAATACGGGATCGCCAAGGTAACTCCGGATGGAAAAATCATTGATCTGAGGAGACTCGAGGGAGGCGTCAAGATTGACAAGGCTTTTGGAGGATTGGTCATCGATTCCAAAAATAACCTTTACGCAAGCGATGAAGCGATCCTCTACAAAATTGCGGTAACCGGAAACAAGGTCGACGCCAGGATCTACGCGGGCGAAAGAGGATACGGATTAGTTGACGGGCCGTTATCCACGGCAAAATTCAGAAGTTTTGCGAACTTGACGATCGATGCCAAAGACAATATTTACTTTACGACCGATTATTCCTGGATAAAGGACGAAATCGGAAGCAACTATGTCTCGGATAATTTTATCGCTAAAGTTCCGGCCGGTCAGTTTAACAAGGCGTATTCGACCATTCGCAAAATAAGTTCCGACGGCACCGTATCCACCCTGAAGACTCCGGATGGCAAATTCATTCTTCCCCATGGAGTGTCGGGAATGGCGATTGACGACAAAGGCGATATTGTCTATTCCAGCAACGTTAGCCGCGCGGTAGAGAAGATAGACCATCTCACTGGCGTTTTTATTCATATCGCAGGTCAGGCCTACAAGCGGCAGTACTGCCCAGTTTATGCACCCGGCGATGTCAGCACGGCCGAGTTATTCACTCCGCAAACGATCATCATTAATAAGGCCGGCGAAATGATCTATTCCGACGAAAGAAATCACCGCATTACGAAGATCGCCGATGGGAAGGTCAGCACCCTGGCGGGCAACGGTATCATTGCTCCATGTGGCCAGAATATCGGCGGCCGTGCGAAGGAAGGCCATAAGGATGGCACTGCCCTGGCGGCATTATTCAATTTTCCAAAATGGCTGGCCTACGATTCCAAGGGGAATTTGTATATCGCGGATGAAAGCAATATGTGCCTCCGAAGGTTATCTCCCGACGGAATCGTGACATCATTTACCACCTTTGACCGCTCGCAGGCCATGATCGACGATAATTGAGACGGTGCTACAGGGCACCGTAAAGAAACATTCCACTTTCCTATATCACGGTATTTCGGTCAACATTCCTCACCATGAACTGGACACTGATTCTTCTATTGTCACTTCTTCAGTCCGCGGCCGCGCCACAGCAGGCCAGGCCGCTGGACGGAATTCCAGACGTCGTTGCAAAAGGTGAAACCGTACAACTGGTGAAGGAAGGGTTCGCCTTCACGGAAGGCCCTGTCCCAATTCCGGATGGCGGGTTGTACTTCTCGGACCTTCTGACCTCGGACCGCATCCACCGCCTGGCGCCAAACGGCGAAATTACGGTGCTTCGCGAGCAGGCGAATGCGGCCGGCGGCCTGGCTGTAAACCGCGCTGGAGAGATCTTCGCCGTCGAAACCAATGGCAAGCGCGTCAGTAAGTTCGCGGACGGAAAGGTGACTGTCGTCACGGAAGGTAGTCCGGAAAGGCCTCTGCTTGCGCCGAACGATTTGATTCTGGATTCGAAGGGCGGCGTGTACTTCACGGATCCCGGTCCACGGCCCGTCGTCGCCGGACGTGTCGTCTACGTGTATTACCTGCCACCGGGCGCCAAACAACCCGTCATGCTCGACGACAAGATCGTGCGGCCGAACGGCATCATGCTGACAACGGACGGCAAAACTCTCCTGGTCGACGATACGGTTGGTGAAACTATATTCGCCTATGACGTACAGCCGGATGGAACGGTGAAGAACAAGCGTCCGTTTGCGAAGTTGCAAGATATCCCAGGCGGACAAAACAGCGGCGGCGACGGAATGGCTCTGGATCGCAACGATCGTCTGTATGTGGCCTCGCTCACCGGCGTCCAGATTTTCGATAGGACGGGCCGCTATCTGGGAACCATACCCGTCCCGCGACAACCGTCCAACGTCGCGTTTTCCGGACCCGACAGAAAGACCCTTTTCATTACCGCACGCGAAGGACTCTACAAGCTTCGCATGCTTGCGCTGGGACCAGACCGGCCGGGCAAGTGAACAGTTGCGAATGCAGGGCCGCGCGAAACCTGAAGCAGCAGGGCCCAGCCAGGAACTACGTGACAGCCAGATCCTGACGGATTCCCCAGTTCTGAGGAATTGGGGAATCCGTAGTCCTTCGCTGCCGTTCAGCCAGTGGACTGGCGCGCGATTTCGAGTGCGGCAATTTGTTTGCGAATGTACCGCATGAAAAGCATCGCACGGTCCTCGGCGAGGAAAGTTGCCGTACCGGAATCGGAGATCGGTACGGGAAAGCGGAACCCGCACTCGGTCTCATACCAAAGTTGTCCATCCCGATAAAAACTAAACCGGACCTTTTGATTGTTCACAATCATTTCCTTCAATGTGCGCATAGCGTTCTCCTTCTGATCGTCCAAAATAAATCTGTGGCGATAGTGGGACCCTATTGGGCCAGGCGGTTCAGCAGAGCGTGCCGATGTTTTGGAAGTTACTCGGCGCGGTGCCAGCCCGCCGAACGGTCAGGCAAGCTAAAGGAAGACACACGACCGGCAGAGGTTTGCTTGAGGAACACAAAGTTGCAGCAGCGCCCGGTCATGATCCAAAAATGGTAGCCCGGCTGGTCGCAAACCGTCAAGGGCTGGGGGCTTTGCACAGCGGAAGTGTTTATGAAGCGGGCCGTCAAACAGAACTTGGGGCCGAATCCCTCTCTGAAGGGAGAAGGTGGGAAATCAAGAGAAGGCGAACCCGGATGAAGGGTACAACTACTGTATCCGTTCGGACGGATGCGCGGGTGGCTATGCTTTTCTTAATAATACTAAGTCTGAATGGCTTTCTAATGCCTGAGGTTCTATGTACAAGATTTCAAAATATTCGCCCCAAACACGTCGAATATATTCGTGCGAATGAAATGCCGTCTGATAGAAGACTGGGAGACCTTCGGTGGTGGGAATAGTCTCTTCGATATAAACAAATCCTTTCTTGACAAGCTCCGCTCGGTTAAAGGAATTCAAAGCTCGATGTCGTTCTTCATTATAAGTAGTCACTAGTAAAACGCTTCCGCGCTTTGCCACACGATGCAATTCAGCGAGCCAAGCCCGTTGCATCGTTTCCGGCAGATGTGTAAATACGCTTATGCAGTAAATCAAGTCGAAGCGTTCATCGTCAAAAGCCAGCGGTGGGAGAGGTCCGTTTACCGAAAAGTTTCCAAATTGCTGATAGTTTTCATTCAGCCACTGAACTGCTTCAGCATCTATTTCTGTACCGAACAGGTTTGCTTTTGGTATCGAGTGATGGATTGCTCTTATGACTCTTCCACATCCGCATCCAAAATCCAGGACGGTTTCGCAAGTGTTGATGGCGATACCTACCGTGGCCAGTACCTGTTCAAAGATACGAATGGTTCGCCAACCACTTTCGATAAAATGTGGGGAATATAACCCGATGACGCGAGTCTGCAATTTCCGGGGGGGGGGGGCACAATTCCAAGTTCACGCCGTAAAATATCCTTGATCTGGGCTATTTCAATTTCAAGATCGCTGCCGGAAGAAATGGAAGACCATGTCAGCCAGGTTCTGACCAATCTGCGAAGTCGAAACGGTACAGCCCGCCTAATCGATTCGCTCAGTCTCATCGCCAATATCCAACTTACACTCCACTATTAATCTCTCACACGAGCCTACAATTCCGATTCCTTCACAGTCGTGACGAATAGTGTACCGCGAACCACAGCGGCAAGGGAGTCAGCTGCAGAAGGCATCATTTTCCTGCGACACGACCTCCAACCACGTTGGGAAAGGGAGGCCCGCACAATAACAATCAGAAGCAGCCCCGATGCATCCGCGGCAAAGACATGACAATTTCGTGACAATATCCATTCACATTGCGATCTAGAATGACGCCGTGAACGAGAGCGATACCCGTCGGCGCAAGCGCCGGATCTTCCTCCTCCTTTCGGCGATACTCATTCCCGCCGCCGTCCTGATCACATTGGCCGTACGCGTCGTCCGACAGGAAACTGAACTGGGGGAACGCCGGGCCGCGGAGGAACGTCGTGACGCGCTGGATCAGCTTCGCCGAGAACTCTCCGCACGACTGCAAGCCATCAAACTGCAGGAAGTGAACCGCCTCATTGGAGAAACAGGCCTCAACCTTCCACCGGATTCGCCGATCGTTTTCGTCGCTCCTCTAGAGGAAGACCGCATGGTCCTGCCGTGGGAGGAAAAGCGGGTTTCTCCGTTGCGAAGTGAGGAGTTCGCAAAGCATCAGCTTGCGGGGGAATCCTTCGAGTTTCGTACCAGCGATACAACCGGCGCTGTAGCGGCTTACGTGCAGGCGCGTGAGGTTGCCCGAAGTCCGGCAGAGAAGTGCGAAGCGCAATTGTGGCTCGGCCGTGCTTTTTCCAAGGCCGGAAAAATGACAGACGCCGCGAATGCCTATCATGTGATGTTAGGGGAATGTGATGCCGTTGCCGATGATGACGGCATTCCACTCGCCCTTTATGCCGCCGAACGACTCATCACCAACGGGCTGGATATCGCCGCGGCCGACGAATATGTGGTTCGTCGAGCCCATGCCAGGCATTGGCGGCCTCCCAATGAGGCCTATCTGCTGCGGTCCCTGTTGAACGCCGTTTCGAACGACGGAACAAAACAGGTAGCCCAGCTCCTGTCGGCAGAGATCCACAATATGGAGCAGATCACGGCATTGGCAAGTGACGGCCAGGATCCTTTGGGCCGGCTCAAGGTCGCGTTTCGTTCGGCGCCCGGAGATCTCTCATGGATTGGGTACGGCGATGATCCATGGCTCATCACGGTATTGTCTCCCACCTCATTTGCATCGCCGGTGGTTATGGCCGTATCGTCCTCGCGTGTTGTACCAGCCGGGGCATCGCTTGTTACTCAGTACTCCGCCACGAGCACCCCGCTTGGCGAAGGATTTGTGGACGTCCATGTGGAGTGGGCGGCCGGCCGCTTCACACCTCCGCGTGTTGTACCAGGAGCGTTGTATGCCGCGGTCCTGATCCTGACCATCGGAGCAACGCTTCTTGCCGCATATTTCCTGTTGCGTGACGTGAATCGCGAGATTCAGATGGCAGAGATGCGGTCTCACTTTGTTGCAAGCGTTTCGCACGAATTGAAAACGCCGCTCACCGCAATTCGAATGTTTGCTGAAACTCTGGCAATTGGCCGCGCCGGCGGCGAGCAGGCGACGACGGAGTACCTGCGAACGATCGTTAACGAAAGCGAACGACTCTCGCGCCTCGTGGACAATGTTCTCGACTTCTCAAGGATTGAACAGGGGAACAAGGTTTACCGTATGCAGTCCACCTGCCTCGCCGATGTCGTCCGGTCTGCTGCACGAACCATGCAGTACCCCTTGTCGCAGCTCGGTTTCACATTATCGGTCGCAATCGATGACAGCATTCCGCCAGTTCAAGCGAACGCGGACGCGCTGGAACAGGCGACTCTGAATCTTCTCGCAAACGCCATGAAGTATTCGGGCAACGCGCGTCACATTGAGATGCGTCTTGGCCGCAGCGGCGAAGAAGCGATCATCGACATCGTCGACCACGGTCTCGGAATTTCGCGCGAAGACCAGGCCAGGATTTTTGAGAAGTTTTACCGCGTACGATCGGTAGAGACGGATCCCATCGCGGGAACCGGACTCGGACTCACGCTGGCTCTCCATATTGTCGAAGCACACAGAGGGCAGGTGCAGGTGTCGAGTGAAGTGGGAAGCGGCAGCACATTCTCCGTTCGAATTCCGCTGCAGGAGCCGGCATGACAAAAGTTCTTATCGTCGAGGATGATCCCGCAATCCTGCGCGGCCTTGCCGACAACTTAAGATTTGAAAAGTACGAGGTTCTGACGGCAACGGATGGCGAGACTGGCTACAAGCTGCAACACAGTCAGAATCCGGATTTGATCGTTCTGGACCTCATGCTCCCACGAATGAGCGGGTTGGAGTTGTGCCGAAAGTTGCGCACCGAAGGGCGGCAGGTTCCGATTCTGATGCTGACCGCTCGAGGTGAGGAGGCCGACCGCGTTGTCGGGCTGGACCTCGGCGCCGATGATTACGTCACAAAACCATTTTCGGTGATGGAACTTCTCGCGCGGATTCGCGCGCTGTTGCGGCGGACAAGTTCAGCTAAAGATCTGCCCGACGAATTGAGTTTTGGAGACGTCGAAGTCGACTTCCTTCGATATGTTGCCCGTCGACGCGGAAAGCCGGTTGAAATGACACGCAAGGAG
>Ga0210380_10000977_pt1 | contig 11923 bp, 6 predicted proteins | sample PLM4_5_coexredo_FD_155476 | JGI IMG/M metagenome (GOLD analysis project Ga0210380, IMG submission 155476) | Groundwater sediment microbial communities from an aquifer in East River, Colorado, USA - PLM4_5_coex redo | ecosystem: Environmental > Terrestrial > Soil > Riparian zone | place: USA...
CATCGGCCGAGGAACTCCTCCGCCGGGAGGATGTTGTCCGCTTCGACATAGCCGCGTGCCAGCGCGGCGACGACGTCGGCGTCCGTGCGGTCGCGCTCGTAGGCCCGACGCAGGGCCGGCTCCGCGGCCGGGAATTCCCCGCCCTTGGCCTGCTGGATCGCCGCATCCCGATCCGAACTGCCCCGCCCGACGAGCAGCCAAACCGCGCCGCCCGCGACCGCGGCGAGCAGGACGAGGCCAACCACGCGCCAACTCCTCCGGCGTGGCGCGGCCGACTGCACAGCGGGTGGAGAGGGGGCAGTCACCAGGAACGCTCGGTGGAAATCAAGACACCTCGCCTGCATTCGGCGAGGTGTGTTGAAAGGGTCGACTTGAGAACCGATCAGTTGTCCGGCCAACTCTTGCCGTCGTTTCGGCTATTCAGGAGGAACCAGACGTTCTGAGCGATGCCGTTGCGGAAATTGCGAACGCTGGCGTCGCCCATGGAGGCCAGAACCACGGTGGAGTGTTGAGCGCGGGCGGTCGCCTGGCCCCAGCCGCCGCCCCAGCAGCCCATGGCGATGTCCGGACGGTCGGAGCACGAGGCCAAATCGTCCGAGCAGCAACCGGTGTCGTTCGGTCCGAAGGAGTCGCCGACGCCGCTGTTGGCCGTGGTGCTGCAACCCGGCTCGCCCAGCGCCCAGACGCCGCGCATGTCGGTGTTCACGGGACCGGCACGGAGGTGGTTGATCATGATGACGTTCGAAGAGCCGTCCTCGATCCGGTGGATCGCCGTGCTGCTGTTGATCGTCATCACGCCGCCGCCGGCGACGGTGCCGTAGACGGCGATGCCGTAAGTGGGGCTGCCGGCGTTCTCGGCGGCACCAGGGTCGCCGGGGCCCATGTTGGCGCCGTAGCAGCCACGAGCCCAGTTGCCGCCATATTGGCTGCCCTGAACCTGCATATTGCTGTCCGAGGGGCAGATCATGGTCTTGATGTTCAGATTGCGCATGTTTCGCCAAGTCTGGTCGTTGGACCCGCCGCTGAGCTTGGCCCACTGTGTGTAGTTGGTGATGCTCTGCTGGTACTGCGTGTACAGGCCTCCCTGCTCGATGTGGGGGAGGATCAGGACCACCCAGTTCGGGCCGATGTTGTTCTGATCGTTCCAACCGATACCGGGGCCCCGGTAATAAGCCGGAGGCAGGCTGCCGGCGGTGTCGTGCCAGTTGTGGCAGGCGATGCCAAGCTGGTGGAGGTTGTTCGAGCAGGAACTGCGGGCTGCAGCCTCACGAACCTTCTGGACGGCGGGGAGGAGCAGGCCGATCAGGATCGCAATGATCGCGATCACGACCAGCAGCTCGATCAGCGTGAACGCTGACCGCAGGCGGGAGAGTGCGGGACGCATGAATGGGACTCCAGAAAATAATTCCTCGCGCTTCGGCCGGGGCGTGGAGTAACCCCGGCTCGATACTCGGTCGATTACGAAGCGCGCAAAGCGAGTGGTTTTATGGTAAGACGGCGTTCGCGGCCCGTCAATCCAACAGTAACGGGAAAGTAACAAATACCACACACATCTGGCCGATCCGGGTTCCGTCCCCCGAGCTCGCTACAATTTGCGGAATACTCGCGCAAGAAGGCCGGCCACTCCCGTTCCCACTGCGAACCCGGCAGGGACGCCCGGGACACGAGGACGATACTCATGATCCGGTCCGATTCCTGCAACCCGCTCGGCCAACCATCCCTGACGGACCTTTTGGTCCGGTTCCTGGCAACCCGCTCAGACGCCGCCGCGGCGGCAGTCGAGCCTGCCTCAGGGGAGGTCGAACCGCACGAGGTCGCAGCCGGTTTCCGGGTGGATCCGCGAGCAGCCTGGACCGACGCCGTTGCGAGCTTACACCCTGCCGCGATCCCCGCCGACTGGTCGAGTTTCGTGAACCTGCCGGCGCCGGCCTTCGCCGTCGCCCTGGCGGTTGGGAACTTCCCGCAACGCGTGAAGGACCTGCACCCGCTTCTGGCCAGGTTCGACACCCGTCAGCTTCGCCCCACGACCGAATCCTCTCCTGTGCCCGGTTGCACGACACTGCGAAGCTGGGTGGAACGGGAGGCGAAGAAAGGGACGGCGGAGTCCTTGCTGCTCGCGGCCGGCCTGGCCCGGGTGCTCGGCGACTTCGATCGCGCCGAGCGGCTTCTCACCGAGGCCGAGAATCCGTGTGCCGGTTCCATGCGGGCGACGTGGGAGAACGAACGGGCCGCGCTGCTCTGGCATCGCGGCCGCTGCGATGAAGCACTCGCCGCTTGGTCCGCGATGGCCGACTCACCGACCGTCTGGTTCAACCGCGGCATGGCTCTGCTCTTCACGGGGAAGAGCAAGGAGGCCAGAACGGCGCTCACGAATGCAACGCAGGGGATTCCCGAGGCGAGTGGATGGAACTCCCTGGCGCGCCTGTATCTCGCCGTCGCCGAGATTCAGGGATAAGTCGTCTATCACCCTCTCCCCGTTGGGGAAAGGGTGGTTTGCGACCGGCGAATGCCGGTCGCAAACCGGGTGAGGGGCTTTGGCTTCGAAGTCAGCCACCCCTCACCCGCCAGTCCGATGCATTCGCATCGAACTGGCGACCTCTCCCCAACGGGGAGAGGTGGGGGAGAGCGTTTCCCCATCATCGCTGCCGCAGCTGAACTGGGTGAACTCCGTAAGTCATCTCTCTTTGCGGATCTCTTCGAGTGTCTTGATGAGTTGAGCGGGGTCATCGCTGGCCAACGACACCGGTTTGTGGCCCAGCAGCGGCAGCACTTCCGCCTTCGTTCCATTCCCCGTGCCGAGGTGGAGTTCGAGCTCCAACTTGCGGACGCGCTCCACCGCCGCGTCGTCGGATAGCCACTTCGGCCACAATCGGATCACTTTGACGCCCGCCCTGGCGAACGGCTCGATGTCGTCGATCGTCGGTACCAGACCGATCTGGCGCGACTGGGGCAGCCGTTCCCGGAACTGTTTCGCCTGCTCCACGGAGCGCACGCCGAGCCGCAACCGCTTCGGCTCGCCATACTCCCGCACCTCCGCGGCGATTCGCTTCACGTAGTCCTCTCCGGTCTCCTTCAAATCGATCATCACGCCGATCTTGGCGCGGCTCGCTTCGAGCACTTCTCGCAGGGTCGGCACGCGCTCGCCCTTGAACTTCGGATCGAACTTGATCCCCGCGTCGAGTTTGCGAATCTCGGCCAGCGTCAGGTCGGCGACTTTGCCCTTACCGTCCGTGGTCCGGTCCACCTCCTCGTCGTGCAGGCAGACGAGGACGCCATCCCGGGTGGTGCGGACATCGACCTCGGCGGCGTGGGCCTTGGCTTCGATGGCCCGTTTGATGCCCGCCAAGGTGTTCCCCGGCCGGTCCGCGACCGACCCCATGTGCCCGATCACTTCCTGGACGCCCGCGGCTGCATCCGCCGGTGCAATCAGCGCGAACGCGAGGCAAAGGGGAATGGACATCGCAGACCTCGGGTTCGGTGGCCGATGGCGATCTTTGACCCGTTCGGAATCGTATAAAGGGAACGTCGAAGTTCCTTGGAATTCGAGGTTTCCGTGAAGCTGACCGCTCCGCCGCCGGGCACCGCACCGGAACCGATTGTTGAATCGCCCCCGGCGGAGTCGCCCGCAGCACCGGCCCCCGCCGCTCCACCACCGTATCAGAAACCGCCGGAGAAAGTCGTCACGTGGCCGTCGTGGTTCGGCCCCATGGACATCGTGCTGGCCGGGCTCGTGCTCGCGGTGGCGTTCCTCGCGGCCTCATTTTCCGCGAGGAACTCGGACCTCTGGGTGCATCTGGCCGCCGGCCAGCGGCTCACAACCGGTGACTACAAGCTGGGCACGGATCCGTTCAGCTATACCGGCGCCGAGCGCACCTGGGTGAACCACAGTTGGCTGTTCGATCTTGCGGCCTTCTTACTCTACACGGGCGACGGCTTGCTGCTTGTCGTGGTGAAGGCCATCGCGGTTGCGACCGCGTTCGGAATCCTCTTTGCGATACGCCGCTCCGGTCAGCCGCTCTGGCCGTGGGTCGTGTTCACTCTGTTGGGAGTCCTGGCCTCGACCAATCTGTTCGCGCTGCGGCCATATGTCGGGTCCATGCTCTTTCTCGCGCTCACCCTGCTGCTGGTGTTCCGGCTGCCTTCGCCTCCCGGATCGTGGCGGCTGCCGATCGCCATCGGGATCCTGTTCTGCCTCTGGTCGAACATGGATGTCTGGTTCGTCCTCGGCCCGGCCGCTTTGCTGCTGTTGTTCCTCGGTCAATCGTTTGCGGGAACGAGTGCGGCCCGTTCGCAGGATCCGCTCGGAGCATTGCCCGACAGCAGCACGCTGGGGAAGTCGCTCCTGGTTGGCGTGCTCGCATGCATGGTGAACCCGCACCACGTCGGCGTGTGGGAACTTCCGTTCGAATTGCTGGGCGCGGGATCGGCGGAAGCCGACCCCCGCATCCGCGTGTACTTTTACGCGCCCTTGAGGTACATGAGCGTTTTTTGGTCCTCGGAAGGACTCGCTTATAACCCCGGCGGCCTAGCCTATGTCATCCTGCTGATCTCCGGGTTGTACGTCGCGTTTCTCTCCGGCGCGTTTGGGCGATTCATCGATTCCGCGGCGGTGTTCGATCCGCTTCCCGTCCCGCACATGCTGCTCTGGCTCGGGTTCGCAGTACTCAGTCTGTTCACCCTGTTCGCCGTTCCATTTTTCGCCATCGTCACGGTTCCGCTCGTCGCCGCGCGGTGGAATCTGTTCTCCTCCCAGGTGCAGTTGGGTTTCTGGAGCGACCGCAGGACGCGGATGCTGGTCCTCGGTTCCGCCATCGGGCGATTTGCGAGCCTGATTGCAGTCTTGTGGCTCGGTGCGGCGGCGTGGCCCGGCTGGTTGCATGCCCCGGCCTCGTGCTGGTGGGATCCCGGGCTCGCGCATCCCGCCAGCACGCGGCGCGTGGAGTGGAAGGTCGAACCCGATCCGGATCTGCAACAGGCCGCATTATGGCTGAATGCCGCCCGAGACAGCGGCGAATTGCCGGCGGACGTTCGCGGCTTCGCCGCATCGATCGATCTCGCGAATTATTGTGCGTGGTTCGCCCCGCGCGAGAAGGTGTTCGCCAATGGCCGGCTCGCCTTCCACCGCCCCGAACTCCCGGATCTGATCAAGGCCCGTCGCGGCCTTGGGCTGTTCTCGGAGAAAGCGGAGCCCCCGGACCTCAAGGAGGCCGAGGACGTCCTCAAGGCGTGGAAAGCTTCTTACGTCGCGGTCTCCGCGTCCCGGAGCGACCGGGATCGCCCGCTGCTCGTGCTCATTGAACTCGAGATGTACCACAACTGGAACAAGTGGTCCGTGTGGTACGTCAGTGGCCGAACGGTCATTTCCGGGTGGCGCCCTACGAAGGACTCCGGCGATCCGACCTTCGCCAGGCTGGAGCTCAATCCGCACCAGTTGGCATACGGCTCCACGGAGCGTGTGCCGGATGTCAAAGGGTTGCCACCGGCGGCCTCGCAGACCATGTGGGATGAGTTCTTCACCCCACGGAAGCCGACTCCGGTTGGAGCGGAGGAGGCCATGGCCTGGCTGCTCTACAAGAGCGCGAAGCAGCGAAAGATCAACGAGTGCGTGCAGGAGACCGCGAGCCTGCTGCGGCTGAACGTGCCGGGGATCGCTACGCCCACGTTCGGCGCCGCAATGTTCCACGCGGTCGATGAGATGGAATTCTCGCGGGACCGGCTCAATTCGCCGCCGCCCATGAACGGCACCTTCCAGACATTCCCCATTCTGGCGATCCGGGCGGCGCGGCGGGCCATCGCCGAGGACCCCGATCACCCGGACGGGTACTACGCGCTGGCGCAGGCGCTTGGGGATCGCGACCTGCCGATGACCGAGGCGGAGCGCGCCATCGGGATGGCCACCGCCTGCCAGCAATGTCTGGCCCGCCTGCCGAAGCCGGCCGACTTTCGGCGCACGCAGTTCCTCACTTCGCCGGCCGAAGTCGCGCGGACTCTGGCCAAGCTCTATCTCGGCCGGCAGATTCGCAACGACTTCGTCGGAATGCGGGTGGACGCGAGCAACGTGGGCGACCTCGCCGGCGGCGGCATCGTGTTCCAGATTCCCGCCGGGCCCACGACCGGCAATCAGGCCTCCATCGTCCGCGTGCCTGCCGTTGCCGTCTCACAGCTTCCGCCGGGCTCGATCCAACTGTCCACCGGGCCCTGCATTCTTCCCCTCGACCTGGCCCGAAACCTGTTCGCCACCGCCGAAGAGTACGCGAAATATGAAATCAGCGATCCCGACGAGCGGTCCCGCGCAGTGAAAGTACTCGCTGAAGAACGGAAGTTCGTGGACGCGATCTATCAGCGCGCCCTCGACGGGTACCGATCGCGAGCGGAACGGACGCCCCGGGTTCGCGACCGCCACGTGCTCGCCATGAATCACGGGTTGCTGGGCGAAGCGCTGACCCTGATCAAAGAAGCGGATCTGCCCAAGGAGTTCGGCGAGGACGCGCCGAGCATCGCCTTGCACCTGGTGGCGCTGGAACTGGCAGTCGGGCGGCTCGAAGACGCGTCGGCACATCTCCAGTCGCTGCGGGAGGAATTGCCGAAACTCGCGGAGCAGCCGCGGCCCGGCAAGGCCGCCGTTCAATTCCTCCGCCGGCAACTCGACGAACTCGAATTCCAGAAACTCGTCTTCGAGGGCAACTATGCCGAAGCGGGGAAAGCCTACGAGGGACTCGTCGGCGACAGCATCGGCAAGTACCCGCCGGCCAAACCCGAGAACAAGCCATTCGAGATCTTCCAGAACGGCTGGCCCGCGTTTCCGGTCCTCGCCACCACGGACACCGTCTTCGGGTTCTTCCCGCGCTACTGGGGCGGGCACCTGCAATTCCTCCGCTACGCATTCGAACGGGATGCCCTCGTTCATCAGATGCAGCAGGAGTCCGAGTTCTTCTTCCGGCGCGGGTTCCTGTCTCTCCTGGAGGGCGACATCGCCGGCGCGAAGTCGCGATTCCAGAGCGCGGTGCGGCCCCCGCCCCCGGGGTGGAAAGTTGTGACGATTCGGCATCGCGATGCCGACGTCTTCCTGAAACAGATTGAAGCGGCCGAGAAGCGGGAGAAAAAGTAACTCGCGACGGAGGCGATCATGCGGCCCGCATTCGCGTTGCTGGTACTCGCTCTGCCGGCCCCGGCGTTCGGGGACGCGGCGACGCTCCGCCAGCGCGGCGACACCGCCATCCACGCCCGCGCGATCTTCAAGAAGTACTGTTCCGAGTGCCACAACGGGCAAAAAACTTTCGACGTGCTCGACCACGCGCAGCTGATGGCGCCGGAGGGAACGGAGCGCCCGGTTCCATTCGTGAATCTGAAAAACTCGACACGGTCGCAGGTTTTGGAATTCATCGAGGATGGCTCGATGCCTCCCGGCGGCCGGAAGGGACCGACCGAAAAGGAAATCAGCGTTCTGAAAGCATGGATTGCAGCCGAGGCGCCGTCCTACCCCAAGGCGTTCGATCCGGTCTATGTCCAAAACTCAGTCCAGACCGACTGGCAGGGCCGGCTGCCGGAAGACTATCGTTACATTTCGTTCGCGCATCTGATCACAGACGATCCGGGATCGCCGAACGTGACCGCAGTGGAGTCGCGATTGCGGTCCGCGCTGCAGAATGCGACGACGAAATCTCGCGTCATCGAGCTCGATCCGGTCGATCCCGCCGCCACGATCTACAGGCTGAATGTCAAGAAACTGGGATGGATTGAGCCGGACAAGTTTCAACTGATCGTGCAGCAGAAGCCAATGGGCACGATCGAGTTCGTTGCACTCGACTTGATTCAACTGGAGTACCCGTTTCCCACCACGGACGTCGAAGGGTTTGCGAAGCGAGTGCCGCCGAGCCGCTACGCTCCATCGGTTTTCGTTTATCGTGGCGACTGGCTGGGAGACGTGCTGGCCGCTGAGTCGCCGCTCGCGGCCGACATGCGCAGCATGGTGGAATTGACCGATGCAAAAGAAGGCGAGGAGCCGGCCGGTCCTCGGATTCCCACGATGGGGATACACGCGCCGGCGGCTCGGGGGGCTACGGCACCCCTCACCGCCTGGTATTCGGACGGGCATCCCGGCCCGTTCACGGTTGATTTCACACTGAAAGACCGAAAACCGCCGTTCTCGGTCGAGACATCCGAGCCGGTGCCGCTCGAAGCCACTGCGGAACGAACCGCCCGCGCCGTTCTGTTCAACGTGCTCTCGGACGGTAGTGTGAGACAGCAGGGGACCATTGAGTCGATCCTGAAGAAGGGCGAGCCATTCGCGTTCCGTGGCGCCAACGGTCCACTGAGGCTGTCGCTCCTCAGCGGCGCAGAGTCCGCCGTTGAACATTTCGTTCTCTTTGCAGGCGAGAACGAGCTTCCAAAATTCTCGATCATTCGGAGCAATCATCTCGAGGACCGGGAACAAAGGGATCGCTCGCCGATCTGGAGAATCGTGATCGAACAAAGCGTCAAGTTCGATTCGTCAAAGGTCGTGTGCAAGGTGGTGCAGATCACAGTCACGAAAAAGAAGTGACTCGGCAATACCGGCAATATCCACCGAGTTTCCCTGAATTGGAAAGCTGCGGCGATCCGATAATACCGACAATTCGGATTCCCGTTCTCCGCCGCGGACAAGGAGCGTCCCATGCGACGGCTGCTGGCATTGGCGCTGTTCGGCTCGCTGGCCGCTTCGCCCGTTCGCGCCGAGAACCCCGTGGCCCCCGCGGGCGGAACGGCGCCGCCGACGATTGTTCCCGATCTCGCGCCGTCGTCGCCGGTCTACGTGCCCTACCTGCCGCCGCTCTCCGTGCCCGGCGTCGATCCGTCCACGCTCAGCCCGCGAGCCACGACCAGCCCGTTCGCCCAGCCCACCGAAGCCGGCGGCCAGGCCAGCCGCACCTTCAACGAGAACTTCGACGGCGATCCCGCGCCGATCTTCTACAAGCAGACCATCGTGAGCGGGTTCACCACCGTGCCCCGCGTGGTCGGCTTCTCGCAGCAGGTCACCGGTTTCACCCAGCAGGTCACGGTCGGCCCCAACGGAACGGTCGTCACCAACGTGCCGATCATCACGAACGTGCCCATCACGGTGCAGGACCGCGTGCCGGTACAGCAGACGGTGAAGTTGCCGCTCGCCGGGCGCTACAGCGGCGTGAGCGTGGTGGAGTGGGGCAACCCGCTGCCGCGCGATCAGGTGTACTTCGGGTACAACTTTTACTCGAACGCGGGCGGGGCACTGAACCCCGGCGTCGGCGGCAGCGACCTGCAGCGCCAGACCGCCGGCTTCGAAACCACGATCGCGGAGAACACCTCCATCGGCATCCGCGTGCCGTTCGCGCAGCAGTACGGCCCGTTCGGCCTGGGCAGCCAGCAGGTCGGCGACCTCACTGTACTGTTCAAGTATGCTGCGTTCTACAACCGCGAGACGGGCAACGCCGTCACCGGCGGCCTTGCCGTCACCGCGCCCACCGGCGGCGGCACCGCCTTTTTCCCGGACGGCACCGAGGCCCCGCACTCCACGCTCCTCCAGCCCTGGCTCGGCTTCGTCCGCATCATGGGCCGCGGCTACGTGCAGGGCATCTCCAACCTCATCGTCCCCACCGATTCCCGCGACGTCACGCTCTGGGGCAACAGCATCGGCCTCGGTTACTGGCTCTACCGTTCGCCCTCGGACTCGCTCTTGACGAGCATCGTGCCGGTGGCGGAAATCCACGTCCGCACGCCGCTGAACCATCGGGACTTCAACGGCGACGTCTTCCTGCAGGACCAGGTGAACGTGACGACCGGCGCCCACTTCCGCTTCAACCGATTCGTGATCAGCGGAGCGGTCGTGGTGCCGCTCGTCGGGCCGAAGCCGTTCGACGTGGAAGGCGTGGGCTACGCCAGCTACTGGTTCTGAGATTTCCCCTCCATATCCTCCGGCGGCGATGTCATACTGAGGAGCATGAGTCGGTGCGGTCGCGACCGCATCTCCCGTGCGACCTTCGAGTGACACGATGCGCTTCTCCTGCTTGTTGCTCGCTGCAGTGCTGCTCGTTCCCGCGGCCCGATCCGCGGACGTGAAGCCGCGCGTGGATTTCTCCCGCGATGTGCGGCCGATCCTCGCGGACAACTGTTTCCAGTGCCACGGCCCGGACGAGAAAGCGCGCAAGGCGGACCTGCGTCTCGACACCCGGGACGGCCTCGCCGCGGCGAAGAAGCACATTGTCGAGCGCGTCAGTTCGAAGGATGCGGACGAAGTGATGCCGCCGCCGAAGAGCGGCAAGAAACTGACCGCCGAACAGATTGCGACACTGAAGGCCTGGGTGGAGCAGGGCGGCGCGTGGAGTTCGCACTGGGCCTTCACCGCTCCCGTGCGGCCCGCCGTTCCACACACGAAGTACCCGGTCGCGAATCCGATCGATGCCTTTATTCGCGCGAGGCTCGAAGCGGAAGGGCTCGCGCCGTCGCTGCCCGCGGACAAGACCACGCTGCTGCGACGTGTGACGCTCGACTTAACGGGCGTGCCGCCAACGGCGGAGGAGGTTTCCGCTTTTCTCAAGGACGAATCACCGCAGGCCTACGAGAAGGTCGTGGACCGGTTGCTCGCCTCGCCGCGCTACGGCGAGCGCATGGCGTGGCGCTGGCTCGAAGCCGCCCGCTACGCGGACACCAACGGTTACCAGACCGACGCCGGTCGCGACATGTGGCGCTGGCGCGACTGGGTCATCGAAGCGTACAACCGCAACCTGCCGTTCGACCAGTTCACAGTCGAGCAACTCGCCGGCGACTTGCTGCCGAACCCGACGCTCGATCAGCGCATCGCCACCGGCTTCAACCGCAACCACCGCGGCAACGCCGAAGGCGGCATCGTGCCCGAAGAATACGCCGTCGAGTACGTCGCGGACCGGGTGGAAACTACGGCCACCGTGTGGCTCGGGCTGACGTTCACCTGCTGCCGCTGCCACGATCACAAGTTCGATCCTTTCACGCAGAAGGAGTTCTACCGGCTCTTCTCGTACTTCAACAACGTGCCGGAGAAGGGCCGCGCCGTGAAGTTCGGCAACTCGCCCCCGTACATCAAGGCTCCGACCCGCGAACAGAAGAAGCGGATGGCCGAGCTCGAAGCGAAGGTGAAGGAGGCCCGCCCTGTGGACATATCCGGCGAACTACGGCGCTGGGAAGTGGGTGTCGTTGCCAAGGCACTACCGGACTGGTCGCCCAATCGTGGGCTGGCCGCGCGCTGGAAACTCGATGACGCCCGGGGTCTCACCATCAAGGACAGCCCCAGCAAGATCGGCATGTTCAGTCCCGGCCGCATCGGCAACGCCATGAACTTCGACGGCAAGCGCTACGTCGAATCGCACCGCTCCGGGAACTTCGGCTTCGACGACAAGTTCACAATTTCGGCCTGGATAAATCTGGCGGAGTGGGGCGGCGGCGCTATCGTCTCGCGGATGCCCGAGGTGGAACATGCCGACGGCTACTCCGTGCACATTGTCGATGGGCGCTTGCAAGTCCACCTCACGAAGCGGTGGCTCGACGATGCATTACGCGTCGAGAGCATCAGGCCCGTGGATCTCAAAACCTGGACGCATATCGTGGTGTCCTACGACGGTTCGCGGCTCGCGTCGGGTGTGAAGGTTTACTTCGACGGAGCCCCAAAAGAGACGAAGGTGCTTCTCGACGAGTTGAATCAGTCGTTCGACACGACCGAGCCGTTCCGCATCGGTTCCGGCGGCGGCCCGGCTACCCGCTTCCCCGGCATGATCGACGACGTTCGCATCTACGACCGCGTGCTCGATTCTCAAGAGGCGAGCTGCCTGGCCACTGCCGAACCACTGGCCAAGCTGGTCGGAAAGAAAGTTCGCACCCGGAACGAGGACGCCAAGGTCTACCGTTATTTTCTGGAAGAGGCCGCTCCGGATTCGATCCG
>Ga0210380_10000978_pt1 | contig 11916 bp, 8 predicted proteins | sample PLM4_5_coexredo_FD_155476 | JGI IMG/M metagenome (GOLD analysis project Ga0210380, IMG submission 155476) | Groundwater sediment microbial communities from an aquifer in East River, Colorado, USA - PLM4_5_coex redo | ecosystem: Environmental > Terrestrial > Soil > Riparian zone | place: USA...
ACCGCCTTGCCTCCGGCCGCGCCATCGCCGGCCATGGCGGCGGTCAGCCGCCGTTCTGCATCACCGATCGAATCGAGCGCGCGGTCGAGTGCGAGCCGGTCGAAATAATCCGAAATTACGATGCCGCGGGCGGCGCTGGCGATCTCATCGAGCCGGAAGAACGCCTCGGCGGCGAAATAGGTGGCCGCGATCTCGGCAATATTCTGGCCCGCGCGGTCGGCGACCATCACGATATCGGGCGCGGCGATCAACACCCGCAGCGTGGCGAGACGGCGCGCAAGCGCGGCCGGTACGCCTCCCTTCGCGAGCTCGGCTTCGCGCTCCCTGCGCGCCGCAGCGGCCGCGTCCGGCAGCACGTCGTCAAGCGCGGCTTCGACCGCTGCAATGCCATCGCGATAGTGGGCGACGATCGACGCCAGCCCCTGCGTGAGATCGACGTTGCGCAGGAACCAGACCAGCCGGTCGAGCAGCAGATCCTGCACTGCCTGATAGAGCGCGAGTTGCAGCTTGCCGGAGATCTTGTTGTCGAGCGCGTCGATCTCTCCGTTGAGCGCCGTCATGCCGTAGCTGTCACGCACGGCGGCAAACGCGGCGGCGACGCTTGCCGCCGAGGCGCCGGTCTGGTCGGCGATGCGCACCAGCAGCGAGGGGCCGCCGCGATTGATCATGGAATTGGCAAGCTGCGTGGCGATGATGTCGCGCCGCAGCCGGTGGTGCTCGACCGCATCCGGGAATTGCTCGGTCACCGCCCGGGGAAAATAGCGGCCCAGCTCGCGGCCGAGATAGGGATCGTCCGGCACGTTCGATTGCAGCAGTTCGTGGTGGAGCGCGAGCTTGGCATAGGCCAGCAGCACCGCCAGCTCCGGCCGAGATAGGGATCGTCCGGCACGTTCGATTGCAGCAGTTCGTGGTGGAGCGCGAGCTTGGCATAGGCCAGCAGCACCGCCAGCTCTGGCCGCGTGAGCGCCTGCGAGCGCCGTCGTCGCTCGGCGATCTCCATGTCGTCGGGCAGGAACTCGACCGCGCGATCGAGCTCGCCGGCGGTTTCCAGCGTCTGCATCAGACGCTGCTCGAAGCCGAGGTCCTCCAGCCCGCGCCGCTCGGCAAGCGAGATCGCGAGCGGCTGCAGATAATTGTTGCGCAGGACCAGGGCCGCCACCTCGTCGGTCATGGCGGCGAGCAGGGCATTGCGCCCCTCGCGCGAGATCCGGCCGTCCCGCATCGGCGTCGCCAGTGCAATCTTGAGATTGACCTCGACGTCGGAGGTATTCACGCCCGCCGAGTTGTCGATGGCATCGGTGTTGAGCCTGATGCCGCGCATCGCGGCCTCGACGCGGCCGAGCTGCGTCATCCCGAGATTGGCGCCCTCCCCGATCACCCTGGAGCGGATATCAGCCCCGGTGATACGGATCGAATCATTGGCGCGGTCGCCCACCGCATCGTCGGTCTCCGCCGATGCCCGCACATAGGTGCCGATACCGCCGAAGAAAATCAGATCCACCGGCGCTTTCAGGATCGCCTTGATCACTTCCTGAGGCGTCGCCTTGGCCGCCTTCAAATCCAGCACCGCGCGCGCCTCCTCCGAGAGCGCGATCTCCTTCAGCGCGCGCGGGAACACCCCGCCGCCCCCGGAAATGAGCGTCCGATCGTAATCCTGCCAGCTCGAGCGCGGCAGATCGAACAGACGCCGTCGCTCTTCGAAGCTTCTGTCGGGATCGGGGGCGGGGTCGATGAAGATGTCGCGATGATCGAAAGCGGCGACGAGCTTGATCGTCCTTTCCCGCAACATGCCGTTGCCGAACACGTCACCCGACATGTCGCCGATGCCGACAACGGAGAACGCCGTCTCGCCGATGTCGATGTCCATCTCGCGGAAGTGACGCTTGACCGATTCCCAAGCACCGCGAGCGGTGATGCCCATCTTCTTGTGGTCGTACCCGGCCGAGCCGCCGGAGGCGAATGCGTCGTCGAGCCAGAAGTGATGCTCCTGCGCGATCGCATTGGCAATGTCGGAGAAGGTTGCCGTGCCCTTGTCCGCCGCAACCACGAGATAGGGATCGTCGTCGTCATGGCGCAGCACGTTGGCGGGCGGGATCACGCCGTGCGGGCCGAGATTGTCGGTGATATCGAGCAGGGTAGAGATGAACAGCTTGTACGCCGCCGTGCCCTCGGCCATTACGGTTTCCCGCGTTCCTCCCTTTGCCAACCGCTTCGGCACAAAGCCGCCCTTGGCGCCGACCGGCACGATAACGGCGTTCTTCACCTGCTGCGCCTTGACCAGTCCGAGGATCTCGGTGCGGAAGTCCTGTGGCCGATCCGACCAGCGGATGCCGCCGCGCGCGACCTTGCCGAAGCGCAGATGCACCCCCTCGACCCGGGGCGAGTACACGAAAATTTCGTAGAGCGGGCGCGGGGCGGGCACACTCTCGAGCGCACGGCTCCCGAACTTCAGCGCGATGAGATGTTTCGGCAGCCCATCGGCGTCGATCTGATAGAAACTGGTGCGAAGGGCGGCTTGCACCGCGTTGACGAAGCGGCGCAGGATGCGATCCTCATCGAGGCTTTCGACCTGCCGCAGCGCGGCTTCGATGGCTGCGACGACCTCAGCCTCGCGTGCCTTGCGCTCGTCCGGCGACTGATTGGGGCGCGGATCGAAGCGCCTCTGGAACAGACGTACGATATCGGCGGCGATGGCCGAATGCTTGACCAGCGTCGTCCACATGTAGTCCTGGGAGTAGGGCACGCGGATTTGCCGCAGGAAGCGCGAAATGGTGCGGATCAGGGCCACGTCACGCCACATCATCCCTGCCGCCAGCACGAGCGCGTTGTAGCCGTCGTTCTCCGCGCCGCCGCCCATCACGACCAGGAACGCCGCCTCGAGACCCTTCTTGACGGACTTGAGGTCGACGGCGCCTCCATCCGCGCGCTCGAGCAACATGTCGTGCAGCCAGACATCGGACTTGCTTTCGGTATTGTTCTTGGCGACACGCGCGATCTGATAGGTACGCTCGTCCACAACATTGAAGCCCATGTTCTCGAGCACGGGGACGCGCTCGGACAGGGGGATCGGCCGCGCGTAGCTCCAGACCTTCAAACCAACGGCGTTGTCGTGATCCCCGGCGCGACGGTGAAAATCGACGCCGAGCGGCCGGCCCGGCGACAGTCCCTCCATGATTCGGATTTCGCCGACCGTGGTCGCCGGTGAATAATTTTCGCGATAACCGTCGGAAAAGGCGCCGCCATAACGCTCCAATAGCGCGCGCCCCCTCTCAGGATCGTAGCTGCGCGCCAACTCCTCACCGAGCTTGTCGGTCCAGGTCCGCACGATCTCCTCGACCGCGCGTTCCAGGCTGGTGCGATCCGGATTCGGCACGTGGCCGGGCGACACCGCGATGATGAAATGGACGCGGACGAGCGGGCCTTCGGGAAAGAACGGGTGGAAAGCGCTCACCCGACCCTTGTAGACCTCGGCGAGATATTCGCCGATCGTTTTGCGCACATCGCTGTCGTAACGCTCGCGCGGCACGTAGACGAGGACGGAGACGTAGCGATCGAAACGGTCGCGCCGCGGCAGCACCCTCACACGCGGCCGCTCGTCGAGTTGCAGCACCGCCATCGCGAAATGGTAGAGCGTGTTCTCATCGAGCTGGAAAAGCTCGTCGCGCGGATAGCTCTCCAGCACATTCACCAGTGCCTTTCCGGAGTGCCCGTCGGGATCGAAGCCGGCACGCTCGAGCACCGCGTCGACCTTGCGGCGCAGATAGGGGATGGTCCGTGTCGAGCGCGTATAGGCGGTGGAGGTGAAGAGGCCGACGATGCGGAACTCTCCGATGAGCTTGCCGCCAGGAGCGAAGCGTTTCACGCCGACATAGTCCATGTAGACGTGCCGGTGGACCCGCGAGCGCGCCGCGGACTTGGTGACGATGAGCAGCGTCGGCTCCTTCAGGAGCGCGCGGATCTCCGGAGTAATGACGAGCGGCTGGTTCCAGCGCTGCACGACCCCCACGTCGCGTGAACGCAAAATGCCGAGCCCGGTTTCGAACATGGGCTCGAGCGCTTCCTCGCCGGCGCTGAGTTGGTAATTGCGAACCCCAAGGAAGGTAAAGTTGTTGTCGACGAGCCATTCGAGGAATGCAACGGCTTCGGTGATCTCGTCCGCCGGCACCGGCGGCCGGTGGGTTTCGAGCTCGGCGATCACGTCCTCGACACGTTTCAGCATCGCCCGCCAGTCGGCGACACAGAGGCGGATGTCGGCGAGCACCCGCTCGATGGCCGCCACGATGTCAGCGCGGCGGGCCTCGTCGTCGATCGGCTCGAGATGGATGTAGATCACGCTTTCGCGCAACGCTCCGGGAGCCGTCTTGGCATCCTTGAGGGCGATGAGGCGGCCGGCATCGTCGCGCACGACGGTCAGAACGGGATGTACGACGAAGCGCACATCGATGCCGCGGTCGGCGAGCTCCGCCAGGACCGAGTCGACCAGGAACGGCATGTCGTCATTGACGATCTCGAGCACCGATTCGTTGCGACGCCGCTCCCGGTCTCCCGCCGGTCCGACCGTATCGAGGCGGATGTTTGCCACGCCCGGGTTGCGCACCGCCAGCAGGGACCAGGCGTCGGCCGCGAGTTCCGCGAGCTGGCGGGGGTCATAACGCAGAAGGTCTTCGGGTGCCGCGTGAGCAAAAATCCCGGCGACGAAATCCGCCGGGATCTCACGATGGCTGCCGCGCAGGATTTTACCCGCCGCGGCAATCAGCGCCGCTTCGGCACGCTCTTCATCGGTGCCGGGAAGGTCGGCAGCTACCATCGCGTTTTCCCTCGGCGCGCCCCGTATGAGCCGGGTGGCGTTCTTGAGGTTCAAGTCCATACTGCCTCAAGTATTTTTAATCTCGTCCGCAAGTCTTTCCCATCGAAGCTGCGGCGTCGAGCGCTAAGTTTCGGACGTCATCGAGCCAATACCGTTCGCCGGCCAAAGACGGTAGGATCGGCCATCCACGACAGGAGACGACCCCCGTGCCCCAGCCGACGAAGAACGCCGCCAAAAAGCGACCGGTTCCTACCCGCCGTTCACCGGTCATCAAAACTCCGAAAGCATCATCCTCGCCGCATAGCGGCGCGGAGGATGACGTCAAGATCACGGCGCTCAAGCTCCCGCGGGGAGAGCTTTCGCCGGAGATGGACGCCTATTTCAAGAAGTGCGACGAAAAGCTGGGCTTTGTCCCCAACGTGCTCAAGGCGTTCGCCTTCGATGACGCCAAGCTGCAGGCGTTCGTCGACTATCGCCAGGAGCTGGTGCAGAACGCCGCAAGTCTTTCCAAGCTCGAGATCGAAATGATCGCCACCGTGGTGTCTTCGCAGAACCGCTGCTTCTATTGCATCACCGCCCACGGCAACGCGGTCCGCCAGCTTGGCGGCCCCGTGCTGGGCGAAATGATGGTGATGAATTATCGCGCCGCGCGGCTCGACAAGCGCCAGCGCGCGATGCTCGATTTTGCGGTGAAGCTTACGACCCAGCCCTGGGAGGTGGAGGAGGAGGATCGCGCGCGCCTGCGCCGCGCGGGGTTCAACGACCGCGACATCTGGGACATCGCCTCGGTCGCCGCCTTCTACAACATGACCAATCGGCTTGCCTCCGCAACCGACATGCGTCCGAACAGCGTGTATCACGGGCAGGCGCGTTAGAGCATGATCCAGAAAAGCTTCAGACTCTTCGGACGGATGATGCGGCCAGACAAATGCTAAACACGAAATCGCGGTTCAACATAGGGCGACTTCATTCCAGCCCGCCACAGGGGAGGACATGATGCGATCGGCATATCTGCTCGCCGCTGCTTTCACGGCGGCATTCGCGACGCAAGCCTGGACGCAATCTCCGAAGGTGGTCATGGAAGAGATGACGGTGCCGTCGGAACCCGGCATTGAAATCTACGTGCGCAACAAGCGCCCGGCCGACATGTCCGCATTCCGACCCGAGCGCACGCTGCTGTTCGTGCACGGTGCGACCTATCCCGCGCACACCTCGTTCGATCTCCAGCTCGACGGGCTGTCGTGGATGGACTACATCGCCGCGCGCGGCTACGACGTCTATCTGCTCGACCTGCGGGGCTACGGCAGATCTACGCGTCCGCAGGAGATGGACCAAGCACCCGACGCCAACGCGCCGATCGTGCGCGGCGTGACCGCCGTCACGGATATCTCCGCGGTCGTCGATTTCATTCTCAAACGCCGAAGCATCCCGCGTCTCAACCTGTTGGGCTGGTCGTGGGGGACCACGCTGATGGCGACCTACACCACGCAGAACCCCGGCAAGGTCGAGCGGCTCGTGCTTTATGCGCCGGCGTGGATTCGAACGACGCCCTCGCTCTCGCGGCCGGCCGGTCCGCTCGGCGCTTACCGCACGGTCGCGCGCGAGCAGGCAAAGACCCGCTGGCTCACCGGCGTGCCCGAGGACAAGAAGGCAACGTTGATCCCGGCCGGGTGGTTCGAGACCTGGGCCGATGCCACCTTCGCCACCGATCCGGTGGGAGCCAAGATGACGCCACCCACACTGCGCGCACCGAACGGCGTACAGCAGGACGGGGACGAATTCTTCTCGGCCGGCAAGCCCTATTACGACCCGGCCAGGATCACCGTGCCGACCCTATTGGTTCATGCCGAGTGGGACCGCGACACGCCGGCTTATATGGCGCAGACCTTGTTCCCGCTGCTGGTCAATGCGCCGGGCAAACGATACGTGCAGCTGCCCGAAGGCACGCACACCATCATGATGGAGAAGAATCGCCCTATGCTGTTCGAGGCCGTGCAGGCCTTCCTCGACGAATCCGGGAAGTCGTAGGCACACGCATCGTCACCAAGTCGCCGTTCAAATCTCCACCAGCCTGTTCGGCAACTCGTCAGGATTGAGAACGCCGGGTGGGAAGTGCTCCGCCAGCACCGCGCCACACTGCTCGATCGCGGCAATGAAGCCGTCGGCAGTCCGTCCCTCCCTCATCCCCGCGACCAGCGCAGCGACCGCATGGTCCCAGACTTGCGGCGTCACTTTCGCATGGATGCCGCCATCGGCCACAATCTCGGCATAGCGCTCGCCGACCGACGCAAAGATCAGAACCCCGGTGCGATTCTCGGTCTGGTGCAGGCCCTGGGCGAAGAACTGCCGCATGGCTTCGACATGCGCGCGCTCATGCTTGGTCCGCCGCGGCACGACATGGAAGCGGATCCCCGGCAGCGAGAGCCCGGCAGCCACCGCGATAAAGACGACGAGCTGAATGAGATAGATGAGCGAGGCGGGCCAGAGCGTGAGATAGATCAACGGTGCCGGCACGGCAAGCGCGACGGCGGCCGCCCACGCCACCGGCACCAGGCGATAGTCGCTCGAGTGGCGCGCGATGACGCAGAAGATCTCGCCTGACGTCTTGGCCTCCGCCTTAGTGATGGCGTCCGCGATACGATCCTTGTCGACCTGCGAGATCATCTCCAGCCCTTCACCAGCTTCCTGACGACCCGCCGCCGCCGAACGAGCCGCCACCGCCGGAAAAACCGCCACCATCGGAGAACCCGCCGGAAGAGCCGGAGGACCAGTCCGAGCCCGACCCGGAGGACCAGCCGCTCGACCAGCCGTCGCGCGATCTGCCGCGACCGCGGTTTCGCGGGATGGTGCCGACGAGCGTGAGGAATACAAATCCAAAAACCACAACAACGAGCACCATGACCAGGAGCGAATCCCAGCGCGTCGTCGGCTCCGGCCGCTTGGCCGCACGCTGCTGCCATTCCGCAGCGTCGCCGGTGAGCACGCTGATAATGTCGTCGACCCCGCGCGTGATACCGCCGGGGAAGTCCCCGGCGCGAAACCGCGGGGTGATCGCGTTCTCGATGATGAGCCTGGAAACAGCGTCGGTGAGCGCGCCCTCAAGGCCATAGCCCACCTCGATGCGCACCTTGCGCTCGTTCGGCGCCACGATCAGCAGCACGCCGTTGTTCTTGCCCTTCTGACCGATCTGCCAGTGGCGGCCAAGCTCGACGCCGAAATCCTCGACCGACGTGCCCTGCAGCGATTTGAGCGTCACCACCACGAGTTGGTCGCTGGTCTTGGCTTCGAACTCGGCGAGCTTCTGGGTGAGCGCCGCGCGTGTTCCTGCATCCAAAATGCCGGCATCGTCGACCACGCGGCCGGTAAGCACGGGAAAATCGAGCGCCAGCGCGGGGACGAGAAGCAAAAGAGCGAGCAACGTCGCGACCGCGATGGCCGCGAGGCTTGCGGAGAGACGGAGCACACCGTGCTCGCGGTAAAAGGCTGTGTGACGCCCACGCATCTCACCACCGCCCCGAGGCGCCGCCGCCTCCAAACGAGCCGCCACCTCCGGAAAAGCCGCCCGAAGAGCCCCGGCCGCCCACCAGCGACAGCATGGCGAACAGCCGAAGGATCGCAGCGCACAGCGCACCCGCCAGCATACTGCAGATGAAGACGACCACCATGACGACCAGCACAACCCAGATGACCGGCCAGATCGAATCGTTGCGCGTGGAGTCGGTGGGCGAGACCGTGTCCGGCCGCCGCGCCGCGCGCGCTTTCCATTCTTCAGCGTCGCCGCTGAGAACACTGATGATGTCGTCGACACCACGCGTGATCCCGCCCGCGAAATCGCCGGCGCGAAAGCGCGGGGTGATCCCGTTCTCGATGATGAGCCGGGACACGGCGTCGGTGAGCGCGCCCTCGAGCCCATAGCCGACTTCGATGCGCACCCTGCGCTCGTTCGGCGCCACGATCAGCAGCACGCCGTTGTTCTTGTCTCTCTGTCCGATCTGCCAGTGGCGGCCGAGCTCCACGCCAAAATCCTCGATCGAGGTTCCCTGCAGTGATTTGAGCGTCACCACCACGAACTGGTCGGTGGTCTTGGCTTCGAACTCGGCGAGCTTCTGAGTGAGCGCCGCGCGCGTTCCCTCGTCCAGAACGCCGGCATCGTCCACCACCCGGCCGCTGAGCGCGGGGAAGTCGAGCGCAAGCGCGGGAAGGACAAGCAGGAATGCGACGAAGGCGAAAAGCGCGAGCCGTGCCCGACTCCTGACCGCGCCGCCGCGGTCACCTGCCCTCTCCCGACGCAAGACCAAGCGAAACCCGAGGCAGCCCGGGTCACGTGGGGGAAAGAGCACCCCGGGTTCGGGTGGAGCCTTTGGCGCCACTCGGAGGTCTCCAGCGGCACTCATCGCACGCGTTGCGCGATCAGAATTTGACCTGCGGCGGCGTCTTCACGTCCTCCGCCACCGTGAACGTCTCCATCGGCTTGTTGTTCTTGTAGAGAGTCGAGGCCCAGATGATGCCAGGGAACGTACGCAGCTCGGTATTGTATTGCCGCACCGCCTCGATGTAGTCGCGGCGTGCGACCGCAATGCGATTCTCCGTGCCCTCGAGCTGCGACTGCAGGGCAAGGAAGTTCTGGTTCGATTTAAGGTCGGGATATCGCTCCGAAACCGCAAGCAACCGCCCGAGCGCGCCGGTGAGTTGCGCCTGCGCCTCCTGGAAGCGCTTGAATGCTTCCGGATTGTTGACGATATCTGGCGGAATCTGCACCTGGACCTGGGTCGCGCGCGCCCGCGCGTTGGTCACTTCCTCGAGCACTTGGCGCTCCTGCGCGGCGTAGCCTTTCACCGTCTCGACCAGATTGGGAATGAGATCGGCGCGGCGCTGATATTGGTTGAGCACATCCGACCACTTCGCTTTGGCCGCTTCGTCATAGCTGGGAATGTTGTTGACGCCGCAGCCTGCGAGCAAAAGGCCGAGACACGCGACCAATACGGGAATACGAGCAAGGCGCAGCACGCTCGATGCGTAGCTCATGACAGCCCTCCGATACCGACTTCCATGCACAGCACGACGCCGGCCGCTGCTACAGCCTATTCGCAGCCGGCGCAATCCAAAGCGGCGACGCTGACGTTGGGCAGCGACGCCCTCGCCTCGGCAGTGGCGAGGCATTATAGCGATGCTGGGGCGGATGTGCGCGCCGGACGGAACTTTGGGCCTGCAGGCCTGGAGGCATCGCCGTCCGGTTTAAAGCGTAGACGTTGGAGCACGCGATGAGCGTCGGCCGCCGAATTTTGCTTGCTTTGGTTGCATCTACGATATGCCTCGGTCCGCTCGGGGCGCAAAACTCCACGCTGCCCGACGCCGCCCCCGCGCCCGGAGGACGGATCGCTGCGGTCACGGCCCGTCATGGGATGGTGGTGGCGCAGGAGGCGCGCGCCGCGCGCATCGGAATGGAAATCCTGCGCCAGGGCGGCAATGCAGTCGACGCCGCCGTCGCGACTGGCTTTGCGCTGGCGGTGACCTATCCGCGCGCCGGCAATATCGGCGGCGGCGGCTACATGCTCGTGCACCTCGCCAGTCGCAACATCGACACCGCCATCGACTACCGCGAGACCGCGCCGGCCGCGACCACGCCCGGTATCTTCCTCGATGAGCGCGGTGAGGCCGACCCGCGCAAGTCACGCGACTCCGCGCTCGCGATCGGAGTGCCCGGCACGGTGGCGGGGCTCTCGCTCGCGCACGCGAAATACGGCTCGGGAAAATTCACCCTCGCGCAGCTGATCGCGCCGGCGATCCCACTCGCGCGCAAAGGGATTCCGATCGAGGACGATACCGCGGACTCATTGCCGCGCTCGCAGGCGCGCCTGGCGCGCTGGCCCTCAACCATGAAGATCTTCTTCGCCGACGGGCGCGTGCTTGCCCCCGGCGCAACACTGGTCCAGCACGACCTCGCCGACACGCTTACCGCTATCGCCGAGACCGGACCGCAGGCGTTCTACGAGGGCGCTATCGCCGACAAGATCGTCGCAGCCATACGCGCCAGCGGCGGGCTGATGACCCGCGACGATCTCAAGAATTACCAGGCGATCGAGCGCGCCCCGATACAGGGCCGCTATCGCGGCTACGACGTCCTGTCGATGCCGCCGTCCTCCTCGGGCGGTGTGATCCTGATCGAAATGCTCAACATCCTGGAAGGCTACCCAGATCTTGCCAAGGATGATGGGCGCCGCCTGCACCTGATGGTCGAGGCGATGAAGCTCGCCTACGCCGACCGTGCCGCCTTCCTCGGCGATCCCGCGAGCGTCGACGCGCCGCTCGCGCGCCTGCTGTCGAAGGACTATGCCGCCAAGCTGCGTGCGCGCATCGATCCCGCACGCGCGCGGCCGGCCCGGGAGATTCACTCCGGCGGCGCGACGGTGCGCGAGGGAGACAACACGACACATTTCTCCGTCGTCGATCGCTTCGGCAACGCGGTGTCCAACACCACCACGCTCAATTTCAGCTACGGCGTCGGGCTTGTCGCCGACGGCACCGGCGTCCTGCTCAACAACGAGCTCGACGATTTCGCCGCCAAACCGGGAGTGCCCAATGCGTTCGGACTGGTCGGGGGCGCGGCCAACGCCCCGGGACCGGGCAAGCGGCCGCTCTCATCCATGACGCCCACCATCGTGCTGAAGAACGGCAAGCCGTTCCTTGTCACCGGCTCACCCGGGGGGAGCCGTATCATCACCGCGGTGTTGCAGGTGATCCTGAACGTGATCGACCGCAAGCTTTCGATCGCGGACGCGGTGGCGGAGCCGCGCATCCATCATCAATGGTCGCCCGACGAGGTCATGGTCGAAAGCGGATTGCGAGGCGACCTGATCCGCGCGCTGGAGGCGCGCGGTCATAACGTGGCAGAGCGGCTGCCGCCGACCTCGGCCAATTCGATCCTGGTCATCACGGGCGGCCTCGTCGGCGCGCCCGACAACCGCACCCGCGGCGCGCTGGCCGCGGGCTATTAGGGCGTGTACTCATAAATCCGGCTCTGTGATTTGATGTCCGCTTCACTCCAGATGCGACCAAATTGCTGCGCAGCAGCGAAATGACGCGATGTGCCAAAGCACAAAATCGCTGCG
>Ga0210380_10000980_pt1 | contig 11912 bp, 11 predicted proteins | sample PLM4_5_coexredo_FD_155476 | JGI IMG/M metagenome (GOLD analysis project Ga0210380, IMG submission 155476) | Groundwater sediment microbial communities from an aquifer in East River, Colorado, USA - PLM4_5_coex redo | ecosystem: Environmental > Terrestrial > Soil > Riparian zone | place: USA...
AAAGGCAAAGCCTGAGCCGAAGGTCGAGCCGAAGGCCCCGCCGCCCAAGCCTCCTGCGGAGGTGCCACCCGAGCCGCCAACTCCAGCGCCCGAGCCAACGTCGGGACTGGGGCCGCAGCGCATCGAGCGGGCGGATGTCTTCGTGGTCAAGAACAACGGGCCGGTGAAGAACCTCGCCCCCGTGCAGTTCGCCGACTGGAAGGCGCCCGGCATCGCCATCACCGGCGACAAGGCGGCGCAGCATGCCAGGAACCTGCGCGCGGCGGCCGGGCTCCTCGATCCCGATCATGAAAACTACGCCACCTATCTCCGCGGCTTCGCCGAGCAGTTGAGCCCCACGGCGGTGCCGGGGAAGCTAGAGGACGCCTAGATGCCGGTCCTCGCGCTGCCGTCCCGCCCCGGAGTGCCGGCCCCGGTCGCCGGCGGTGACGATACTTTCGAGGACGACGGCAAGTATTTCGCCATCAGTAAACTGCGCCGCCAATACTTGGATTTTCTTGGCACCAAGGCGGGCGAGATCCAGGAGCAGAAACAGGCGCGGCGCTACGACAGCGGCGATCAGTGGGAAAAGGCGGAAATCGAGAAACTGCGCAAGCGCGGCCAGCCGGTCATCGTCGTCAACCTGATGCACCCAAAATACAACGCCGTCGTCGGCATCGTCGAGCGGTTGCGGCAAGACCCGAAATGCTATCCGCGCACCCCGCAGCATCAGCAGGGCGCCGATCTCGCCACCGCGGTCCTGCGCTTTGCCCTCGACGGCAACGACTGGAAGGGCAAGCACCCGCGCATTGCCCGCTTCGGCGCGGTCGACGCCATCAGCGGCGTCGAATACGACCTCGAATACGGCGACCGGGGCGATCCCGACGTGCGCATGCACATCGTCTACCCGGATACGTTCTTCTACGATCCGCGCTCGTTCGACCAGGGCTTCACCGACGCCCGCTTCATGGGCGTGGCGAAATGGGCCGACCCCGAGCAGGCAAAGGAGATCTTCCCCGACAAGGCGGAGGAAATCGACAACGAGATCGAGCACGGCACCGACCTGACGCAGGATTCCGATCGCGAGCTGGTCTGGGCCAACTCCACCCAGAAGCGCGTGCGGCTCATCGACCACTGGTACATCAAGGACGGCGAGTGGCGCTGGTGCGTCTATATCGGCAACACCGTGATGGATCAGGGCCTCTCGCCCTATACCGACGAGCGCGGGCATACGTTCCCGAAATACCGGATGTTTAGCGCCACCATCGACCAGGACGGCGATCGTTACGGCTTTCACCGGCAGTGGAAGGATTCGCAGGACGCCTACAATCACGACCGCTCGCGCATGATGCACCAGCTCAACTCGCGCCGCGTCCGCTCCACCAAGGGAATGGTCGACGATGTCGAGACGGCACGCCGCGAAGAGGCCCGCGCCGACGGCTGGATCGAGCTCAACCCGGTGCCCGACGGGAAGTACATCGCCGACGACCAGCGCCAGATGGCCGACATGCGCGCGTTCATGGAGATCATGAACATCTCGCGCGACATGATCGAGAATTTCGGCCCCAACTTAGCCCTCCTCGGCCAGGGCCTGCAGGACAGTTCCGGCCGCGCCATCGCGCTGTTGCAACAGGCCGGCATGTCGCAACTCGGTCCCTACTTGAGCGCGTTTAAGAACTGGAAGATCCGGGTCTATCGCGACCTCCTCAACATCATCCAGCAGCACTGGACGCAGGAACGCTGGATCAGGGTCACCGACGACGACAACCTGCCGCAGTTCTTCCAGATCAACAAATTGTCGGTCAACGAATACGGCCAGCCCATCATCGTCAATGCGGTCGGCTCGCTCGACGTCGACATCGTGCTCGACGAAGGCCCGGACAGCATCAACATGCAGGCCGATGCGCTCGGCGTCTTGCAGTCGCTCGGCCCGCAATTCGCGCAGGAGTTCCCCGAGGTCGTGCTCGAACTGGTGCCGCTGCCCTCGCAGTTGAAGAAGGGCATGCAGCAAAAGATCGCGCAGAAACAAAACCAACCGCCGCCGCCCGATCCCAAGGTCGAGGCCATGAAGCAGCAGCTGATGCTGGAAGACCAGCGCGGCAAGATGGAGTTGCTGCAGAACGACAAGCAGTTCGAGCAGAAACTCGAGTTCCAGCGTCGCGAGGCCGAGCTCAACCGGCAACTGAAGCTCGAAGAGTTGCAGATGAAGGACGAGGCCGATCAGCGCGCCCACCTGGTCGATCTGCACAACACTCACCAGCAGCGCGAGGTCGATATCCGCGACGCCGAGGAAGATCGCCGCCTTGCCGCCGCCAATGCCGCCCGGCCGCCGTCCGAAAGCATCTCCTACAAGGACTTGCCGCCCGATGGCCAGCAGCAGATGGCGGCGCAGGCGGGCCTCGACATCGCGCTGCCCGACCCGCCACCCGAACCACAACCGCAACCGTAAGAGGCCGTCATGGCAGCCCTAACAGGCGATCGATTTGTCAACAATACCGGGGGCCTGTCCGACCCCGGCTGGGACGCCGTGGCTGTCACTCCGTCGAACTCCGTCGACATCGCCGCCACGGCTCGCGCGCTCTATGTCGGCTCGGTCGGTGATGTCACCGTGGTCACGGCCAACGGCAACGTCGTGACCTTCGTCGCGGTGCCCACCGGCACCATCCTGCCGATCCGCTGCACGCGGGTGAACTCGACCGGCACTGGCGCGTCCAGCATCGTCGCGTTTCTGTAGGACGCCGTTATGTTAGGTCTCGGCCTCTCGCTGACACAGGTCGCCGTTCGCGGCGGCAATACCCGCAGCGTGGGTCCGCAGATCCTGATCTCCAACCGCACGCAAGATGAAAACACCGCCATCGGTACCACCATCGGCACCTTCACGGTGATCGGCGGCACCGGCACCTATACGTTCAGCAAGACCGCCGATCCCTCGAGCGCGTTCACGCTCACCGGCGCCGTGCTCAAGAATGCCATCGTGTTCGATTACGAAACCGCTACCGCCTACAGCCTCACCATTCACGCCGACAACGGCGCCGGCTCCACCGTCGATCGCACGCTCTTCATCTTCGTCAACGACATCGACGAGGTGCCACCGGTCATCACGGTCTCGACCTCGCAAACGGTCGCCGAGGGCTCGGCCTTCTCACTCACGCTCACCGCCGATAAACCCGTCACCTGGACCAAGACCGGCGGCGCCGACCAAGCGTTGTTCACGCTGACTACCGCCACATTGACGTTGCCGGCGAAAGATTTCGAAGACGTTCACGGTCCCGCCTATGTGGTGCAGGTCACCGCCGCTAGCGTCGCTTTCCCGTCCGCCACTACCAACGCCACCATCACGGTCACGGTGACCGATGTCGCCGGCCCCAGCATCACCTCGTCGGCGACCGCAAGCATCCCCGAGAACATCACCGCCGTCATGACCTGTACGGCGAGCGAAGCCTCGACATGGGCCATAACCGGCGGCGCAGATCAGGCATTCTTCTCGATCAATTCCTCGACCGGCGCGCTCGCCTTCTTGGTGGCGCCTAACTACGAAGCTTTCGCCGACGCCGACGCCGACAACATCTATCTGGTGCAGGTCAAAGCCACCAGCGTAGCCACCGGCGAGTTGTCATCCGGCTTCAACATCGCTGTTACCGTCACCGACGTGGCCGAGACCACCAACTACCTGCTGCTCGTCGACAACGCCAGCTATCTCGTTCTGGCCGCAACCGGGAAACTCATTCTTGCAGGCGGCGGCTCGTTCGCGGGCGCCACGCTGGTGGACGGCAGCGGGGTTCCGCTCGAGGACAATTCTGGCAATCAACTGATCGCCTCATAGGACAACGCCCATGGCCGATACCGCACTCGCCTCGATGACCGCAGCCACCACGCTCGGCGGCACCGAATTGATCTACGGCACGCAGTCGAGCGCCGACGTGAAGATCACCGCCACGCAGATCAAGACGCTGGCGATCGGCGCCGGCTCTGTGTCGGTCGCTTCCGGCAAGACGCTCACCGGCAGCAATAGTCTGACATTGGCCGGCACCGACAGCACCACGATGACGTTCCCAGGCACGAGCGCGACGGTCGCCAGGACAGACGCGGCACAGACATTCACCGGCGCACAGACCTTTACTTCGCCGATTATCAACGGTGTCACACACACCACAGCTACCGCGGCGTCAATTGGCTATATCGGACTCCCGCAGAACTCGAACTCGGCCAACTACACGACCGTTTTGGCCGACGCTGGCAAGCACGTATTCCACCCCTCTGCCGACACCACGGCGCGCGACTTTACCATCGACGGCAGCGTGGCATATCCGGTTGGGACCGTTATCACGTTCGTCAACCAACACTCGGGCGGCGTTGTCACCATTAAGATCACCACGGACGCGATGAGGTTGGCTGGGGCTGGAACGACTGGCGACCGCACGCTTGCAGCGGACGGCATTGCTACCGCCATTAAGGTCGCGTCCGGCCAGTGGATGATTAGCGGCACGGGGCTCACCTGATGAGCGGCATTCTTAGTGTCATGCTGGGGGATAATGCTGCGGCCGCTGCCGCTGGCAGCGTATGGGGCGATCACGGCACGAATTCAGTCTTAAGCACGACAACCATTGCTAACGATACGGTCACCGGACTGGCAAGCTCTGTAAGCACGGTGCGCGGAACGCAGGCATATTCAACCGGCAAGCATTATTTCGAAGTCAAAGTTTTAACTGCGCCGGTCACGCCAATTTTTAATTTTGGTCTAATGGATAATACGACCGCAAATGGTGCGGCTATGGATGCTGATTTGCTTGCTAACAGCGTTGGGAACAATATTTTTAACGGTAATCAGGCCTCCAACGGCTGGAATGGCACAAACTTAGGTGGTGCTGTAAGCTTGGCCGACAACGATGTGCTGGGCTTTGCGCTCGATTCAACCAATGAGTTTTATTATGTGTCTCTAAATACTGTTTGGTATCTCAGTGGCGATCCTACGTCTGGTGCCACTGGGACCGGTGCTGTTGGGAATGGCGGAATGCCTGGTGCTCGCCCCATGCTAACCGTGTGGGGGGCAAGCAATGGTATATACCAACTGATAACCGGCTCGAACATCAACCCCGCCCATATCCCCTCTGGCTATACGGCGTGGGCTTAAGATCATGACTGCGGTAATGCGCCTGTGCTTTGGGCTAGCGAGAGCCACAGCACCCTCAAACGCAATCAGGATTATGCCTCTAGGGGAACATAACTAATGACCGACACCCCCTTTACTACCTTTGAGTTCCCCGCAACCGGCGCGCCCACGCCGCGCACCATGCCGGATCGGCTGGCCGAAATCAAAAACGTCGTCGATTTTGGTGCTGACCCATTAGGAGGTGCCGACAGCACGTCAGCTATTCAGGCCGCCGTTGATTGGACTGATGGTGCCGATCGCGGGGTGATTTATTTCCCGCTCGGCGCATACAAGGTTTCAGCTCCAATCACATTCGATTACGACGGTGATTTAAGCATCTGCTTTCGTGGCGAGAAGGGCACGAACCTCTTTGGAAACGTCGACGGCTACGTATTCGATCGACACTTCACGTCCGTCACAGTAACGATCACCATTGCGTCCCCAGGTGTCGTCACCGAAACTGGACACGGGCGGGTTGCTGACGCTCCGGTTAAGCTATCAACCACGGGCGCATTGCCCACCGGGCTTGTGGCGGGGGTTACCTACTACATTAAGACCGTCCTTTCCGCTGACACTTATACGTTGTCGGCCACCCCTGGCGGCACGGTCATCGCCACGACCGGATCGCAGTCCGGGGTTCACAAGCGAATAGCAAACAACACTTCTGGCGGCCGCATATTCGAGACTCTAGCCATTCAAAACGGCAGCGCGACCGGGGGCTGCATCAGGCTTGGATCAACTATTGGCGGGGTCATTCGTAACTGTGGCCTTGGCGGCTTTATTTGCCTAACAACAGAAGATGACGTTGGTGTTAGCTCACAAAATATATCCGTTGATAGTTGTGTGATTGCTAATAATGGAACTGTCGATGGGTCTCATTATATCATCATTGGGGGCGGCGGTGTAATTCAGGGATGCACGTTGTCGGGTGCAGACACGGGGGTGCGAGCCTATGGCTCTGGGTTGAGCATTGTTGGCTGTCGCAGTGAGCGATGCAATACGTCGTTCCTGTTTGGCGTTGATAGTGGGGACAACCCCGTAGGCTTGAGCGGGTTCATCATCGAGGCGGTTAGTACTGAAGGATGTTGGACGGCATATGATTTTGGAGGTGCTGGCGGAGGACTATGTGATGGCTTTGTCGTTGCGGGCTGTGGTGCGCTTGGGCATGACTCTGGTAATTCAGGAGTGGTTAGTGGTATTAGCGGCTCTCAATATGGATTTCGGATCAGAGATGATTGCGCGCGAAATGGGATTTTTCAGGGATGTACCATTGGCGAATATGCGACAGTAGCGGGATTTTCTGTGGGCACCGCGTCTAGTCGTGCCAATCTCATAATTAGAGAAGTATCCTCAACTCCTGGAAGTGGTGGGGGTGAGTTTTGGGAGTTCCCGTCAAACGCCTATACGGCGAGGTTTTACAACACGAACGAAAACCCGACCTGGACCTACTCTCAGCTACCGACCGGAGGCGACGTGCTGGAGGGTGACGAGTTTGACATCACCGATTGCAACACGGCGACGTGGGGTGCGACTGCGGCCGGTAGTGGGTCGAACCACGTCAAGGTGAGGTTCAATGGCACGAACTACACGGTCGTTGGTAAATGACTAACCCGTTCACGGCCTATGAATTTCCGGCAACCGATGCGCCGACAGATCGCACCATGCCGGATCGGCTGGCGTCGATAAAGAACGTCCGCGACTTTGGTGCCGTGGGGGATGGCGTTACCGATGATCTAGACGCCATCATGGCTGCCTTCAATTGGGGGCAGGTGACTCTGGTAACTACTGACACCAACCTGGGCAATGTACTGACGTTCGAGAGCGTCCCAGATAACGTTGCGGTCGGAATGTATGCTACAAACGTCACCGACCCGGACACGATGGTTTACCCACAGGTTCAAGGCAAGACCGCGACGACGGTGACGTTCAACAACATCGTTGGGGTAGTTGAGGAGGGCGACACTATAACCTTCCACCATCCCGTCAAGGGCGTGATCTATTTCCCCCCGGGGGACTATTATGTATCTGGCCCAATTGATATTAGCCCCATTGTAACGCAAGCCTATTTTCTCGGCTCCATGGGCGCATCGAGGATCACTGGGGACTTCGATGATTACATCATTAAACGATATTTATTTGGCTCATTCGCCGGAGGCGGGTCTTTCTTTGAAAAGCTAACGCTCGTTAATAGAGGTGCCCTTGGGGGCGGCATACGCGCGGGCACCAGCGTCGGCATACATATCTTTGATTGTGATGTCACAGCGAATTTTGGAATTACTACAGACAACAACGATCAGTTTGGGACGCCCACTGATCCAGGCGCGTATTGGTATTCGCTTGAAGTCACGATGAGCAATTGTCATTTCAGAGCCTACGACGCTCTCGCAACAGGCTCTACGGGTCTTGCCAGGGGGGCAAACGGCGAAACAAGAAATTGCACCTTCAAAGATTTTGATACAGCAATTCGCACCTATGGCGGTCAAGGCGCGATGATATATCGAGGTTGCTATTTTGAACATAATAACATTGGCATTTCCAATTCGTCGGGGCCTTATCCGGCATCGCCCGGTGCGACCGGAGGCACCGGATTGGTGGTTGCAGGGTGTCATTTCAAAAACAATGGCATCGCGATTGCTTACCCTTCTGGCAACAGCCGCTATGCCGGTATCTTCATAGAAGCGACCGAGGGTTCGATTCCAGGCGATCCACAGTACGGCCTTTATCCCGTTGCTGGGGGGTCGTGTGCGTTTGAGGGTATTAGTATCACCGGACAGTATGAACAATCGGGCGTGTATATGGCAAGCGGGGGATCGCCATGTTGGTTCGCCGCGGTCAGTGTCGACAATACCAGCACCCTGGGCGGCGTGGATTGGGAACTTCCAACCACCGCGATGTCAATGACCCTGGAAGAGTGTAATGTTGCCTCTGTTTGGACGATGGCAGGTCTGCCAGCAAAAACTTACACTGTCGGCTCGGCATCATGGTCGGCAGGCACGGCGACCGTGACTTTAACGGGTGCTGGCGATCTTCCAACCGCGCAATTGGGAAACGTGAGCATTACAGGCGTGACACCATCTGGATATAATGGTGTTTTTGAGCATGTGTCCGTTCCCAACTTTTTTACGATTACCTTCCCGTTGGCTGATCCGGGTGGTCCTGGGACTGTTTTTGGGACGGGGTTCTTTACTGTGGTTTCCGATGCAGGTCGCCCAAATACTTTTGAAGGCTACCAATTCAACGTCAGCAACGCCGATACGGCAACGTGGGGCGCGGCAGCGGTTAGTACCGGATCAAATCATGTAAATCTCAGATACACGCCGACCGGCTGGACCGTCGTCGGTAAGTAAAAAGCAGACCACATGCCGCTAGTAGCAGCACGCCGGGCAATCCAGTGCCGATGATTGGTCCCGGCACAGCGGCCAGATTGTTGACAGTAACCGAAGTTGAATAGTCCCCGCCCATATTCACAAATGTGAGACAGAAGGCGTGGCCATTGTTCGGGCAGTCGGAGGGATCAGATCGGCCTCTGGTCAAGCGAAACACGATGTCAGCGTCGAACCGCGGGTAAAACGTTCCGGCGTCAGGATAAGTGACTGGTATCGTCCATGCCGTCTGAAGGCCGGTGAAAAAATCCGAGGAAAAATGGGAACTGCCACCAAGACCATCATAAAAGGTGACATCGTTTGCCCACGGCATTGCTTCCCAATAGGCCCCTTGGAAAAAGAAGTGGAAGTCGGATACGTCGCCGCTCACGATTAACGTGAGGCGGGCCGTCTCGCCGGCCTGGATCACGCTCGGAAAAGCCGAGACCGTGGTGATCGTATCAGCCGCCGCCGGCGTGATGCCCAGCGTCAAAACGCAGGCGACCACAGCCGCCATCCTGATGTGCATGGTGATCTCCTATCAGTTTGCCGCCCCCACCCAACCGCGCCGGACTCTGTAAGTCAACGGCCGTCTAAAAATTAGGGCCAGACTAGGCGGCAGAGGCTAGGCGGCATGGGCCTCTAGCGCCTAGTCGCTCCCGCCCAGCCAGCCGCCCTGGTGCGTTGCTCAAGACGCCCCTCCCGCCAAATCTCCCCGCCGCGTGAGCCTCGACGAAACGAGGCACCGGCACGCCCGCCGTCAAGGGGTGGATTCCGCAGTCGCGAGCGAAACGCGAACTGGAATGGGGATAGAATGGCAGACGACGCCCAAGTGGTTGAAGTCGACGTTTCGGACGCGGACCTGTTCAACGAGGCAATGGCGGACGAGCCGGCCCAAGAGGCCGCACCCGCCGAAACCCCGGAGAGCGAGCCACCACCGCCCGAAACCGGCGAACAACCGCGCGATCAGCATGGACGCTTTGCCCCCAAGGCCGGGGATACCCCCGCGCCCGCGGAGGCAACGCCCCCTGCTGCCCAGCAACCTCCCGAGGCCGATGGCGGGCACATCCCCGCTTGGCGGCTGCGTGAGGAAGCCGAGAACCGTCGCGCAGCCGAAGCCAGAGCCCAGCAGTACGAGCGCGAGATCGCCGAACTGCGGCGCAGCCAACCCAAGCCAGAACCGCCAAAAGCTCCGGAGCCGCCAGATCCTCTCCTCGATCCGGCGGGCTACCAAGCGCATCTCCGGAACGAGTGGCAGAGCGAGATCAAGAATGTGCGCGGTGAACTCAGTTTCGAGTTTGCCCGCAGTTCCAATCCCGCCCGGTTCGATCAGGCTTTGGCCGCGGTGCAGAAAGCCTCTCCCGCCGAAATCCTCCGGGTCAAGGACGCTCCTAACCCCGGCCGAGAACTGCTGGCCTGGTATGCCCAGCATGAGCGCACCACGATCGTCGGTGACGATCTCGATGCCTACAACAAGAAGGTTCGCGAGGAGGCTCTGAAAGACCCAGAGTTTCTTAAGCAAGCTCTTGCCTTCGCGCGCATCTCGGTCGTGCCATCGACCAACGGCGCTCGTTCTCCTTCCCCAGTCCGCCTGCCCCCGTCCCTCTCGAACGTCACCCCGTCCGGGGCCGCCAGCAACGGCGGCGACGACGACGGCGGCGACCTCTCCGACGAGGCCCTGTTTCGGCACGCGACAACAGGCATGCGGCGCTAAGAGCCCGCTGTCTGTAGGAAAGGATTTGGGCCATGGCCCTTAGCACTCCACAGACTAATAACGTCCTCCTCAAGTTCACCAAGGATATCAACCGAGAGTTCGTCCGCCAGAATCTGTTCTCGCCGTACATGGGCGAGGACATGGGTGCCATCATCCGCATCCGTCGCGAGCTGACGGACGCCGGAAATCAGATGAATATTCCGCTCGTCGCCGCCCTCACTGGCGCCGCGATCGGCTCCGGCACACTGGTCGGCAACGAAGAAAAAATCGACGACTACGGCATGCGGCTGTGGATCGACTACGCCCGCAACGCCATCGTTTCCAGCAAGGCCGGCCGCCGCAAGGACAGTGCCGAGATCTTCGACATCGCCCGCTCGCTCCTGGGCGACTGGGGCAAGTCGCTGCAGCGCGACGAAATCGTCGATGCCTTCTACGCACTGCCTTCGGAGTCATCCCCGGTCAGTCTCGACAGCAGCGCCGGCCAGCGCGTCAACGGCATCCTGTTCCAGGCCGCCACCGCCGCCCAGCGCAATACCTGGGTGGTTGATAACGTCGACCGCGTACTGTTTGGACAACTGAAATCCAACTACAGCGCTACCTTCGCAACCGCTTTGCAAACTCTCGACACCACCAACGACAAGGCCAACCGCGCCAACCTGCGTTTGCTCAAGAGGATTGCTAAGGCCGCCGTCCCGAAACTGCGGCCCTACAGGACCGAGGAGGGTCGCGAGTACTTCGTGGCGTTCCACGGCTCGCGCACATTCCGCGATCTCAAGCAGGATCTCGAGACCATCAACACCAACGCCCGCCCGCGCGATGTCGGCAAAAATCCCATCTTCCAGGACGGGGATTTGCTCGATGACGGAGTCATACATCGGGAGATTCCAGAAATCGATACAAGGGCGCCGGCCTACCTCACCGCTGCCAACTATGGCGGATCGGCCGATGCGCGTCCGGTCTGGCTGTGCGGCCAGGGCGCAATGGCGTTCGGCTGGGGCCAGATGGCAAGGCCAACTCAGCGCGACGAAACCGACTACCAGTTTCTCAAGGGCGTCGGCGTCGAAATGGCCTACGGCGTGGGCAAAATGTTTAAGAAAACCACCGGCGGCCTCCTCAAGGAATGGTCGATTGCCACCGGCTACTTCGCTGCCGCGGCTGACTCCTAATCTATGGCAACAGCAGCAACCTCAAACCCATAGACAAGGAACAGCATCATGGCAGCACCAGCCCGATCAGTAGGCTACCAGGTTATTCACTACCTGCGCGCTCCCATCTCGTTCAGCGATGGCGTTGGGGGAATAGTGCAAGTCGGCACCATTCCCGGCAAATCCATCGTGTTGCGCACCTACGTCGTGATCACCACGGCGTTTAACGGCACCACCAACACAATCAAGATCGGCACTGTGGCGTCCGATGCCAGTTATGGCACTGGCATCTCGACGGCCACTGCCGGTGTCATCACGGGCGGCACGGCTCTGGCTACGGCGACGACGGTCAACCCGACGGTCGACACCGCGGTCATCGCCACTCATGCCACGACCGTTGCGGGGACAGCAGGCGCTGGCTACGTGATCGTCGAGTATCTGCCCGTCGAGTAACGAGCATCAGGGCGTGGGGGCAATTCCCCACGCCCTTTTCAGCACATGGAGGCATGTCAGTGGCTAAAGTAATTTGGAAGGGAGAGGATTTTTTGCACATCAAGGAAGAC
>Ga0210380_10000981_pt1 | contig 11910 bp, 13 predicted proteins | sample PLM4_5_coexredo_FD_155476 | JGI IMG/M metagenome (GOLD analysis project Ga0210380, IMG submission 155476) | Groundwater sediment microbial communities from an aquifer in East River, Colorado, USA - PLM4_5_coex redo | ecosystem: Environmental > Terrestrial > Soil > Riparian zone | place: USA...
CAAGTGTTGCGTCGGATGCGCGGTTCCCGCCGCTTCACGTCAAGCGCGAGTCTCCCCGGTCACCGAGATTGCAAACCACGCAAGCAACCGAGCCGACGGAGCGACGCCGGCGACGGTACGTGCATTTGACGCAACGCATCGTCGAAACCTTGCAGATCGCGCAACGAACTCACGCCTTGGGCAGGCGGGAATCGCAGGCACAGCGCAGGATGCCGACGCGGGACGCGGAGCCGGCAGCGCGCGCCCGGGTCTGAGGTTCGCGCCGCGACGCGCGCCGGCGCCGTCCGGAGCGGCGCTAGTCGACGATGGTCCTCGACTGTTCGCGGAGGAACTGCGCCACGTAGTACATCGACAGCCCGGCCTTGCCGGTCGAGCCACTCCCCTTCCAGCCGCCGAAGGCCTGGATCCCCGGCCATGCGCCGGTCGTCGCGCCCGCGCGACGGTTGACGTACAGGCAGCCCGCCTCGATCGTGTCCAGGAACTGCTGGACCTCGGCCGGGTCCTCGCTGAACATCCCGGCGGTCAGTCCCAGCACGTTGTCGTTCGCCAGCGAGATGGCCTCCTCGATGGAGTCGACGGCCGCGACCGCGGTGAACGGCGCGAACAGCTCGTCGCGGAACAGCCGGTGCGACGTCGGCAGGCCGACGACGGTCGGCTCGACGTAATAGCCGCGCGCCATGTCGCCGTCGGTCAGGTGCTCGCCGCCGGTGAACACCGTCCCGTCGCGACGCGCCTCGGACACGGCGGTCTGATGGCGATCGACGGCGCGCTGGTCGATGATCGGGCCCATCCAGTTGGCCCGGATGAGCGGGTCGCCGAGCGTGATCTGCTCGGTCTTCTCGACGAGCCGCCGGACGAGCTCGTCGTGGACCGGGCGCTCGACGTAGACGCGCGAGTTGGCCGAGCACTTCTGGCCGCCGAAGCCGAAGGCGCTGCGCATGATCCCCTCGGCCGCCTCCTCGAGATCGGCTTTGCTCGAGACGATCGCCGGGTTCTTGCCACCCATCTCGACGATGCACGGCCGCGGCCATGCCTTCGAGAACGAGTGGAACAGCCGCATCCCGACCTCGTACGAGCCGGTGAACACGATGCCGTCCACGCCGGGGTGGTCCTGGAGCGTCTGGCCGACCGTCTCGCCCGGGCCCATGACGAGGTTGATGACGCCCTTCGGCACGCCAGCGTCGATGTACGCCTGGACGAGGTTGACCGACGACAGCGGGGACGCGGTCGACGGCTTGAGCACGACCGTGTTGCCGGCCATGATCGCCGCGCCGCTCGGCCCGGTCGCGAGCGCCATCGGGAAGTTGAACGGGCTGATCACCGCGAACACGCCATGCGGCCGCAGGATCGAGCGGGTGTGGACCGTGGCGTCGCCGAGGTCCCCCATCGCGTGGTCGTAGCCGTCGTTGTCCTCCACCGTCTGCGCGTAATAGCGCAGCAGGTCGGCCGACTCCTCGACCTCGCCGAGTGCTTCGATGCGATTCTTGCCGACCTCGATCGCCATGTCGGCGGAGTACGCCATCAGGTGGTCGCTGATGTGCTCGGCTGCGCGACGAACGATCGCGAGACGATCACGCCAGGGCACCGCCGCCCAGGCCGGCTGGGCGGCGCGCGCGGCGGCGACCGCGGCGTTGACGTCCGCCGTGGTAGCGGTCGCGAACGTCCCGACGACCAGGTCGCGATCGATCGGCGAGCGCGTCTCGAACGACGCCGCGCCATCGCGCCACTCGCCGTCGATGTAGTTCTTGTAGTGCCAGCCGAGCTGGGTCTTTGCCTTGGTGACGGCCGCCTCGAAACCCGCGTGGAGCTGTTCGTTGTCAGCGCTCAGCGTCGCGTAGGTGACCTTGATGCGTGGAGCGGAGTCGGTCGTCATGGCTAGGCCCTCGTGGCTGGTCCGGGGTGGCGGGAACGGTGCGCTCAGTCTAGCGCGGCGACCACATCGGCCAGCGTCGGCGCGACGGCATCCGGGGCGCCCGGGCGAGGGCGTCCATCGGCCCTGGCCGCGCTCGCCTGGTCCGCCTCGGCCCGGTCCGTCTTGCCGGACAGGACGAGGATCCCGCGCAGCCCGACCCGCCGGGCGGCCGCGACGTCGGCGCGTGGATCGTCGCCGACCGTCGCGAACGCGGACCGAGGCAGCCGCTCGCCGAGATCGGCGACCAGCCCCGCGACGGCCTGCCGGAAGACGACCGGCGAGGGCTTGCCGAGGACGCGCGCCCGGCGCCCGGTCGCGAACTCGAGCCCGACCACGAACCCGCCGGCGTCGAGCGTCGGCCCCCTGGGCGTCAGCCACCACGGGTTGAGGTGCATCGCGAGGAGCTCGGCGCCGCCCCGCACGAGCCGGAAGGCGACGTCCATGTTGCGATACGAGAGCTCGTCCCCCGCGTCGCCGACGACGACGGCCGCGACGCTGCCGGGTGGGGCAGCGTCCGCCTCGTCGGCCGTCAGCAGGTGCTGGCCGTCGAACTCGCGGCGGGCATCGGTTGCCGCCAGCACGAACAGCGGCCGGCCGGGATGGACGCTGCCCGTGTACGCGGCTGCCGCCGACGTCCCGGTGATGATTCGCTCGGGGTCGATCGTCAGGCCGCCCCGACCGAACATGCCGGCCAGCGTGTCACGGTGGAACTGGGAGAAGTTGGTCACGACCCGGAACGGGATGCCGCGCCGGCGGAGCTCGTTGACCGCCTCGATCGAGCCCGGCAGCGGCGCGCCGTTGAGGACGATGACCCCGTCGGCGTCGAGCACGAAACCGCGGACCCCGCGCAGTGCCGTCCGGAGCCGATCGGCCGTCATCGGCCGATGGTAGGCTGCCCGGCGACGGCACGCGCGGAGGATCCGGATGGGATTGCTCGATGGCAGGACGGCGCTCATCTTCGGGGTCGCGAACGACCATTCGATCGCGTGGGGCATCGCGGAGGCGCTCCACGCGGAGGGCGCCGAGGTCGGATTTTCGTCGGTCGAGAGCCTGATCGAGAGGCGCGTCCGGCCGCTGGCGACATCGATCGGGTCGACCTTCGTCGAGGCCTGCGACGTCCAGTCGGACGAGCAGATCCGGGCCGTCTTCGCGCGCTGGGCCGAGACGCACGAGTCGCTCGACATCCTCGTCCACGCGCTGGCGTTCGCGCGGCGGGAGGACCTCGAGGGCGGGTTCGTGGACACGTCGCGCGATGGGTTCGCGCTGGCGCTCGACGTGTCGGCCTACTCGCTCGTCGCGCTCGCCCGCGAGGCACGGCCACTGCTCCGGCGCGGCTCGTCGGTCATGACCCTGAGCTACTACGGCGCCGAGAAGGTCGTCGCCAACTACAACGTCATGGGTGTCGCGAAGGCCGCCCTGGAGGCCTCGGTGCGCTATCTCGCCGCCGACCTCGGGCCCGACGGGATCCGCGTCAACGCCATCAGCGCCGGGCCGGTGCGGACGCTCGCCGCGGCCGGGATCGCCGGGTTCAAGGGGATGTACCGCGGCTTCGCCGATGTGGCCCCGCTCCGCGCGAACATCACGCCCGAGGACGTCGGGCGGAGCGCGGTCTACCTCGCCTCGGACCTCTCGAGCGCGGTCACCGGGGAGGTCCTGTACGTGGACGGCGGGTTCAACATCGTCGGGGTGCCGTCCGGGGACTGACGGGGGTACCGTGTGATCATGGCTCGCCTGCCGACGGCCTCCCGAGTGCTCCTCGCCGGCGTCGTCCTGATCGGACTGGTCGTTCTCGGCTGCTCCGACGTGAAAGCCCCGCCCGCGCCCACCACGTCTCGGATCCCGACCATCGTCGGTCGCATCGAAGGCTGGGGGGTCGCCAACACCGGCTATCGCCTCGACACCGGCGAGGTGGTCGGCGTCGCCGCGGATCCGTCCACGGGTGCGCCTTCGGCGGAGCTGCTGAGCGCGACGCAGATCTCGTTTCCATCCTCGGACCATGCTGGCGGCCTCCTGCTCGCGGGCGAGGACGCGGACGGACACTTCTACGCGGCCACCGAACCCGAAGCCAATGGCTGTTTCCTGGTACGCGGGCAGGGATACATCGAGCCCGGGCAGGTACACCTTTCGAGCGGCCTGGTCCTCGCGTTCGCCACCGGCTTCACGCGCCAGAACGATCGCGGGTTCTACGACGCGTCGTGGCTGCTCGACTTCGACTTCATCTGCCTCGACGGTCGAGGGCGCGTCACGTACATCCGTCAGCTGCCGCTGGGAACCTGACGCCGGCGTTTGCTCCTACCAGCCCAACGACCCCGGCCCACCCTTGATCGGGCCGACGATCCGCGACGTGACCCAGCCGCCGTAGAAGTCGCCGGGCTGCGGCGTCGCGCGCTCGTCGCCGACCCACGCCTCGTCGACGCGCCCGGCGTAGAACGCGAGGCAGCCGCGGATCGCCTCGTAGCCGGCTGTCGGATCCGGATACGACCAGGCGACGTCCTCGATCCGGCGAGACCCGGCGGCGTAGGCGTAGTAGCGCGCCGTGCCCTTCCATTCGCAAAGCGATCGGCGCGGGCCGGGCTCGAGGCGTTCCATCCGGACGTCGTCCGGCGGGATGTAGTAGACCGGCGCGCCCGCCGTCTCGAGCACCCGGAAGCCACGGGTGGTGTCGGCCAGCAGCTCACCGTCGACGACGACGCGGAGTCGCTCCGGGACGGCTTCGACTCGCGGCGGGCGCGGGTAGTCCCAGACCGATTCCTGGCCGGGGCCGGGGACGACGCGCTCGACCATCATTCCCCGAGCCTGGAGCTGCAGGCGCGGCAGCGTCCGGCGATCGACAGGTGACTGACGTCGACCGCGAAGTCCCGCCGGATCGCGAGCGCCGCGACGAGGCCGGCCGCCTCGTCGGCCTCGATCTCCCAGGTCGTCCCGCAGTCGATGCAGTGGAGATGCCCGTGGACGGCGGCCGGCAGGACGTGGAACTCCTCGCGGCCGTCGGCGGCGTGGCTGTGGCTGAGGAGGCCGAGCTCCTCGAGGACGTCGAGCGTGCGGTAGACCGTCGACGGGATCGTGCCCGGGTCGATCGCCCGGCAGCGCTCGACCAGCTCGGACCCGGTCACGTGGCCGTCGGTCCTCGACAGCACCTCGATGAGCGTGCGGCGTTGCGGCGTCCAGCGCAGGCCCCGTGCGCGCAGCCGTTCACGGACGTCGCCCCAGGCGGCGTCGGGCAGCTCGTGGAGCGATCCGGATGCGGTCATCGTGCGAAAGGATAGTCGTACGGTGCAACCACGTTCAATTGCAACAGGTTGCGATATCGGCCGATGTGGGCTACCCTCGGCCTTCTCCCCGCGAGGACGTGCCATGATCGATCTCATCGCCGCCGGCGCCGCAGCCGCCCCGACCGCCGTGAACCTGGGCGTCCTGCTGACCGGGTTGCTGCTGGGCGTCCGGCATGGCATCGACTGGGACCACATCGCGGCGATCACCGACATCACCAGCACGACCGCGGCCGCCGGCATGGCCGACGCCGCCCACGTCGAGCAGCACCGCGACCTGTCCGGTCATCACCACGCGCACGGCGGCGAGCTCGAGATCCGGGCCCACGACGCCGGACCGGGCGGCGCCACCCTCGCGCCGGCCCTGGCCGCGCGCCCCCCGATCGGGCGGACGCGGTTCGTGTCCGGCCAGGGCGAGGCGATCCGGCTCGGGACGCTGTATGCGCTCGGCCACGGGGCGGTGGTCGTCGCGCTCGGCCTGGCCGCGATCGCGTTCGGCGCGCTGCTGCCCGAGTGGCTGGATCCGCTCATGGGCCGGATCGTCGGCCTGACCCTCGTCGCCCTCGGCCTGTGGGTCATGTACTCGATCTATCGCTACGCGCGGGCGGGCGAGCACTTCCGGCTGCGCAGCCGCTGGATGCTCGTGTTCGACGCGATCCGCTACGGCTGGCGGCGGTTCCAGGCGCGGCTCCACGGGCACGAGCACGTCGAGCCGCTCGAGATGAGCTCGTACGGCGCGAAGACGTCGTTCGGGGTCGGAGTCATCCACGGGATCGGCGCCGAGACGGGGACGCAGGTCCTGCTCATCGCGGCGGTCGGCGGCGCGTCGAGCGCGGGGCTCGGCGTGCCGATGCTGTTCGCCTTCGTCATCGGCCTCCTGATCTCGAACCTCGCGATCGTGCTGATCAGCTCGGTCAGCTTCGTCGGCAGCCAGGCGCGCGAGCGGCTGTACGTCGGGATCGGTGCGGTCGCCGGGCTGTTCAGCCTGTTCGTCGGGACGATCTTCCTGTTCGGCCTCGACGGGACCCTGCCGGACCTGGGGGCGATCCTCCCGTTCTGACCCGGCTCAGCCGCCCGTGGTCGCCGCGCTACTGGTGGCCGGCGCCGTTGCCGGCGGTCGCTTGACCGGTCGCAGGAAGAGCGCGAGCACGACCACGACGTAGGTCAGCCAGACGACGAACGTCGCGACCTCCGGGGTCGAGGTGTAGCCGAAGAGCGCACGGAGCATCTGCCCGAACACGCTCCCGTCGCCCTCGTGCGGCAGGACCGCGCTGATGTCGAACAGGGTTTGCGTGCCGACGTTGATCAGCCCGATCTCGATGAACTCGTGGACCGCGTGGCTCAGCAGACCGGCCGCGATGAACACGAGCGCGACGCCCGTCCAGCGGAAGAACGTCGCGAGGTTGATCCGGCGCGAACCCTTGTAGAAGCCGATCCCGATGAGGGCCGCGATGGCCAGGCCGACGATCGCGCCGAGCAGCACCGACAGCGCCCCGGTGTCGTCCGACGTGGCCGCCGCCTGGCCGGTCAGGAACAGGGCGGTCTCGACGCCCTCGCGGATGACCGCGACGAAGGCGAGCACGACGAGCGCCGTCACCGAGCCGTTGTCGAGCGCGCGATCGACGGCTGCATGGAGCTCGCCGCGGACGCTCGCCGCCTGCCGGCGCATCCAGAACAGCATCCAGGTCACCACGGACGCTGCGAGGATCATGGTCAGGCCTTCGAACAGCTGCTCGTACGGCGCCTTGAAGCTGCCGACGGTCGCGAACAGGACGATCCCGATGATCGCCGACAGCCCCAGCGCCAGGCCGGCGCCGACGAAGACGTTCGAGAAGTAGCGCTGGTTGCCCGTCTTGGCCAGGTAGGCGCAGATGATGGCCAGGATGAGCGCGGCCTCGACGCCTTCGCGAAGGCCGGTCAGGAGGCCGCTGGTGAACGCGCCGAGGTCCATCGGTGTCGGGACTCCATCGTGGACAAGGGCGCATGACCTTGTCGTTCAAGGGTGCTTGTCACGGCGAATCTAGCGACCTCGCCCAAAACGGTCAAGCGCGACCGGCATCGGGGTCGGCAGGGGTTCTGGGCCGGGCCGGGTCGGTCGCTGCCCGGGGGTCCGCCGGTCGGGGACCCGGTCAGTCGCCGCCGCGGATCTCGAACCGGGCGAGCCGCCAGCTCGCGACCAGGAACCCGCCGACGATCACGATCGCCAGCACCGCGACGCTCACGTTCGCGGCCAGCGGATCGCCCGAGATGTCGGCCCCGAGCGCCGAAGCGACGCCGAGCGTGGCCTGCCGGATCGACAGGAACTTGGTCCCCTCGAGCAGCCCGGCCAGGACACCCTCCCAGATGAGGACGTAGGCGAGTCCGAGCAGGAACGCCCGCGATGTGAACACGCTGAGGGTCATGAACGCCACCGCGTAGGCGCTCCCACCGACGAGACACGCGACGGCGAACGCGACGGTGATCGTCATCGAGTCGCTGCGTCCGCCGAGCAGGAGACCGGTCAGCAGGACCGAGGGCACGATCAGCGCCGCCGTCAGGCCGGCCGCGACGATCGCCTTGGCGAGGGCGATCCGCCAGCGGGCGATCGGCTTGACGATGAGGTAGACCGCGGTCCCGTCCTCGATCTCCGAGCCGAGGACCCCGGTTCCCACGATCAGCGCGACGAGGGCCATGACGAAGCGCACCACCAGCGTGTCGAGCACGCGATCCGCATCCGGCCGGCCGCCACTGACGCGGATCAGCAGCGCGACCAGGACCGGCAGCCCGGCCAGCAGGACGAGCAGGATGGTCCGGCGGCGACCAAGCATGCCGCGCAGGGTGACGTCGGCGAGCGGGACGATGACGGTCATCGCCGTACCAGGTAGCTGAACACGCTCTCGAGCGAGTCGTCGGTCGGTGCCATCTCGAACAGGCTGACCGCGTTCGCGCGCGCGATCCGGGGCAGGGCGCGGGTGAAGGCCTCGTAGTCGGCGGTCCGGATCAGGACCCGTCCATCCACGAGCTCGGCACCGAACACCGCCGCGTCCGCCAGCAGGGCCGAGGCCAGCCGCCGGTCGTCCGAGGAGCGGACCGTGAACGTGTGGGGCCGGTCGGTCATGAGCCGTCGGATCGAGCGGAAGTCACCCGCCGCCGCCAGACGCCCGGCATAGACCACCAGCACCGAATCCGCGAGGCGCTCGACCTCCTCGAGGATGTGCGACGAGAACAGGATCGTCCGGCCGGCCGCGGCCATCGATCGCAGGAGCGCCATCATGTGCAGCCGCTGCCGCGGGTCCATGCCGTTGAACGGCTCGTCGAGGAGCAGCACGGTCGGGTCGTGGACCAGCGCGCCGGCCAGCTTGGCCCGCTGGCGCATCCCCTTGGAGTACGTGCCGATCGACCGGTCCGCGGCCTCGGTCAGGTCGACCGTCGCGATCGCACGGGCGGCCGCAGCGTCCGGATCCCCGACCCCCTGGAGACGCGCATTGAGCGTCGCGAACTGGCGGCCGGTGAGGTAGGCGTGCACGGCCTCGCGTTCCGGCACGAGCCCGATGTGGCGGTACATCCCGGGACGGCGCCAGGCCGAGCCGCCTTCGACCAGCACCCGCCCGGCCGACGGCTCGAGCAGCCCGGCCATCAGGTGCAGCAGGGTCGACTTGCCCGCGCCGTTCGGCCCGAGGAGGCCGGTCACGCCGGCCCCCAGCGCGAACGAGATGTCGTTGACGGCGACGACGTTGCCGTACCAGCGCGAGACGTGGTCGACCTCGAGGGCCGGCGTGGCGCCGGCCGGCGGGGTGGTGCCCATGGCCGGGACGGCGTCGGCGAGACCGGCGTCGGCGGCCTGAGGCAGCGGAGGCAGGTTCGGTGCCGCGGTCATGTCGAGATCCGTACGAAGCGCCGGACGGTGAGGCCGACCGTTGCGGCGATGCCGACGGCCGCGGCGGCGACGTAGACCCAGCCCGACAGGTTGATCGACGCGACGACCGGGTTGTCCGGGATCGACCCGAAGATCGCGGCATTGGTGCCGTCGAGGATGTCGGCCGGGCTCAGCAGCACGAAGATCCGGGCCAGGTCCTGGCTCGACAGCTGGCCGACGATACCGACGATGATCGGCGGGATGATCAGGACCGCGATGATCGCGGCCGTGGCATACGCGCGGCGCGGCGTCCAGGCCGCGATGAGCCCGGCCAGGCCGCCGAACAGGCCGGCCACGAGCAGGCCCTGCAGCACGAAGCGAGGGACGTTGGCGATCTCGTCGGAGATGCCCGTGGCCGGATCCGGCGCGACGAGCACGCGCCCGAGGAACAGGACGACGTAGGGGGTGAGCTCGACGATGAGCAAGGCCGTCATGAGCCCGCCGACCTTGGCCAGCGCATAGTCGGTGCGGGTCAGCACGCGCGAGAAGTACAGCGGCAGGACCCCGTAGCGTTGGTCGCGACCGAACAGCTCGGGCGCCTGGGCGGCGCAGAACAGCATGATCAGGACGCCTACCAGGCCGTGGTAGGACTCGTACCGGATCGGCGACGCGTCACCGAGGTCTCCGGCCCCGCCGGCCTGCGCCGCCAGCGCCGCGAACCCGACGGCCAGCACGGCCGGCAGGACCGCCAGCCCGGCCAGCACGAACGGCGCGATCTTGGCGCGTCCGCCGCGACCGATCCCGAAGCAGGCGCGGAGGCTCTGGGTGTAGAGGGCGACGACCGCGCTCCGGCGCCCGAGCCGGGGTCCCTGGTAGGACTGGTAGCCGAGGTCGTAGATGCTGCCGCCCGGCCCGCTGGCGGTCGTCGGGGCCGTGGTCGCGGACCGGATCGGGGCGTCGCTCATGCTGGCGCTCCCCCGCCGGGCGTGGCCGCACCGGATGTCCCGGCACCGGCGGATGTCCCGGCACCGGCGGGCGCCGCCGGGACGTCATCGCGGAACAGGTCCTCGAGGCTCTGCCGGCGCTGCTCCAGGCGGACGAGCGGCAGGCCAAGCTCCGCGACCGCGTCGCGCACGATGTCGTACGGGCGGTCGTCGGCGACCGCCGTGAGGACGGTCCGGCCGTCGGCGACCGCCTGGAGACCGCGCGCGGTCAGGGCGGCGGTCAGCGCTTCCGCGCCCTCCTCGACCTCGATCGCCAGCACGCCGGTGCGCTCCGTGAACGAGCCGAGCGGCGCCGCCCGCAGCAGCCGGCCGGCGTCGATCGCGACGAGGAAGTCGCAGACGCGCTCGATCTCGCCCAGGAGGTGGCTGGCGACGACCACCGCGATCCCGAACTCGGTCCCCGTCCGCCGGACGAGCCCGAGCATCTCGTCGCGACCCGCCGGGTCGAGCCCGTTGGTCGGCTCATCGAGGAGGAGCAGCCGAGGGTCGTGGACGAGCGCCTGGGCGAGCTTCACGCGCTGCTTCATCCCGGTCGAGTAGCCGCCGATCGCGCGGTAGCGCTCCTCGTACAGCCCGACGTGGCGCAGCACCTCGGCCGTGCGCTCCCGGGCGGACGAGCTCGGCAGACCGGACATCCGGGCCATGTGCGTGACAAAGTCGGTGGCGGACGTGTCGGGCGGCAGGCAGTCGTATTCGGGCATGTAGCCGACGAACTGCCGGATGGTCGTGCCCTGCGTCCGGACGTCGAGGCCCATGACCGACGCATCGCCCGCAGTCGGCTCGAGGAGCCCGAGCAGGATCTTGATGAGCGTGCTCTTGCCCGCGCCGTTCGCTCCGACGAGGCCGATGATCCCGGGCTCGAGCTCCAGCGTGAGGCCGTCGAGGGCGACGACGCCGCGCGGGTAGTGCTTGGTCAGGGCGGACAGGGCGATGAGGCTCATGGGCTCCGCAAGGGTACCCTCGCGCGCAGTGGCAATGCGAGCCGGCAGCCGTCCGGGCAAGATGAGGCGACCATGACCGACCTTCGGATCCGCGCCACCGAGCAGCGCAACGGCGCGCTCGTCGACGACATCACGTTCGCCGCGCCGGACGGCTCCGAGGTCGAGGCCTACCTCGTCCACCCCGACGGACCGGCCGCCGGCGAGCGGGCGCACGCCGGGATCGTGCTGTGGCACTGGCTCGATTCGAAGGCGCCCGACGGCGATCGGACGCAGTACCTCGACGAGGCAGCCGAGCTCGCGGCCGCAGGCGCCGTCTGCCTCCTGCCGCAGGGTCGCTTCCCGTGGTCGGCGCCACCGACCGGGTCCGCCGCCGACGGCCCGGCGGTGCGTGGCGAGGTCGCCCGGTTGCGGGCGGGACTCGACCTGCTCTGCTCGCGATCCGACGTCGACCCGGACCGGCTCGGGGTCGTCGGGCACGACTTCGGTGGCATGTACGCGACGCTCGCGGCGGCCGACGACGACCGGATCCGGGCGCTCGTCGTGGTCGCGGCCACGCCGCGCTGGGGCGACTGGTTCCTCGTGTTCTGGGACATCCCCGAGGACCGCATCGACTACCTGCGGGCGATGCGCCCGCTCGATCCGATCGAGGTCGTCGGACGGGCGACGCAGGCCAGCGCCCTGTTCCAGTTCGGCCGGCAGGACTTCTTCATCGCCGCGATGACCGGCCTCGAGTTTCATGGCGCAGCCCCGCCGGGCAGCGAGCTGCAGGCCTACGACGCGGAGCACGACATGCGCTTGCCCGGGATCCAGGCCGACCGGCGCGCGTTCCTCGATCGACTCCTCGGGCTCGCCGGAGGCCGACCGTCCTAGCGGAAGCGCAGGCTGTCGATGACCGCGTTCGCAGCCGGCAGGATGGTCTCGAGTGACGAGCCATCGGCCGGCTCGATCG
>Ga0210380_10000982_pt1 | contig 11902 bp, 13 predicted proteins | sample PLM4_5_coexredo_FD_155476 | JGI IMG/M metagenome (GOLD analysis project Ga0210380, IMG submission 155476) | Groundwater sediment microbial communities from an aquifer in East River, Colorado, USA - PLM4_5_coex redo | ecosystem: Environmental > Terrestrial > Soil > Riparian zone | place: USA...
ATGCTGCGAGATTTTATTTTGTAGGCGGCGCTCGCCATCCGCTGTAGGCGCATTCGCACGTCCCGTATCCATTTGCCGCCCTTTGCGCCAGAGAAGTGCGAATTTGACACCACTCAGGCAGCGGGGTTCCAGCCTTGCGCTTGAACTACTCGCGCGTCAACGCGCCGTCCTTAATGAGTTTCTGCAGACGGTCGGCTTCTTTTTTTACAAACGCCGCGAATTGCTCGGGCGTGCCGCCCTGCACTTCCAGGCCGAGCTCGTCGAGCCGGCGCTTGACGTCGGGCATCTGCAGTATGCGATTGCATTCGGTGTTGAGCTTGTCGATGATCGCGCGCGGCGTTCTGGCGGGCGCCGCCATGCCGAACCACACGATCGCTTCCGCGTCCTTGACGCCCCCTTCGGCGAGCGTTTGCACCTCGGGCAGCAGCGGCGAGCGCTTCGAGCTCGCCAGCGCGACGACGCGCACACGGTTGGCCTTTATCTGAGACTCGGCGGTTACGGTCGTGGTATGCATGAACTGAATTTGCCCGCCGATCAGATCGGTCATGGCGGGCGCCGAGCCCTTATATGGAATATGCGTAACCTTGATTCCGGTGGCCGCCTGCAATACCGCGAGCCCGATGTGCAGGCTGCTGCCGGTGCCTGACGAACCCCAGTTGATCTTGCCCTGGTTCGCTTTCATGTACTCGATAAGCTCTTTCGGGTTGCGCACGGGCAGCGCCGGATTCGCGAGTATCAGCAGCGGCGCGTAGCCGAAAAAAATTACCTGCGCGAAATCTTCGACCTTGTACGGCGATTGTTTGCTCAGGAGCGGACTGTTGACGTTGGGACCGGGATTGGACAGCAGCAGCGTGTAGCCGTCGGGCGCCGCTTTGGCGACGGTATCCGCGCCGACGAGCCCGCCCGCGCCCGGCCGGTTGTCGATGATGAACTGCTGGCCCCACGCGTCGAGCAGCTTCGCAGCGATTAAACGCGCGATGACGTCGTTCGACGCACCCGGCGTAAACGGCACCACCCAGCGCACGGGCTTGTCCGGATAATCTTTCGCGGGCTGCGCGTGCGCCTGCGCGATAGCCAGCGCGCAGGCCGCCGCCAGGACAATTCGTGACTTGATACTCATGTTCTCCTCGTGGCGTCGCCGCAGCGACCGCTATTTTTTCGCTTCGAGCACTTCCGGATTGATCACGTTGATCGGCTTGCCAGCCCCGTACGCGAGTATCTGGTCGAAAATATCCGAGAACTGGATTTCGAACTCGTCGCGGCCGACGTAGCCGATGTGCGGCGTGCAAACCACGTTGTCCATGTTGAGCAGCGGGTGCGTGGTGTCGAGCAACGGCTCCTCCTCGTAGACGTCGACTCCCGCCATGCCGGGACGGCCCGCGCGCAGCGCCGCGACCAGCGCGCCCGGCGCGATCAAGCCCGCGCGACTCGTGTTGACGATCAGCGCAGTCGGCTTCATGCGCGCGAGATCTTCGGCGGTAACGATACCGCGCGTGGCGTCGACCAGCCGCATGTGCAGCGATATCACGTCGCATTCCTCGAAGAACGCTTCCTTGTTGGGCGCCGCGCTGTAGCCGTCGGCGCGCGCCGTCGCGAGCGAAGTCTCCCGCGCCCATACCAGCACCTTCATGCCGAATGCCTTGCCGTAGCCGGCAACGACGCCGCCGATGCGGCCGTAGCCGTAGATGCCCAGCGTCTTGCCGCGCATGCCGTAGCCCACGTCGACCTGCCACTTGCCCGCTTTCAACGCCGCCATCTGCTTCGGAATCTGGCGCAGCGACGCGAGCACGAGCCCCCACGTCAGCTCTGCCGTTCCATAAGACGGCCGGCCCGGATGCTGGCTCGACGACAGGATGATGCCTTTGCGCGTCAGCGCATCGAGATCGATATGCGGATAAACGCTGCGCTGGCTGACGATCCTCAGCTTGGTCAATCGCTCGATCAGCGGCGTGCGGATCGGCGTGCGCTCGCGAATGAGACAAAGCGCCTCGGTGTCCTTGAGGCGCTCCGCCAGCTTGTCGACATCCTTGGTGTGATCGTTCCAGATCGTGACCTTGTGGCCGGCGAGCTTGGCAAAGCACGGCAGCGTGCGGATGGTGTCGTGGTAATCGTCCAGTATCGTGATGTTCATCGCTATTCTTTCAATCCAGCCAGCCGCTCGCCTTCACCTGCGCGAGCACTTCGTCAACGATCTCCGGCGCGCGCCCGACGTAAGTCGTCGGATCGAGCGCGGCGCGCAACTCCTGCTCGCTGATCGCGTCGCGCACGCGCTTGTCCGCGAGGAGCGCCTTGTCGAAGCTGATCCCGTGCTCGAGGCCGTGCATCGAGATTTCGTAAACGAGCTCGTGCGCCGTCTGCTTGCCGACTTTGCCCGACAGCACGAACATCACGCGCTCCGACAGCAGGAAGCCGCCGAGCAGATCGAGATTGCTGCGCATCTTGTCGACGTTGACGACGAGCCCGGCCAGCACGTATTTCATGGTCGCCAGCATGCCGCCCGCCATCAGGCACGCTTCCGGCAGCGCGCGCCATTCGGCGCGCCACGCGGCGCCGTCGCGCTCGTGGTCGATGATCATGGATTCCATCATCAGCGCGACGTTGTATTTGATCGCGCGCGATACGCCCATCACCGCTTCGCACGTGCTCGGATTACGCTTGTGCGGCATGGTCGACGAGCCGACCTTGCCTTCGCTGAACGGTTCCAGGAGCTCGTCGATCTCGTTGTGCTCGAGCACGTAAATCTGGTTGGCGATCTTGCCGAGCGTCGCACCGATAAGCCCGAGCACGCACACGTATTCCGCAAAGCGGTCGCGCGCCGGCTGCCAGTTGATGTCGGCCACGCCGAGGCCGAGGCGCTTCATCAGCCCCTGTTCCAGTTTCTTGGCCTGCGGTCCGTAAGATGCCTGGGTGCCGACCGCGCCGACCATGCCGCCGACAAACACGCGCGGCTCTAGCTGGCGCATGCGCTCGTAATGCCGGCCCATTTCAGAGAGCCAGATCGCGGCCTTGTGGCCAAACGTGATCGGCAGCGCCTGCACGCCGTGCGTGCGCCCCACCATCGGCGTATCGCGATACGTCTCGGAAAGTCGATAAAGCTCGCGCCCGATCGCCTTGATGTCGCGCAAGTACGCGGCGTGCGCGTCCTTCATCTGCAGCACCGTGCCGGTGTCGAGCACGTCCTGCGTGGTCGGCCCGAAATGAATGAACTCGCCGTTTTCCGGCTTGCACAAATCCTGCACAGCTTTCAATGCGGGCACCAGCGGATGTTTGATGCGGCGAATTTCCGCAGCAATCTTTTCGATGTCAACGTTGGCGATTTTGGCTTTCGCCACGATTTCGTCCGCAGCAGCGCGCGGGATGATGCCCAGAGCAGCCTGCTCAAGTGCTAACGCCGCTTCGAAGTCGTACCACTTCTGGACGCGGTTTGCGTCGCTGAATATCTGCCTGAACTCATCGCTCGACCACAGATGCTTGATCAATGCGTCATCGAATACGCCAGATGCCATCGTTCTGCCACTCCCGGTAAGTTGTTGCGGTCGCGCGGTAATGTCTTGCGCGTTGAGATACTGCGGTGGGTGCGAAGCGCTAATCCGGTCGCGCGCCCGACTCTTTCACGACTTTGCCCCATTTTAGCATTTCCTTTTTGAGGAAAGCTCCGAACGCCTCGGGTGTGCTGCCGATCGGCTCGGCGCCGTCCGCGACGATGCGCTCGCGGATTTCCGGCAGCCTGACGATCGCCGCGATGTCGTCCGCGAGCTGGCGCACGATCTCCTTCGGCACGCCCGCGGGCGCCACCATGCCCTGGAACGCGTCCGCCTCATAGCCCGGCACCGTCTCGGCTATCGCCGGCACGTCGGGCATCGCCGCCAGCCGCTTGGGGCTGGTGATCGCGAGCGCGCGCAGCCGCCCCGATTTCACGTGCGGCGCCGCGGATATCGTCGTCGTCATCAGCATCGTCACGCGGCCCGCGATCACGTCGGTCACCGCCGGAGGTATCCCTTTGTAAGGAATGTGCGTCATTTCGATGCCCGCCATGGTCTTGAACAATTCGGCGGCGAGATGCGGCGAAGTGCCGCTGCCGGCAGACGCATAATTCAATTGTCCCGGCTTCGCTTTTGCCAGTGCAATCAATTCGCGCACGGTATGCGCCGGAATCGACGGATTGACGACCAGGATATTCGGCACGCTGTTGATCTGCGTTACGGGCGCGAATTCACGCACCGGATCGTACGGCAGCTTGCCGTAGAGGCTGGGATTGATCGCGAACGTGGTGGTGATCATCAGCAACGTGTAGCCGTCGGGACTCGACTTTGCAGCAATCTCGCTGCCGACGATGGTCGCGGCGCCCGGACGGTTGTCGATCACGATCGACTGCCCGCGCTTCTCGGTCAGCTTCTGGCCGATGCTGCGCGCGGTGATTTCGAGCCCGCCGCCGGCCGCGAACGGCACTATCAGGCGGATCGGCCGCTGCGGGTAATCAGCGGCGTATATGGATGCGCACAACGGGATGAGCAGCGCGCCGACGGCTGCGCGCGCGGTCACCATGCCGCTGCGTAGGCTTCGCGCCGCGGATCCGCGCCGGCATGACGCTGGCCGGTCCCGGGATGCTGCATGACCGCGCACACGCCGCCGTTCTGCCCCGGAAACTGCGGCCACACGTCGATGTCGTGACCCAGCGCGCGCAGCGCTTCGACCGTTTCCTTCGGCAGCGTATTCTCGACATTGAGCCGGCCCGGCAGATAGCCGTGCGGCGCGAAGGAGTTCGGAAAGCTCGAGCTCGAAATGCGCGACACCTCGATCGCCTGCTGCACCGGCATGCCGAATTCAGCGATGTTCAAAAACACCTGCAGCATCGCCTGCGACTGCACGTCGCCGCCGGGCGTGCCGAATGCCAAGAAAAGCTTGCCGTCCTTGAACGCGAGCGAAGGATTCGGCGTCAGGCGCGGCCGCTTGCCGGGTGCGACCACGCTCGGGTGCCCAGGCGTCAAGCGCGACTGGCAGCCGCGCCCCGATACGGCGAAGCCGAGACCTGGTATGACCGGCGTGTCGTACTGCGGATCGGATAGCGTCGCCGAATAGCCGTTGCCTTCACGATCGATCACGCAGCCGTAGATAGTGCCCGGCTGCAATGCGCGGTCGACGCCACGGTTCTCGCTTTTCGCGCGCTCGTGCAGCAGATACGGCGCCGGCGCGCCGTCCGGATAACCCGGATCGGGCAAGGTCGGGAACGCGCGCTGCATGTCGATCCGCGCGCGCTGCTTTATTGCGTAAGCATCGGCGAGCATGCCCGTGCGCGGCATCTTGACGAATTTTGGATCGCCCGAGTACGCCTCGCGGTCGGCGAATGCGAGATTGAGCGCCTGGTCGATCACGTGCAGATAGGCGATCGAATTGTGCCCGAGCGCTTTCAAGTCATAGCCTTCGAGGATTTTCAGTGTTTCGAGCAGCACGATGCCCTGGCACCATACATCGCAACTGTGCACTTCGTAGCCGCGATAGTCGGCGCGGATGCTGTCTTCGACGGGCACCTCGAATCCCGCGAGGTCGGCCTTGGTCACAAATCCATCATGACGCTTGTGATACTCGGCGATCGTGTCGGCAATCGCGCCGCGATAGAAATAATCGTGCACCGCGCGCAGTTTCTTGTCGCGATCGCCGCGCGTTGCGCGTTCCGCCTCTATCATGCGGAAGATCGTGCGCCCGAGGTCCTCCTGCTTCAACACATCGCCGACCTGCGGCGGCTTGCCGCCGGGCAGATAGACGCGCGCGTTGTCGGGCCAGCGCGCGAACTGTTCCGCTACGTATTCGATATTGCTCGCGAGCAGCGGATAAACCGCGAAGCCGTCGCGCGCGATTTCCATCGCTGCCGTCGCCGCCTGCTCAAACGAGATCGTGCCGTAGCGGCGCAGCGCTTCGATATGCGTAGCCGGCGCCGCGGGCATTACCGTGCGCAGCAATCCTTCGGGTACGTGCTCACCGTTGCCCTCTTTGATCAGGCGGTTGATATCGGTGGCCGCCGGCCAGTAACCAAGGCCCGCCAGGCTGATGACCCGATTTTCTTTTTTCAAGTAGATGAGCGTCGGTGCCACACCGGCAAAACTAACCATGTCCGGCTGCAGTATCGGCAGCGCCATCGCGGCGGTAACGCCGGCATCGACAGCATTACCGCCGCCGTCGAGTATGCGCATCGCGGCTGCCGTCGCGAGGTAATGCCCGGTCGCCACCGCGTAATGATTGCCGGCGACCGTGGGCCGGAAACTCGGCGCCTGCACCGCCATTTTGATTTTGCGCTTGGGAGTAGTCATGTGCGTTCCAGAATGGAAAGACCGCGTACGCGGTCGAGCAGATAGATCAAGCCGCGATTATCTACCGTTACGTCGTTGCTTTGCACGCGCTCGGAGCCCTCGGGCACGTCGGGCATGTAGTAAGCCACCTCCTTAAGCGCGTGCGGGTTCGATATGTCGATTACGCGCAGGCCATAGGCGAACCACGCCACCGGAATTTCGGTGCCGGTGACGACTTCACACGGCTGATGGCAACCGGTCATGCGCGGTTGCGGCGTGTCGGGCATGTCCTCGATCTGGAAAGTCGAGATGGGTTGCGGGTGCTTCTCGTCGGTGACGTCCACCATCCACAGGAACGAGGCCGGATACTGGGGAAAGTCCGGCTGGCGGAACACGTCCTCATCCGAAACCAGCATGAAATCGCGCTGCTTGATCTTGAACGGGATGCGCAGTGCCGTATGTGTCGGCCACGGAAAAGGCGGGCTCCAGTCGAGGCCGGAGACGAACTTGGGCTTCGTCATGTCGTCGATGTCTAGTATAACCAGCCCGCCCTGCCAGTAGCTCGTGTAAAGCCGGTTGCCGAAGCGCAGCGGGTGATGACACTTATGCGCGTCGTTTTTCCAGGTCGGCGTCTCGCCGCCGGCAACCCACTGGCCCGGCATCCACCAGCGGCCGACTTCTTCCGGCTTGGCCGGATCCTTGAGATCGAGGATCATCACGATGTTGCCGATGTAACCGTCTACCGTGGGCGAAATGTAGGCGTAGCGGCCATCGAAATCGAACCGATGCACGCCTCGCGCATAGCTCGCGCCGGGACCCAGCGTAGCCTTCCACTCGGTGATCAATTTCGGTTGCGCAGGTTTCGAGATGTCGTAAATCCCGAGGCCGCCGTTGTAACCCTCCGGCGGCACTTCGCCCTGCAGCGAATGCACGGCGAGCGCTTCGCGATTGACGAGCATGAGGTCGCCGTGCACGCGGACCTTGTGCGAGTGCGTGCCCGGCGGCATCGTCAATTCGGCGAGCAGCTTGGGCTTTTTCGGGTCTTTGACGTCGATGATCTGCGTGCCGTGCGGATTGCGCATGTTACCGACGTAAGCAACCTTGTTCTGGACCACGACCTGGCCGCCGCCGGCGCAATCGTGCCAATTCACTGCGTGCAAACCGTGACCGTGGTTTTGCACGTCGACGTAACCGACCTTGCGGATGCCCTTTGCGCGCGGCTTGGCTTTCGCCCGCGAGCCGCTCTTCGCTACCGGTTTCGTTTTTGCCTTCCCTTTCACGTTTGCCTTTGCCATGCCGCGCTCTCCTTAAAAACCAAACCACTCAATCCTTCTTCGTCATTCTGGCGCAAGCCAGAATCCAGTGATCTGGCACTTCTCCTAGATACCGACCTGCGCCGGTATGACGACTAAACTTTTATTCAGCGCGGATGCCCGCCTGCTTGATCACTCGCGCCCACTTGTCGTGCTCGCTCCTGATGAACGCCGCGAACGCCTGTGGCGAATTCGCGACCGGGTCCGCGCCGAGACCGAGCAGGCGTTCGTGCATTTCCGGCAAATTCAGGATGCGCACCATTTCGCGATTGAGCCGCGCAATGATTTCCGGCGAAACGCGCGCCGGCGCGATCCAGCCGAACCATCCCACGCATTCGAATCCGCCAAACCCGGACTCGGCAATCGTCGGCAGATCGGGCGCCATCGCGGACCTTTTCGCGCTCGTGATGCCGAGCGCCCTGATCCTGCCCGCCTTGACCTGCGGCATCGCCACCAGCGCGATGCTGAACAAGGCCTGCACCTGGCCCCCGAGCAATTCGGTCAATGCCGGCCCGCCGCCTTTATACGGCACGTGAACCACATTGATGCCGGACAAAATCCTGAATTGTTCGAGCGCAAGATGACCGGACGTTCCATTGCCGGCGGAGGCAAACACGAGCTGACCCTGGCGCGCCTTCGCCAGCGCGATCAGTTCCTTCACCGAAGTCGCGGCAACCGACGGATGCACGACCAGCACGTTCGGCACCGTGATGCCGAGCGTGATCGCGGCAAAATCCCTGACCGGGTCGAACTTCACGTCGCGATACAGGCTCGGATTGATCGCGACGCCGGCCGCAACCGCGGTAATCGTATAGCCGTCGGGCACGGCACGCGCAGTCATCTCGTAGGCGATGTTGCCGTTGGCGCCCGCGCGGTTGTCGATGACTATGGTCTGGCCGAGCGCGTCCGTGAGCTTGGGTGAGATCAGGCGCGACAACGTGTCTGCGGGACCCGCGGGCGGTACGGCGACGATCATGCGGATCGGCTTCTCCGGATACGTGACTGCGACTGCCTGCTGCGCCAGCAATGTTGCCGTCATTGCCGCGATTGCCAACGTAATCTGCGCGCTCCGCCGCTGCGATATGTGGTGTGCTGGTCCCTGCATTGAATCCGCATTATCGCATCAGGCGCAGCCCGGCGGGCCGATGCTATGATTGAGCGCAGCAAAATGGAGGACCCGTTATGAGCGTTCCCGCACCGTCCAAGCTAGTGAGTCTCGCCGACCTCGCCGCACGCATCGGCGACGGCACTTCCATCGCAGTCGGCGGCAGCTTCCTGCATCGCGGGCCCTTCGCGCTGATGCGCGAGCTCGTGCGGCAGAAAAAGAAAAATCTCGAAATCATCAAGCCCTCGCCCGGCTACGACGTCGACATGCTGTGCCGCGCGGGCGCAGTCGCGAAAGTGCGCGCCGGCATCGTCGCGATGGAAGGCAACTTCGGGCTCGCGCGCTGGTTCCGGCAGGCCATCGAGCGCAAAGAGGTGCGGCTCGAAGAACATGCCTGAATGACGCTGGTCTCGGGGCTGCGTGCAGCCTCCTACGGAATCCCGTTCCAGCCGGTGGCCGGCGTCTTCGGCAGCGATCTCGCGGAAATCAACGGCTGGAAAACTGTTAAAGATCCTTATAGCGGCCAGGAAGTCTATGTGATTCCCGCGATCCGGCCCGACGTCGCGGTCATCCACGTCAACGAAGTCGACGAGCTCGGCAACGCGCGCGTCTACGGCACGCCGTTCTGGGACCATCCCACCACCCGCGCCGCCAAGCGCGTGCTGATCACCGCTGAGCGTCTCGTGCCGACCGATGTATTGCGTTTGCAGCCGGAGCTCACGCTGGTGCCGGGATTCATGGTTGAAGCCGTTGCCATCGTCCCCAATGGCGGATGGCCGGGCTCTATGCATCCGCTGTACGAAATCGATTATCCGGCCGTCGAGCGCTATATGAAAGACGAACCCGGCGCGCTCGAAAAGCATCTCGCCCAAGCACCGGAGGCCCGGCAGTCTGCCAAAGTATGAGCAACCCCTGGTCGCCGTTCTCGTACATCGTCGTCAACCTCGCGCGCCAGATCCGTGCGAACGAGATTGCGTTCAGCGGCGTCAATTCGACGCTGCCGATGCTCGCGTGCCTGCTTGCCAAGCGCGCGTACGATTTTCACTTCACCTATATCAACGTCGCCGGCGGCGTCGAACCGCAGCCGACCACGATTCCGCATTCGAGCAGCGATCCCGCGATCGTGACCGGCTCGGCGGCGATATTCGCGAACCAGGATTTCTACGATCTGTGCGCGCGCGGCGGTATGGACCTCGCCTATCTCGGCTGCGCGCAAATCGATGCCGCAGGCCGCACGAATGTTTCGGTGATCGGGTCGTGGCACGATCCCAAGGTGCGGTTACCCGGCGGCGGCGGCGCGGCGGTGATGCTGCCGACGGCCAAGCGCGTCGTGACGTGGCGCACCGAGCACAGCCCGCGCTCGCTGGTCGAAAAACTCGATTTCGTGACGGCAGCCGGCAATCTCGCGACGCTGATCACGCCGATCGCGGTGTTTCAGCGCCGCAACGGACGGCTGGCCCTCGAATCGTGGCATCCGGATTCGAGTCTCGACGCCGTCGTCAAGCGCACGGGTTTTAAATTCGATGCGACCGGCGCCGGGCCGACGCCGGCGCCTACCCAGCGCGAGCGCGATGCGTTAAAAGCGCTCGACGCCGATGGGGCGTTCGAAGCCGAAGCCGCGATCAAGGCCGCTTAGCTTCAGCGGGATCGGCTATTCCCACGACCAGTCGGTCAGTTCGTATGAACCGTCGAGCTTGCCCCACACCACTGCGTTCGCAAACTGCGGCCGGTCGCCTTTCATCACCGACAGCCTGAGATGATAGTTAACGCCTGCCACGACCTGGCGGCTGGCGTCTTCGATCGACACCAGCGTCAGCGGCTGTCCGCTTGCCTTCGCGTGAGCTGCGACGGCACGTTGCGCGGCCAACTTTACTTTCTCATCGGACGTCGAAGCTGCAGTCGAACCGCCCGGCAGTGGTTTATCTGCCATGACCGGCTCCCGGGAACCGTTGGCGGCACATGCCGTCACGCTCATCAAAACCGAGAGAATCAACAACGCGGAATAGTTCGGCGGCGGGTAGCGTAGTTTCCATGAAAAGGTCACCTCCATTATTTGAAGATCAGGTATTTCACCGGATCGGCCGGCAAATCCCAGTTCCATCCTGCTTCCGCAACGACGGACAACAAATTGGCGACAACCAGAAGCGCGAAAGCGAACACTGTGAATTTTACGGCAGGCGGATAACCGCTGCGTTCGGTGCGCAACCAGGCCACGCCGAGCAGCATTATGGCGCTCGCCGCGATCTGGCAGGCGCACGCGATCAGGCTCCAGGTATAGAGATGCAACCCGAGCACCGGGCTGCCATAGCCCTGATCGCCGGGCAGAATATGCAGCAGGACCTGCCGCGACGATGCGGCCGCGCCGACCAGCGCGGCAACGATTGCGATGGCACATCCGACGGCGACGTCCTGCGCGGCGAGAGAGCCGGCGCGGCTGCGCATCAATATATGCAAAGGCCCCAGCGCGCACATCATCAAGGCGATGCGCTGCATCACGCACAGCGGACAAGGTAGCTCGCCCGTATTAAACTGCACCGCAAACGCGGCCGCCAGCACCAGGATGAGCATCCAGACGTTGGCGGGCGCAGCGAGCACGTAAAATCTGGCCATGGTCTGCCGCTAGAAGCTGAGCGCGGTTGTCATGTCGCCTACCAGATGGGCCGCTACGAGCACGATTGTCAGGATAAACAGCGGGACTTCGCTCGCGTGCCTGCGCCAGCCGGCCACCAGCGTAAGCACGACAAACGCCATGAAAATCGCGTAGATCATTGCGGTGCGCGCACGCCGGTCATTTGCCCGGGCCTCGTGGCGCGACCGCGTTCGGCGATTTCGTCATGTCGGCGGCTGGCCAACGGGCCTCGACAGCCGGCAGCGCGGTTTGCTTGCCGGTAATCCTCTCGACGGTCAGCAAATAGACGACCACTGCGTCGAGCCGAGGATAGAACCCCGGAGGACGCGCAGGATCGTGCGCATAGTACTTGGTCATCAACGCGTCGAAAAAAGCGGCCTTGAGCGCACGGTCCTCGACGATGCTGATGCGCCCGAACACGATAACGCTGCGATATTCGATCGAGGTATCGCACTGGAACCGGCCATACGGAAAAACCGTGCCCGGCATATCGATTTCAAAACACGCGCGTGACTCATGGCGCACATTGGTTTGCAGATGACCCATGGCGCTGGTGTTGTGCAGCCATATC
>Ga0210380_10000983_pt1 | contig 11895 bp, 10 predicted proteins | sample PLM4_5_coexredo_FD_155476 | JGI IMG/M metagenome (GOLD analysis project Ga0210380, IMG submission 155476) | Groundwater sediment microbial communities from an aquifer in East River, Colorado, USA - PLM4_5_coex redo | ecosystem: Environmental > Terrestrial > Soil > Riparian zone | place: USA...
CAGTGGTGACCAGTGAAAAACTCCCGCGCGGCACGGGCAGACCATCGGGATCGAGTGCGGTCTTTGCGATCGGAATGCCCTCCATTTTAACGTAGTGAGATTTAGATCTTTAACAGTTATGAGCAAGAGTCTTGTACTACTCGATTGCTGTGCCGGGCCCACTCGCCCGGAGCCAGACTTCCCAACGATGCTTAAGCGAAGTCTTCCAGGCCGCTGCTGACTGATTGCCTTTTCACCAATTCGCCATGACGCTGGGAATGAGGACAAATACCGTTTCGAACAAAAAATAAAAAGTGCTCAGAATGCCCCAGCGTTCGGCGATGCAGCCGCAGAGGTGAAACCGAGCTTAGAGAGGACTGAGAGCCGGAGAGGAGACTCATGTCTATCCAGTGTCACGAGGCTTCTCGGTTCTTGGAATCGTCTGTCTTAGTGGGTAATCTCCTAGGCAGAGGTGAAAGTGAAATGCTTCCTCAAGAACACAACGAGCTTTTGACCAGGACCGCTGCAGCTACGCCGATGGGCGAATTGATGCGGCGTTATTGGATTCCCGCGCTGCTATCCGCAGAGATCGCGGAGCCGGACTGTCCGCCAGTGCGGGTACCCATCCTAAGCGAGAAGCTGGTGGCGTATCGCGATAGTCAGGGACGGGTGGGGTTGTTGGAAGAGCACTGTTTGCATCGCGGCACCTCGCTGTTTTTTGGGCGCAATGAGGAGTGCGGGCTGCGGTGCATTTACCATGGCTGGAAATACGACGTTGACGGTAACGTGCTGGACACGCCAGCGGAACCGGCCGGCAGCGACTTCAAGACTAAGCTTAAGCATATCGCCTACCCGACGGTGGAAGCGGCGGGCATCGTCTTTGCCTATCTGGGGCCGCGCGACAAGATGCCGCTGTTGCCGAACTACGAATGGACACAACTGCCCAAGGAGCAGACCTACGTCACCAAAGCGCTGATGGATTGCAACTACTTGCAGGGGCTTGAAGGCGAATGCGATTCGTCGCACCTGTCGTTCTTGCACCGCGAGTTCGGCGCTACCGGTCGCCGCCAATTGTTCGCATTGGATTCGGCGCCCGCCTATGAAACCGAAGAGACCGACTTCGGCGTGCGCTTGATCGCGACGCGCAACGCCGGACCCGACAACCAGTACGTGCGGGTGTCGAGTTTCGTCATGCCGATCGCCTGCTGGGTGCCGGCGCGCAACCGCGAGACGCATATTTATGTGCCGGTGGATGACGAACACGCATGGCGCTACGATCTGGGCTTTCTGCAGGACCGCAAGCCTACCGTCGAAGACTGGAATCGTAAAACTCAAATCGGCCCCGACTACCGCAAAATCCGCAACCTACACAATAATTATCTGCAAAACCGCCAAGTCCAGTCGACGGTGAATTACACTGGCATCGAAAACTTTCTCAACCACGACGGCTGCGCCACCGAAACCATGGGACCGATCTTTGACCGCACGCGCGAGCATTTGGGAGTGAGCGACAAGGCGGTGATCGCCGTACGCAAATACCTCATCAATGCGGTCCAAGAATTTCACGCCGGTAAAGAGCCGCCGCACATCGTGCGCGATCCGGCGCGAAATCGCTTTCCGCACATCGACACCTTTGCGCAAACCATTCCGGCAAGCGTTCACTGGCGCGATCGTTTCGGTCATCTAAAGTTGTCGGGAGTTTGAAATCGATGCCGCCGAGGTTCCGCTACCGGCCCGGCAGTCGTTCTTCGCGGGCGATCCGGTTGAGCAGGGAGGTTGCCTAGGGGGTAGCTGGGAAATTCTTGGATGAACTCTTCACAGCTCGTCGGGCATCAGCGGCGTGGAATCTTCGCCGACTAGGTTGCGAAACGACACGGCGAAACCTGGATCGTTAAGCGCATTGCGCATCGCTAGCTGTAAACCTACCGCTCGATTGCGCGGCGTGTTTGGCGGTAGAACCATAGCCAAGCCGCTCAGGCCAATCACGCGCAGAAGCGTCAACACTGTTTTCTCTTTATCCGCCCACTCCGGGGTTCGCTGCATAATGGAAGAGGCCAAATTCGACCGGGCATCAACTTCGCCGCGCTGTATCACTAAATCGAACTCCGGATCCAAATAACCGACCACAAACTCGGGATCTTTAAGGCGGAATGATGCAGACCAGCATCGCGGACTCTCGACCAGCTTATTGTGGGCGAGAGCGCGTGTCCCAAAGCAATTGCTAGCCCCAAAGTTCTTGGCTCGCCAGCTTTGCTCCTTCGGTCAACGCATAGAGTTTAGCGAAAGCCAGACTGGCATCGGGGAGATGGCGCAAGCCGCAATCGGTGCAGGCGATGACATTCTCTTTGCCGACCAGATTGGCGAAGCGAAGGATACGCTCGGCGACCAATTCGGGATGTTCGATAAAATAGCTAATATCGTCGATCACGCCGGGGAAAAGTATCTTTCCCTCCGGCAATTTAGTTTCTTGCCAAATCTTCCATTCATGACCATGGCGGGGGTTGGCCGATTCGAGGGTGATGCCGGTGACGTTGGCTTTGAGCACGATATCGATGACGTCGCCGAGCGCGATGTCGCGGTGGTGCGGTCCTGCGTAGTTGCCCCAGCAGACATGGATGCGCACTTGGTCGCGCGGAATCGTCTTGAGCGCATAGTTGAGGCACTCGACATGGCCTTCGATGACTTTACGAAATTGCTTGACGCTCAGTCCGGCGTAGTCCGTGTTGGCGCCGGACGCCAAGTCCGGACAGTCGAGTTGCAAGATGAAACCCGCGTCGACGATGGCCTGGTACTCCAGGCGCATGGCATCGGCGACGGCCTGCATGTATCTCTCTTCGTTGGGATAGTATTCGTTTCGGAAAAAGCGCACGAAACAGCCGGGCGAAAGGGCCGACATAAAGACGTCGTGGGGTTTCGCCGTCGCTGCCGCCGCGGCCAATCGAGAAATGTCATTTTCCACCGCAGCAAAGTCCTTCCAGCCGATGGGACCGGTACAGACATAAGCCAAGCCGCCGTTGTCATGGCCGTCGCTCTGGGCGCGCGCCAGGTCATGAAACTCGGCGATGTCGGTGCGGTAGTGACGTGGCGCGCCTTCAAGGTCGCTTCTGACCAGCCCAGTATTGCGCGGCCGGAGGATACCTTGGGTCACGCTCCAAGGTTCAGCGCATTGGGCGCGCGAGCGCGGTTTTCTTTCCAAGCCGCTGACCCGGTGCACGACATAATCATTCCACGCGGTCTTGCTGAGCTCGCCGTCGTCGACGATGTCGATGCCGACCTCGATTTGGCGCCGGACCACGTCGCCGATGGCCGTTGTCAGCGTGGCGTCGATCATGGCCTGATCGTAATTTTCGCCGCGGCGCTTGGCGGCGAGGGCTTGACGCACCAGCGCCGGCAGCGGCAGGCTGCCGGTATGGGTAGTGAGAATACGGTCGTTACTGCGCTTCATTATGCTGGCTCGTGCACGAGGGCTGTCGACTCTTTGCCTTCTTCACGGATCGCCATAACGAGTAGATTGGCGACAAACACCGTGCCGGCGAGAAAATAGAATGCGCTCAAGATGCCCCAGCGGTCGGCGATGAGTCCGCACAGCCACGGCGAAACCGAGCTCAACAATGACTGCGCGCCGGAGAAGAAGCTTACCGTGCTGCCGCCGACTTCCTTGGGACTGAGGTCGAGCACCCAGGCCCATATCACCGGCCGCACAGCGTAGAGGAAAAAGCCGAGCATCGCCAGCCCGCTGATAAACAGCCAGTTCAAGCGAAAGTAGGCGAGCACCACGAGCGCGATGCTGGTGGAAAACAGGCCGGCGGAGAGCACGCGCTTCCGGCCGCTGCGATCGGAGATGCTGCCGGCGATGGGGGTGCCGACCAAACCGGCGGTTTGGATGACCGAGAGATAGAGCCCGGCCACTGCGCTCGAAAGTCCGAGGTCGTTGGTCAGGTAAATCGGAATGAACGTGTGCAACCCTTGCTGGGTCATCGAGCGCATGCCGGCGACCAGGACGAGCATGAGAATGCTCGGGTTCTGCGCGAGCTTTTTCATACCGGAAAAGTACTCTTTTGCTGACAAGCCTTTTTTCGCCTGGGCGCGGCTTTCGAGCTTGCCAAAGAGAAACCTCCAAAGCACGAAGCCGATCACGATTCCTGGAATTAAATTGATGAACAGCACGTTGCGCCAGGATAGGTAGAGCAACAAGATGCCGACCAACAGCGGCGCCAGGCTTTCGCCGACGTTGGGTCCCATGGCGTGGATCGCGATGGCGAAGCCGCGTTTGTCGGGGTAGCGCTCCGAGAGCGTCGAGATCGCCGCCGGATGCCAAAGATAATTGCCGACACCGACGAACGCCATGAACAAAGCGATCCAAAAATAGTTCTGGCTGACGCCGACGAGAAAGTAGGGCACGCCGGTGGCGACCAGCGCCAACGCCATCAGCAGCGCCTTCTTACCGATCAAGTCGACGAGCATGCCGGCAGGTATATTGATTAACAGATTGGCCGCGGCACGGATCGTGACCAGAAACCCGGCTTGGCTGTAGGTGAGCCCCATTTCCTTAACCAAAAAAGGCAGCAGCAGATAAAAAGTGGCCGGGCACCAGTGGGTAAAGGTGTGGCCCAAGGCGATCATCCAGAGAATCGAATCGGTTTGGCGCAGCTCGCGCACCTGATCTGAAAGTTTTTGTTTAAGGGACATGGAGGTTCCCCGGTGCTCAAGACTATCGATTTTGTACTTAATCCCGCGGCTGAAATTTTACAAGCCAAGAAAATCATTGCGTCCCCCTCGGGTGGTTTTTAGCTACACGTCTCGGGCACGCCTCTAGAGCAACCAAATTCCGTCATGCCGGCCCTTCGACGCGGCTCAGGATAAATTCCAACCGCCATCCAGACCCATCATAAACCGGGTGACCGTTTTTCAACAGTGAGGGAGGTGTGGATTCCCTTGCGCCGGAATGACGAGTATCGGAGGCGACATCGAATCGACAAACTTGCCGATGGCATTGTCCCGTATGGAAAGTTATAAGTTTGTCGAGGAGACTTATCGTTGAAGGGTATCGGCAAAGCAAAGCAGCGCTGTTCGGCCTGTGGCTCGTCGCTGACGCTGTGCATGTGCGCGGTGTTGCCGCGGTTGGATTTGCGCACGAAGGTGACGCTGGTGATCCATCGGCACGAGCTGTTGCGCAGCAGCAATACCGGCATGCTGGCGCGCCGAGCTCTGGTCAACAGCGAGTTGCGCATACGCGGCGAGAGCCGGGAAACGCTCGATCTAAGCGATTTGCTGTCTCCTCACTATCGGTCGTTGCTGTTTTACCCGAGCTCGGATGCCGTCGAGCTCACTCCGGCGCTGGTTGGCCAAGACCCGAGACGGATTCAGTTGATCGTTCCGGACGGCACCTGGCGCCAAGCGCGCAAGATTCATTCCCGCCAGCACGAACTCAGAGACGTGCCGCGGGTAAAGATCAGCACGCCAAACGATTTCGCCTTCCAATTGCGCGCGCAGAGCCGGCGAGAAGGAATGGCGACGTTGCTAGCTATCGCCGCGGCGTTGAGAATTATTGAAGGAGATGCGGTAGCGCTGCAGTTGATGCAGCTCTACCAAGCGCGCGTGGCGCGGACGCTCAGTGCGCGCGGCTTGCTGCCGAAACATTCAGAGTGGAACGGTGGGTCGTTGAAAAGCGCGAAAGTTTCTTAGGAGTGCTTCGACAAGCTGAACGAACGGCGAAACATTCAGCGCGCGCGAATGTCGTCAGCCAATCAATACGTTCTGGAAATCGACGATTATTTCAGCTGCACTCAGTCGCGAATATCCTGCAAAAACCAATCGGTGGGGATCTGTTGGCCGAGGCCGCGTTTTTTGGCTTCGCGGACGACGTAGCCGGCAGTGGAGGCGAATTGCAATCCTTGGGTGCCGCTGTTGGCGAAGAAGGTGACTTGGTTCCTGTCGGTGCGGCCTTTGAGCTTGCCGGCCATGATATCGGTGAGCAGCGGATAGTCTCGGGAAAAGATGTCGACCTTCGGATTGGCGATGCGCTTGATTTCTTCGGCGTTGCCGGCGACCACCGCGGCTTCGCCGCCGATGCGCAGCTGGCCGACATCGAGATTGAGCGTCGGGCGGCCCATGCGAACGACTACGTCGGACTGCTTGACGATCTCAGGGCTCCACTCGTTGGCCTTGACGCAGGTGAGATGCATGCCGGATTCAATCAGGTCGGGATCGCTGACCAAAACTTGGATTGAATCAGTGCAGGTGGCGACGATGTCCGAGCCGCGCAGGACTTCTTCGGGATTCTCCACGGGAATGATTTCCATACCCAATTTTTTGCCCATCTCATCGGCGTAGGTTTCGCGATTCTTCTTGGTCGGGCTGTAGACTTTTACTTTGGTGATCTTGCGCACCTCGTTGATGGCCAGAAGATAGGTGCGCGCCATGCCGCCGGAACCGAAAATCCCAACGGTTTTGGAATCTTCGCGGGATAGGTACTTCACGCCGAGGCCGGCGCAGGCGCCGACGCGCATGTGCTGGATGATGCCGTCGTTGATGATCGCCAGCGGTTCGCCGTTCTTGGTCGAGAAAACCATGACGAAACCGCAGAACGTGCCGGGCTGGACACAGTACTTTTCCACGGTCTTGCCATCGGGCCACTCGAGCATGTCGGATTTCATTCTGATCGCGAAGGTCTCGAAGGATCGCGATGCGCCTTCCATGGTGCCCCATCGATACATCAGTTTGGGATCGTCGTTGGGCACGAAGAAGTCGTAACGGCCGCGGTAGTTGGCCCGTTCGTTGACCAAGTCGCGGTAGCCGGTATCGAGGGCTTCGATGCAGCCCTTCATGTCGAGGATTTGTTCGACGACTTTGTTATTGATCAGCAGCATGGAACCTCCCGTTTCAGCGCACTGACGATTCTATTTCGTAGAAGCGCGGCGAATGCAAGGGAGGATGTTACGATACCTGCTTATGCCGCGAAGAAGGACGAAATTCCTCGCTTTGCTCGGGATGACAGTTAGGTTTCATGACTTCTGAAGAGCGGATGGCTTTACTGAATGGCATGAAACAGAATGCGCAGCTAGCGGCGCTTTGCATCAACAATTCTGTGGGGAACCAAGATTAGCTGTCGAGCTCGGGTTTGGGCAGCGGCATGCAGGGTACACCTTCTTCGGCGAGCTCTTTAACCTCGCTGATGGTGGCGGTGCCGTGAATCGGTCGCTCGGCCGCTTCGCCTTTGTGGATATGCTTGGCTTCCTCGGCGAAGCGTGGGCCGACGTCTTCAAAGTTCTCTTTGACGTAGTGATGGACGCGCAGGAGCATTTCCTTGAATTCAGCTGCGCTCGGCGGCGCCGCCGGTGCCGGTGTCTGAGTATTTGCTGGCGGCGCGGGCGGCTGCTCTTTCTTGACATGGACGGCGCAGGCGTGCGGCACTTTTTCGACTTTGGTGGTGCCGCAGGTGGGACAGGAGATAAGTTTTTTGTCGGCCTGTTTCCGGAAATCTTCGAAGCTTGGAAACCAGCCTTCGAAGCTATGTTTCTTCTTGCAGAGGAGATTGTAAATTACCATAAAAAATCTACCGTTGAGACAATCAATAAGGGCGCCAGGACGGCTTGTCAAGGGTGGGTGCCGGATGCAAGGGGAATCAACGCGCCAAAAGCGGTTTCGATTCCAATCTTTGGCGTAAAAGTATAAAAGAGCCAAAGTATCAGTTAGATTGCAATTATGGCCGAGCAAATTAGCCTGCGAGTGGTGCAGAGAATTGCCGATGTGCCGCGCGACCGTTGGGATGCGCTGGTCGGCGCGGCAACGCCGTTTCTTAAGTGGGATTGGTTGGAAAGCCTCGAACTGTCGGGCTGTGTCAACGATAAGAGCGGCTGGTTGCCGCATCATATTGTCGTGGAAAAGGACGGTGCGTTGATTGCTGCCTGCGCGATGTATTTGAAGCTGCACAGCATGGGCGAGTTCGTTTTTGACTACGAATGGGCCGAGGCGGCGCAGCATGCGGGCATCCGATATTATCCCAAAATGCTGGTCGGCGTGCCGTTCACGCCGGTGACCGGCCACCGCTTCATCACCGCGCCCGGTGAAGACCGCGCGCAACTAATTCAGTTCATGGGCCAGGCCCTGGCCAAGATCGCCGCCGATAACAAGATCTCGTCGGTGCATGTCAATTTTTGCCTGGCCGACGAACGGGAGGCGCTCGAAGCGGTGGGTTTCTTGCCGCGCCACGGCATTCAGTATCATTGGCAGAATCGCAGCTTTAATTCCTTCGACGACTATCTTGGCAGCTTTCGCAGCGACCGGCGTAACAAAGTTAAGCGCGAGCGGCGCGAGGTGGCCGAACGCGGCATCACGATCCGCGCCTATGAGGGCCCGGAGCTCACGCAAAAACAGCTGCGCACGATGTTTCGCCTATACAAGGGCCACGTCGACCGGCTGTATTACGGCCGGCAGTATTTGACCCAAGAATTTTTTGACGAACTGCACAAGCGCTTTGCCGCGCATCTCTGCTTGATGCTCGCCGAGCGCGACGGCAAGATCATCGCCGGCACCTTCAATGTGCGCGATGACCAGGCGATGTATGGCCGCTACTGGGGATGCGCCGAGGAACATCCGTTTCTTCACTTCAATGTCTGTTACTACTCGGCCATCGAGCATTCGATTCGCACCGGCCTCGAACGCTTCGAGGCCGGGGCCGGCGGCAGTTTTAAGCAATTGCGCGGTCTCGACCCGGAACACACCACTAGCGTTCACTACATCGTCGACGGGCAGTTTCGCCGCGCCGTCGAACGTTTCCTCGCCCAGGAGCGCGAGATGATCCGGCGCAAGCGCGAGACGCAGCTTGAGCATAGCCAGTTGAAGCACGAGCAGGAAGAACCTTAGTTCAGTGATCGCGTTACCGCGGTCACGGTGCGTTCAAGCTTCAAACGTGCAAAGGTTCAAGGCCGGAGTTGGAATTGACGCCAAGAGTTTGCTTCGTCCTATAGCAGGGTGCCGCGCAGGACCACGGCCGCGACGGTAAAATAGATCACCAGACCGGTGACATCCACCAGGGTAGCGACAAACGGCGCTGATGCGCTCGCCGGGTCGAAGCCCAGCGAACGCAGGATGAACGGCAGGATCGAGCCCATTAACGAGCCCCACATGACCACCCCAACCAAACTTAAGCCGACGGTTAGGGCGATGAGAAAATAGTGATCGCCGTAAGCGTCGAAAAAGAACTGCCAGAGGAGTATCCGCACCAGACCGATCGAAGCCAGGATCAGCCCGAGCGCTAGACCGGTTGCGAACTCACGCCGGATGACACGCCACCAGTCGCGCAGGCGCACTTCGCCCAAGGCCATGGCGCGGATAACCAGGGTAGTCGCTTGGGAGCCGGAGTTGCCGCCGCTGCTGATGATCAATGGCACGAACAGCGCGAGGATCACCGCTCTGGCGATCTCCGCTTCGAAATAGCCCATGGCCGTCGCGGTCAACATCTCGCCCAAAAACAGCGCGGCGAGCCAACCGGCCCGCTTGCGGATCATTTTGGCTAACGAGACCTGTAAGTATGGCCCATCTAACGACTCGGCGCCGCCGATCTTTTGAATGTCTTCCGTGGCTTCTTCCTGGACAACGTCGACGATATCATTGACGCTGACGATGCCCTTGATGCGCCCGGCGCCATCGACTACGGGAATCATCAATAAGTGGTGGCGCATGAAGAGCTTGCTCAACGCCTCTTGATCCATGTCCTCGCGCGTGGAAATAATTTCGGTGCGCATCACCTCGCGAATCAAGTTGTCGGCCGGTGCCACGATCAAATCGCGAAATGTAATGACACCGAGCAATCGTTCTTCACGGTCGACGACGTAGGCGTAATAAGTTGTTCGCGCCCGGCTCTGGGCGTCACGGCGCAGGTAGCTGATTGCCTCGCCGACCGTCATCTCAGGACGGAGCCGAGAGTAGCGGGTGTTCATCAAGCCGCCGGCGTCGTCTTCGGCGTAATCGAGCAGCCCTTTGACTTCTCGTTGCGTTGCGTCGTCGAGCAATGCCAGCAATTCAGCGCGTTCTTTGACTGGTGCTTCTTGAATCAGATCGGCGGCGTCGTCCGGGGCGAGCAGCCGCATCCAAAGCCGGCGTTCACCCGGCACCAGGTCGAGCAGCAAATTGGCACGGTTGCGAGCGTCCAATTGCAGGAAAAACGATTCGGCGTCGTTCCGTTGCAAGAACTCGAAGCCGTCGACGCGCTCGGGGCGGGAAAGCGCCGGCCAAGCTTCGTATAACGCGGTGGCGGTAAACTTATTCTGTGCCATGGCGCTCCTGCTGCTGTAACTGTTGCGCTCTTACTAACACATCGCCGTGATCGCGCAATGCGCCGCCATCGACCGTGGTGCGTCGAGCTTGTCCAGCGGCTGAATAATCATTGCCTCAGGCAATTTCTTGACTCCACTGAAGCTTTCCATTAACGTCGGCGCGGAGTGCAGATGTGAAATCTTCTTGGAAAAATGTCGCCGAGCCGGTGGTCTTCTTTTTCGTTCTATTGGTATTGTGGGAAATCCTCGTCGAAGTTATCAAGGTTCCCTCGTTTATCTTGCCGCCGCCACGGGATCTGTGGACGGCGTTTTTCAAAAAACTGCCGATCTTGGGCCACCATTCATTGATCACTTTCATCGAAGCCTTCGGCGGCTTCGCTTTGTCACTCGTTCTCGGCGTGGGATTCGCCATCTCAGTGGTCTACTCACGCCACTTGCAAAACACCATCTATCCATTGATCGTGATTCTCTACGCTATGCCGAAAAGCGCGTTTGCGCCGTTGATGGTGATATGGGTCGGTTATGGCATGTTTTCGAAGATCTCTATCGCTTTTTTGGTGGCGTTTTTCCCCATCGTCGTCAACACGGTGGTCGGATTGAAAGAAGTCGAGCCCGAGCTGTTGGAGTTAGCGCGCATCAACCGCGGCTCGGCTTGGGATGTCTTTAAAAAAATCCGCCTGCCCAACTCGCTGCCCTATATGTTCGCCGGTATCAAGGTCGCCATCGTGCTGTCGGTCACCGGCGCCATCGTCGCCGAGTTCGTCGCCGCCAACGAAGGCTTGGGATACTTGGTCCTGCAAGCCAACTATAGTTTGGACACGGCGTTCGCACTGGTGATCCTGCTGATTCTCGCGGTGTTGTCGCTCGGTTTATTTTGGTTGGCGGAGTTCTGCCAGAGAAAACTGGCTCCCTGGAGCGCGGCGGTGCGCGAAGTCGAAGGTTCGTTTTGATTTTCCATTTGCGGAGGATGCGATGAAATCTCTATTCAAGGCAGCGGTGGCTGCTGTTATTGCGGCGCTCTTGGCGCTGCCGGTTTTCGGCGCGGTGACGTCAGCCAGGGCGGCTGAGCTGACGCCGGCGAACCTGCGCATGGACTTCATCATCGGCGGCAAGCATGCGCCATGGTATGTCGCTTTGGAAAAGGGTTTCTACGCCAAGCGCGGTTTGGCGGCGACGATTCAGGCGAGCACGGGCTCGGCGGACACCGTGCGCACCATCGGTTCCGGCGGCGCCGACTTCGGTTTCGCCGATGCCGCCACCATGATCGTGGCAAAATCCCGCGGCACGCCGGTGCAAGCGGCGGCGCAGTTCGGTTATGTCGGCGCGACGATTTTGTGGCGCGACGAGGGTGCGATCAAAAGCATCAAGGATCTACCCGGTAAATCGTTGGCGATCAGCCCAGGGCAGGCGCAGTGGTTCCTAATGCCGGCTTACGCGCGCATCAACAAGATCGATTTCAAGGCGATCAAGATTCAAGAAACCGCGGCGCCCATCCAGCCCGCGGCGTTGGCCACTAAGAAAGCCGACTTCATTATTATGTTCCGCGCTTCCAACGATGAGGTTGCGGAGATGGCGGCATCGAAGGTCGGTGTCAAGCTCAGCCGCGTGTTCATGAAAGACACCGGTCTGGATATTTACG
>Ga0210380_10000984_pt1 | contig 11892 bp, 10 predicted proteins | sample PLM4_5_coexredo_FD_155476 | JGI IMG/M metagenome (GOLD analysis project Ga0210380, IMG submission 155476) | Groundwater sediment microbial communities from an aquifer in East River, Colorado, USA - PLM4_5_coex redo | ecosystem: Environmental > Terrestrial > Soil > Riparian zone | place: USA...
GGCAGCATCCCGGACGGGCCCATCGAGCCGGCGACGAAGCGCGGCCGGCCATCGGCTGCGGCGACGCGATCGGCGACCCGGCGGGCGATCGACGCGGCGGCGCGGTTGATCTCCTGGGTGCGGTCGCGCAGGTCCCATTCCTCGAACCGCAGCGCCGAGGCCTGGAACGAGTTGGTCTCGACCACGTCGGCGCCGGCGTCGAAGTACGCCTGGTGAATCGACTCGACCACGTCGGGGCGCGTCACCGACAGGTAGTCGAGACAGCCTTCCCAGCGCTTGCCGCCGAAGTCGTCCGGGCCCAGCTCACGGTCCTGGACCTGGGTGCCCATGCCACCGTCGAACAGCAGCACCCGCGTCTTCAGGGCGTCGAGAAACAGGCTGTTCATAGGGCGGAGGCTCCTCGCAGGCCCGCACGGGCCGGTCGTCACGTGAATTGGCCGGTGAGGCTAGCAGAAACGTCAACGGGCCGCCGTAGAGGCGGCCCGTCGGGCGTTTGCTGCGGGGTGCGATCGATCAGCCGGCCGGCTTGGCGGTCGAATCCGGCGGCGGGGCCGGCAGGTTCCGGGCATCCCACTCCGGCGGCGGCGGGAACACCAGGGCCGCGCCGGTCACCGGCTGGCCGGGCGGAATCACATCCGGCGCCTTGTGGACGATCGGCGGCAGGCTCTTGAGGAACGCCGCCAGCGCATACGCGTCCTCATCGGTGAGGTTCGCGTACATCGGCCACGGCATCGGCGGCAGCAGCGGCGTCTGGTCGGGACGGTGTCCGGTGCGGATCGCCGTCACGATGTCCTCCTCGCTCCACTTGCCGATTCCGGTCTCCATGTCGGGCGTCAGGTTGCGCGGGTACGACACGCCCCACGGGCCCGCCCACCCCAGCTCGGTGCCCGACAGCATGCGGGTCGAATCCAGCGAGCCGTAGAACGTGCCGGGCGTGTGACAGTCCTGGCACCCCGAGGTGAACGACACGCGGCGACCCCGCGCGATCTTGTCCTCCTGCGATGGCGCACCACCCTGCTTCGCAGCGCATGAAATGGCGGCGATCGCGAACCCTGCGACCGCCACCACGAGCGCCAGTGCCGCCCAGCGTGCAAACCGTTTTCCGTTCCGGACGCTGAACTCCTGATCCACGGCGACCTCCCTCGTGGGTTTGGTTAGCTCAAGCCGCTGCGGAGGCAGCCGGCCATTCGACAGTCGACACCCACTCGGCGAGCAGGGTCGGGCGAATGCCGCTCTCCTTTGCGGTCCTCTCGATGTCTGCGTTGTAGCCGACGCGATCGAACCACTCGAGCATCAACGCCCAGTCTTCGCTGAACGCGCGCACCTGCTCGATCGGCGTCCGCGCGAACTCGATCCGATGCTCCATCGCCAGGCCGAGGATCGCCGCGGTCTGCGGCATGGTCAACGAATCACCCGCCAGGTCGATCTCGCGCCGGTTGAGCTGCGCGTGGTTCGTGAACGCCCAGCGACCATACTTGCCGATATCGTGCACTGCAATCATTTGCAGCGGGGTGGTCGGAGCAATTCCCTGCTCGAGCCGTCCCTGCTGGAGCGTCGGCAGGAAGAACGGCGACAGAAAGTTTTCCATGAAGAACACCGGCCGCAGGATCACGTGGGAAGGAAGACCGATCGACCGGATGCGGTTCTCGATCCGGTGCTTGTTCTCGAAGTGCGGAATGCCAGTCTGACGCTGTGCGGACGCAACCGAGGAATACACCAGATGCTGGATGCCAGCCTTGTGCGCGAGTTCGGTGAGGCGGAGACCCTGCTCCTCTTCCTTCTCGACTCCCGCTTCCCAGGTGTTCTGGACCGAGAACAGACCCCACGCGCCCTTCAGCGCGCGCTCGATGGAGGCGGCGTCGTCGAGATCGCCGGACACCACCTCGGCGCCGAGCGTCGCCAGCTCACGCGCCGCGGGCGACTCGGGATGACGGGTCATGGCACGGACCGGGAAGCCGGCGTCAAGCAGTTCGCGGGCAGTGGCGCCGCCCTGACGTCCGGTCGCACCGGTGACGAGCACGAGATTCTTCGCGTTCATGGCACTCTCCTTCGTGTTGCGGTTCTGGGTTTCGTGGTTTGGGAAATCGCGGCAGCGGCGTCCGGGATCGACTGCGCGCGGGCGCGCTGGAGCAGTTGGATCAAGGTGGCGAGATCGCGTTCGCCGAGCGGCGCGAGCCCGGTCTTCAGGCAGTCGCGCACGACCGCCGACGCGGATTCGATGACTTCGACACCCGCCGGTGTGATCCCGACCATGACCACCCGGCGGTCCCGGGTGTCGCGAGCCTTCTCGATCCAGCCGGATCGTTCGAGGCGATCGAGCAGCCGGGTCACGTCCGGGTCGTGGTGGACCATCCGCTCGGAGATCGTCGTGCAGGACAACTTCTCGGGCCGGGCGCCGCGCAGGATGCGCAGCACGTTGAACTGCGAGGGCGTCAGGCCGGTCGGCTTCATCGCATCGAGGGCCCAGCGTTCGGCGACCCGCGCGGTCTGGAGGAGCTCGATGTAGGCCTGCTCCTGGGGGGTCCGGGCGGTCCCGATCGGGTCGGTTTCTTCCTGCGGGCGTCGCTTCATGACCGGAATTTAATCGTTGCGAGGATTATCGTCAAGAGGAAATTTGTCGCGAGTTATAAACGCCTCAATTCTGGCCCTTCGGGCAGTTCCTCGCATGGGTCGAGGACAGATTTGACGGTCCGCGCATCCCCGTAAGCCCGCGTGTTGCCTTATCCTGCCGCGATGCCGACTCTCGTCGACCTGCTGCGGCACGGTGAAGCCATTTCCTCCCATCCCGACGGCGACTCGGCACGCCCGCTCTCGCCCCGCGGCGTGGCGGCGATCGAGGCATTCGCCCGGCGCTTCGCGGCGCTGGATCTGGTCCCCGATCGCATCTTCACCAGCCCGCTGCTGCGGGCGCAGGAGACCGCCGCGTTGATGTGCGCGGCGCTCGGGCGCCGAGCCAGGCCCGAGATCCTGACCGAGCTGATTCCCGACTCCGAGCCGTCCGAGGTGCTGGTGGCACTGGCGGCAGCGGCGCCGGACGCCCGGCACCTGCTGCTGGTGGGACATCAGCCGCTGCTCGGGGATCTCGCGGGCCACCTGTGCGACGGCCAGCCGCGCTCGCTGCACCCGGGGGATCTGATCCGGGTGGAGTTCGGCGACCGGCCCGCCCGCCGTGCGGGCCGGGTCCGACCGATCGAACCGGTTCGCTAGTCGATCGCCAGTTCCGTTTCGGGATCGAACCAGCGCAGGCGCTCACCGCGGAAGTGGAGGGTCGCGGTCTCGCCCACCGATGGCGCGGGCTCGTCGCCGAGGCGCGATACCACGGCGCCGGCCGGGGTGCTCCAGTAGAGCAGCGTCTCGCTGCCGAGCGGTTCGCGGACCTCGAGCGTCGCCGGCAGCGAGCCTCCGTCCCCGCTCGCGCGCAGACCGAGGTCCTCGGGACGAACCCCGAGCGTCGCGGCACGACCGGCGCGCGCGAGCAATGCGGGCAGCGCCGGTCGCGGCGCGAACGAGCCGCCGCCATCGCCCGCTCCAAGCCGCACCGACCCGTCGGCGGCGACCTGGGCGGACAGCAGGTTCATCGGCGGACTGCCGATGAAGCCCGCCACGAACTGGTTCGCCGGCTTGTGGTAGAGCGTCGAGGGATCGGCGATCTGCTGGAGCACGCCGCCCTTGAGCACCGCGATCTGCTCGCCGAGCGTCATCGCCTCGACCTGGTCGTGCGTCACGTACACCATGGTCGCCGGCACGCGGCGGTGGAGCCGGTGGATCTCGGCGCGCATCTGGACCCGCAGCTTGGCGTCGAGGTTCGAGAGCGGCTCGTCGAACAGGAACACCTTCGGCTGCCGCACCAGTGCGCGGCCGAGCGCGACCCGCTGGCGCTCACCGCCCGACAGGTGGCGCGGCTTGCGCTCGAGCATCGGCTCGAGCCCCAGCAGGACCGAGGTCTCGCGCACGATCCGTTCGATCTCGGGACGCGGAACCTTGCGGAGCTGCAGACCGAACGCCATGTTTTCGAACACGCTCATGTGCGGATAGAGCGCGTAGTTCTGGAACACCATCGCGACGTCGCGCTCGCGCGGCGGCAGATGGTTCACCGCCCGGTCGTAGATCCGGACCTCGCCCTCGGTGACGTCCTCGAGCCCGGCGATCATCCGCAGCAGCGTCGACTTCCCGCACCCCGAGGGGCCGACCAGCACCAGCAGCTGGCCGGGATCGACCGACAGGCTCACGCGGTCGACTGCGCGCTGCCCGGTGGGATAGCGTTTGGAGACCGAAACGAGTTCGAGGCCGGGCATGGGTGGGCGACGCTAACGAATGCCCGACTGGGGCGCAATGGAGGGACACATGGGAAGGCTGGACGGAAAGACGGCAGTGGTGACGGGCGGCAACCGCGGGATCGGGCACGGCATCGCCCTGGCGCTGGCGGCGGAAGGCGCTCGGGTGGCGATCACCGCCCGCAAGGCAGAGGACGCACGGACGGCAGCCGCGGCCCTCGGCGGTTCGGTATCCGGCTATGCGTGCGACGTGCGCAACGAGGCGGAGGTGGTCGCGCTGTTCCGGTCGGTCGCCAGCGATCTCGGCGGCACCGACATCCTGGTCAATAACGCGGGAATCGGCATCTTCGCGCCGGTCGCCGAGCTGTCGCCCGACGACTGGCGGGCGGTGATCGAGACCAACCTGAACGGCGTCTTCTACTGCTGCCACGAAGCGATCCCGCAGATGCGCGCGCGCGGCGGCGGCTACATCGTCAACCTCTCCTCGCTGGCAGGCGTCAACGCGTTCCCGAAGGCGGCGGCCTACAACGCGAGCAAGTTCGGTCTCAACGGATTCAGCGAGGCGCTCATGCAGGAGGTGCGCTGGGACGGCATCCGCGTTTCGTACCTGATGCCGGGCAGCGTGGCGACCGAGTTCGGCAGCGGCACCACCGCCAAGCAGGGCTGGGCGCTGACGCCCGAGGACGTGGCTCTCCAGGTGGTGACCCTGGTGACGTCGCCGCCCCACGCCCTCTACAGCCGGGTCGAGATGCGTCCGAGCCAGCCGCCGCGCAAAGGCTGAACAGCCCCGCCGCGCTCGTCCCGGCCGGGGGCGCGCCGGTCGCGCGCGGGGCCGGACCGGTCGCGCCGCTCATTGTGACGAGGGTAGGGCTCCGCTAAGGTCCTCCGCTGCCCCCGCCCCCGGCGCTTCCCCGCCGGCTCCGGACGGGCCTCTGGTCTTTCGCATCTCGCACCCGCCCGCCCCCGCGCGGGCCCGTTCAGGAGGTCGTGTGAATCGCACGTACAGGCTCCTGCCGCTCGCCGTCCTGGCGACTGCGGCGCTGTTCGCAACCCCGTCCAGCGCCGCGCCGGCGTCGGGAAAGGCCGAGCTCGTGACCCCGTTCTGGACCGGCGTGCCGACCAGCGCCCAGTTCACGAAGACCCACGACGACAATCTCGCCAAGTCCAAGGCCGCGATCGCGAGGATGCTGAAGGTCAAAGGCAAGCGCACGATCGACAACACGCTGGTGCCGTACGACGAGGCGCTGCGGTGGCTGGATGCGTCGGGTTCGCAGACCAGCCTGATGGAGAACGTGCACCCGGACTCGAACATGCGCACGGCGGCGGAGAAGATGACCCAGGCGGTGTCCGCCTACGCGACCGAGCTGTCGCTCGACCGCAAGGTCTACGACGCCCTGTCGGCGATCGATCTGACCGGCGCCGACGAGGAAACCCGCTTCTACGTGAAGAAGGAGCTGCGTGACATGCGGCTCTCGGGCGTCGACAAGGACGACGCCACGCGCGCAAAGGTCAAGGCGCTCAACGACGAGCTGGTGAAGACCGGCCAGGACTTCGACCGCAACATCCGCGAGGACGTGCGCACGATCCAGGTCAAGCCGTCCGAGCTGACCGGCCTGCCGCAGGACTACATCGACGGCCACAAGCCGGGCGCCGACGGAATGGTGACGCTCGACATCAACTATCCCGATTACGGTCCGCTCATGACCTACGGCACCAACGAGGACGTCCGGCGCCGGATGTTCATGGAGTACAACAACCGCGCGTACCCCAAGAACGTCGACGTGCTGAAGAAGATGATCACCCAGCGCAACGATCTGGCGCGCACGCTCGGGTTTGCGACCTACGCCGACTACACCACCGCCAACCGGATGGCGAAGGACGCCAAGACGGTGCGCGAGTTCATCGACAAGATCGTGGCAGCCTCGGGCCCCGCACAGGAGCGCGACTTCACGATCCTGCTCAAGCGCAAGCAGCAGGACGTCCCCGGCGCGACCGGCCTCAAGTCGTGGGAGTCCGGCTTCTACACCGAGGCGGTGAAGCGCAGCGAATACGACTTCGATTCGCAGGCGATCCGCCCCTACCTGCCGTATTCACAGGTGGTCAAGGGAGTGCTCGACGTGTCGAGCAAGATGTTCAACATCTCGTTCGTGCCGGTGAAGGACGCACCGGTGTGGCATCCGTCGGTCGAGTGCTTCGAGGTGAAGGAAGGCGACCGGCTGGTCGGACGCATCTACCTCGACATGCACCCGCGCCCCAACAAGTACAACCATGCCGCGCAGTTCGACATCCGCACCGGGATCGCCGGTGTGCAGATCCCCGAGGCGGCGCTGGTGTGCAACCTGCCGGGTGACAAGCCGAACGATCCGGGCCTGTGCACGATCGACGACGTGAGCACGATGTTCCACGAGTTCGGACACCTGATGCACACGATCCTCGCCGGCCATCACCGCTGGGTGGGCACCGGCGGCATCCGCACCGAGCGCGACTTCGTCGAGGCGCCGTCGCAGATGCTCGAGGAGTGGATGAAGGATCCGAAGGTCCTGCAGACGTTCGCCAAGCACTACCAGACCGGAGAGGCGGTGCCGACCGAGATGGTGATGAAGATGCGGCGTGCGAACGACTTCGCGAAGGGCCTGATCGTGCGCCGGCAGATGGTGTACGCCGACATGTCGCTGTCGATCTACGACAAGGATCCTTCCCAGGTCGACTTCGACCAGACCGCCAAGTCGCTGGTCGAGCGCTACCAGAAGTATCCGTACGTCGAGGGCACCCACTTCTACACCTCGTTCGGGCACCTGTACGGCTACTCGGCCGCGTACTACACGTACATGTGGTCGCTGGTGATCGCGAAGGACATGTTCAGCGCGTTCAACACCCAGGACCTGCTCGACCCGACGCCGTCGATGAAGTACCGCAAGACGGTGCTCGAGCCGGGCGGCTCGAAGCCGGCTGCCGACATGGTCACCGACTTCCTCGGACGGCCTTTCGGCTTCGACGCTTACGCCCGCTGGCTGAACGAAGCGAACTGACCCGGGCGTTTCGGAGTATCCTGCGGGGGCGCGTCCGAGTGGCGCGCCCCCGTTCGTTACGCTGGTCCGGGCCGTGGAGGAACTGCCCATGCGTCGAACCTGGATGGCTGCCGGACTGATCGTCGCGCTTCCGTTGGCGAGCGGATGCGATCGCGCCCCCACCGCGCCCACCTCGGTCCCGGTACCCGCCGCCGTCGTCACCGCTCCGACCACGCTCGCCGTGGCGGGCGCCACGCTGCGACTCGAAGCGTCCGCGTGGAGGGACTTCCAGCCGATCGCGCCGAGCGGGGGCAGCCCGCTCTACCTGGTGGTCCGGCTGCGGACCACCTCCGGCAGTCCGCTCCCCGAGGGAATCGGGATCGACCAGGCGTGGGTGGTCCATGAATCGATGGCGTGGATCACCGCCCCGTCACCGACCGGGGCGCCGTGGGGACCGGACGTGATCGAGTTCATGGCGCGCGAAGGACCCCGCTGGGGTCCGGACGTGCCGGTCGACGTGGTCGTGCGGGTGACGGGAACCGATGGCGGGCCGAAGCTGATCGCGGTCCGTCAGGCGATGATCGACCGCACCGACTAGAGGGCCGAATACCGACCCCCCAGCGGGTGTATCCTCGACGCTCACGCAGGGGCTCTCACCTGAGACCGGCAATGGGTCGTTCGACCGCAGCTACCGCAATGGTTGGCGCCGTCTCCGCGCTCCTCCTCGCCGGGGTGGCCGCGGCCGCGCCGCGGTTCGCAGCGCCTTTCCTGTCCTACCCATCCGGTTTCGACGCTCACGCGGTAGCAGTGGATTACCTGAACTACGACGCACGTCCGGACGTAGTCATCCTGAGCTCGCTCGGGCTCGAGATCCGGCTCGGTGAGGGCTACTCGCTCGGTCCGGCGACGGTAGTCCCAGTGGGTGTCGGTCGCCTGCTCCTGGTCTTCAATCCCAACCGCGACGGATTCCAGGATGTTCTGGTTTCCGCTGATTCGCTCCATGTCGGCGTGCTGATCGGGAATGGCGACGGCACGTTCCAGCCGATGGTCACGTACCCGGTTGCAAAGGGGCCGGTCAGCGCATTCATCAACCAGATCGACGACAACGACTCCATCGACCTTGTGTGCGTCTGCGAAACCGACAGCAAGATCACGGTGCTGCTCGGCGATGGGCACGGTGGTTTCAACACCCGCATCGACACTCCGGTGGCCGCGTTCCCGACCTGCGTCGCCCCGGCCTCGTTGGACAACGACGGCGATCTCGATCTGCTGGTTTCCCACCGGGATTCCCCTGCGCTGTCACGGCTGTTGGGAAATGGCGCCGGGGGATTCACTGCCAACGGGACGTTGACGTTGCCGGGCAACGCGGGAATCCTCGTCGGCACGAACCTCAATTCCCCACAAGATTTCTGGCCCGACGCGGTATGTGCATCCACCAGCTCGGCGCAGTTCTTCGTGTTGCCGGGGCTCGCGGGCGGAGGGTTCGGACCCGTCCAGTCTCATGCGACCGCCGACGTCCCGTCGGCCCTCGCGGTGGGTTATCTGGACGGAAATTCGATCCTCGACATCGTGCTCCTCGACTCCGCGATCAACCACGGTGAGGTGCGGCGCGGCCTCGGATCGTTTGCGTTCGCTGCTGCTCAGCCGTTCTCCACGCCGCGCGACGCGTGGGGCGTAGCCGTGGGCGATCTTGACGGCGCCGGCAAGGGCGACGTTGTGACCATCGGTCCGTACGGATCCTTCGCAGTGCACATGGGAAATGGCGATGGCACGTTCGGCGGCGTGGCCGACGTGACCGTGGGAACCAACCCCTGGTCGGTCGCGTGCGGCGACCTGAACGAGGACGACCATCTCGATCTGGTGACCGCCAACTCCGGTGCCGGGACTCTTACCGTGCGATTTGGCGACGGAAGCGGCGCGTTCGGCGCTCCGCTCACGCTGACCACCGGGGTCGAGCCTCATGGAATCACGATCGCCGATGTGGAGGGCGATGGAGATCTCGACTTGATCGTGGCCGAGAACGGGCCCGGCACGCAGACGCAGTCGTTCGTGTCGGTGTTCCTCGGCGACGGCAGCGGCAGCTTCGCCCCACGCGTTCCGTATGCGGTCGCGCGCTGGGCGCAGCAGGTGGCGGTCGGAAATCTCGATGGCGACACGTTGCCGGACCTGGCGGTGGCCTGCATGGATCTCGGCACGGTCTCGATTCTCAAAGGATTCGGCAACGGTCTATTCGGCAATCGCCAGGATTTCCCGCTCGGAACCAACGGGTCGGGCGTAGCGATTGCCGACGTCACGCGCGATGGCAAGCCCGATGTGCTGCTCGCGGACTATGGCTCCGGCACCGTGCAGGTGTTGCCGGGCAACGCGAATGGGACCTACCTGAGCCCATTCGGCATGTCGGTTCCGCTTGCGCGCGGGGTTGCGGCAGCCGAGGTTGCCGGCGACAGCGCTCCCGACCTGATTGTGAGCAGCAACTCGGGACTATCCGTGTTTGCATCGGTGCCCGGTGGCGGATTTTCCGGGCGTGTGGACTACCCTGGGGGATCCGGACCGCTCGCGATCGCTGATTTCGATGCCGACGGCCGGACCGACGTGGCGACCGCGAACAACTGGCCGTCGAACTCGGTGAGCGTCTGGATGGGGCAACCGGGCGGAGGACTTGCTACCGCAATTGCGTACGGCGGCGGGGACCGGCCGTTCGGCGTCGCGACTGGCGATGTGAATGGCGACCAGCTCCTGGATCTGGTGTCGGCGAACCTGGAGGCGAACTCGGTGTCGCTGCTGCTGAACACCGGCGGGCTGCCGTGGCATGCATGGGTTGGAGTGCCTCCGGCGCCGAACGCGCCGGCCGCGTTCGAGTTGCACGCCGCTCCGAATCCCGCGAACGGGCCGGGCACGATTCGCTACACGCTCGCTCGCCCCGCGCGCGTGCGGCTGCGCGTGCTCGACGTGGCGGGACGCCAACTCGCGCTGCTTGATCAGGGCGAGCGTCCGGCGGGCCGGCAGTCGGTGCGCTGGAATGCGCGCGGACTGCGCGCCGGCATCGGCTTCCTCGAGCTGCAGGTCGACGCGGAGCGCGTGGTGCGCCGCGTCGCGATCGTCCACTAAGGAGGCCCGATGGCCGAGCCCAAGACCCGACCGACCCGCGCGAGCGTCGCTGCGTACATCAATCGTCTGCCCGACGAGCGGACGCGCGCGGATTGCCTCACGCTCGTCTCGCTCATGGAGAAGGTGACCGGCGAGAAGGCCGTGATGTGGGGGGCGAGCATCATCGGCTTCGGCACCTACCGCCTCCCCTACGCGGACGGCAGCGAAGCCGACTGGCCGATCGCCGGGTTCTCGCCGCGCAAGCAGGACCTCACAATCTACCTGATGGGCGTGTTTGATCGTCGCGCGGATCTGATGAAGAAGCTCGGCAAACACCGCACCGGCAAGGTGTGCCTCTACATCAAGCGCCTGGCGGACGTGGACACGAAGGTGCTGAACGAGCTGGTCGCCGCCTCGGTGGGCTACGCGCGGGAGAAGTACGACTAGCAGCTGCTAGACGGCCTTCGACGTCTCGCCCGGACGCACGGTGCCCGCCAGCTCGTCGGCGTGGAACGACGAACGCACCAGCGGACCGCTCGCGACGCTCTCGAATCCGGCGGCGCGCGCCTGATCGCCCCACCACTGGAACTTGTCCGGGTGGACGAACTCGATCACCGGCAGGTGCTGGGGACTCGGCCGCAGGTACTGGCCGATCGTGAGCAGGTCGCAGCCGTGCGCGACCAGGTCGCGGAAGGTGGTGAGGACCTCGTCCTCCTGCTCGCCGAGGCCGAGCATGATCCCCGACTTGGTCTTGATCCCGGTGCCGCTCGCCTTGACCCGCTCGAGCAGCTCGAGCGAGCGCGCATAGCGGGCGCTCGGCCGCACCACCGGGTGCAGGCGCTCGCACGTCTCGATGTTGTGGTTGATCACGTCGGGGTGCGCATCGATCACCCGCTGGAGATCCTCGGCATGGCCGCGGAAGTCGGGGATCAGGATCTCGATCACGGTGCCCGAGCGCTTGCGGATCTCCTCGATCACGCGCGCGAAGATCGTGCTGCCGCCGTCCGACAGGTCGTCGCGCGCGACCGAGGTGATGACGGTGTGGCGCAGGTTCATGCCCGCGACCGCCTCGCCCACCCGGCGCGGCTCGTCCCAGTCGACGAATCCGTTCGGACGCCCGGGCGCGACCGCGCAGAAGCCGCAGCGGCGCGTGCACAGCTCGCCCAGGATCATGATCGTGGCGGTGCCGCGCGACCAGCAGTGGCCGAGGTTCGGGCAGCGCGCCTCCTCGCACACGGTGACCAGTTTCTGGCTCCGCAGCAGCGCCTTGGTTTCGGCGTACTCGCCGGCGCCCGGCAGCCGCACCTTGAGCCACTCCGGCAGACGGCGATAGCCCGGCGAATCGGCGGTCGCGGCGCCGCCCACGCCGGCGCCGGACGCGCAGCCGCCGAAGCGCGGCGCGACCGGCAGGCGCTGCGGAACCGCCGGACGCGGAGCGCCGAGCACGCGGATCGTCTCGCCGCCGGGCGCTGCGCCGGGCTCCGAGATCGAAACCAGCTCCGATTCACGCATGGGGGTCGGGC
>Ga0210380_10000985_pt1 | contig 11883 bp, 9 predicted proteins | sample PLM4_5_coexredo_FD_155476 | JGI IMG/M metagenome (GOLD analysis project Ga0210380, IMG submission 155476) | Groundwater sediment microbial communities from an aquifer in East River, Colorado, USA - PLM4_5_coex redo | ecosystem: Environmental > Terrestrial > Soil > Riparian zone | place: USA...
ACGGTTTCGCGCCGCAGCCGCTGGTGCGCCTCAAGCGAAAGGTCGAGGACGGCAGGACCGTGCGCTTCAGCGTGGTGCGCGCCGCGCCGGGGAAGATGCCCGAGGGACGCGTGCAGTACGTGCAGCACCTCGCGCCCGAGGCGATCTGGCGGGCGCGGCACCTGCGCCACCGCAACAGCGTGCTCGGATTGAGCGCCGCTTACGTCGTCGCCGCGGATCCTGCGCGCGCCGCCGCCCGCTGGGCGCGCTTCATGGGCGGCCTGCCGCGGCGCGAGGGCAAGCTGGTGGCGCTGCCGACGGACCGCGGCAAGGTGCTGATCGGCACTCGCGCGCAGATCAAAGCGCTGCTGGGCGCGGCGCCGCGCTCACCCGCCATCGCCGGTTACGCCCTCGCCTGCAGGGATCCGCAGGCCTTTGCGCGCCGCTGCGCGCAGGCCGGCCTGAAACTGAATCGAAATCTCGCCGTCGTGCTGCCGCCGGCGCTCGGCGGCGCGTGGCACCTCGTTCCCTTGGAGAAGTCATGACCCAGAACCTCTGCTCTCTTTCCGCCACCGAATTGCTCGCCGCCTACCGTGCGCAGACGCTCTCGCCCGTGGAGGCGACGCGCGCGGTGCTGGCTCGCATCGCGGAACTCAATCCAGTGCTCAATTGCTTCAACCTGATCGACGCGAAGACGGCGATGGAGGGCGCACGAGCGAGCGAGGCGCGCTGGAGGAAGGGCAGCCCCCTGGGGCTGCTGGACGGCGTGCCGACTTCGATCAAGGACATCATCCTCACTCGTGGCTGGCCAACGCGCCGCGGCTCGAAGACCACCGACCCGGCCGGCCCCTGGAACGACGACGCGCCGGCAGTGGCGCGCCTGCGCGAGCACGGGGCGGTGCTGGTCGGCAAGACGACGACGCCCGAATTCGGCTGGAAGGGCGTCACCGACAGCCCGCTCACGGGCATCACGCGCAACCCCTGGAACCCGAAGAAGACGCCCGGTGGCTCCTCGGGCGGCAGTGCCGCGGCAGTGGCTTCAGGCATGGGCCCGCTCACCATCGGCACCGACGGCGGCGGCTCGATCCGCATCCCGTGCGGCTTCACCGGGCTGTTCGGGCTGAAGCCTTCTTTCGGCCGCGTGCCGGCCTGGCCGCTCTCGCCTTTCGGCACCGTCGCGCACCTCGGGCCGATGACGCGCACGGTGACCGACGCCGCGCTGATGATGAACGTGCTGTCGCAGCCGGATGCTCGCGACTGGCACGCCCTCCCATACGACAAGCGCGATTACCTGGAGGGACTGGAAGACGGCGTCAAAGGCATGCGCATCGCCTACTCGCCGCGCCTCGGCTACGCCAAGGTGGACAAGGAGATCGCGGCGCTCGTGAAGCAGGCGGTAAAGGTGTTCGAAGACCTCGGCGCGCACGTGGACGAGGTGGATCCGGGATTCGGCGACCAACTCGAGGTATTCACGCTGCACTGGTTCCCCGGCGCGGCCTACGTGGTGCGCAGCATTCCGGCGGCGAAACGCAAGCTCATGGACAAGGGGCTGCTGGAAGTGGCGCGCGCGGGCGAGAAGATCACGATGCAGCAATACCAGGATGCGGTGACCAAGCGCGGCGCGCTGGGCGTGCTGATGAACCGCTTCCACGAGAAGCACGACCTGCTGCTCACTCCCACGCTGCCCTTGCCCGCGTTCGACGCCGGCAAGGAATTCCCGGCGCAGGTCAAGGAACGGCGCTGGACCGACTGGACGCCGTTTTCCTATCCGTTCAACCTCACGCAGCAGCCGGCCGCCTCGATTCCCTGCGGCCTGACCAAGGCGGGGCTGCCGGCGGGATTGCACATCGTGGGGCCGAAATACGGCGATGCGCTGGTGCTGCGCGCGGCCCGCGCCTACGAGTCCGCGCAGCCGATCGCGATGCCGGATCTCTCCCGCCTGAGGTAGGGTGGGCCAACGGCCCACCCTACGTCCTACTGCCTGGCGCGCACCGCGAGGCTCTGCGTCGAGCGCCCGATCAGGCCCCGCTCGTCGTAGATGCGCGCCTCGGCGAGGCCGCCGGCGGCGGGTCCGAGCAGCGTCTGCGCCTCGATGCAGATCCATTCGCCCGCGGCCGGGCGCAGCAGATTGATGCTGAGGTCGGAGTTCACGAATGCGTAACGCCGGTAGTCGAGGATCGCGCTGATGCCGTTGCCGGAATCGGCGGCCACGGCGACGCGCTCGATCGGGCCGGGCACCTCGCCTTCGATCAGCGGATGCCGCAGGCGGAACCAGATCGCGCACGGACCGCGAAACAGCGCGCCGGCGGCGACGCGCCCTTGCACGAGGTCCGCGTAGCCGACACGCTCGGCCGAGGCGAACGGAAACCGGCCCTCGGGCGACTGCTCCGGCGGCTTGGGTGCCTGCGGCAGCGGGTGTCCCTGCAGGCCCTGCGGCAGCGCGAACTCCACTTCGCGCTGCGCCAAGGCGGTGAAGCGCGCCAGTTCCTTGCCGCCGGAGGACAGCGACGCGGAGAAATGCGCGGCATTGCGCCCGGCGTAGTCGGTTTGCACCGAGACGCCAAGCTCGGCGATGGGGATCGGGCGCAGCAGGTTCGCGGTGAGGCGCGCCACATGCGTCAAGCCGAGCGCCGCGGCGGCAAGCGCGATTTGCCGGGCGACCAGCGCGATCGGCGGCCCGGCGTGCTGGTGCTCCGGATCCCACGGCCCGCGCGTCAGCCCCGTCGAGCGCCAGGTGCCGGCGCCCACAGGCACGTACGCGCTGGCTGGCGCAGTTTGCGTCACGCAAGCCTCAATTCCAGCACCCAGGTCGAGATCACCTTGTCCTGCTCGAGCATCGCGCCGCGCACCAGGTAGTGCTTTGCGTCCTTCTGCTGCATGCACTCGAAGCCGCGGAAGCGCCCGGTGCCGCTCGAGTAGAACGACAGGATGGCATCGCCGGCGACCACGAAGCGGCCGTTGAGCGAGCCGATCGCGGGATTCTCGGCCGACCAGTGGGTCGCGTTCGACCCGGGTGAAAACGGCAGGATCTCGTAGCGATTGTGCTGTTCCTTCGGCGGGCTGCTCTTGATGCGCATCACGCCCTCGCTCAGCCACTTGCCCTGCTCGTGGCGGATGCGGGTCTCGCCGTCCACCGCAGTGACGGTGCCAGCGCCGTCGCGGTATTCGCCCGCGGCGCGCCAGGTGCCTTCGCGGAACAGGAATGTATGCCCGGCCACGCGGCAACTATACTTCCCGGCCGTGGAACCCCGCCACTTCGCCTTTTGGCCGCCCGACATGCCGCACAGCCTCGCGCTGCCGCCACTGCGGCTGCACGACCTTCTCGCGCTCGCGGCCAGACGCTTCCCGGACAAGCCCGCCACCGTGTTCGACGGCAGGACGCTGACCTATCGCGAGGTGCTGCAGCGCGCCGAAGCGCTCGCCGGCCACCTGCAGCAGGCCTGCGGCGTGCGCAAAGGCGACCGCGTGCTGCTCGACCTGCAGAACGGCGCCGACTTCGTCGTCGCCCTGTTCGGCATCCTGCGCGCGGATGCCGTGGCGGTACCGGTCAGTCCGGCGAACGTCGCCGGCGAACTGAAGCACTATTTGGAGGACAGCGGTGCGAGAGTGGCGCTCGTGGAGCAGGAGGTGGCGGCGCGCTTCGCCGGCCTGCCGCTCGAGCACCTGGTCGTGACGGAGGAATTCCGGCCCGCGGGCCAAGTGCCCGCGCCTTCCGTGTCGAAGGCCGGCGAGCTCTGCCTCATGCCCTACACCTCCGGCAGCACCGGACACCCCAAGGGCTGCATGCACACGCACGCGACCTGCATGCACAACATCGTGGGCTCAGCGCTGTGGAAGCACGTCACCGAAGACACCGTGGCGCTCGCCACCGCGCCTTTCTTCCACGTCACCGGGCTGATCCACAGCTTCCTCGCCACGGTGTATGCCGGCGGCACCATCGTGATCCAGCGGCGCTGGGACCCGCTCGCTGCCGCGCAGCTGGTGGAGCGCCATCGCTGCACCCACTGGGACAACGTGCCCACCATGGTGGTGGACCTGCTCTCGCACCCGAAGGCGCTGGAGCACGACGTCTCCTCGCTCAAGTGGATTTTCGGCGGCGGCGCGGCGATGCCCGAAGCCATCGCGCAGAAACTCTACGAGGTCTGCGGCGTGCGCTACATGGAGGGCTACGGCATGACCGAGACCATCTCGCAGACGCACATCAACCCGCCGCAGAATCCCAAGAAGCAGTGCCTGGGCATCCCGACCTTCGACACCGAGTCGCTGGTGGTGGACCCGGAGAGCTTCAAGGTGCTCGGGCCCGGCGAGCAGGGCGAGATCGTGGTGCGCGGGCCGCAATTGCTAGTGGGTTACTGGGGCAACGAGGAAGCCACCCGCGAGTCCTGGGTGGAGATCGAAGGCAAGCGCTTCTTCCGCACCGGAGATCTCGGCCGCACCGACGAGGACGGCTACTTCTTCATTTCCGATCGCCTGAAGCGCATGATCAATGCTGCCGGCCTGAAGGTCTGGCCGGCGGAGGTGGAAGCGGCGATGTACCAGCATCCCGCGATCAAGGAGTGCTGCATCATCGCTTCGCCCGACGAGCGCCGCGGCGAGACGGTGAAGGCGGTGGTGGTGCTCAAGCCCGGCGCTGCGGCAAGCGCCGAGGAGATCATGGACTGGGCGCGCGGCCGCATGGCGGCCTACAAGGCGCCGCGCAAGATCGCGTTCATGGACGCGCTGCCGCGCACCGGCTCAGGCAAGCTGATGTGGCGCGCGCTGCAGGAGCGGGAGTTTGCCTGACCCGCTCGCCTGCCCTCAGGCGCTGCGGACAGCAACCTCAGTCGTCGTCGTCGTCGCCTTCGTCGTCGTGCCCGCCGTCTGCACGGCACTTGAAGTTCTTCGGATCGCCGCCGCTGCCCTTGCCCTTGTAGACCGCGGCCTTGGGATACGGGCATAGCGGGCGCTGCAGCGCGATCGCGCCGGCCGGATTGTCGCCGGCGTACTTCGTGGCGATGATCTTCGACGGCGCCTTGCCGCGCTCCACCCAGCGCTCGAGCGCGCTCAGCAGGTCGTGGTCCGCATCCAGCGTCGGCGCGGGCAGCGCGAACGGGGCGCCGAAGGCGTTCGGGCCCGGGCCGCCGCCGCAATGCTCCATGCCGGGCACCATGAACAGGCGGAAGAACTCCTGCACCTCGCCGAGCGCCTCGCGCCGCGTGTCGCGCCGTCCGGTAAGGAACGACACCACGCTCTCGTAGTAATTGATGCTGTTCAGCGCGCTGATCGCCGCATCATTCCAGCCGTGATACATCAGGACCTTCCCGCCACGGTGCTGCAGCGGCCGCAGATCCGGATTGATGGCGTTGACAACGCGCCCGATGCTCGCGTCGTTGAAGGCCTGGTCTGCGTCGAAGTCGAACGTGAGCAGATCGTAGGCCGGGTCCTGGAACACGAAGAACTTGAAGTACTGCGTGCCGAAGATGTCGGCGAGCGCGAACCCCGGCGCGGCCCCGGCGATCCAGGCCGGCCAGCCCGCCGATTCGGCGCCCGGCATCAGGCCGGGGAAGATGCGCTCGCCGGTGCGCGGATTGCGCGCGCCGGCATAGATCTTCTCGATCGCGGCGACCTGCTTCGCGCTGAAGCAGGTGGCCGGATCCTGCCCCGCCCGGCACAGCAGGCTCGAGGGCTTGAAGTCGCACTTGCGCGGATCGTTGAGGATGCCGTCCGCGAGCCCGTCCTTCGCATCGCATCTCGCGTTGACCGCGCCTTCCAGCAGCGGCATCTGCGTCGGTGAAAACCAGGACTCCGGATCCTTGAGCCGCGCCTGGTGTATCCACGCCGCGCCGGCGAGCAGGTGAGTCCAGTAATTCGCCGGCGCGCCCACCGCCAGCCCGTCGTAGTCGTCCGGGAACTGCTGCGCTTCCATCAACCCCTGCCGGCCCCCGGTCGAGCAGCCGGTGTAGTAGGAGTACGCCGGCTTCCTGCCGTAGAACGCGCGCACGATGGCCTTGGCGTTCTGCGTCGTCAGGTGCAGCGAACGCGGCCCGAAGTCGATCACCTTCTCCGGATGGCCGAGCGCAAACGTACCGTCAAGGCTCGCCCCGAACGGGCCGCCGCCGACGTGGCCGGTATCGGTGCTGGCGGCTGCGTAGCCGCGCAGCAGCGCCCGGCTCAGCGCGTCGGTGCTGATTGCGCCCGCGAAGCCTCCGCCGCCAACGCCGTTGAGCTTGCCGTTCCAGTTCGCGAGCGGCAGCCAGGTTTCGAAGCCGATCTGCGAATCCGCCGTCGGCCGGATCACCCCGACCACCCGGCAGTACGGCGGCAACGGGCCGCCGGTTACCGACTCGGCGACGCTGATCGTAGTGTCGGGAAGATGCAGGCTCGCGAGGCTGGCGCACGATGCGGGCTGCGCGGCTGCGGCTTGGGTGGCGACTCCTGAGGCACACGCGATAGAAAGTGCAAGGACTGCGATTCGCTGGTTCATCGGCTTTCCTCCCCGAGGCAGTAACGATTCACGAACGGCTGCTTCCAGCATACGCCGGGCGGCAAGTGATTGCTAGGCCGGCGCCCCGCCCATGGAAGCATGGTGGATCGCCGCATACTTTGCGGGCTCTTTCTGGAACGTGGTCCTGCAGCCGTCACAGCAGAAGTAATAAGACACGCCTTCGTAAACCTCGATGTGCAGCGGATTGGCGGTGCTGACGGCCATGCCGCACACGGGATTGATGAATTTGGCTTCCACCGCCACCTCGCTACGACCGCGCAACAACGCCAGCACCCCGACGATCGCCACCAGCGCAATCTCGCCCGGTGTCTTGGCGCCGGCATCCGGGCCTGCAGGGGCCTGCAGGCGCGCAAGCTGCGATTCGTCGATGCCGCGCGTGCGCATCACGGCACGCAGCTTTTCCGCTTTTCGCTGGCTGGCGATCATCAGCACCTGCTTTGCGGGACTGCGCAATGCAGCCTCGAGCGCTTCCTCGTCGCCCTGGCCCTGCGTCGCGATCAGGACGACGGGCGCTTCAGCCGGCGTACCGGTGAGCCTGATCTGGAGCCGCTCGGCAAGGAACCGCGCCTCGTCGGCCGCAGGCGTGCTCCCCATCACGCACAGCGCGCTGCGAACGCTGTAGGGCTGGATGAACAGCTCGATGCTGCCGTTGCTGGCGCAGGCCATCGCGTAGTGCTCTACGTCCTCTTCCGGATAGATGTGATCGTTGCTGATGCGCACGAGTTTCGGCTCGCCGTTCTCGATGGCGCCTTGCGCGGCGCTGATGACCACGCCCTTCGCGCACCCGCCGCCGATCCAGCCGTGCAGAGTCCCGTCGGCGAGGACGATCGCCTGCGCGCCGAGGTAGGCCGAGGTGGGCGCGACTGCCCGAACCACTGTCACGAGCGCGTAGGCTTCGCCGCGGCCGTTCAATTCGCGCGCCATTTCCAGGAGTTTTTCGTGCGTCATCGCAACGCCTCGATGATCCGCGGCAAGACGCGCTCGATGCCCGCAAGGTCGGCGCCCGGCGCGAGCAGATCGAGGTGCGGCATCGCCGCCTGCATCCCGCGGCTCTCGGGACTGAACCCGGGCTGGTTGAGCAAGGGGTTGAGCCAGACCAAGCGCCGCGAGCGCCGCCGCAGCGTGGCGAGCGCCTCGGCCAGCAGTTCCGGCTCACCGGTGTCGTAACCGTCGCTCACGATGATCACGCCGGTACGCGAATGCACCAGGCGTGCCGCGTGGTCGCGGTTGAAATCCCGCAGGCATTCGCCTATGCGCGTGCCACCGCCCCACCCGGCGGCAAGCAGATGCAGGCGTTCCTGCGAGCGCCAGGGGTCCGGGTCGCGCAGCGCCTCCGCCACGCCGGTGATACGGGTGTGGAAGATGAAGCAATGCACGTCGGCCAGTTCGGCGCACAGCGCACGGGCCAGTCGCAAATAGAAAAAGCTGTAAAGACTCATCGAACGGCTCACATCCAGCAGCAACACCAGGCGCGGGCGCACGCGACGGCGTTCCTTCCAGGCCAGGCGCAACGGCGTGCCGCCGCTGGCCACGCTGCGGCGTATGGTGCCCTGCAGGTCGAGGCGGCGGCCGTGATGAAAGCGCGCTTCACGGCGCAGGTGAAGGTGCTTCAGGCGCCTGGCGAAGCGGCGCATCAGCGCCTCGATTGCGCGCGCGTGTTCGGCCCGGTTCAGGTCGCGAAAATCCATGGATGCCAGGGACTCTTCGCGGCTCGCCCCGTGCCTGGCGGCGCCGGCGTCGTCGCCGCCGGCAGGCGCGCTTTCGCTGCCGTCACGCGCCCCACCGGCCGACTCACCCGCTCCAGCAGAAACCTCTTTGCTGTCCACGAAAATCTTCTTGTTCGGCGGCAGGAAGTAGGCGTCGAACAGGGCGTCGAAACGCCGCCATTCGTCGCCACGGCCGCACAGCAGCGCCTGGAGGCTCCAGCGCAGGATCTGCTGATCGAGAATCCCGGTCTGCACGCTGGTCTCCAACACGCGGACCGAATCCGCGCCGCCCACGCCGTAGCCGTTGGCGTGCAGGAACCCGGCAAAACCGGTCAGGCGCGTACTCAGTTCGACACTCAACATGCTGCTGCAAGCCGAGCCACGACCTCTCGCGTAAAACCGGCGCGGTCCTCACGGGTCTTGATCAGCGCACTCAGGGTTTCGAGGATGCGCTCGGCTCCGTCGTCGTCGATCACGGAAATTCCCATGCGCAGCAGGGCGGCCGTCCAGTCGAGCGTCTCCGCGATGCCTGGTTTCTTCTGCAGGTCCATGCGGCGCACGCTCTGCACGAACTCGACCACCTGGCGCGCAAATTGTCCCGCCGCCCCCGGCGCCTTGATTTCGACGATCGCCAGTTCCTTGGCGAAGGCGGGATAGTCGATGTACTGGTAAAGGCAGCGGCGGCGCAGCGCGTCGGAGAGTTCGCGCGTGCCGTTGGAGGTGATGACCACCAGCGGTCGCGTCACGGCGCGCACGGTGCCGAGTTCCGGGATCGATATCTGGAAGTCCGACAGCAGTTCGAGCAGGTACGCTTCGAAGGCCTCGTCGGCACGGTCGACTTCGTCGATCAGCAGCACCGGCGGCTCGGCGCAACTGATCGCCTCGAGCAGCGGGCGCTTGAGCAAGTAGCGCTCGGAGAAGATGTCCTGCTCCTTGACCGCGGCCGGGCGCTCGTCGTGCTCGAGCAGCTTGATCGCCAGCAGCTGCCGCTGGTAGTTCCATTCGTACATCGCGGCGTGCACATCCAGTCCTTCGTAACACTGCAGGCGGATGAGCCTCGCGCCGCGCACCGTGGCGAGCGCCTTGGCGACCTCGGTCTTGCCGACGCCGGCGTCGCCCTCCAGCAGCAGCGGACGGCCGAGATCCAGCATCAGCAGCAGCGCAGCCGCGAGTGCGGGCTCCGCGACATAGCCGGCGCCCTCCAGCCGGCGCTGCAGGCCGACGACCTCTTGCATGCGCTGGGCGGGAGGATTCACGCCGGTTTCTTGGAAAACAGGCCGCGCAGCCAGTCCTTGAATATCGTCCACAGGAGCGCGAGGCCATTCAGTTCCCCGGCAGCCGGTGGCGCCCCCCGGTTCGCCTGGAGGGCACTGACCTGCCCCGCGAAATTGTCGGCGAACTGCTTGAGTATCGTGTCGGCGACGCTGTTCATCATGCGTCCGCCGAAGGCAGCCGCCTTGCCGCTCATCGACACTTCGCTCGCGCCCACCAGGGTGCACAGGCCTCCTTCGGCAGCGTCGATACGGGCGATCAGGTTCATGGAAGCGCCGGAGCTCCCGGTGCTGTCGGTACCCTTGGCCAGGAGACGCAGCGTCCGGACGGCCGCGTCGACGTCCTTCATCTCGACCTCGCCCCTGAAGGACATCGTCGCCGGGCCCACCTTGAGCGTCACCGTTCCCTTGTAGCGGCCCGCGTCGAGGCGCTCGGTGATCTTCGCCCCGGGCATGCACGCGGCGACCGCTTCGAGGTTCTGCAGGAATTCCCACGCGACCCCCGGCGGGCAGGGCATGGGATAGATCTTGTCGACCTGTACCTTCATGTCCTCTTGTTGATGCCGAGCGCCTTGCACTGCTGCCACACCCGGAACGCGGTGTGGGGCATGTCCATGTGCGTCACCCCCAGGTGCGCAAAGGCATCCACCACCGCGTTGGAGAAGCACGGAATGCCGCCGACATGGGGCGATTCCGCCACGCCCTTGGCGCCGATCGGGTGGTGCGGGGAAGGCGTGACGGTGTGATCGGTTTCCCAATGCGGCGTTTCCGCGCTCGTCGGCAGGAAATAATCCATCAGGCTGTTGCCCAGGTGGTTGCCGTTCTCGTCGAACGGGATGGCCTGGCCAAAGGCCACCGCAAAGGCTTCCGTCAGGCCGCCATGGATCTGCCCTTCGATGATCATCGGGTTGATGCGCGTGCCGCAATCGTCCAGCGCATAGAAACGCCGGACCTTGGTCTCACCGGTGAAGCGGTCGATATCGACGACGCAGACATAGGCGCCGAACGGGAAGGTCAGGTTGGGCGGGTCGTAGTACTCCGTCGCGTCCAGCCCCTGCTCCATGCCGTCGGGCAGGTTGCCGGTGTGCGCGACCATGGCGATTTCTTTCATGGTCTTGGCCTGCGCCGGGTTGCCTTTGACCTTGAAGCGGTCGACTTCCCATTCCAGGTCGCCTTCGCCCACTTCGAGCAGGTGCGCCGCGATCTTTTGCGCCTTCGCGCGGATCTTGCGGGCAGCCATCGCGGCGGCGGCGCCGCCGACCGGGGTGGAACGCGACCCCCACGTGCCCGCGCCGTAGGGGGCCTTGTCCGTGTCGCCCTCCTCGATCTGGATCTCGTCGGAGGACAAGCCCAGTTCGGTGGCGATGATCTGGGCGTAGGTCGTCGCGTGGCCCTGCCCCTGGCTCATCGTGCCCAGCCGGGCAATGGCGCTGCCGGTGGGATTGACGCGGATGTCGCAGCTGTCGAATAGCCCGATGCCGAGGATGTCGCAGACCTTGGTGGGTCCGGCGCCCACGATTTCGGTGAAGGTGCAGACCCCGATTCCCATCAGTTCGCCCTTCTTGCGCTTCTCGGCCTGTTCCTTGCGCAGGCCTTCGTAGTCCACCGCCTTCAACACCTTTTCCAGCGCGGCCTGATAGTTGCCGCTGTCGATGGTCCATCCCAGGCTGGTGGTGTACGGAAACTTGTTTGCGCCTACGAAGTTGCGCCTGCGGATCTCGGCCTTGTCGATGTTGAGCTTCTGCGCCAGGACGTCGATCATGCGCTCGATCAGGTACACCGCCTCGGTCACGCGCAGCGAACAGCGATAGGCCACGCCGCCGGGCGCCTTGTTGGTATAGACCGCATCGACCCGGCAATAGGCCTTGGGAATGTCATACGACCCGGTGCAGATGCTGAACAGGCCGGCCGGCAGCTTGCTGGCCGAAACGTGGGAATTGAACGCACCGTGATCGGCCAGCGCCGTGAATCTCAACGCCTTGATGCGGCCGTCCTTGTCGGCCGCGAGTTCGCCAATGCCGTGGTAGTCGCGCGCAAAGCCGGTCGTCGAGATGTTCTCGATGCGCGACTCTATCCACTTGATCGGCACGCCCGTGACGATGGACGCGACGATCGCAACCACATACCCCGGGTACACAGGCACCTTGTTGCCGAAGCCGCCGCCGATGTCGCCGCCGATGATGCGGATCTTGCTCTCGGGCAGGCCCGAGAGCATCGCAACGACGGTACGCAGCAAATGCGGTATCTGCGTCGTGACTTGGACCGTCAACTGGCCGGTGACCTTGTCGAATGAGGCGACGCAGCCGCAGGTCTCCATCGGGCAGGGGTGGACCCGGGGGTTGAGGATTTCTTCGCGCACCGTCACCGCGGCGCCGGCGAAGGCCGCATCGGCCGCGGCCTTGTCGCCCGCTTCCCAGGTGAAGATGTGGTTCGGATGGGTGCG
>Ga0210380_10000988_pt1 | contig 11840 bp, 11 predicted proteins | sample PLM4_5_coexredo_FD_155476 | JGI IMG/M metagenome (GOLD analysis project Ga0210380, IMG submission 155476) | Groundwater sediment microbial communities from an aquifer in East River, Colorado, USA - PLM4_5_coex redo | ecosystem: Environmental > Terrestrial > Soil > Riparian zone | place: USA...
CGGGACTTGCAGAGTGATGTTATGATTGAGCAGGCTAACAAATCGCTGCAGCCACCTAACCATCCGCAGCAGCCAACGCCGGGGGACGATTTCAGTTCCGCTGCGCGGTTCACGTCTCTTGGTCCGGCGTGGCTGAGCTTTTGTCGTTAGGCCACTTAAATCTTGCCAATACTTCGCATCACCCTCGGCGTGTTGATCGGAGGCTGCCTCCTAGCCGGTGCATTGTGGCTCGCTGTGCAGTTTCCACGGGCGGCTGCAGCTGTCCTATTGTGGTTGTTCGGCGCCGGTTTACTCTATCTCGTGACGGAAGGTTTGCGCAGAGGAGCCATTTGCGCCAGAAGGTCACGTTACGAGCGAAGCGGCAGCCCGTTTTCGTTTTGGTTTTACATTTTATTTTATTCGGTGCTGGGTATCCTAGCCTTGGGATTGGGCGCGTATTGTTTGATGGCCCACCGACTGTGATGATGAGGACAGGTCCTAACCACGCGCTGCAGCGAACCCAGCCATCGCGCTCTGGTTGCAATCCACACGTCCCGTGGGGCGGCTCGCTGAGTTTGGTTCGTTAGGCCACTACGCACGCGCCAATGCAACGCACCACAAACATTACCTTCGGCGATAACGTCCGGTTGCGTTCGACACCAGAGACCGAATCGTTGGGCGTGGCTGGTCAGGTGGGTCAGGTTTACGGCGAGACCACGCCATCTGTTACTGGCGTCACGGTTGTCGGTCAGCTTGTCGGTGATTACGCTCTCCATGTTCACTTTGAAGGACGGAGGGACACGCTCTGGTTCGCGCCAGAGCTGCTTGAGTTTGTTGACCACGCCGCTGGCGCGGAGATTCGCCTCGACGGAGTTCCGAAGAAGTGGACGCGGAGCGCGAGTGGTGATTGGGTCGAGTCATCGGACAAGAAACCATGGTGGAGGTTCTGGTGACGTGGCCTAACCAATCGCTCCAGCCAACGCCGGGAAGCGGCTTCAGTTCCGCTTCGCGGTTCACGTCAACTGGCCCGGCGTGGCTGAGCTCTGGACGTTAGCCTGATGCAATGCACACCGCTGGCGTATATGGCTTCAGATCGGGCGATTTGGAAGCAGCGCGTGCACTGATCGAGAGTTCTTTGTCAATTGATATGGAGGAAGCGGATGGTGGCGAGCATCGCTATTTTCGGGCAGATCTTTCATCGGGTCCATCAGTGCAGATCCGTCGCAACAGCAAGAGCGTTCTTCCTCTATGGCATCCGGATTACGGCGTGCTTCTGTTTATCCATGGTCCAGCACAAGAGTCGATAGAGGAGAGTTTGCAGGCTGTGCCTGGTCTGATATTCCTAGAGCGAAGACCGACGATGTGAAATTCACACAGGCTAACCATGCGCTGCAGCGAACGGCGACGGGCCATCGCAGTTGCAATCAACACGCCTCGTGGCCGCCGTCGCCGAGCTTGGGTCGTTAGCCGTCTCGACGCGCATCCCATGATTACTCGCATCATTCCTTCGGCATTACTCGCGGTGTCCTTGTCCAGCTTGCTCTTTTGCGGCGGCTGCGGTTCACAGCCTACGCAGCAGACCGTTGACCGAGTGCGCTCGGAGGTTGCCACGATTCTCAAGAAGGACTCTGCGCAGATAGATGTCGCGAAGCCGCTGGTTTCACAGGGAGCGGATGAGTTGGACATCGTGGAGATTGTGATGGCCATCGAGGAGGTCTTTGAAATTGAGATTCCAGACAGTGCCATTGGAGAGAAAATCGGAGAGGTTAGCAAGACCTTGACCGTCCAGAAGCTTGCCGAGATTGTTTCCAAGCAGCAGAAGACCAAATGACGACGGCTAACCATGCGTTCTCACGAACCGTCGTCACGCTGCCCCAATCATCTCCGCTTGGTGAGTCGATGGCGCATGGCGGACCACGGCGCCAACGATTGACTTTTCCCGCCGGGCCGGTCTATTGGTCAAACTATGAACCTATCCGAAGTCTCCGTGGCTCAACTTGAGCGCGCACTCGCAATAAAGAAACAAATCGACTCGCTGGAAAACGAACTTGTGAGAGTTCTCGGGAATTCGGCAGCCACACCGTCCGCAACGTCAGGCAAGCGGAAAGGTACGATGAGCGCAGCAGGTCGTGCGAAAATCTCGGCAGCCGCTAAAGCACGTTGGGCAAAGTTTCATGCCAGCAAGGGCACTTCGGCTGCCACCAAGCCTGTTAAGAAACGTACGATGAGTGCGGCTGCGCGTGCGAAAATCTCTGCGGCAGTTAAAGCGCGCTGGGCGAAGGTGAAAGCTGCGAAGAAGAAAAAGTAACCATTCTATTTCAAAATCGCAGCGTTGGGTTCCATTGAAGGCCGTGACGAACGGCGGCGTGCCATCGCCGTTGCAATCGGCGCGGCGCGTGGCTGCCGTCGCTGAGCTTGGGCGTTAGGCGTCGAGTACACGTCTATGAAGATCATCGATGAGCTTATGAAACATCGAGGCCCGGATGAGCCAGATTCGATGGTGAGGTCACCATTTCGCGAGGGACTTCGCACCACCGGAATTGCACTTGCGGCGGCCCTTGTTACGACCGTCATTGGCGGGCCGGGCAATGTCCAGCATTCCAACCACGAGAGTCTCTTTTACATTGTCATTGCAGGGACAGTATTCGTTGTCGCCTGCATCGGATTCGCCTCTTCATATCTCGGTTCGCGGATCGGCCGTCGAGGCGCAACCACAATCATCAAAGTAATCATAGCAGCCATTGTGCTGCCGGTACTCGTTGTCATTGCCGTACGCTCGCTGCTCGATCTATGACGCCTCTTAAGTAGCTGGAAATCGAAAACGCGCAAATGCAACGATTTATGAAAACCCAGCTACTTGAGTCATTGCTCCGCCGCCGAGGCGGTTGGTTCGCTAACCATACGCTGCAGCGAACGGCGGCGGGCCGTCGCCCTTGCAATCGGCGCGTCTTGTGGCCGCCGTCGCTGAGCCTATTTTGTGGTGTTGATGTCTGAGTAGCGATCCATTCCGTCGCTGGCTGTCGCGGTGGGGCGCACTTCTGCTTTCGCCCCGGCTGTTTCGAGAGCCCATCTCGCACTCTCCGCCCGCTCTCTTGAAACACCCTCAAGCAACGGGCAAGGCAACGCCTTGATTAGCGTGTAAGCATCCTTGGCGGCGAGGTTCGGAAATACGCTTGCTCGGATTGCCATGCCAACTTGAAGCCCGTTACCGGGACATTCAAGAAGCACAAGATCGTAAGACTGATCCGCGGGCGCAGCTTTGCCTCGGATCAGTCCGCGCACAGTGTCTCCTAACATCCGTGTTAGAAGCGCGTCGCCTTCCTGTAGCAACCGCTGGGAATCTACGGCCCTCACCGTGCCGAACTTGTTTCCGATAGAATGCGTTTGGCCGATCTCCGCCTCCCGAAGGGGAAGGCTGTTCCGCATCGCAATGAAACCCGCCTTGATGGCGAGTGCCTTCTTTCGGAATTCATCGCGCTTGCGAGTGTATGGACTGCTTCGCACCACGCCAAACGAAGCAATCGCGATTACAATCAACACGACCACTACCCCGACCCACTGACCGAAGCTGTTCCCCGCAAATCGGTCAGCATCGTGTTCGCTTGCGAGAACAAGATATAGGGTGATCCCGACTACAATCACACCAATAGCCCCAAGACTTAACACAAACACGGGCTGGCAGATTGTCACTGCCACTGGCCGTTTCAACTGGCCTTGTTCCGCACGGATTGACTTGAGTGCCGCTTCTTTCGCTGCCTCCTTCTCAGGTAATGATTCCTTTTCTCGTGCCAGCGCCTCGGCCCTCTCTTGCAAGGACAACAACTGCACCAGTTCGTCACGCGCAAGCAGGTGGCTGATACACTTGGCACAAGATTCCCGTTGCTCTGGCTTGATCCGCTCGGCGGTATCACGGATAAGGCGGTCGCAATTTCTTTGAACGTTGGCCAGCCGCTCCTTGTCCTCGAATTTGCGAAATCCGCTGGCCTTGAACTGTGGCATTCTTTCGTACGTGCCCTTGAGATAATTGGCACGAATATGTGCCTCCACCGAATTTCGGGTGGCAATGTCTTCAACGTCGCGTAGTTGTTCAGTGTAGAGAAATACTGCCTCGCGGAGGATGTCCTCGCACCTTTCGACTGCCGCCGCCTGCTGTTCGCGGTCATCCTTTTCCATTTGCAATTCCGCCATCTGGCGCATCTTGCCATTGATGCTGGCCAGTTCTGCGGTCTGCACCACGTTTGCCGCCAAATTGGCGTAATCAACCCAGTCTCGATTCTTTGCCATCGCTGAAGTCCTTCAAAAGCAGGCAATGAACATAAAGTCTGCCCGCACATTAGCTCACGACCGATAGTGCGGTGTTTCAAGCAGGCGGGATGCCGGATTCTGGGCTGGAACGGCAGAAATGACCTTGAGCCGCCTGCTGAACCGGTTGAGGTACTTGCGCGACGCTCACGAAGGCTCGCTCCCGGCAATCTCATCGGTGAAGTGGACGAGCGAGTTTGGTTGTGAGTGGTGAGGTCGTCAGCCAATCCTCATCGCCCTTGGTTCTTAGCGGAGCCGGGCTGTTTGCCTCCCGTGTCCTCGAAGTAAAGGGTTCGACCATTCAATCTCTTTGTTTCTGATCATCTTTGCCGCTGCCTTTCAAATCTCGAATTGACTGTGCCCGGGCACGGGCTTGTTTCGCCAATTCCGTTTTCCCGTCTCTGTCAAAAGCTTCGGCTGCTGTTTCGTATTGTTCCGGCGTGAATTTAGGCGGCGTGTCGGCATTTACCTCGGACCAAACGGGCGTGCCGCTAGTTGAAAGGGAGTATTCCCATGTTTGTCCCGTAGCGGTGTCCATTTTGAGAATGAGGGTTTGTTCCTGTCCGTCTTTTTTAATCACGGAATTGAGTAATTGAAACCGGCCCTGTTTCGGTGCCGCGGGCGCCGTAGCTTCACGTGATGCCAATATAGCTTCACCAATTGGCCCCCAAACATCGTCACTTTTCGAGGGTGCCGCTTCCTTCGCCTTCGCGCTCTCAGCATTCAAGGCTTTGATTTGTGCCTGCGCTAATTCGCGATCCGTTTCCGCCTGCTCTTTTCGTAACTCGTAATCACGATCAAGTTGCTCCTGCCGCAGTTTCATTTCCCGACTGCGCTGAAAAGAGTCTCCCAAATTGCGGATAGAATCGTTCAGCGAATCAATCCCTTGTTGATTACCGCTTTTTGGTGTGATGACGATGGTTTGTTGCTGCGCGTGACTGCTGATGCCCACAACGGTACAGATGATCAATAGAAGTGTTCTCATGACCGGAGTTCCTTTCGTGGTCGTGTCAGACCGTAGTGGTTGGCGCGTGGTTGCAGAAAGGCGGAGGCAATGCCTTTCTCTGGCAAAGTTCTCATTCCCGGCATTTACGGGGCAATGCCCCGTTCTCGTCAATCTGGAAAAACGGTGCAATGCGCCGTTGTCTTCAAAGCGAGAAATTACAAACCAGTTGAAGCATTTCGGCGCGAACGTGCGTCGGGAACGCGTCGCGGCAGGATTGACTCAGGAGAAGCTTGCAGAGAAAGCCGACTTGAACATCCGAACGTTACAGAGCATCGAGGCCGGAGAAATGAATCTGCTGGTGACTACGGCATTGCGAATTCAGCGGGCCTTGCGGTGCGAATGGCAAACGCTGTTCGATTAGGAGCCATCACCGCTCCATTCAACGACTTCAACGAACGTGACTTTTGACTTCATCCGCCAACCTGTAACCAGCAAGGGCTGCCCGTCGCTCGGCAATCTGCTTCAAATTCTTTGTGTAGCCATGGGGTAAGGCGGGCGCGTCTGCCGCCGTCGTGCTGCCGTGCGAAAGGCGCAAAGGTGAACATCCCGAGCTTGGAAGGATACGGGGGAAGCAGCGCCGAACTACAGGCAGTCGCCGCCTAACACTCGCCATTATCATTCCCCGCTTGCTTAACCGCTCGATGCGGGCGGGGTGGTTTTTGCCTGACGGCGCGTGTCGCTTGTCAGGCGATTTTATTTTCAACTGGGCCTCACGCCAGCCTCGGGTTCCGCGTGTCGCTCAAGTCATAAATTGTTAAGCACTTCGCAAAATACTACTCCCCACATAACGAGATTCTTATAGCGCTGGTGAAAAGCGAGGAGTATAATTGCCTTTGTGGCGGCGGCATTTACATACCGCCGGGGAAAGCCAGTATGAAAATGTCAGAACTTCAGATTCGCGGTTTGACCCAACATCTCACCACGCGAAACACCGAAAACCACAACTCATGGATTTTATCCGTACCGGCTCATCCGAAGCCACATTCGGTAAGATCGTTTCGCCCGATTCTTGCGTGCGCTGCATTCGCTTTCTTAGCCCTCGTGCATGACGCAAACGCGAGATTTGGGGTGGTCGTAGCGTGGGGTGAGCCTACCAATGAACCGCCCATATTAACGAATGTGGTCGCGATTGCTTCAGCTTACTATCATGACCTGGCACTCAAAAGCGATGGAACCGTCGCGGCTTGGGGAGAACCCAGTTCCATTCCCCCTCCCCTGACGAATGTGACAGCCGTAGCTGCTGGGTGGCATCACAGCCTTGCACTCAACGCAAATGGTAATGTGATCTCTTGGGGAGACAATGCGTTTGGCATGACTAACACTCCGCCAGAATTGAGCAACGTGATAGCCATAGCCACCTCAGGCGCTCACAATCTCGCGCTAAAGGCGAATGGGACCGTAAGGGGATGGGGGTACAATTACGACGGTGAAATTGACATCCCACCAGGACTAAGCAACGTAATTGCGATTTCCGCCGGAGCGTATCACAGCTTAGCACTAAGGCGTGATGGAACAGTAGTTGGCTGGGGAGCCAGACAACCGGCGACGTCGCATATCCCAATCGGATATGGTCAAGCGAACGTCCCAGCCGGGTTGAGCAATCTCGTGGCCATTTCCGCCGGTGGCTACCATAACCTTGCGCTAAGAAGAGACGGGACGGTAGTCGCCTGGGGCACCACACCGGAAAGGTCTGGGTTGCCGAATGTTGACTATGGCCAAACGAATGTTCCCGCAGGCCTCACTGGAGTGGTTGCCATCGCGGCTGCAGATTACCATAGTTTGGCGCTTAAAAGTGATGGAAGGGTGGTGGTCTGGGGTTACGGGAGTGAGGAGACGAATGTTTCTCAGGGCTTGAGCAATGTGGTGGCGATTGCTTCTGGAAGTAATCGCAACCTTGCTTTGTTAAATGATGGATCGCCCATGATCGTACGACACCCTGTGAATGAAGTAGTTTACAGCGGGCGGAATATCGCTTTGGAGGTCATTACGACGAGTTCTTCACCGTTGCATTTTCAATGGCAATTCGAAGGAACAAATATTGTTAATGCTACGAACGCGACCCTAACCCTGTCGGAGGTGACGCACGCCGAACAGGGCATTTACAGCGTGTTGGTCAGCAATACATTTGGCGGCGCTAGTAGTTCGAACGCGACGCTGTCCGTCATTGATTCTGAGCCGATCATAGTTCGCCAACCTACCGGACAACAGGTTCTCTTGGGCTTCAGCGCGACTTTATTCGTCGAAGTGGACGGGTCCGCCCCCATTAGTTATCAGTGGCGAGTCAATGGCACTAATATCCTTGGAGCGACGTATAATTCTTTGCTTTTGAGCAACACTCAATTTACTGATGCTGGTAACTATGACGTTGTGATCAGCAATTCTTTCGGCACTGCCGTTAGTCTTCCTGCAACCATCGTGGCTTCGCGTTCCCTGATCATGGCGTGGGGTGAAGGCACCTACGGACAAACGACAATTCCTGCAGGGCTTACCAATGTGACAGACGTCGCCGCAGGAACACGCCATAGCTTAGCGCTTTTGGATGGAGGCTCCGTTGCGGCGTGGGGCGCTAATGACCACGGTCAAACCAATGTCCCGCCAGGGCTAACTGGCGTCGTGGCCCTTGCCGCCGGGGGCTACCACACTTTGGCCTTGAAGGCGGACGGAACTTTAACCGCTTGGGGACGGAATGATTTTGACCAACTCAACGTGCCTGTGGGACTCAGCAACCTGGTAGGTGTCGCCGCAGGTCGGATGCATAGTTTGGCTTTAAGAAGAGATGGCACCGTCGTGGGCTGGGGCCGGAATCTCTACGGTGAAATAGATATTCCGATAGGGTTGAGTAATATCGTTGCGATTGCTGCTGGTATGGACAGGAGTTTGGCGTTAACGAGCGACGGCACGATGGTTTCGTGGGGACTACAGGCATCCGGGCCTTCGTTTCCGGGATCAGGCAGCGACGCCTCTCCCACCGACTGGACCTGCTTAACTGCGATTGCTGCAGGCGGGTACCAGGATCTTGCGCTCAGGAAAAACGGAACTGTGATCGCTTCGGGAATTGGCTCCGCAACATCTGTTCCTGAAGGTTTAACCAACGTAGTGGCGGTTCGCGGCGGCGGTTTCCATAGTTTGGCGCTAAAGAGCGACGGTGCAATTATCGCGTGGGGAGACGACGGTTCTGGACAGAGCGATGTCCCCGCACAAGGGGCACGCAATGTGGTGGCAATTGCCGCCGGCGGAAAACACAGTCTTGCGGTTCTGCACGACGATTCACCTTACATAATTCGGCAGCCACGGGCTCAGAAAGTTGAGAGCGGTATGAACGCCGTCTCTACCATCGATGTCCTTGGCGCACCCACGCTGACATACCAATGGCAGTTTGAGCGGATCGACATTGACGGGGCTACGAACGCAACGCTCGTCGTGACCAACGTGAAAATGTCTAACGCCGGTAGTTACAATGTGGTTGTGACCAATTCATACGGAAGGGTTGTTAGTCAGCAGGCAACGCTTGAGGTCCCGCAGCCGGCCCCGATGCCTAATTCTGTCCCGATCAGAATCGATCTCACAAACGGTAATGTAGTTTTGGATCTGGATGATGTATCCGACTTGTCTCAGGTAACGGTTTATGCCTCGACCAACTTAGTGGATTGGAAGCCGATTTGGACAAACTCCCCGTTCACCCGCTCAATCCACGTTACCTTTCCTTGTGCTGGGGACTCACCGCAATGTTTCTATAGGGCAATTAAACAGTGATTCCGCGACTTTTCTTCTCCAGATGTTCGGAATGCTCACGCTGCAGCCGGCATCGGAAGGTCGACCACATCGCGCTTGCCGGTGAAACCCTTTTTGCGGTCGATTATTAGACCATGCAACGGGTCAATCATGTTTGTGTGATGAATCACTGAGTTTTCCGACACCCTAACACGCGGGCGCGTGCGAGCCATGTGGATTCGCTATTCATCCCCTGTTCTCAGTCGGCTCTGAAACTGGCAACGCACGAGGGCACAAGAATCAAATATCTGTGGATTCCCGACCAGCGCATGATTTCGCCTTTTGCTTCGCTAGGAGCTTCGGCATCATTGGGCTCGTGCAAAAGAATCCTATTGCTTTCTTCAGCTACGTTCACCTGAACGACCATCAAGATGATGGGCGACTCACCGAATTACGAAAACGGTTGGAGCGAGAAGTTGAAGTTCAAACGGGAGCGCCATTCCCAATTTTTCAGGATCGAAATGACATCAAGTGGGGACAGCTGTGGAAGGAGCGTATCGAGGGAGGAATTGACGGTTCCACTTTTTTGATTGCCGTTGTAACACCCAGTTATTTGAACAGTGAGGCGTGTAGGGATGAGTTTAACCGGTTTTTAGAACGAGAGAAGAAGCTGAAGCGCAACGATCTCATTTTACCGCTGCTGTATGTGAGTACGCCGACCGTGACTGATGAGAAGAAGCGAAATGGGGATTCCGTTGCAGAGCAAATCGGGAAGCGGCAGTGGGCTAATTGGAGTGACTTGCGGCATGAACCGTGGGCATCCGCAGATGTCGGAAAACGGTTGGCATCTATCGCCACCCAAATTCGTGATGCAATCGAACGCGACGCAGAAAAGCAAAAGGGCAAACCAAAACTCAAAAAGAAGCCAAGGAAGGTATCGATTGGATCTGACGGGGGCGCGGTGGAACAACCCGAGATTGGAGCAGCTAAAGCTGAAAATACGCGAGCAGCAATTCGTAACGAACCCAAAACTTGGGTTATTGATCCATTTCCGAACCGCGGAGATTTTCAAACTATTTCAGCGGCCATTCAAAATGCGTCTGCGGGTCAACGCATTCTTATTCGCCCTGGGTTGTATCGTGAGGGAATTATCTTAGAAAAGCCTTTGGAGATTATTGGCGACGGGAGGTTGGAGGACATTGTAGTCGAGGCTGTGGGAAGTAGTGCGCTCGTCTCGAAGACTGATTTTGGCCGAATTGCAAATATTACATTCCGTCAGGCTGGAGGTGGAAAATATTTCGCGGTGGACATTGGCCAAGGACGACTCGAACTCAACGGCTGCGATATCACAAGTGATTCGCAGGCGTGTATTGGAGTCTATGGAGGAGCAGACCCTCGAATCCTGCGCAATCGAATTCACGATGGCAAACGATCTGGTGTAAATGTCCATAAAAACGGGAAGGGCACGTTTGAGGACAATGACATCTTTGGAAACGCGTTTGCTGGCGTTCAGGTAAAGCAAGACAGCAACCCAATCTTCCGACGCAATCGAATTCACGATAGCAGACAATGTGGTGTCATGTGCTTTGAAAACGGAAAAGGAACGTTCGAGGAAAATGACATCTTTGAAAATGCGTTGTCAGGTGTGGAACTAAAAACCGACAGCGATCCTGTTTTCCGCCGCAATCGGATTCACCATGGCAAACAAAATGGGGTGTTGGTCCACACCAACGGGAATGGCACATTTGAAGTCAACGACATCTTTCGAAACGCAAACGATGGTTTTAGGATTCAGACAGGCGGCGAACCGGCTGTTCGTGCTAACAAGATAACCGCGAATCAAGGCCACGCCATAAGGGTATTGGAAAACGGCGGCGGCGTGTTTGAGGACAATGTTTTGTCAGGTAATACAAAAGGCGCTTGGAACATCCACGAATCAAGCAAGGCGAAGGTCAAATCCAACGGGAATATTGAGTGACGTCGTTTGTGACACCTCGCGGGGTTGGTGTTCCATCCTCGAATCCCAACGGGATTGAAATCCATCAGCCCAGCGGTTGCCCCGAAAGCATTCGGGGCTAGCAGCCGCGCGACAAAACCAACGCGCTCATCAATCTGCCGACGGGTGGCTTTGACGTAGGGCTTGCGCTGGCCGGGGCGGATTACGGTTTGTCCACCGCGTTCGTGCGTGGAGAATGTTTTCATCTTTCCGCCATTGATTGGTTGTAGCGGTAGCGGCTGGCCTTCGAGCCCGCGCCCTTTGAGATTTCAGTGAGCACACCAGCAGCCACCAGACAGAACAGCCAGCTTGCGGTTGTTTGGAAGTTGTCAACGCCAAGGACGAAAGCCGCAGTCCGGCATGAAATGTAAAATGGTTCATGCCCGGCTTCCGCTTGCAACATGCGGCACAACCCGACGAGCCGCTGCGCCCGGGCATCCTCGAACAATTCTGCCTCCTGCGGTAGCGGTGTCGCATCTACTGTGGCAAGCAGCCGGACGAAATCGAGAGTAGGTCCCAGCGGTTGCTTCGCATAACGTCGCGCCGTCATAAACTTTTGGAGATAGTAGTCTTTGGTCACGTCGGTTCTGAGTAACCCAAGTTCTGCGACGCGTTGGAACCACCGATCAAACACCGATTTCAATTCGGCAATGGTCAACTTTGTTCCCCGCCGTCTTTCGATGCACAACAACGCCCGGGCAAGCAGGAACAGCCGCTGATTATTCTGGTGTTCGTGCGTTGGTGTTGCCAGTGCAAGCGCATCGTCAATCGTTTCAACTTCCATCCTACCGGACAGAGAGAGGACAGAAGGAGTACAGAGGAGAACAGAGGAGGACTGATGTTGGT
>Ga0210380_10000989_pt1 | contig 11832 bp, 14 predicted proteins | sample PLM4_5_coexredo_FD_155476 | JGI IMG/M metagenome (GOLD analysis project Ga0210380, IMG submission 155476) | Groundwater sediment microbial communities from an aquifer in East River, Colorado, USA - PLM4_5_coex redo | ecosystem: Environmental > Terrestrial > Soil > Riparian zone | place: USA...
GCCTCCGGCCAGCACGGATGCGCCGGAGGAGAGGATCGCGGAATCATGCTCGCATCATCGGGAGAAACGGCCTCCCGGGACATCGGGACTAGTGCGGAATCTCAGTCCGTAGGACTACGGAGCGGGGTGAGCCGAAACCCCTCGCGCGCTGCAGGTTGCGAGCGGGGCGCCCGACCCTGGGTCAGGACTCCCCGACCAGGCCCTCGCGGATCGCGAACTGGGTGAGTTTCGCCACCGAATGGAGGTCGAGCTTCCGCATCAGATTCGCCCGGTGGGTCTCGACCGTCCGCGCGCTGATGAACAGCTTCGACCGTCCGCGCGCTGATGAACAGCTTGGAGGCGATTTCCTTGGTCGGCAGCCCCTGCGCGACCAGCTTGAGCACTTCGCGCTCGCGGTCGGTCAGCAGCTCGATCCCGCGCGGCGGGCCGGCGGGCTCGCGCAGCATGCGCGCCAGCTCCTGCTGGACCGGCGGGCTGAAGTATTCGCGGCCTTCCATCACCGCGCGGATCGCCGACACCAGGTCCTGGACCGCCGAATCCTTGAGCAGGTAGCCGTACGCGCCTTCCCGCACCGCGCGTGCGATGTATTCGCCGCCGGTGTGCATGGTCAACACGATTGTGCGGAGCTTCGGCCAGCGCTTGCGGACCTCGCGCAGCACCTCGAGGCCGTCGCGCCCGGGCATCGACAGGTCGAGCACCAGCACGTCGACCGGAGTCTCGGTCAGCGCGCGCACCGCGGCGTCGCCGTCGGCCACCTCCCCCACCACCGCGAAATCCGGATGGGCTTCGAGGATCCGGCGGACCCCGGCGCGCACCAGGGTGTGGTCGTCGGCCAGCAGCACGCGGGTGATGGCAGTCTCGTTCACGGGTTCGTTCCTCTCTCGCTTCCGCGGGCACCCGGCCCCGGTCGGTGGGACGGACTCATGCGCTGGCCGTCGCCGGGAGATGCACCGACAGGTGCACGCCCCGGCCCGGAGCTCCCGCGATGTTCAGCGTACCGCCCAGCTCGGCGACCCGCTCGCGCATGCCGAGCAGTCCGAGATGGGGCGTCGGCTCGCTGGCGAAACCACGACCGTCGTCCTCGATGCGGAGCTCGACCCCGCTGCCCGCCGGCCGCAGCCGCACCACCACGTGGTGGGCACCGGAATGCCGGGCGACGTTGGTCAGCGCCTCCTGGATCACGCGATAGATCACCACCTGCTGGTCCGCCTCGGTGAGCCGCAGTCCTTCGTCGATGTCGAGATCGACCTCGATCCGGGTGCGGCGGGCGAAGTCTTCGACCAGCCCTTTCACCGCCGGCACCAGGCCGAGGTCGTCGAGAGTCGACGGACGCAGCAGATTACTCAAGTCGCGCACCTGGGCCAGCGCGCGCCCCACCATCTCCCCTGCCCCGGTACGCCCTTCGAGGTCGAGCTCGATCTTGACCGCGGTCAGGATCTGGCCGGCTTCGTCGTGGAGCTCGCGCGAGATGCGGCGCCGCTCGTCCTCCTGCGCCCGCAGCAGCTCGCGGGTGAGCTGTTCGAGCTGGGAACTGCGGGCCTCCAGCATCCGCCGCCCCTGCCCCAGCACCAGGAACATGCTGCCGAGCGTGGCGAGCACGATCAGCACGATGTCGATGAAGACCCCGTACAGGACCCCGGCGCCGAGCGGACGCAGGAGCGGATAGTCGAGGTGGTGGAGTCCCCACAGGGTGAACGTCCACGCCAGCAGCAGCGCACCGCCCGACGGGACGCGCGCGTTGAACCGCCAGAACAGGATGGCGGTCCACAGCGTCACCGCCGACAGCATGACGATCGCGGTGATGCCCGAGACCATCTGATCGTGGGCGATGTACACGGTGACGTACGCCCACGCGATCGCCGCCACCCCGACCCACGCAAAGCGCCACGACCAGCGCAACCCGCTCGAGAACTGGAGCGCGGCGAACAGCAGCATCGCGGCGCTCATGCCGGTCACCGCCTGGTGGGCGAACAGCCAGCGTTCCTGGCGCGTGACGATGAACGCGGAGATCGCCCCGATCCGGATCGCGTACAGCGACCATGCCAGACCCCAGGTCAGGAAATACGGGAGCCGCTGCCGATCCCACAGCCGGATGTAGACCACCGACAGCAGGGCGGTGACGACAGCCTGGAAGGCGAGGGCGCTCAGCTCGACGGTGAGTCGATCCACGGGCGGCACTCTACACCAGCGGCCCGCCGATCACCGTTCCATCCCAAGGTCGAGAAACGGGTTAGGCCGCGTCCAAGGATTCGGAGTGAGGGGGCGGTGAGCCGTCAACCTTGTGCGCCTTGCCTGGTGCAACCGGCCGCAAAGATCTTGCGTAGAATGATTGCGTAGTGATATCAATATGACATCAACCCGGAGGGAGAAAACCATGATCCGCGAGAAGGCTGCGAACGCTGTCGCCGGCATCCCGATGCTGTTGTTCCTCCTGCTGGTGGTGCTCGCCGGCATGTGGGGATTCGTCAACGGGGCCCAGGCGCACGACGGCTGGAAGGTGCTCGGCACGCTGGTGGTGGTGGTGATCGGCTTCACCTCGCTGTTCGGTCTGACGATCGTGAACCCGAACGAGGCCCACGTCGTGACGCTGTTCGGCAACTACACCGGCTCGGTCCGCAAGGCCGGGCTGTGGTGGGTGAATCCGTTCACCCTCCGCAGGCGCGTGTCGCTGCGGATCCGCAACTTCGAAAGCGCCAAGCTCAAGGTCAACGACCTCGACGGCAACCCGATCGAGATCGCTGCGGTGGTGGTGTGGCGGGTGGTCGACTCGGCGGAGGCATCGTTCGAAGTCGACAACTACAGGGAGTTCGTGAGCGTCCAGAGCGAGGCGGCGCTGCGCAACCTGTCGACCACGCATGCGTACGATTCGCACATCGACGGCGCGACGTCGCTGCGCGGCAATACCGTCGAGATTGCCGACGACCTCCGCAGGGAGATCCAGGCGCGGCTCGAGAAGGCCGGCGTCGAGGTGATCGAGTCGCGGATCAGCCACCTCGCCTACGCGTCCGAGACGACCTCCGCAGGGAGATCCAGGCGCGGCTCGAGAAGGCCGGCGTCGAGGTGATCGAGTCGCGGATCAGTCACCTCGCCTACGCGTCCGAGATCGCCGGCGCGATGCTGCGCCGCCAGCAGGCGAGCGCGATCGTGGCGGCGCGCCAGAAGTTCGTCGAAGGCGCGGTCGGCATGGTCGAGATGGCGCTCGACCAGCTCAAGGCCCGGGGGGTGGTCGAGCTCGACGACGAGCGCAAAGCCGCCATGGTCAGCAACATGCTGGTGGTGCTGTGCAGCGATCAGCACACCCAGCCGGTCGTGAACACCGGAACGCTCTACCACTAGACGAGGGGGTTCACCGTGGCAGAGCGGCGACCGTTTCTCTTGCGGCTCGACCCGTCCATTCTCGACGCGCTTCAGCGCTGGGCTGCGGATGATCTGCGCAGCCTGAACGGACAGATCGAGTTCCTGCTGCGGCGCGCGCTCCAGGATGAAAAACGCCTGCCGCCCGGTGCGGCCGCGCGTACAACCGTGAAGGAGTGAGTGCGAATGATCCCGGTCATGCTTCCTGTCCAACCTCCCACCCTGGGCGGTGGGCGTCCCAGCGATCCCGACTCTCCCGGCCGTGCGTACCTGCTGCGGTTCGCGGCGATCGCGGGAGTGCTCGTGCTGCTGGGTGTGGCGCTGCTCGCCGCGTGGGGCGGTCTGCCGCGCTCGCGCCGGCTGCCGAGTACGTTCCTCGAATCGTTCGCTCCCCAGCCGATTCTCGCCGGAACGCTGGTGGGGATCGGCGCGGCTCCCGACTACGAGATCGCGAGCACCGAGGGGACGACGTTGTGGTGGAAGCGCCGCTACCAGGAGCGCTCCTACCTGGTCACCACCTCGCTCACCGGCTCCCAGGTCACGCCGTTCCTGACCGCGCTGCGTGACTCGATCGAGCAGCGGCTGCTCGCGCACGGCGCCACGCGCCGCGGGTTCGAGTCGATCGCGTGGCCCGATTCGGGCTCGGTCGCCGAGCCGCGGGGCCCGGTGCTCGCGTCGATGCCCTATGCGACCCGCCGGCGGATCGGCTGGGTCACGATCCAGGCGACCCGGGTCGAGAACGGGCGGCTGACCATGGGATTGATGATCCACGAGGGGCCCCGGCCGAGCGATTAGGCCGGTTTCGTTCGCTGGTGGCGAACAGGAGCCACGGCCCTGCAAAATCGTCGGGCGGACAACCCTGAGCGCGCGGCGCGGGTCTAGACTCCCGGCATCGTTCGTCCCCCGGGCGGTTCGGCTTTTCCCCGAGACTCGGAGTTCTCAATGCACCGGCCCCATCGTTTCCTGCTCGCGCCGCTCGTGCTGGTCCTCGCACTGTTCGTCGGAGCGTGTAGCGACGACGGCGATGACAACCCCGTCATTCCGCCCGCGACGCTCGAGCTCAACTCGGGGACGATGGCGTCAACCGGGGCCACTGAAACGTACGTGCACACGTTCACCACCGCCGGCACCTACCCGTATCACTGCAACTTCCACTCGAATATGCAGGCCACGGTCATCGTCGACCCGGCGTCCACGGTCAGCGTGCTGGCCATCAGCATCACTGACAATGCATTCACGCCCAGCAGCACGACGGTCGATACCGGCGCGGTGGTGACCTGGACGAACAACGGCGGTTCCAGCCACACCGTCACTTCCAACAACTGAACGCCCGGCGTACCCAGCAGCGCCACGCGATCTCGACGCAGAGTCCCGGCCGGGTCAGGCTCCCTGACCCGGCCGTGTCGCTGTGGCATCGGCGCCACAGGCGCGCGCGCAACCGCCGCACGCACACCTCCCCCGCCGCGCCTCCAACTCGTTGATTCACAGGCTTCCCGCCGATCTGGCGCGCTGGCACGCACGGTGCTCAATGACTCCCGTGGCTGCGTCACCCGCATTCACGGAGGAGCCATGCACCGTTGGCATCGCATTACCCGCGTCGTTCTCACGTTGATGGCCGCCGCGTTCCTCGCGTCGGTCTCCGTGACCGCGGCCCAGGCCGGCAATGGCCACGGTCGCGGGCACGGCAACGTTCGCTACAAGGGCAGCAGCTACCGGAACAGCGGCGGCTGGCATCGTTCGCCGGTGGTCACGCGGCGCGTCGTCTACGCCCCGCGTCCGGTGTTCGTGCGTCCCGCCTACGGCATGTATCGCCTCGGCGCGCCGGTCTCGGGCGGATTCCTCGCCGCGCAGTTCGGCGGCGTGTCGTTCGGCTTCCAGCTCGCGAACCGCCCGTCCGGATATCTCTACGAAGATCCGTACTGCCACACCCGCTACTCGAGCCTGTCGGCGTATCGCGACCACTGCAGCACGCACCGCCACGAAATCGTGGTCCGCGTGATCCACGAGAACGGCAGCTATGCCGGTCGCGGTTATCACGACGATGGCGGGTACCAGCGCGACGATCGGTACGACGACGACAATCGCGAATACCAGGATGACCAGTATCAGGACGACGACGGCTACCAGGATCGCGGCCAGGACCAGGACGAGAACTGGGACGACCAGGAGTGGGACGACGACGGTCGTTGATCCCGCGGGGCCTCGGGTCCCGAAACGACGTGTGGATCCGTAGTGTCGCGGGCCGGAGACGGGGAGCGTCCAGGTTCGCGGAACGGGTTCACCGAAACACGGCGGGTGGTGTCGAAAGACACCACTCGTTCGTGCTTTAGTGGAAGGCGACGATTCGCGTGACGATCATCATCGCCATCATGAGCGTGCTGAGCGTCACCCAGTGCCGGCGCTCGAACATGCTCCGGACGCCCGCGAGCGTCATCGCGACCAGCGCGATCAGGCCGAGCATTCCGTAGAACGCGCCGTTCATGAGCACCGACACCGCTGCGATCGTGATGGCCTGGAACAGCGGGACCGACAGACCACCGATCAGGACGAACGCCAGCGGGTCCGCGACCAGCACGACCGGATAGACCCGCCCCGGGACGACCGCGTCGATCGCGAGCAGGACCAGTCCGATCGCGCACCCCGCAAGCGCCGCGCCCAGCAGCACCGGGACCGTCATCGGCGGCGCCGGCAGCGGGCGATTCGGGAGCTCGATCGTGTTCGTCATGGTCAGGCGGCGAGCTGCTCGGTGGTGTTGACGCTGGTTTCCTCGGGCCGGATCACCCGCACCACGCTGTTCGAGCGGGGCATCGGATTCCACTCCTCGGGCTGATCCTCGGGCGGCGAGGTCCCGTCCGGCCGTACCAGCACGCGCACGTGCGGGCGCACGATGTCGCCCGGATTGGGACCGAGCGCCAGCACCACGTGCCGCGACGACGTCTCGAGCACGGTCCCGGCGGGATAGAGCCCGACCGTCCGCACCAGCGCCCACAGCGCCGCCGGATCGAAGCTGATCCGCGCCGGACCCAGCATGTACTGGAGACCTTCGAACGCTGAGCGCGGACGCTTGTGGTACGCGCGGTGCGCGGTGATCGCATCGAAGCAGTCGGCCACCGCCACGATCCGCGCGAGCGAGCTCTGGCCCCAGTCGCCCGCGATCGACGGATAGCCGGTGCGATCGAAATTCATGTGGTGCTCGAGGCACACGCGCATCGTGTCGAGGGTGAGCGGCGTGATGCCCGGCATGCGCGTCACCATCTTCACACCCTCGAGCGGATGCCGGCGCATCATGCGCCACTCCTCGGGGGTGAGCTTGCCAGGCTTGCGCAGCACGTCGCCCGGAATCGCGACCTTGCCGACGTCGTGCAGCAGCGCCGCGACGCCGAGGTCGGCGAGTGCCTGGCGCGTCAGCCCGAGCGCCTGGCCGATGCCGATCGAGAGGATGCTGACGTTTACGCAGTGCGCGTAGGTGTATTCGTCGTGGTCCTTGAGTGCGGTCAGTCCGACCACCGAGTACTCGTGCTTCATGATGCTGTCGACCACCGGTTGCACGAGCCGCTTGGCCTGACGCAGGTCGGGCCGGCCGGTCTGTCGTGCGCGCAGCACTACGCGCTTGGTCCCGAGCACCGCGCGCCAGAACACTTTCTTCGCGCGTCCGCGTTCGCTGGTCTCGGGCTGGTCGTCGAGCGAGCGCGCCAGCTCGCTGTCCTCGAGCTCGGCAGCCGCGACCGGCACGATGTGCTCGACGCTCGCCTCGCGCAGGGTCTCGGCCAGCCGCTCGGCGAGCGCCTCGACCTCGGCCGCCATGAGCAGCTGGAAGAAGCGCTCGAACTCGGCTTCGTGAACGCCCGGCAGGAACCGGATGCCGGCCAGCTGCCGGCGCTCGAACTCGTTCATCAGCGAGTGGTAGACCGCGAGCAGCGACGCGTTCGCGCGGATCCGCACGCCGTTCAGGTAGAAGTATTCGCCGACCACCACCAGCGCGAGCTCGTCCTGCGCCTCGTCCTCCATGACGCTGCGCACCAGCTCGAGGAACTCCCGCGCCTGGCGCTGGAACGCCTGGTTGCTGACGTCGTAGGTGCGCGCGGTGCGCATCATCGCCGACAGCTTGAGCAGGAACTGGGGACCGAGCGCGGCGAGCTGGGCGCTCTCGGCCTGCTCGTTGTCGTAGGGCTTCGGATTCGGATCGCTCATGACAAGGCGCCCCCTCCCAGTGCCTGTTCGCAGGCAGTGCGCACGGGACTCCGGCGCGAGGTGAGACCACGTTCGAGGATGGTCCGCGCGGCGGTGGTGCCGATCCGCGCGATCACGCGCGCGACCGCCTGACGGTGCGACTCCTGGGTGCGCGAGAACCAGTTGCCCTTGAGCAGCTCGGCCTCCAGCTCCGGCAGCACCTCGTCGCCGGCGGTCGCCGACAGCGTGGCGTAGATCGCACGCCGCTCCTCGGGCGCACGCTGCTCGAACGCGGGATCGAGCAGGAACCCGAGCAGCATCCGGGCGGTCGGCCCGTGGCGGTCGCCCGACAGCTGGTGGAGAACCGCGCAGAACATCCGGGTGTCGGCCTGATCGAGCAGCTTGAGCAGCAGCGGACGGGCGAGCTTGAGATCGACCTGGCCGAGCGCGGCCGCCGCCTCCTGGCGCACGCGCGGCTCGTTGTGGCGGAGCGCCTCCTGGAGCAGCGGCAGGATCGAGTCGCCGCCGATCCAGCCGAGGATGTGGACCACGTTGCGGACCACGAACCAGCGGCGATCGGCGAGGTACGGCGCGAGCCGCTCGGGGTTCTCGCGGCAGCGGTCGGCGATCGCCTCGGCGATCACCCGCCGGTTGCGTCGCTGCTGGCTCTCGGCCAGCACCAGGTTGAGAACGTCGATGCCGGGATCGCCCAGCTCGCGCGCGAACGCGAGGTAGTCCGCGACCGCCGGCGCCTCCTGCTGGTCGATGTGCTCGACCGTGCTCGAGATCGAGATCGGCTGGAGCAGCTCCTGCGCGAGCGTTCCGACCACGTCGCGATCGGCTCCGCTCTCGCGCAACATCGCCATCGCCTCGCGCGCCTCGAGCCACGCGCCGCGCCCGATCGAGAGGCGCAGCAGGCGCGGCACGAACCGCAGCAGCTCGTCACGATCGTCCGGCTCGGTGTCGGCGGTCAGGGTCGCGCGCATGATCGAGAGCGCGGTGGTGACGGCCGACACCGCGTGCTCGGCCTCGTATTCGCGCCGGAACCGCGGCACCTGCTCGGGCGCCAGCCCTTCCAGCTCCGCGAATGCGGTTTCGAGCTCGGCGGTGAGCTCGCCGGTCGTCCAGTCGTCGGCGCGGCCGGTGGTGGCTTCGCCTTCGGTCACCGCGACCGGGGTCTCGGCCGCGGGCTCGTCCTCGCCCTTGGGCCACGGCACCATCGATTCTTCTTCGGCGGCCTCGCCGGGCGCGCTGCCGAAGTCGCCCTCGGCGGGGACGTAGTCGATCTCGACGTGGGCGAGATGGGCTTCCCACAGCAGCGTCACCAGGTCGTCCTGGCCGTAGTTCTGACCGGTGACCTGGAGCACCGCGTCGATCACATGGTCGAGCTCACGCGCGGACAGCCCGGGGTTGAACGTGATCGAGCGCACGCCGTCGCGGTAGAAGGGCAGCGCGAGATTGTCGTCGCGCGAACGCGCGGGATAGAGCGAGACCTCGCCGTGCAGGACGTCGTCGGCGGTGAAGCGCAGCTGGAGCGCGCCGTACTGGTCGAGCAGCCGCGAGAGCGCAAGCCCCAGCTCGTCCCGGAAGCGCACCACGGTCGGGTTGTTCCCGTCGTAGAGCCGGCACGTCTTGAGCGTGCGACCGAGCTGGTTGACCCACGCGTAGGCAGCTTTCACTGCCGCGTCGCTCAACGTGCTCTTCGCCGCCGGTGTGGCGTCCGATGGGGTGGCTGGGTTCGGGTTCATGCGCTCCGGTTTCCGTCCATGGCGGGCAGGAGGGTCGCCCGGTATCAGGAAAGAAATCGGCCGGAACGCGCAGAGCCTTGAGCGGAAACGTGATGGCCCGGTTCAGACACGCCGCGCCCAAAACGATGAGGGCGGCACCCGGGTGGGTGCCGCCCCGATCACGTGAGGTGGTGAGGTGGGTCTACGCCTTGCGGACGTTGCCCGCCTGCAGTCCCTTCGGGCCACGGGCCACGTCGAACTCCACGCGCTCGCCCTCGGCCAGAGTCTTGAAGCCGTCCCCCTGGATGGCTGAGAAGTGAACGAACACGTCCTCGCCACCTTCCTGCGAGAGAAATCCGAAACCCTTTGCCTCGTTGAACCACTTCACGGTACCGGTAGCCACTGACGTACTCCTTGTTGCTGGGCGCAACGGCCCTTGCATCTGCCGTCCGTCGGGACGACACGTCCGGTCTCTTTGACCGCTTCTTCGCCGCCGGCAGGGAGACAACAAAAAAACCGCCGAACGTCTGTGGCGGTTTTTCGGATGCCCTGCGGCCCTTCAACCGACAACGAAGACGCAAATAATATCGGCCAGATTCGTCGGGATTTTCAAGCCGGAATTCGCAGGCGAATCGACTCACTTTCCTGCCATTCTCCGGCGGCGAGCCAGATGGGCAGTGACCAGGCAGACCGCGGCGGCCGCGGCGAATGTGAAGGCGGTCCCGTACGCGCCCCGCGCCACCGAGGCGCCGCCGAAATCGAACATCGGCACCCGGTTCACGGGCCCGGCGTACCACAGGACCAGGTAGAACGCCTCGAACAGCCGGGGAGTTCCCGACAGCGCCCCGCACGCGAGCGCGAACGCCGGAACGAACGCCACTCCTGCCAGCCAGGTCGCGGCGCCGGCCGACTCCCCCGCCATCGCCAGGCGGATCGCGACCGGGCCGGTCGCGAGCGCTGCGATCGCCACGCCGGCCAGCCAGCTCGCCGGCAGCTGGCGCGACAGCGGACGCGGCGCGGAGTCGAACAGCGCAGCGGTTCCGCTCTGCGCCTCGCGGGTTCCGAACGCCGACCACACGAGGATCGGCCAGATCCACAGCAGCGCGCCCAGCCCGCGGGTGCCCGCGAGCGGAATGAACAGCGCAACCACGGCCGCGGCGATCGCGACGAAGAACCACGCCTTCGACAGTCCCTTGAGCGCCACCGCGAGCTCGGAACCCACCAGCGACAGGAGCCCGAACCCACGCGGAGCGGGCAGGGACGCAAGCCGGGTCGCGTCGCCGAACTGCGGGACCGGCACCGCGAGCGGGCCGGCAGCGGGCGCGGCGACCTGCGCAGCGCCGGGCGCGGCGGCCGGCACGCGTGCATCGCGCGCACGCTTGCCGAGACCCGGGATGGTTGCGCGGTCGAACCGGTCGAACGGAATCGCGGCGAGCGCTGCGATCGCGATCGCGACCGCGAACCAGAACAGGCGCGGGACCATGAACTCGGGCGTCCATGCGAATCCCGCCCACGGGAAGGTGGTGAGATCCCACGGCGTGTCGCGGATGTTGAGACCGACGCTCATGCGCAGGTCACTGGACGGCGGCGCGTGGGTGAAGCGCCGGGTCGCCTCGATCAGGTCCTCCATCACGGCATGCATGCCGGTCGGGTCGCGCCACGGCGACAGGGCGCGCCCCGCGGAGAAACCCTGTTGCCCGATCGTGCCGATCCACGCGAAGAACCAGACGACGTTGCCGAGCCCGCCGCGCAGCCATGGGATCGCTTCGAACAGCACCGCGATACTGCCGATCAGCGCGAGATACGGGAGCGTGATCCAGACGAATGGCGTGAGCAGCCCGATCAGGTCGAACGTGCGCTCCTCGCCCCGCACCATCTGCAGCACACCGGCGCTGGTCGCGAGCACCGCGGCGAGGCTCGCGAGCGCGAGGAAATTGCTGAGTGCCTTGGCGAGCGTGTAGCCGCGATTCGACAACCCGGTCGCCGCGAGGATCGCCCCGACCCGCGTCCGCCGGTCGCGCTCGATCGCGTCCTTCACCAGGTAGAAGCCGGCCGCCCCGTAGAACACGGTGGTCATGATCGCAACCAGCGTCCCGACATAGGCGGAGCTGTAGAGGGGGCGGTGATCGAGGATCTGCAGCGTCGAGTAGTTGGCGTGGTTGGCCGGCAGGAAGATGTGCGCCGACCACACGCCCGCCACCAGCATGACGAGGAAGCCGACCGTGCGGCTGCGTTCGCGGAAGTCGCCGATCGCGAGCCGGGCGATCTGGCCGGCGGCCGCAGCCGGAGACCGGCGCGCCGCGTCACGGGTCGTTGCCAGCGGGAGGGCGATGCTCACGCGGGGACCGGCGCCGCGCGGCCAGCCGCCACGGCGTGGAGATAGACCTCCTCGAGCGTCGGCGCGCCGGGACGCGCCCCTTCGCCGGGCATGCCATCGGCGAGCAGCCGCAACTGCACGTGGTCGCCGCGCCGGATCGCGCTGCTGACCAGGAAGCGCCGCCGCAGATCGTCGAGCGCCGCGGCCGGCACCAGCCACTCCCACACCCGTCCTTCGATCGAGCGCGCCAACGACTCGGAGTCG
>Ga0210380_10000990_pt1 | contig 11813 bp, 6 predicted proteins | sample PLM4_5_coexredo_FD_155476 | JGI IMG/M metagenome (GOLD analysis project Ga0210380, IMG submission 155476) | Groundwater sediment microbial communities from an aquifer in East River, Colorado, USA - PLM4_5_coex redo | ecosystem: Environmental > Terrestrial > Soil > Riparian zone | place: USA...
TCGAGCGCAATCGCCAAGCTGCTGCTCGGGGTCGCGGTGCTCGGGGTCGCGGTGTTCGCGCCGTCGCTGCGCGTGCTGCTGGTCGCGCACCTGCTCGGCTGGATCCTCGCGCTCAGCTCGCGCATGCCGTTGCGTCTGCTCGCCGCTCTCGTCAGCTATCCGATCCTGTTCTCGGCGCTGTTCGTGATCGCGCGCTGGGACGGGACCTGGCAGACGCCCGCGCTGCTGCTGCTGCGCCCGGTCACCGCCAGCCTGCTGGCGGCGTGGCTGGTCGGCACCACGCCCTATCCCGATCTGTTCGCACCGGTCGCGCGGGTGCTGCCGCGTCCCGCCGGCGACAGTCTGTTCCTGACCTACCGCGCGCTGTTCGCGCTGCTCCAGCGTGCCGATCGGCTGTGGCGCGCGCTGCGCCTGCGCGGCGGCTTCGCCGGTCCGGCGCGCCGCCGCCTGTCGCATGCCGGCGAGGGACTCGGCGTGCTGGTGATCCACAGCTTCGAGCGCAGCCGCCGCATCTACGAGACCATGCACCTGCGCGGACATTCGGGGCGCGTGTGCGGCTGCCGTCACTACGCCGAATGGACGCCGGCCGACGCGTTCGTGCTCGCGACTGGCATCACGTTCGCCGCCGCGTGCGTGCTGGTGTGGCGGACGCCATGAACCCGATTCCGCCGCCGGCGGTGTCCGAGCCGATCGTCCGCGTCTCGTGCGTCCGGCACACCTATCCCGACCGGACGATCGTCCACCTGTGCGGGCTCGACTTCGTGGTCGAGCGCGGCCAGCGCGTGGTGATCCTGGGTCCCAACGGGTGCGGCAAGAGCACCCTGCTGTTCCACATCCTCGGCCTGCTCGAGCCGCAGGAGGGAGCGGTGTCGGTGTTCGGGGTCGATCCCGCGCGCCACTTCAACCGGATCCGCGAGCGGGTCGGCGTGCTGCTCCAGAACGTCGACGAGCAGATCCTCGCGCCGACCGTGTGGGACGACGTCTCGTTCTCGCCCCGCAACTACGGCTACACCGGCGCCGAGGTCGACACGATGGTCGAGGCGGCGCTCGAGCGGGTCGGAATCACGCACCTGCGCCACAAGATCTGTCACTACCTGTCGGGCGGCGAGAAGCGCAAGGTCGCGCTCGCCGGCGCGCTGGTCCTGCAGCCCGAGCTGCTGGTGCTCGACGAGCCGTTCGAGGGCCTCGATCCCGCGTCGCGCGCCGACCTGGTCGAGCTGCTGAATCAGCTCCACCAGGAACACGGCATCACGTTCGTCACCGCCACCCACGACATCAACGTGGTGAAGGCAATGGCCGACGTCGTGTACGTGCTGGTGCGCGGCGGCGAAATCGTCGCCCACGGCAGCCCCGATGAAGTGTTCCGCCAGCCCGAGCTGCTGCGCGCCAGCAACCTCGAGCCGCCGGTGCTGGCCGAGTTGTTCGCGCGTCTCGAAGCGCAGGGTCTGTCGCTCGGACGGCCGCTGTCGGTCGACGACGCCGCGCGGGCGCTGCTCGACTGGAGCGCGAAGACGCGGGCGCAGGCCCTCCGGCCGCCCGATCGTCCGGCGCTTCCGGAGCCGCCGCGGCCGCAGCCGCCATTGGTTCTCGAGCCGCCCCCGGTGCGCCCGGTCATGCACGAGCCGCCGGCGCCGGTGGCGCCCGCCCCGGTCGTGCGCGCGCGCGAATCCCAGCCGACGCTTCCGTTCGAGATCACGGAGGAGCCGTGACCGGCGACCTGTTCGGCGCGCCGCCGGGCGGGTCCCCCGATGATCCGCTGCCGGCCGGTGCGGCCCAGCCGCTCGCCGACCGCATGCGCCCGCGCACGTTCGCCGAGCTGGTCGGACAGCCGCACCTGCTCGAGCCGGGCACGCCGCTCGCACTGATGAGCGAGGGCCGCCATCTCGCATCGATCATCCTGTGGGGTCCGCCCGGCACCGGCAAGACCACCATCGCGCGATTGATCGCCGGCACCGCGGGAGTTCCGTTCGTTGCGTTCAGCGCGGTGCTGTCGGGCGTCAAGGAAGTGAAGGAGACGATGGTCCGCGCCGCGCTCGGACGCCGCCGCAACGGCAAGCCGACGGTGCTGTTCGTCGACGAGATCCACCGCTTCAACCGTGCCCAGCAGGACGCGTTCCTCTCGCACGTGGAAGCCGGCGACATCGTGCTGATCGGCGCCACCACCGAGAACCCGTCGTTCGAGGTGAACTCGGCGCTGCTCTCGCGCGCCCGGGTGCTGGTGCTGCGCGCACTCGAGCCGGCCGACATCCGGGTGGTGCTGGACCGTGCGCTGGCCGAGCCGGAGCGCGGTCTGGGTGGGACCGTGACCGCCGACGACGAGGCGCTCGAGGCGCTGGCGGTGGCGGCCGACGGCGACGCGCGCCGCGCACTCAACGCGCTCGAGATCGCCGCCGCCGCGGCGAGCGCGCGCGACGCGAAGGGCGGCGATGCCGTCCCGCGCATCACCGCCGACGACATCCGGCTCGCGCTCGCGCGCCGCCATCTGCGCTACGACAAGGCGGGCGAGGAGCACTTCAATCTCATCTCGGCGCTCCACAAGTCGCTGCGCGACTCGGATCCGCACGCCGGCCTCTACTGGATGGCGCGCATGCTCGCGGCCGGCGAGGATCCGCTCTACGTCGCACGGCGGCTGGTGCGGTTCGCGAGCGAGGACGTCGGCAATGCCGATCCGCAGGCGCTGCCGCTCGCGGTCGCCGCGTTCCAGGCCTACCACCAGCTCGGCACGCCGGAGGGCGAGCTGGCGCTCGCGCAGTGCTGCGTCTATCTCGCCACCGCGCCCAAGAGCAACGCCGTCTACCGCGCATTCGGCGAGGTGACGGAGGAAATCGAGCGCAGCGGCAGCCTGCCGCCGCCGCTGGTAATCCGCAACGCGCCGACCGGGCTCATGAAGCAGCTCGGCTACGGACGCGGCTACCAGTACGCGCACGACCAGGAAGGCGGCATCTCCGACCAGCAGCACCTGCCCGACGAGCTGGCGGGCAAGCGCTTCTACCAGCCGACCGACCGCGGTTACGAGGCGGACGTGGCGAAGCGGATGGCGGAGTGGGAGCGGCTGGTGACGAAGAAACGGGACGGCTGACGCCGGCCGTTACGCCGCGCGCAGGCGGATCGAGAAGACGGTCCGCGTTCCCGGCTCGCTGATGACCTCGAGCCGTCCGCCCATGCGCTCGATCATCTGGCGACCGAGCGCCAGGCCCATGCCGAGGCCGCCGAAGTTGCGGGTGCTCGAGCCGTCGCCCTGGCGGAACGGATCGAATACCGACCCGAGCTGGTCGGGCGCGATCCCGGGTCCGTCGTCCTCGACTTCGATCACGATCGGCAGCGCCACGCCCGGTTCGTGACGGGTGCGCATCCCGATCCGGGTTCCGGCCGGCGTGAACTTGACCGCGTTGTCGATCAGCTCGTCGAGCACCCGCTCGAGGCGCGCCGCGTCCGCGATCGCGTCCGGCAGCCCGCCAGCCTGCTCCATTTCGAACAGGCGCCAGCCGGCCAGCACGCCGGGGCGGCGCTCGGTCGCGAGTCGTTCGACCAGCGCCGCGACCGCGACCCGTGCGGACGCCATTTCGACGCCGCGCTCGGTGAGCGCCGAGTAGTCGAGCAGGTCCTCGACCATCCGGGTCAGCCGGTCCGTCTGCTGCAGCATTGCATCGAGCGCCCGGCGTTCGAATCCCTGGGCGCCGGCTCCCGCCAGCGTCTGCAGATAGCCCTTGATGATCGTGATCGGGGTGCGCATCTCGTGGTTCACGTTCTGCACGAACTGCGAGCGCAGGCCGTCGAGATCGGTGAGCATCCGGTTGGCGCGCCGCAGCTCCCGGTTGCTCTCCGCCATGTGATGCACGAGCCGCGCATTGTCGAGCGCCACCGCCAGCATCCGGCCCCCGGTCATCAGGTATTCGACGTCGAGCGGCTGGTAGGGCTCACCGTCGAGCCGCGGACCAAGCGCCATCACCCCCAGCCGCCGGTCGTGAGTCTCGACCGGGACCGCCACCGCGAGGATCGCGGCAGCCTCCGCGTCCGGCATCGGGATTGGTTGGCCCGGCCCCGAGCCGGTCAGCGCCAGCGCCGCGCCGAGCGGCCGCAGTTCGGCGGCCTGGAGCCCATATGCGCACAGCGCGACCGGCGCCGCGGCGGAGTCGTCGGGAAACGCCCACAGCGCGGCGCAGCGCGTCCCGAAGTGTCCGATCGCGTTGAGCGTCGTGAGTTGCGCCATCGCGAACGGATCGCGCAACAGGCTGAGCTCCCCGCTCAGCTCGAACAGCGACAGCAGCGAGTTCTCGCGCCGCTCGAGCAACTGGTCGGAGCGAGACGCGCGCGCACGCGATGACGTCACCACGCGCAGCCGTGGTGGTTTGGTTCGCGCCGGGCGGCGTGGCTTGCGGGCGGGAGAGCCCATCAGCCGCCGATCGCCCGCAGCGCATCCGACTCGGACGCGTCGATCACCAGGAACTGCTCGAGGTTGAGGATCCCGAGCACCGAGAGCACCGCTTCCGACGGCGCGGCCAGCCGCAGCCCGATGCCCTGGCGTTCGGCGGTCTGGAACAGAACCATGATCGCGCCCACGCCCGCCGACGACACGAACGTGACCTCGGACAGGTTGAGGATCACGGTGCGGCCCGATTCCAGCTCGGCGAGGCCGCGCATCATCAGGTCGGGGGCGGTGCGTCCGTCGATGCGTCCGCGCAGCCGCGCGACGATCGCGCCGCCGGGCGTGCGGTCCATCTTGATGGCCAGCGAATCAGCCATGCTGCTCCTCCTTGCGTTCCTCTCCCTTCGCCGGATCGAAGGAGAGCAGGGTCAGGTTGCCGGCGGTCGTGCCGGGTCGAAACACCACTTCGTTCACCACGTGCTGGACGATGTCGAGGCCGAGACCGCGGCCCTTCTGCCACGCCGGGTGCTGCCCCGCGTTGAACGTGGGCCGCCGTTCGGGGCGGAATGGATAGCCGCGATCGCGGAGCACGAAACATCCCTCGCGCACCTGGGCGATCGGATCGGATGACGGCGCGCCCGCACCCGGCAGCCATGCCAGCTCGATCCCGGCTTCCTGGGGTCCGCCGTGTTCGATCACGTTGGCGGCGAGTTCGTAGAGCACGACCTCCATCCGCAGACGCTGGTCGGTGGGCAGCGCTGCGGGACCTTGCAGGGTCGTGAGCCACGGGCGCAGGCCATCGAGTGCCTCGAGCGTTGCCGGCAGAGTGAGCACGTGTCCGGACGATCGGGCGCGTTCATGGAGCGCGACCGGGTCGGTCTTCGCGAGCCACGATGGAGCTGCGGCGGGCGGTGCGTTCGCGACCGCACTGCGCGCGATCGCCAGCACCGTCTGGTCGTCGTCGGGCGCGCGGTCGTGCGACCACGCGGCGAGCGCCGTGGAGAGCGCGGCGATCGCGGCCTCGGGGCCCGCGGCCGCCTGGCTGCCGACCACGTCGGCGATGCGGGGGAGACCGAACGCTTCGCCGCCGGGCGAGAACGCCTCGCTGTAGCCGTCGGTGAACTGGAACAGCAGATCGCCGGGCCCGAGCTGGACTTCGCGATCTTCGAGCGTCGCGTTCAGCCGGCCGCCGCGCATCAGGCCGAGCGGAATGCCGCGCGTCGCCTGCCAGTCCGCCTCGCCGGCCGCCGCCCGCCACACCAGCAGCGGCGTGTGGCCGGCCGATGCGTAGACCAGCGAGCGGGTGCGCGGATCGAGCACGCCGTAGAACATGGTCACGAACTCGCCGGGCTTGAGGGTCGGCGCGAGCTGTTCCTCGAGTGCCACCAGCAGCGCGCGCGGCGAGCGGTGCTCGTTGCGCAGCGCGCGCAGCGACGCGGCGAGCATCGTCATCACCAGGCAGCCGCCGAGTCCCTTGCCGGACACGTCCGCAATCGTCACCGCCATGCGTCCGTCCGGGAGCGGCAGCAGATCGACGTAGTCGCCGCCCACTTCGGCGGCCGCGCGATGCGCGCCGCACAGCGTGAGATCGCCGAGCGTGCGCGTTCCGGTCGGCAGCAGCCGCTGCTGGAGATCGCGCGCCAGTTCCACTTCGTGGGCGAGGCGCTCGCGCTCGACCGCCGCGCGCTGGGCAACCTTCAGCTCGCGCGCCATGTCGTTCACCGTGTCGGCCAGCAGCCCGAGCTCGGTGCGGTCGGTCAGCTGGATCGGGGTGTCGAGGTCGCCGGTTCCGATCCGCTCGAGCCCGGCCCGCAGCACACCGATCGGTCGCAGCAGGGCGGTCAGCACCAGGAACGTGACGCCCATCCCGGCCGCCAGCACCACCAGCACCCACAGCAGCTGCTGGCGTCGCGCGGCCGCCACCGCCCGCTCGAGCGAGGCGCGCTGGAGCCCGACCGCGGCGTTGCCGAGCCGCTGGCCGCTCGCGCTCACCACCGGAACGGTGGCGACCAGGAGGGTGCGGCTGGTGAGCAGGCGCTCGTCGGTCCGCAGGCGCGCCACGGTCACAGCGGGGGCGAGACCGTCGGGCAGCTGCCACGCGGTCCCGAGCACGCGCGCGTCGCGGTGTCCCTGGATCACCCCGTGGTGATCGGTGACCACCACGAACGCCAGCTCGGGGCGCGACTCGCCGAGCTCGCGCACCACCGGGTGGAGCGTCAGCTCGGGCAGATCCGAGAGCAGGGCGCCGGCGGCGGTCAGCGCGAGATTGCGCGCTTCGAGCAGCAGCCGCGCCTCCGCCTCGCGGGTCAGCGCCTGGCGCGTGTTGCGCTCGGCCACCGTGCCGACCGCGAGCACCGCGGCCGCCACGATCGCGACCGTGAACGAGATCACGACCACGCGCATGCTGATGCGGGGACGCGCGCTCACGGCGACGACTCCGAGATCGCGCGGGCCCGCGCCATCTGCTCGTGGGCGCGCGCCAGGTAGCCGAGCGTCTTCGGATCGTGCGGATCGACCCGCAGCGCGCGCTCCCACATCGCGATCGCCTGCTCGAGCCGGCCGGCCGAGAAGTGCTCGAGCCCGCGCGTCAGGCACTCGCGCTCGAGGATCACGGCGGCCTGCTGATAGCCGGGCGAGATCGCGACCACCTGTTCGAGCAGGCGCAGCGCGTCGTCCGAGCGGCCGGCCGCGAGTGCGTCGAGCCCCTGGCGATAGAGCCGCGGCAGTTCGCGCAGCTGCTCGGCGCTGAGTGCGGGCGGCGCGGCCGGCGCGGCGGCCGGGCGCGCCGTCGGACGCGGCGTGCGTGCGGCCTCGGCCGCCTGTTCGGCGCGCAGAACGGCGCCGGTCGCGGCGGCGAGACCGGGCGCGCGCGGATCGAGCGCCCGTGCCCGGTCGATCAGAGTGCGCGCCTCCGCGAACGATCCGGCGCGCGCGAGCGCATGCGCCTGCTGGAGCCAGCTGGAGGTGCGCCGCGCGATCGCCGCATCGACGCGGCGCAGCATCGACTGCGCTTCCTCGTCGCCCGGGTGCTGATCGAGCACCGCAGTCAGTCGAACGCGCGCGGCCGGCAGATCGTCGGCGGTGAACGCGTCGAGCGCCTGATCGAGCGCGCGCCGCACATCGGCCGAGCGGGCGGTGAGACGGTCGCTGGCCGCGCGCGAACGCGCGAGCCCCGCGATCGCCGCGCTGTCGCCGGGGGCGTCCGCGAGCCGGCGCGCCCACGCGACCGCCGCCTCCGACCAGTTGCCGGCGGCTTCGAGCGAACGCGCGCGCTCGCGTTGCGTCTGGGCGCGCAGATCCCGCGCCCCGGCGTGGGTCGAATCGATCACCAGCAGCGTCGTCAGTGCTTCGAGCGCCTCGTCGTAGCGCTGCGCGTCGCGCGCCGCCTGTGCGCCCGCCAGCAGGCTCGCGACCCGGTCGGCGCTGCGCTCGCGCTCGAGCACCACCAGCCGTTCCTGAAGCCGCTGCTCCTCGGCCCGCGCCGCCGCCGCGCGCGCATCGCCGACGCTGCGTCCGAACCGCCACGTCAGTCCCGCGCGTTGCGAGGGACCGGTCGGTAGATCGACGTAGGCGTAGTCGAACGAGCCGTCGCCGAACCGGAAGCCGGCGCCGGCGGTGAGCGCACCCTGGTCGACGCCGGTGCGCAGCGCGAGCATCGGATGGGGACGCAGCTCGAGGCCGGCATGCGGGCGCAGCGAGGTGCCCTTCGCCAGCTCGAGATCCACCACCGCCAGCAGGCCGCCGAGCGCGCCGAACATGCCGGGACGCGCGAACGCGAAGCCGAGTCGCCCGGTCAGCGGATCGGCGACGCTCTCGCGGTCGAGACGGATCGCCGGCTCGACCACGTTCTGCAGGGCGAGGCCGACCTGCAGGTCGCGCAGCCAGCCCTGATCGACGCCGAACACTTCCGCCGGGCGCAGCTTGAAGCCGAGATCGACGCCGAGCCCGCTGCCCGAGCGGCCGGCCAGGCTCTGGCGGCGGACGCGCGCGGCGACCCCGATGGTCGCGACCGCCCCGAGCGGTCGCCCGTAGCCGAGCGCCAGCTCGGTCTCGCGATCCGCGAACGTGCCGGTCGGCAGGTTGCGGTCGTCGCGGCCATCGATCTCGTCGACGCCATAGCTGCGGAGCGCGAGCGCCGCGGCGCCCCACCGCCAGTCGGGCACGGTGACGGCGGCGAACGTCTCGCCGAAGCCGAGATCGTTGAGGCTCGCGTGGCTGAGCTGCAGCTCGATACGCGTGACGTCGGGCAGACCGCCCGGATTCCACAGCAATGCTGAAGCGTCATCGGCGAGCGCGCCGAACGCCGAGCCGAGTGCGATCGCGCGCGCGCCGGCGCCGGCCGCGAACACCGAACGGGTGCCCGCGTCGTCGGCGGCACGCGCCGTGCCCGCGCACAGCGCGAGCGCGATGGCGGCATGCATCAGGGCGCGCGCGCGGCTCATCGCACCACCGCCACTTTCCGGCGCAGCCGTTCGGTGCGGTCGGGCAGCTCGACCGTCAGGAGCGCGACGTAGGCGCCGTTCTGTACCACCGCGCCGGTGCCGTTGCGGCCGTCCCACAGGTCGTCCTGATGGAGACCCGGCGCGCGATCGGCGCGGTCGAGCAGCACCGCGACCCGCTCGCCGCGCCCGGTCCAGATCTCGAGCGTCACGCGCGCCGCGCCCGGCAGGTAATAGGTGAAGTGGGTGCCGCCGCGCGACGGCGAGAATGGATTGGGGAAGTTCGACCAGCTTCCGGCCAGCGCCGCTGCTGCATAGGTTGCGGTCCGGGTGGTGAGCGGGAACACGTCGCCGGGGGCGGGGAGCACCGCGACGTCGAGCAGCGGATTGCCGGGCTGCACGACGCCGACATCGGCCGCCTCGACCGCCAGCGCGAAGGTCGGAACGTCGGGACTGGTGCGGGTCGCGAAGCGCAGCTCGAGCCGGACCGGCGCGCCCGGTTCGATCGACAGCTCCGTGGGCAGCAGGATGGTTGCGGTCGTCGAGTCGGGGCTCAGGGTGGCGCTCGACGCGAGCAGGCTGCCGTTCGCCGCAAGCGCGACCCGCGACACCGCCGCGCCGATCGCGACCGCGGCGCTCGCATCGCGTGCACGCACCACCAGTGATCCGACCCGGATCGGTGCCGATCCGGGCGAGGCCGAGTTGATGAGCATGAGCGTGCCGGCGGTCTGCTCGAGTCCATCGGGCGCCACCACCGCCGGCATCGCGTCCTCGAGATCGACCAGCAGGGTTCGCGAGGGCGGCACCAGCCGCGTGATTCCGGACAGGAGCGGGAACTCGCCGCCGCCTTCCACCACTGCGGAGGCTCCGACACCGAGGTTCGCGTCCTTCACCGCGAGTCCGCCGGCGTTGATCGAGAGCGCGAACGTCGAGGGCGGGGCCGAGGCCTCGAAGTCGAGCACCACCGTGACACGCGCGGTGTCGCCTGGCTCGAGCATCAGGTCGGGCAGGGGCGCGGTGATGGTCGCGCCGCCGACCGGCGGATCCGGAACGGTTGCGACGGTCGCGCCGTCCCACAGCACTTCCATCCGGTCGACGAACGTGGCGGGCACCAGGGACGCGCCGGTTTCGTCGATGCAGCGCACCGTGATGCCCTCGACGCGCAGCCGGCCGCTGCCGGCCGTACCGGGATGGCGCAGGCGGACCGAGATCGCGTGCACACCGCGCGCCGCGACCCCGACGGTCGGCGGCAGGTGGGGGATGCCGGTGGCGAACACGGTCTCGGCCGGCGCCTCGACCGTGATCGGCGGACCGGCGAGCGGATCGGCAGCGAAAACTACCGGCACGTGGTTGCCGCTGTTGGGATCGCGCGCATCGAACCGCGCGCTGTCTCCGACTTCAATCCGGAACGCTCCGAGCGATGCGGTGTCGGAGAGATCGGCGACCAGCAGGACCTCGGTCGCGGTATTGACCGGCACCGCGAGCAGTGGCGACAGCGTGAGCGTCATCACGCTGTCGGCGCCGGGCGCGATCGCACGGTCGGCATACGTGAGCGGACCGCTGCGGAGCCGCAGCCGCCGCACGATGTGCCCGGGTCGGGCGATCCGGGCTGCGAGCGTGTCGGCGAGCTTGAGATCGAGCGCTCCGACGCGCACGTCCGAGGTGACGCCGGTGGTGCCCGGGTTGACGAGGCTGAGGCGCGCGAGCACCACGTCGTTCTGTCCCTGGCCTGCGCGGGCCGGCGCCATCGGAATCGACGCGACGTCGAGCCCGGTGGGGGTCGCCTGCACGCGCGCCAGCCCGGTCGCGGCCGGCCACACCGCACCGGTGAGCGTCACCGGAACGGGTGCGCCGGTCGGCGCGTCGGCGGCGGACACCGCTCCGGGACTCGTGAGCACCAGGCGGAAATCGGGAACGCTGGTCGATCCCGAGATGTCGAGGCCGATCGCGAGCGTCGCGGGATCGGAGCCGGAGACGATCAGCGGCGCCGGCAGACCAAGCGTGAGGATGGCGCCGCCGGTGTCAGGAGCCGAGCCGACCAGCAGTGTCTCGCCGGCCGCGATCACCACCGCACGCGCCAGCAGCGAGGCAGGCGCCACGTCGGTTCCGTCCTCGCGCTCGATCCGCAGCCGCAGGGTGTCGATGCGAACCGGACTGCCGTCCGGATCGGGATGCTGGAACGTCAGGTAGAGCGGCAGCACGCCCGACTGGCCGCGACTCACCGCCTGGGGCATTGCGTTGGCGAACGTGAGCCGCAGGCTGTCGGCGCGCGCCAGCACACGCAGCTCGCCCGACTCCGCGTCGAACGACGCGTACGGCTGTCCGCTCGGGCTGCCGGTACCGTCGGCGCGAGCGCTCGATCGATGGATGCCGGCACTGTCGGCGCGAAACGTCCACTGGAACTCACCGCTTTCGCCGGGCGCCAGATCGAGCGTGGCCGGCGCCGGACCGGTGAGCGGCGTCAGCACCGCGCTGCCGGTCGGGATCGGCACGGTCGGCGCCACCGCCACCAGCGATTCGGGCGCGGTGTTGTGGACCGCCATCCGCAGCGTGACGGTCTGACCGACCGTGACCGCCGCGGCGTCGAACCCGAGGCTCGCGAGCAGCCCGCCATTGGCGAGACGGATCGCGTCGGCGTTCGCAATCGGTTGATCGAGCGGACCGTCGTTGCCCGACGCCATCGCGATGCCGCCGATCGGAACCGCCAGCTGCACGGTCGCCGAATCAGTCGGCGTGGCCGACGCAGTGGCCGTGACGAACAGTCGCTGTCCGGCGGCGCCGAGTGGAAGCGCGAGCGTTCCGCTCGACCAGATTCCTGCCGACTCGGTCAGTGCGCCGAGGTCGGTGTCGTCGCCGGCGCCTGCGTCGAACGTCCCGTTGCCGCCGTCGCGCCACAGGCGCAACCCGCCGAGATCGGCGGCGGACGCATTGCCGAGATTGACGACCGAGAAACCCTCGAGCACGTCGTCCTGATATCCGTTGCGCCGCACCAGCACGTCGAGCGCTTC
>Ga0210380_10000991_pt1 | contig 11811 bp, 10 predicted proteins | sample PLM4_5_coexredo_FD_155476 | JGI IMG/M metagenome (GOLD analysis project Ga0210380, IMG submission 155476) | Groundwater sediment microbial communities from an aquifer in East River, Colorado, USA - PLM4_5_coex redo | ecosystem: Environmental > Terrestrial > Soil > Riparian zone | place: USA...
GCCCGAGGCCGAGCAGTTCTTGCCCATCAAGCAGGCTCACACCGCTGACCGCCACCGGAATCGCGCCGACGACGGCGAAGTAGAATGGCGCGCGCAACATGCGCACAAGCGCGAAGCGTTGCTCGCGTAGAATTCCTTTCGCTCCCGATGGCGTGACCAACAGCAGCTCCAATTCACCGCTGCGCCGCGCCTCGTAGAAAAATCTTCCCGCCACAAAGGCGAAGAGCGCCGAACAGCCGAAGCCGAAAATCACCGTCACACTCGTCGCCGCCCAGATCGAATTCAAACCGCGCATCGCAAACGCGGCGCATAGCGATCCCACTACTGAAATGCACGCGCCCAACCAGGCAATGCCTTGTTGTCCGGGCATTCGCAACACCGCGCGCGCTACTGGCGCGAACGCGCGCTTCTTGAGCGCCGCTCCGCTCAACAAAACCCGCGGCGCGCCGAGGAGTCCGCGCACTTGCGGCGGCGGAATTCTCGCCGCTCGCGGTTGGTAGATTTCCCGCCAGTTACGCCTGAGCCCGAATACCGCCGCGACCACGAGCAGCCAGCCAACAAGATGACCCGCCGCGAGCGACCACCACCAATTGACAGGCGTTTGCACCGCAAACGAGACAAACCCCGCCGGTCGAACCACGAAAGGCCGATCGCCCGCCGTCCAGAAAGCGAAGAGCGGACTGAACATCGACGGAAAGGGATGGAGGCCGCGCATCATGATTTGAACGAAGTAGGGTCCGAGCGCGATGAGAGCCATCGTGAAGAATGCAAGCAGGATGCCGCCGAACTGCGTCCGTGCGAAAACCGAAACCAACAACCCCGTGGCGAGTGAAACGAACATCACGTTCAAAAGCGCGAGTGCGACTCGACAGACCTCGCCTCCGGTAAGGCCGCCGGTAAGCACCGGCAGCATCAGGATCGGCAGAAATCCTATCAGCGCATACAGCGCAACCAATCCCGTCGCGGCAAATTTGCCGAGCGTCACATCGCGGCTTTTCAGCGACGTTAAGAATAGGAGGCCGAGCGTGCCTTCGCGCCGTTCGCTGCTGAGGCAATCAGCCGTGAGCACCATCGCGCCAAGCGCCACTACGAAGGCAATCCGCACGAGTGTTTGAAAGGCTTGTTGGCCGACGGCGGCCGAGTTGAGCCAGGTCGGACTCGAATTGAACCACTGCAAACAAGAAAGGATCGCGAACGCTGCAAGTATCGGCCGCAGCCAGTGAAAGCCAGCGTGCATCGCACGCACTTTCAATTCTCGTGCGACTATCGGAAGAAAGGTCATGGTTACGGGTTGAAAGTCACACGTTGCAGGTCCAGCAACTTGCAACCTTCAACCTGCAACTCGTCAAAATCTCATTGTGTCTCACCACGCGTCACGCGCAGGAAGACTTCTTCAAGTCCAATTTCATCCTCGCGCAGCTCCGTCAGCTTCGCGCCGCCGCGTACCAACGCATCCGCGACAATGCTGTGATCAATATCATGATTCGCGAGCGTGATCTTGAGTTTGTGATCCAGTCGCGCAACTTCGGTCACGTCGGGCAGAGCCTTGAGCAACGCCTCAGCTTGATCCATGTCGCTCGCCACGCGCACCCAAACAACGCGGCCGGAGGACATTTGATCGCGCACGCCCTGCACTGGTCCGGCGTAAATCAACTTGCCTTTTTCAATGATGCAGACGCGATTGCAGATGGTTTCCAGCTCGCTGAGAATGTGCGAACTGATGATGATCGTTTTGCCAAGCCGGCGGAGTTCTCGGAGAATTTCCATCATCTCGATGCGCGCGCGCGGATCGAGTCCACTGGCAGGTTCATCGAGCAGGAGTAGTTGCGGATCATGAATCAGCACGCGCGCCAGCCCGAGCCGTTGCTGCATGCCGCGGCTCAAGGCGCCAATGAGCGAGCCCTTCTTTTCGCTCAGGCCGACGAGTTCGAGGACGTCGCTGACGGTTTTCTCGCGTTGCGCTGACGGAATGCGGTAGCACGCGCCGAAGAAATCCAGATACTCCGTGACCTCCATGTCCTTGTACACGCCGAAGAAATCCGGCATGTAACCGATGACATGCCGCACCGCATCCGCGTCCTTCACGACATCATGGCCGAGGATTACCGCACGACCGGCGGAGGGCGCGAGAAAGGTGGCGAGGATTCGCAGCGTCGTGGTTTTGCCCGCACCGTTCGAACCGATGAAACCGAACAAATCGCCTTTGTTTACCGTGAGATCCAGACCGGACAATGCGGCCAGGTTGCCGTACATGCGCGTCAAGCCCGTCGTCTGTACGGCTGGGATTGGAGGAGCGTCGCTCATAAATCAAAGTTTCGGGCTGACCGTTATGGGAATTCGCCAGAGCGTATTCTTGCCGAATCGCCGCGGCTTGAATTGGTTGAGCGATTGCACAGGGGAATAATCCGGCGTCCACGCCAGCAGCACCGCGCTGCCGCGTTCAACGAGTTGCGAAAGGTCGAGTCCCGGCGTGCCAATGAAGCCGTTGTAGTTTTGGTCCTGTCGCAATTGCGAAAGGAACGAAGCTGCCGCCGAGGAATTCGGGAGGTCGGAAATTCGCCCGCCTTTGCTGGCGCCGAAGGCGTTCTGGCGTTGCTGCGCCGCGCGCTGGAAATTCTGGCCGTACTGGCGGACGAATTCCGACAGCGCCGTCCCCTGCTCGCGCGTAATGTTCACGCTCACCGAGGCGCCAGCCGCGATCTCAGCGAGCGTGACGACGCGGCCTTCGATGACCAGTTGCGCTGACTTCATCGGTCGATCGGTGTTGTTCTTCACTTTCACATTCCAACCGTCAGCGAGCGGTTTTATCTGGATGTCGAAAGGCATCTCACCGCCGCTCCACCAGTCGCTCGTGAAGAGCTGGCTCGTCCAGACCGGGACGAACACTTCGGCTTTGAAGCTGTCGCCGTTCTGTGTGATGGTTGCGCGCTCGGTCGCTTCAGTTCCGAAGCCGAGAAACTCGCCGCGAAACGTGGCGACCTTTTGTTTACTTTCCAAATCAAAGCGTGCGTTGCTCGGCGCATAGATCGAAGAATAGGTCCGCCCACGCATTTCGGCGTGGTCGCCATTGCGCAACACGTCCACAAGATGCAGTTCGTTGTATTCGCTTTCGCCGGCGCGCAGTTTGTAACCGATGAAATAAATCAGCAGCGAAAACAGCACCACGTAACAGGGAAACGTGATCCAGGTGAGCATTGGTTTACCGATTCGCTTCAGCCACCATTGATCGAACGGTCCGATGATGACGAGATACACAATGAGCAGAATCAACAGCCAACCGATGGGCAACTTGTGAACCTGACGACTATCAATCATCGCACCGAAAATTCCGTCGGGGCTTTGACCATAGGACTGGTAGTAGTCGCTAGACACGTAGAGTTGTCCGGGAACTTCGGCGAGTCGCGACCACATCGTCGGCAAATGTTTCCATGATTTGAACGGTTCGCGTTCTGGACTGAACATTAGAGCGGTAATGCGGCCCTTGCCTCGGTTCGCAGTGACAATCAGCGGTACTCCACCCGCGGAAACAACCGCACGTCCGTCGCGTATTGCGCCAGTGACAACCTGGAGATCGCCCAATTCGAACTGCGCGTCATCCACGAGGTCGGCGAAGGGCGCGTCCGGCGAGTTGCCCGCGCGCGTTTCGGGAGCAGCTTGTTTGCCGCTGCGTTTGCCTGGTCTCGGGGCCTGCGCGTACTGACCGGGCATCGGCGTCGGTTCAAAATTGGCGCGCGAGGTGTAGTCGAGCGGGCTTCTTAACCACTTTTGAAGTTCCGGATGCGCCGTGACGGTTTTCAATTCCTTCGGATCGCTGGGCAAAACGGCGCGTAACCACGGCGCCGTCGTGATGTCCGAAACCTGCTCAACTCCCACGATGAGATGTCCGCCGGCGTTCATCCAGGCGAGAATTGCATTGGCCTGGCTCACGCGTAGTCCCCCTGCAGTCTCAGAATTGAGATAAATCGCGTTGAGTCCTTCGAGCACGAGCGGGTTCTCCGGAAACAACGTCGTCAACAATCGCGTGGAGGCGGGCTTGGCGTCATCTTGATCGCGAAGAATCGGCCGCACGGTCGCGGCTCCTGACGCGGTGCGCGAGAGCGAACCGATCATCGGAATTTCCCAACCAACCTGTCGTCGCGGTCGTTGGGCAACTTGTTCGGCGATGGTTTTGCCACGTTGCGTCGCCAGTCGGACGTTCCAGATGGAAGGAGAACGACTCGGAGCGAAGACGGGAATGGTCACGCGCTTCAACGTGCCGGTCGGCAACTCGACGGGGAGTTGGTAGGTCTGGCCTTTGTTGTAATTGCCGGGCGAAACTTCGATGAAACCGGTGATGGGCGGGCCGTCATTTTTGATTTCGCACATCACGGGAAACCAACTTGCCTCGCGCACCATTCCGTCGTAACCGATGAAGACATCAAATTGCAGCGCCGCACGCGATGGCACGGCAAGGAGAAGCAGGAGGCCGCAGAAGAGGAGGCACCGTGAACAACCCCGGTTGCTTGGCGACCGAACAATGGTTTGACTCGTCATGGGCTCACAACCGCGCTTGAGTTGGGTGACTTATACGCAGACCATTTTGACCACGCAACGTTCAAATCGTCACCCGCTTGTTCGCGCCGTTGTTTCACGGCCAACGATTGGAAAAACGCCAGCCCTCCGCACCGAACTATTTGACGCGTTCGAGCGTCTCCTTATCGCCGTCGGGATCGGTCATCACAAGCGTGTCGCCATCGAGCTTGATCTTGAACTCGATCGCTCCGATTGCCTTGCCCAGGCCGCCATCCAATTCCATTTTTAGCCGCTCACTGCTGACCAATTTGTATTTCCGGTCATCTTGTCGCTGCCTTCGCCCATGATGACTTTTCCGTCGGAGCGAAATTCCGTGAGGCTCGAACCATCTTTCGCCTGCCATTTGCCGATGATCTCCTTCGCGCCTTTCGGGGTGCAACCCAACATCAATCCGCACAATACGCACACAAGCAGCCAAACGCCGAAGGGCAAAGATTTTCCGAGGAATGTTGTTTTCATGGGTCTTCTCTCTCGTTCTGAGGTTTGGTTTTTTCTATCCGTTTGCCGGCCACATGTCACATGAAAACTCTCCAGCGAGTCATCCGTGTATTTCAGTCACGAGCGGTCCGGACTGAGATGCTGAGAGAGCCGGGCACAGGCTTTTCCGAAACGACAATCAAGTACCCACCGCCGCAGCCCGAATACATAGCACCCGGATACTTCGCGCGATAAACTCGCAGCAACGCCATCAAGTCCAGCCGAATTGTCCGATGCCGCACTGTTCCCGGCAAAATCCTTTCCCAACAGTCCATGCAATCGTTGAGCGACGCGCCGAGCTGATTCACATTGCGGCAGCGGATCGCTTCGAAACAGTCCTTCCCTGTCTGGCCGAGCCGCGAAATCCATTGGGGGGCAAGATTCTCTTGGCCGAGCGGATTGTAGCCCGCGGGCCGCGGCGCGACGGGAATCAAATGAAGCACCTGTTCCAGCCAGCGCACCGTGCGGGTATTGTCGACCGACTCGATGTGCGCCGGAAAAATTCCATCGTGAACATTGAAATCGTAATCCAGCCGGCTGATGCCCGGATAGATCAAACCGACCATGTCCTGCGAGCCGGACGGAGATTTCTTGCCGTGATTCTCGGCATTGTAAAGTTCGCGCACGAGTTTCGCCGGATCGCGCTTCGGGAGTTTCCCGTTCCATAACCGCCTTGCGACTTCACGCGTGCCGTTGGCAATCCCGCTCCGTTCCATATACCGGAACGTTGGTTGCAGCGACACAACTACCATCGAACCGGGTGGTGTGGGATTTAACTTTGAAACAAACGGCTGATCAATCCACCCACCCGCCAGCGCGAGTCGATACGGGATTTCACCGATGACGTCCGCGAGCCTCGCTCCCCTGCCCTTCATGCGCCGACGGCTTTCTTCACTTCCTTCAACTGCTGGAATTCGGGCTTGGCCGAATAGTATTTGTCGAGCGGATAACAACCGGAAATCATTCCATTGCGCGGCGCGGTCGTGCAATCACTGAACGTGCGGCAAATCATCTTCGTCGTCAGCGCGCCCTTCTCCACGGCGTCGGCGAGAATCCCCGGATACGACAACACCATGCGGCCGAGGCCGATCATGTCCGTCCAACCGTTGCGGACCGCGTATTGCGCCGTGTGCGGCAAGTACTCTTGCAAATAACTGTAAGCCGTCCCGACCAACACCAGGTTTTTCGGGGCGCGCTCCTTCAACTGCCGCACGACATTGATTTGCCGGGCAACATCAATCAGCGGATCGTGCGCCGGCTGGTAGCCATCGCTCGGAGGATACGCCGCCGGACGCTGAATGTGCGGGTTGTAGTACGGTGATCCGGCGCTGAGATTCAAAATCTTGACGCCCAGTTCGCCGCACAAGTCGGCGAACCGGAACGGCTCGGTCAGATCGTAACTAACCGGATTGTTTTCACTCACACCGAAGCCGTAGCGATATGGCAGACAATGCGAGAAATCTTCTGGGATGCCTGGGCCGAGTTTGCCCGGCTGCGAAAGCGCCGGATCAGGTTTGAACGGGACGAAATCAAACGCGCTCAACCGCACTCCAATATCAATCTTGTTTCCGCTCGCGCGAATGCCCGCGACGATTTCGCGGAGGATGCGCGTGCGATTCTCGAAACTCCCGCCGAACTTTCCGGGTCGCGTGTGCGCGCCGAGAAATTCATGCAGCAGATAACCGTGGCAATGTTTCACGTCCACAAAGTCCGCACCTACCTCCCACGCGATTTTTGCAGCGCGGATGTAGCACTGAATCAACTCTTCGATCTCGGCGTCCGTAAAAATCTGCGCGTCACTCGTGACGTTGAACTTGCGGTCGAGGATCGGATGCCGGAACGCCACGCGCGGCTCCATTTTCTTTTTGTCGTTCGGTTTGCAAAACCGGCCCGAGTGCGTGAGTTGAAAGCCGATGATCAAATCATCCACCGTCCCGAATCGTTCCTTGTGCACGCGAACGAGAATCTCGCGAATCTCTGTCAGGTCCTTTTTGTTTTCCTCGACGATGATGAGTTGATTTGGATTTGCGCGGCCATCGGGACGAATCGCCATCGCCTCGCCGCCGTAAATCAACTTCGCGCCGCTTTCACCAAACCGCTGCCATCGCCTGCGAACTTCATCCGTCACGCCGCCGGTGGTCGTACCGTCCCAGCCTTCCATCGGTTGAATCGCCCAGCGATTACCAATTCGTTTGCCGTTTACGGATGCGTTCGCAATCGGCTGCGCGAGCGGCGACGCATTGCCAATCACGATCTGGTCTTCGCACGGCAACTCGACACCGAGTGCGGCGATGTGCTTGCGGAAATCTTCGACCGTCTTGAGCGACGGAACGCGAACAAGTTTCAAAGGTTCAGCCATGATCAGGTTTGAAAAAACGTGAGATAATTTTCGCCGCGGGCCTCGCGCAACAACAGCAGGGCCAGTTCGCGCGCGTGGTAATCTCCCCACATTGAACTTTCGCCATTCGACACGCGCTGGCCGGGCGCGATGTAATCCCAGCCGTTTGGACGGTGATAGACGGAATGGAGAATCAAGCCCTGATGTTTCTGCGTGGTCGAGATATATGGATCGGAAAACAATGTATTTGCAATAGTGAGCGCTGCTTGTTTGTAACGCGAGTTGCGCAAATAATTTCCCAGTCGCCACAGACCTTGCGCCGCAATCGCGGCAGCGGAACTGTCCACCGGCTCCCACGCGTTGAACGGATCAGATTTCTTCGCCTCGAAATTCCCGAGCCGGTGCAAATTCGGCGCGCCGGTATCCCACATCGGAATGCCGTCAGCGCAGCAATTTTCAAGATAGTGATCTGCTGTCGCTCGCGCCGCTACGACAAACAAATCCAGCGCCTCTAAAGCTGGTTTTTTCCCCAAAGAATACGCCGTTTCCGCCCATCTCGGCAATTTACCTCCTCGGTTTCCAACTACATCTCGGTAGAGCTGCGCCCACCTGCCGCCAGCCGTAACGTCCTCGAATTCTTCCCAAGAAACAGTTCGTAAGAATTCCAATTCTTCCGCGTAACCACAGATCGCCCACGCCTGTCCACGGGTCCAAGTCGTGAACGGCGAATAACCTTGCTGCGAATTCGGACAGCGAAATGTTCCGCTCGCGACGTTGAACACCGCTTCGTGTGCCGCGCGACCTCGCTCATCGTAGGCATCGCGGCCATCGCCAAAATAAATATTGTAGCGCGCGGTGTTGAACGCGTGTTCAAACAACCGTTGCAGCAGCGAAATCTTCGCGTCCTGTTCTCCCATCAGCGCGTGGCCGAGTTGGTGCGCGATCGCGAGGGCGCGCAGCGAGCGAATGGTATCCACAAACAGCGAGTGCGGGCCGTTGAAGCTGTGGATGAATCCCGTGCCGTCGGCGATCTTGGTCCAGCGCGCCGCCTGCACCGCGCCACTTACCTTAAGCGCCAGCTCATAAAAATCTTTCTCGCGCTCGTCGTGCGGAATTTTCCCCTCACGCATCAGTCGCAACAGATTTCCGTAAGTCGAAACGTTATTGAACCCGTGATCGTGAACGCCGAAATGAGACACATGGGACGCCATGTGACGAATGGTCCCCTGTCGGCCAATTTCCAGAAACCGCTCGTCACCCATCGCATCGAACTGGAGGAGTGCCGAACCGTATTGAAATCCCTGCGTCCATTCAGTCCAGCCGCGCGACGTGTATTGGCCCTTGACGGTAAACACCGGCGTGCCCGCACTGGGCTTCGCGCTCTTCTCGATGCTCAGGATTTTTTTCGCCGACAGGTCGAACAACCGTTCGATCTTCGGCACGAGCTTCTTCGTCGTCAGGCTTGAATCAATCTTGATTGCCATGTTTTCTTTTTACGTAGCAGCCGAAGTGAGAAGGCTCAAACTATTTATCGAATTTGAGCCTCCTCACGTCGTCTTCTACAGCCGTCGCAAATGAAATCCGCCGTCCACATTGATGATTTCACCGGTGCTGAACGGCAACGCGCCGCTCGCAATAACCGCCACGGCGCGACCGATGTCCTCGGGTGCGCCCCAGCGTTTGATCGGTGTCAGCCCTTCGGCAATGAGCTTGTCATATTTCTCCTTCACCGGGCCGGTCATATCCGTGGCGATGATGCCGGGGCGAATCTCGTAAACGTTGATCCCATGCTCGGCCAGGCGCGACGCAAACAACGGCGTGAGCATCGAGAGCGCCGCCTTGCTCACGCAGTAATCTCCGCGATTGGTCGAGGCGGTGTAGGCGGAGACGGAAGAAATCGTGATGATCTTCGGCTTTTCAATTTTGAATTTTGAATTTTGAATTTCCTCAATCATCCACTTGGCCGCGAGTTGCGTGAGGAAGTATGGGCCTTTGACATTGATGTTGATCAGCCGATCAAAACTTTCCTCGCTCGCTTCGAGAATGTCGGCTCGCACATCGGGAGCCACGCCCGCATTGTTCACGAGGAAATCAAGACGGCCAAAAGTCGCACGCGTGAACTCGATAAGCTTTTTCCGATCCGCATCTTTGCTGATGTCCGCCTGGCAAACTTCCGCGCGAATCGCTTTACCGTTCGTCTTTGCCGCCGCGATGCAGTCCCCCACCGTCTGCTGGGCCGCCGTGACGTTGCCGGCGTAGTTGACGACGAGATCGTGGCCGGCTTTCGCCAGTTCCAGCGCGATGCCGCGCCCGATGCCGCGCGACGCGCCTGTGATGAGTGCCACCGGATTCATGCCCGGTGAGAATAGTTTGAGGCCAGCCCAGCAAAAGACAATTTTGCGGCTGTGCCGTGGAGTTTAGGTGGGGCGAGCGTACTCGCGAGCCGGCTCGTCAGTAGCCTCGCCCCACCAGAGCGTCAAACCTTTGACACGGCGCGCGCACTTCTTATCCTTGCCCCGTGCGCACGGTCAACGTTCCCCTCGGCAATCGGAGTTACGAAATTCAAATCGGCAGCGATTTGCTTTCCCGCCTCGGCAAGGAATGCGCGCGGCTTAAACTCGGCGACCGTTGCGCGATCATCACGGACACGAACGTGGGCCGCCGCTACGCCAAGCCCGCCTACGAATCGCTGCTCAAAGCCGGCTTCAATCCCTCGCTCATCACCGTGCCCGCCGGTGAAACGGCCAAGAGCTTGAAGTCCGTTCATTTTTGTTACGACCGCCTGGCGACGCATCGGATCGAACGCAAGTCCTTCATCGTCGCGCTCGGCGGCGGCGTCGTTGGTGATCTCGCCGGATTTGTCGCCGCGACTTATCTCCGTGGCATCGCGTTCGTGCAGGTGCCCACAACCTTGCTGGGACAAGTGGACAGCTCGGTTGGCGGAAAGGTCGGCGTGAATCTTCGGGCCGGGAAAAATCTCGTCGGCGCGTTTTATCAGCCTCGGCTGGTTCTCTGCGATCTCGGCGTGTTGCGCACATTGCCGGAGCGGGAATTCCGCGCAGGCATCGCCGAGGTCATCAAATACGGAATCATTTACGACGCGAAACTCTTCGCGCGTCTCGAATGCGAACTGCCCGAACTACTGCGACGCGATTCCCGAATTCTCACCGACATGGTGGCGCGCTGTTGCGAAATCAAGGCCAAGGTCGTTGGACAGGACGAAACCGAAAGCGGCGTGCGCGCGATCCTGAATTTCGGTCACAGCATCGGTCACGGACTCGAAGCCATCTCCAGTTACGGCAAATATCTGCATGGCGAAGCGATTGCCATTGGGCAGGTCACCGCCGCCAAACTCTCGGTGAGCACGGCAGGGTTTCCGGCGCGCGACGCCGAGCGAGTCAAATTGTTGTTTCATCGTGCCGGACTGCCGACGGGAGTGAAGTTGACCGCGCGTCAACGCTCGAAACTCTTCGCCGTGATGAAGCTCGACAAAAAGGTCAGTGACGGCGAAATCAAGTTCGTGCTGGCGAAGCGCATCGGCAAAGTGATTTGGGGACAGCGCGTCCCGCCGGAAGTGGTCGCCCGGGTGCTCGCTGATTCTGCGCCCCGCATTTCGCACTCCGCAACGTGATATGGCTGCCGTCAGCGAAATCATCGTCCGCGAATATTTCGAACTACACGAGTTTCTCGTTCGCCAAGCGCGCAAATACATCGCGCAAGCCAAACGCGAGGACGACGACATTGATTTCTTCGTGCTCAATCCGCGCCCGCAACCGCAGGCCGCTGAGCGCCCGTTCATTCTGACCTCCGCCGACCTTGCCTCCGTTGAGCGCGCCATTGTGGTGGTGAAAGGCTGGCATACCGAGACGTTCAGTTCAGCGCGTCTGGCGAGCACGCCAGAAATTTTTCGCTTCGTTGGAACGAAGGTGTTTCAAGAGGCCGCCAAAGTCTTCGGGGAGAACGGCGCACCGCTGAAAATTCTCGTCGTGCCAGCATTACCGCAAACTGCCGCAGCGCGCGACGAGAGTATTGCGGTGCTCCGCGAGAAAGGTGTGGATGCGGTGATTCCGTTCCGCACGATGCTTGCGGACCTGGTCGAACGCACCGAGGTGAATCGCAATTACCAAAAGTCCGACCTGCTCCAGACCATCCGCATCCTGAAGAATTACGATTTCCTTCGCGACCCGCAGTTGGAGTTGTTCAAAGGCAAACGGCGAAAGCGCTGAACTAACGGTTTTGGAGCGCGGCATTCATGCCGCTTCGAGTCCGTGAACAGTTCTGCCTTCGCCAATTGCAAAGCGGGCTGAAGCCCGCGTTCCCCATCAATGCGCCGCCAGCTTGGCCATCCGCTCGTTAATCTGCTGAAGGATTTGTTGCCGGTTATTGTCGAAACTCAATTTGTTCAACTGCGAAACGATGGCGTG
>Ga0210380_10000993_pt1 | contig 11764 bp, 13 predicted proteins | sample PLM4_5_coexredo_FD_155476 | JGI IMG/M metagenome (GOLD analysis project Ga0210380, IMG submission 155476) | Groundwater sediment microbial communities from an aquifer in East River, Colorado, USA - PLM4_5_coex redo | ecosystem: Environmental > Terrestrial > Soil > Riparian zone | place: USA...
GAGATTCTCCGGTTGGCCGGCGACCGCGGCGTCGACCTCATCGTGATGGGCGTCTCGGGGCACGGCGCGCTCGACCGCTGGGTCTTCGGCTCGAACACGGCGAGCGTGATCCGCGGGTCCCGGTGCCCAGTGCTGATCGTCCGCGATCGGTCTGACGTTTAGCCGTGCCGCAGCAGACGAAACCGTCCGTCGTGTTCGATCCGCAGGAAGCCTTCCTCCACGAGCCTCGCGAGCATCGTGCGGCAAACCTCCTCTGGTAAATGGAACAGCCGCTCGGCCTGTTCCAGCGTCGGCGAGAAGCCGCGCATCTCGAGGAACTCGCTTCGGATGCGATCGGCGAGTGTGACGTCGAACGTCGTCACGGGAGGGCTGTCGCCGATACGCGCTTTCAGCGGTGCAGTCGTGACGTGAAGATCGTGGACCGTCCGACGACGGGTGGGCTTGCTACGCGGTGTACTCATTTCACACCTCTTACGGTCGTCGCCTGACCGTCACTGACATTAGATCTCTCATACGTTGTGCGTCAACCACGAAGTTGACCGTTGATCGCGTTGAGGAGACGACGAGCGTCCGCCACGATGAAGGTTGAAGCGCTCATGCCCGCCACGTGCGCGCGTCTTGGCGACGAGGCATGCCATCGCGCGCTTGAAGGTTGCGTGGGCACGCGCCGTAGATCACGGTAGGCAGAAGTCACGCAGAACTTTTGAAGGTCGCATCACCGCCGGTGGGGAGGGTCACCCCGGGCCAAGACATTTCCGGCGTGGTTGTTGCTCTACCCCCGATAAGAACCCGGTAAATCGGGTCGCGACCGGGGAAAGTTTCGCGCGACCGGGGACTAATTCTGATCGAGGCTGCCATGACTGCTCCCACGCTGCTCATTGTTGACGACGAAGACCTGGTGCGCTGGTCGCTCCGTGAGCGCTTTGGCCACGAGGGCTACCACGTCATCGAGGCTCGAACCGCCGCCGAGGCGATTGACAAGACAGGGCTCGGGGCCGACGTCGTGCTGCTTGACTACAAGCTTCCTGACGGAGACGGGCTGGCGGTGCTGCGCCACATCAAGGAGACTGCGCCGGAAACGCTCGTGATCCTCATGACCGCCTACTCCACGGTGGAAAACGCCGTCGAGGCGATGAAGCTCGGAGCCTGGCACTACATCGACAAGCCGTTTAACCTCGACGATGTGGCGATAACCGTCGAAAAGGCGCTCGAGACGTCGCGCCTGAGGCGTGAGGTGCGCGCACTTCGAACGAGCGCGGGGCGCGACTACGGGTTCGAGGCGATCGTCGGCAACTCCCCAGCGATGAAGGAGATCCGGTTGCTGCTCGCCCGCGTGGCGGCCAGCCCGGCGTCCACCGTGCTCCTGACGGGCGAGACCGGCACGGGCAAGGATCTGGCGGCCAAGGTGCTGCACTACAACAGCGACCGCGCGGGCAGGCCCTTCGTCAACATCACGTGTTCGGCCCTGCCGGAACAGCTGCTCGAGAGCGAGCTGTTCGGTCACGAGCGGGGGGCCTTCACGGACGCGAGGCAGCAGAAGCGCGGCCTGCTCGAAACCGCGGATGGCGGCACCGTCTTTCTCGACGAGATCGGCGAGATTACCGGCGGACTGCAGTCGAAGCTACTGCGGTTCCTCGAAGAGAAGACGTTCAAGCGGGTGGGGGGGCTCGCGGACGTCCACGTGGACGTCCGCGTCATCGCGGCGACCAACCGCGATCTCGAGCAGGAGGTCAAAGCCGGAAAGTTTCGCGAAGACCTGTTCTATCGCCTGCACGTCATGCCCGTGACGCTGCCGCCCCTGCGCGACCGGCCGGGCGACGTCCTGCTGCTCGCGCAGTATTACATCGATCGATTCAACCGCGAGTTCAGGAAGAAGGTGCGCGGGCTGAGCGAGGAGGCCGCGACGCTCGTGCAGCGGGCTCGGTGGCCAGGCAATATCCGCGAGCTGCGGAATGCGATCGAGCGCGCGATGCTGCTCGTCGACTGCGAATGGCTGACGCCGCAGGACTTTCCAACGCTGACCCGTACGGCAGGAGGCAATTCTGCGTTCCGCCTTCCGCCCGAGGGCGTCAACCTCGAAGAGGTCGAGCGGCAGCTGCTGGTGCAGGCACTCGAACGCTCGGGCTGGAATCAGACGCACGCCGGCCAGCTGCTGCGGATCAACCGTGATCAGGTCAGATATCGGATTGAGAAATTTGGCCTGCGATCGCGCTCCGAGCCGACGCCGGTGACGGAAGCCGCCGCCTTGGGCTGATGCGCGATCGCGCTGACCGCTACGATCAGGGTGGAGGCGCGTCTGGCGGCGCGGTCGGCAGGGTGATGACGACGGACGTTCCGCCGGACTCGGGGCAGGTGAGGGTCAAGGTGCCCCCGTGCATTTCAGCGACCCGTTTGGCGATCGGGAGGCCCAAGCCACCGCCCCGCGATTTTGTGGTGAAGAACGGCTCGAGCACTTCATCCCTGAGTTCCGCGGGAATGCCGGGGCCGCTGTCGCGAACTTCGATCGTCCACGACCCGTTGCACCGATCAGCGGTCACATCGACCGCGCCCCGGCCGTTGAGCGCCTGGGCGGCGTTTAGCATTAGGTTCAGCACGGCCGCCCGCAGCAGGTCGGGGTCGGCCGCGATCGTGCCATCGCCGCCGCCAATGCGAAGCTCCAACGAGGCTCCGATCGGGTCGCGCCCGAGCATCGTCGCCGCCTCGTCGAGGAGGTGACGGACGTTGACCTGGGAGAGGCGCGGCGGACGCGGCCGCGCGAACATCGTGAGGTCCTGGATGAGTTCGTTCAACGCGTCAATGCGGACGACGATCTCGCGCATGACGGTGAATTCGGCATCCGCACTCGTCCGTCGCGACATCAAGACCTGCATGGCGCCCTTGATGCCCGCCAGCGGGTTCTTGACCTCGTGGGCGACGACCGCGGCCATCTGGCCGAGCCGCGCCAGGGCGGCCTGTTGCGCCAGGCGTTCTTCTGCGGCTTTGCGCGCGGTGATGTCGGCGCGAATCGCAATGTACTGATACGGCTTCTGGCGGGCGTCGAGGAACGGGACGATCGTCGTGTCCACCCAGTAGTAGTGGCCGTCCTTCGCGCGGTTCCGGATCTCGCCGTGCCAGACACGACCGTTCGCGATGGTGACCCACAGATCCCGAATGAACTCCGCCGGGTGGAGGCGGGAGTTGATCAGCCGGTGATCCTGGCCGATCAGTTCCTCGCGTGAGTACCCGGAGATCTCGCAGAACTTGTCGTTGACGTAGGTGATGCGTCCCGTGACGTCGGTCGTCGCGACGATCGCCGCGTGGTCGAGGGCCCGCTTCAGGTCGCCCAGCTGCTGTACGTCTCCGCGTGATCGACGCTCGAGCCGTCTCAATCGCATGACGACCGCGACGGCCAGGGTGAGGAACAGGAGTCCCACGAGGATCACTCTCACGCGACGCGGCTCCTATCCCGCTTCATGGTACTCATCGGTATACTGACACCGATGCCTGCCGCCACGCTGCTCGTCGTCGACGACGAATCGCTCGTACGCTGGTCCCTGCGGGAGCGACTGACCGCCGAGGGTCACGACGTGCTCGAAGCGGGATCGGCGGCGGAGGCCGTCGACAGGATGTCGTCGGCGGACATCGATCTCGTGCTCCTCGACTTCAAGCTGCCGGACGGGGACGGCCTGTCGGTGCTCAAGCGGGTCAAGGAGGTCCGGCCCGAGACGCAAGTCATCCTCATGACAGCGTTTTCGACCGTCGAGAGCGCCGTCGAGGCGATGAAACTGGGCGCCTACCACTACGTCAACAAGCCCTTCAACCTAGACGAAGTGGTGTTGCTGGTCGAGAAGGCGCTCGAGACCAGCCAGCTTCGCCGTGAAGTGCGGGCGCTCCGGAGCAGCGAGGGGCGCGAGTACGCGCTCGATTCGATCATCGGTGGGTCGCCCGCGATGCAGGCGGTCAAGTCGCTGCTGGCCCGCGTCTCGTCGAGCCCGGCTTCGACGGTGCTCCTCTTGGGGGACACGGGCACCGGCAAGGACCTGGCCGCCAAGGTCATTCACTACAACAGCGACCGCGCGCGGCGGTCGTTCGTCAACATCACGATGTCGGCGCTGCCGGAGCAGCTGCTCGAAAGCGAACTGTTCGGTCACGAGCGCGGGGCGTTCACCGACGCGCGGCAGCAGAAGCGCGGCCTGCTCGAAACAGCGGACGGCGGCACCGTGTTCCTCGACGAAATCGGCGAAATGACCCCGGGCCTGCAGGCCAAGCTTCTGCGGTTCCTCGAGGAAAAGACCTTCAAGCGTGTAGGCGGCCTCGCCGACATCCGGGTGGACGTGCGGGTCATCGCGGCCACCAACCGCAATCTCGAGCAGGAGGTTGAGCAGGGGAGGTTTCGGGAAGACCTGTTCTACCGGCTCCAGGTCATGCCGATCCCCCTCCCGCCGTTGCGCGATCGGCGAGGGGATATCCCACTGCTGGCAGCGTACTACGTGGACCGTTACAACGGGGAGTTCAAGCGGCGCGTTCGGGGGCTCACGCCCGAGGCGCTCGTGGTGCTGGAACAGTACCAGTGGCCGGGGAACATCCGCGAGCTGCGCAACGCCATCGAGCGGGCGATGCTGCTCGTCGACGAGGACTGGCTGCAGCCCACCGACTTCACGACGCTGACGAGGACGGTCGCGCCGACCGAGTTCAAGCTGCCCAGCGACGGGATCAGCCTGGACGAGGTGGAACGCCAGTTCCTCGTCCAGGCGCTGGAGCGGTCCGGAGGTAACCAGACCCAGGCCGGCCAACTGCTCGGCATCAACCGCGATCAGGTGCGGTACCGTATCGAGAAATTTGGGCTCGCCGCAAAGCCTTGATCGCCTAGCACTCCCGGTCGGCCGTCGACGAGACAGCGAGCACCGGCGGGACCGCCACGGCGGCGTCGGCATGCGCCGTCGTGGTTGCAACCGCAGGCGCGTGCCGAACGGTGAGCACCGGACACGGCGCTGTGCGCAGCACGCGCTCGGCGACGCTGCCCACCAGCAGGTGCGCCATCCCTCCGCGGCCGTGCGTGCCCATCACAATCAAGTCGATGTCGTTGGCGCCGGCATAGTCGACGATGGTCCAGGCCGGTGTGCCGATGATCGCGGCGGTCGTGGCGTGGAGGGCGGTTGCGTCGGCGACGGTGAGCTGCTCCTTCAGACGGCTGACGGCGCTGGCGATGATCTCGTCGCGGAGCCCTTCCACCTCGGGCACGTACACCTCGGCGGCGAGGGCGGCCCGATACGGGTCATCGGCGACGTACAGCAGATGGAGCGAGGCCCCGAACCGTGTCGCCACGGCCCTCGCGTAATCCAGCGCCGCGTTCGACGGGGGGCTGAAGTCGGTCGGAACGAGGATGCGAGTAAACATGGTGTCCTCCCTGGTGCAGGGTCCGACAAATATCGAGCAGAGTCCGTACCACGGGCTTGCGGACCAGGGACGCGGCTTGCAACATCCTGGCGACGGGAACTGGGGGGTAGTTTTTCGCGGCCCCGTGCTTTTTCCCGGCACGCGGAAAGAGCCCGGCCGTGTGATTTGCAACGCGACGGCGGCCAGACCAGCGCTACCATGTGTGGGCACGTCGTTTGAGACGGCTTTCGATGGAGGCGATCACTATGCTGCGTATCGCGTACACGACACTCGCGCTGGCGCTCTGGTTCCTGCCCGGTACGGCATCCGCTCAGGATGCTGCAAAGGGTAAGCAGGTCTACACGGACAATAAGTGCGCCGTCTGCCACTCGGTCGGCAATGATGGCAATAAGAAGGGCCCGCTGGACGGGGTGGCGTCGAAAATGAGCGAGGCGGATCTTCGGGCGTGGATCACCGCTGCCCCGGACATGGCGGTCAAGGCCAAGTCCGATCGAAAGCCGCCGATGAAGGCGTACACGCTGGCCAAAGAGGACTTGGACGCGCTCGTCGCGTATATGCAGACCCTGAAGAAGTAGCAGTAGCGGGGCGCGTGTGCGGATGACCTTTCAACCGCCGGCGGCGGTTCGCAATCCCGTGTCGCTGCTCGGCGGCGCGATTGCGACGGCGTCGGCATTTACCTTCCTGGTCCTGTTGTCGCTGGAGCTTCTTGGGTTCCTCGTCAATCCGTACCTCGGCCTCGTCGTCTATATCGCGATCCCAGCCGTCTTCCTCGTCGGGCTGTTCCTGATTCCGATCGGCGTGTGGTGGACGAACCGCCGCCGTGCGCGCGGTCTCGAGACGGAATGGCCGGTCATCGATCTGCGGGAACCGCGTCAGCGCACCCTCGTGCTGGCGGTGCTCGCCCTGACGTTCGTCAACGTCCTCATCGTGTCCATCGGGGCGTATGGCGGCCTGCACCACATGGAGAGCACGGCGTTCTGCGGCACGACCTGTCACGTGACGATGGAGCCCGAGTATGTGGCTCATCAGGCCGGTCCGCACGCGCGCGTCACCTGCGTGCAATGTCACGTCGGGCCCGGCGTCGGCCCGTTGCTCGAATCGAAGATGTCGGGAGCCCGCCAGCTCTGGCAAGTGATGGCCGGCAGCGTGCCTCGTCCCGTACCCGCGCCGCCGTCGTTGATCAGCGAAACGCGTGACACCTGCGAACGGTGCCATTGGAACGGTCGGTTCATCGGCGATCGTCTGCGAGTCATCCGCGAATACGCCAACGACGAGAAGAACTCGGAGACCACGACGACGCTGCAAATGCACGTCGGAGGCGGCGCCGCCGAGCCGGGGACGGGCAGTCACTGGCACACGAACCCGGCGAATCGGGTTGAGTACGTCGCGACGGACAGTACTCGCGAGACGATTCTGGCCGTGAGGCTGGCCGATCAGGCGGGCGGCGTGCGCGAGTACCTGGCCGATGGGGCGTCGCCGGCCGCAGTGGCTGCTGGCGTTCGCCGGACCATGGATTGCATCGATTGCCACAGCCGACCCGCGCACACGTTCGTGCCCACCGCGACACGGGCCATCGACACCGCCATCGCCCAGGGCCGAATTCCCTCTGAGCTGCCCTTCGTCCGTCGTGAAGCGGTGGCGGCCGTCGGCGCCGAGTACGAGGATCGCGCGGCAGGACTCGACGCGATCGCGTCGCGGTTGAAAACCTTCTACGCGGGGAGGCAGGCGGCGCCTGCGCTTCTGGATCGCGCGATCGCCGGCACCCAGGCTGCCTGGGCGTCCAACGTGTTTCCGCTGATGCGAGTGACATGGGGAACCTACCCGAACCAGCTGGGGCACATCGACACCCCCGGCTGCTTCCGGTGCCACGACGACAGTCACAAGACGAAAGACGGCAAGGCCATCTCGCAGGACTGCGAGCTGTGCCATGCCATTGAGTGAATACTGCGCCGAGTGCCGAAGACGGCCCCCGCAAGACCGACGACGATCAGCCAACAGACACCCATCGCGCCCAGAAACGTCCTCGTCGATGCAGGCATCGGCGTCGAGGAAGCCGGCCGCGGGACACGTCGTAGCGCGGGCGTAGGGCCGGCAAGACGGCCTTAGGCCGAGAGCGGGGCGCGGCACGCTGCGAGCGCCATGGTGACCTCCTGGGCCGCCGGCACATGGCGCACCGTCAGCACCGCACACGACGCCGTGCGCACGACCTGCTCGGCCACGCTGCCCATGAGCAGGTGCGCAAGCCCCGTGCGTCCGTGGGTACCCATCACGATGAGGGTCGTGCCCGTGGCGTTGGCGTAGTCCACGATCGCCGCGGCCGGCACACCGGCGACCACTTCGGTCTTGAGGTGGAGGCGCATTCGGTCCGCCGGGCTGACGAGTCGGGCCAGCGCATCACGTGCCTGCGCGAGCTGCGCCGCGCGCATCGTGTCGGTCGCCGGCGCGAACCCATCCGCGACGAATCCGGACGCCGAATTCGGCTCCTCCACGACGTGCAACAGCTGAAGCGACGCCTGGAAGTGCTCTGCCAGAAAACGCGCCTGCTCGAGGGCCATCTGCGATGGCGGGCTGAAGTCTGTCGGGACGAGGATCCGGCTGAACATGATGCGCCTCCTTTCTCTCCAGAAGTTGTGAGCAGCCTCCGTGCCAGTGCCGCGGATCTGGCAGCGCGCAGTTGCGTACTTCTCGTGCGGCGGCCGGAGGCACCACGTGGAATTTCCTTTGCCGGCCGTGGGATTTTTCACGAGCCGCGGCGCATGCACCGGGTAAACCGATCTGAATTGCTCCGCCGGTGCGCCGGTTCCGCTCCCTGGCGCCCGGCACGTTTGTTGATGACCTACGAGGTAACGCCATCGCGGGAGGTCACATGAGATTCCGCCAACTCGCCGTCGTCGGTCTCGCACTTCTCGCGATGGCAGCCGCGCAACGCAGCACAGGCGATGCCCAGATGCAGGCCATGATGCGCTCGAAGCTGGCTAACGCGCAGTCGCTCCTCAAGGCGGTCGTCACATCCGACTTCAACGAGATCGACCGGGCGGCGCTGGCGCTGAGCCGGATCAGCGAGATGGAGATCGTGTCGTGGCAGAGTCCGCCGAAGCCCGACTACACGGCGCAGGCGGTGCTGTTCCTGTCGTCGGTCCAAGCGCTACGAGACGCCGCTCGGCGGCGCGACCTGGTGGCGGTCGGCGACGAGTATTCGTCGCTGGTCTCGACGTGCATTCACTGCCACACCTACGTCCGTGACGCACGGAGGGCTGAGGCCCTTCCGCTTCTGTCGATCCCCACTGCCACGAAATGACCGCGGTCGCACACGATGGATGACTTCCTGACCTGGTTGCAGAATCTCCCCGCCTTCGTCGCGATTGCGGAGTCGCCCTCGGTCTGGGGTTACCCGACCGTGCTGATGCTGCATACGGTGGGTCTCGGGTGGCTCGTCGGACTCAACACCGTGGTCAACCTGCGGATGCTCGGTGTCGGCAGGCGCGTGCCGATCGCCGAGCTCGAGCCGCTGTTTCCCATGATGTGGTGGGGGTTCTGGTTGAACCTCGGCACCGGCGTCATCCTGTTCTGTCTGGACGCGACGCACAAGGCGCATCAGTGGATCTTCTGGGTCAAGCTCCTGTCGATCGCCGTGGCCCTCGTCGTCCTGCAGCGCGAACGCCGGTACCTGTTCCACGGCAGCGGGCGTCCGGCCGACGATGCCATCTCCGCCACCGGACGGCGGTACGCGTGGGGCTCGTCCATCCTCTGGGTCATCGCGACGGCGACGGGCCGGTTGATGGCCTACACGGCCTAGCTGACGCAGATGCGAGAGATGTTCGGTCCGTTCGCACAGTGGCTCGGGACATCAGGTGCCGCCTCATATCTGCGTACGCTGACGTGGGTGTGGCCGCTGTGCGAGACGCTGCACTTCGCCGGGCTGGCCGTGCTCGTCGGCACCGCCGGCTTCTTCGACCTGCGCCTCCTCGGCTGCTTCAGGCGCGTACCGGTTAGCGCGTGCAAGGCGTTCACGCGGTGGGCGATTGGCGCGATCATGGTCAATCTCGTGACCGGTCTCACCTTCATCACGATGTTCCCCGGCCAGTATCTCTTCAGTGAGGTGTTCTGGTTGAAGGTGCTCTTTCTCGGCATCGCCATTTCCAATGCGCTCATCTTCGAGACCAGGATGGGCGGGCGCATGGCCGCGTTGAAGCCGGGCGAGGACTCGCCGGTCGTCTTCAAGGCCATCGGCTTGACCTCGCTCGTGTCGTGGTTCTTCGTCCTCTACTTTGGCCGCATGCTGCCGTTCCTCGGCGCGGCGTACTAGACGTCCAGCCCGTCGCCGGGGATATGATGGGCCCGCCCGCGCCCCGCGCGGGCCAGGAGGGCGTGATGACGTGCACGAGCTTTGTCCGAACCGCTCTGATCGCAGCGGTCGCCGCCGCCGGCCTTTCGGGTTCCCTCGTCGTAAGTACTGACGTCGCGGCGCAGAGTGCACCGCAGGCGGGGCGCAGCCTGCCAACCTTCGAGGTGGATCGCGCCTGGCCCAAGGTGCCGCCGCAGTGGAAGCTCGGCGACCCCTCGAGCATCGCGATCGACGCGCAGGATCGCGTCTGGGTGCTGCATCGCCCACGGACCCTCAAGCCTGAGGAGGCGTCCAAGGCGGCGCCGCCGGTCATCGTCTTCGACACCGCGGGCACGTTCGTCAAGGCGTGGGGTGGCGACGGCGCCGGCTACGAGTGGCCGCAACGCGAGCACGGGATCCACATCGACTACAAGGGCTTCGTCTGGCTCGGCGGCAACAACTGTCCGACCAACGGCCTGCCCCGCGTCAAGCCCGTGGCCGACGATCAACTTCTCAAGTTCACGCAGGACGGCAAGTTCGTGCTGCAGATCGGCAAGAGCAACCAGAGCAAGGGCAACGCGGATACGAGGAACGTCCACCGAGCCGCTGACGCGTGGGTGCATCAGCCCACCAACGAGCTGTTCGTCGCCGACGGCTACGGCAACCACCGTGTCGCGGTGTTCGACGCCGATACCGGCGCGTTCAAGCGGATGTGGGGCGCGTTCGGCAACGTGCCGAAAGACGACGATCACTGCGAGGTCGTGACGCCGACGACGTTCGCGGATCCAGGGCCGCAGCAGCTGAGCATCGTGCACGCCCTCCGCGTGGCGAAGGACGGCACCGTCTACGTGGCCGATCGCGAGTACCGGCGCGTGCAGATGTTCACGAAGGAGGGGAAGTTCGTGAAGCAGCTCGTGCACACCAACGAGCTGTTCGCGCGGGACCTGGCCCTCTCACCCGATCCGGATCAGCAGTTCCTCTACGTCGGCGGCGGCAACGGCGTTTTCATCGTCGATCGGAAGACGCTCGAGATCGTGGGCAACATCCAGCCGCCGGGCATCATCGGCCCAGGACACCAGATCGCCGTGGACTCGAAAGGGAACCTCTACATCGCCCAGACGACGGCCGGCATGCAGAAGCTGACGTTCAAGGGGATGAGTCGGTAGCGGCTATTGCACACTGACCACGCCGATGACGGGCGACATCATGAAACGCCCGTTGCCGGTGTCGCGCACTGAGCGGTCGCCGTCGAAATCGAGCAGCATCGTCGTCGTGCTGCCGGTGATGTCGAATTCGCGATTGAGCTTCACCTCGCCTGAGGGGATCTCGAGCGGCGCGGTCCGGCCGTCGGGCGCTTTGATCGACGCGGCGCACGCGGCTCCCGTGGACGCGTTCTCGAAGTAGAGGGCGGCACTCGCGACCATCAGCCGGACCTGGGTGTAGTGTCCAACGGTGAGGGGCCCGGTCCCGAGGATGTCCTGGGACGTCTGCAGTTTCTTCAGGTCGCACGTCCGCGTGCCGCCGCCGTCGGCAAACGGCACTTTCGTCCAGCCGTTGTCCGGCTGATCCGCTCGATGAGCAGAAACCTCGCTGAAGGTAACCAGCACCGCCTTCGCGTCCGTGTACGGGCTATCCTTCATCATCACAGTCATGGTGCCGGTCTGCCCGGACGGACCTGTGTCCGAGCCGCAGGCCAGCGAGGCGGTCAGGGCCGAGACGAGAACCAGGGTCTGAAGACGCATGTGTTCCTCCAGGGACACTCGGTGCAACCACCGGGCCACCCCACAAGCTGAAGCGCGCCGATGGGTTGCGACGCCAGCCCTCGAGACATTTAGCGCAGCAGCGGGCAAGAACATGCACAAATCGCCGGTTCGTATCGTCGAATGTGGCATCGAGGATGCGATGATCCGTCGCTTGCGAACACGGTTGGAATGACCGGATCGGTAAAAAGATGACGAACCGCGCCCGCGAAGCCACCGCGGCCACGATCGTCTACACCGCCGTCACCCTGGCGCTGTTTCGAACGCTGCTGCCGACCGTGACGACTCACCTCTTCGGCGATCT
>Ga0210380_10000994_pt1 | contig 11764 bp, 12 predicted proteins | sample PLM4_5_coexredo_FD_155476 | JGI IMG/M metagenome (GOLD analysis project Ga0210380, IMG submission 155476) | Groundwater sediment microbial communities from an aquifer in East River, Colorado, USA - PLM4_5_coex redo | ecosystem: Environmental > Terrestrial > Soil > Riparian zone | place: USA...
GTCGATATCGACCCGCTCATCCTGGTGGACGATGCGCTGCATCGGCCAAGATTCTAGCTGCGGCAGTAAGAGCGCGTGAAAATCGGCCACGTCGCGTTCGAGAAACGCCAGCGCATTCAATGAAAACACCACGCCGAAACCAAAAGTAGCGTCGGGCGGATTTTGTTCAAGGATGGTGACCGTCCAAGCCGGGAAGCGCCGTTTGATCAGCAAAGCGAAGAGTAGGCCGGCCGGGCCGGCGCCGATGATGTTAATTTGCACGGAACCACGCATTCCCATCCAATACTCACCACAAAGGCACGAAGGAATAGAAAATTTCGGATATTAAAATTTGCGTACTTTGCGTTCTTTACGGCTAATCCTCTGAGCGACGCTAGGAGAAGCGCGGGAATAGCTGCAGCGCATTGTCCTCTTCGATGGCGCGTCGCGCCTTGTCATCGAAGCCGTCGTAGTGTTGCCAATGATCCACTTCCTGCTGCAAGCGCCCGCCGTAGACGAACGGTAAGTCGGAGCCCCACAGGATATGCGCCGGATCGGCGAACTCTTGCAGCGAGCGGAGCGCGAATGCCGACGTGGTGCTGGCGGTTTCATAGTAGAGCGTACGCAGTGTTGGCATCACGTCGGTGACATTTTTAGCGCCGCGATGGCCTTCCAACATTGCGATCCGTTGGGCGAGAAATGGCACGGTGCCGCCGCCGTGGGCAACGATGAAGCGGATATCGGGGCAGCGCCTGAGCGTGCCGGTATAAATGAGGTTAACGATGGCGCGGGTCGTGTCGAAGACATATTCAACCGCGAACGGCGGCGCGCCCAAGCGTGTGTGTTCGGGCGCTTCGCAGTGGGTTGGATGAATGAACGCGACGGCTTTACGCCGGTTGAGCTCGTCGAAAACCGGATCAAGCGATGGGTCGCCCAAATAGCAGTCGTTCACGCTGGAAAAAAGTCCAACGCCGTCGAGGCGCAAGACATCGAACGCATAGGATATCTCTTCGAGCGCACCGTCGACGTCCGGCAGCGGTAGCAGCGCGAATGAGCCGAGGCGCGATGGATGATCATGCGACCGGCGCGCTTGGAACTCGTTGCAGTCCCTTGCCACCGCACGCAAACGACTAATGTTTTTCAACGCTACCCGCGGCGTGAGCGATGTGATGGCCGCGCGAATGCCCCAACTATCCATTGAGGCCAGTTGCGCCTCGGCATCGGGAATTGCCACCGGCAGAGAATCGTCGGCGTATTGCGGCGGCACGACGTGGTGATGCACATCGATGCGCCAGTTTTCACTTACACTCATCATGTTGGCCCATATTCTAATCTCCGACCGAAAGCGGGCTTATGATTCGCTGCGACCACCGCCGCCAAACCTATTTGATTACCAACGACTCTGTCAACATAACCTGACCGCGAAGCGGCAAAATTGATGGGACTTGTGGCCACGCGATACGTACACATTGTCCATCGCTTGGAGCATTCGTAACTTCACTTGACGGATCGTAAACGGCGCTGTTAGTGTTCACATACTTCGAAATTCGATGGGAGCGACCGTCATGGCAGACGCGCATATTTTGAGAATCGATTCGTTGCCGGTGGTTGATCGCGGTAATGGTATTCAATCTATCCCTTTGGTCACGAAGGCGCTCGGATCGAACCATATCACGACCGGCATCACGCGATTTCCGGTGGGCGCCGAGGTTCCCATGCATTCTCACAACTGCGATGAGCAGGTGACGATCCTCGAGGGTGAGGCCGACGCGGACATCGATGGACAGCGCCATCGGCGGCTGCACGCGTTCGACACGACACTGGTTCCAGCCAATCAGCCGCACCGTTTCGTGAATGTTGGCACGACGCCGCTGGCGATCCTATGGATCTATACGTCCACCGAGGTGACCCGCACCTTTGCCGAAACCGGCGAGACAGTTGCGCATCTTTCTGAGTATGATCAAGTGAGTCCGCTGCCTAGTAAGGGTCGGTAGAGTCCGTAAATAAACTATCCATCGCCCGACACATGCGCGATGTGCATGTTAGGCCGGCGTGGCGAGTTTGAGACCGACGATACCGGCGATAATCAGCATAACACTGATCAGCCGCGCAGGATTTGCCGGCTCACCGAAGAGAACGATGCCGAGTATCACCGTGCCGACGGCGCCGACTCCGACCCAAACAGCGTAGGCGGTGCCGACCGGCAGCGATTTCATGGCGACGCCGAGTAGCCACAAGCTGACGGCCATGGCAGCGACGGTGCCGAGCGTCGGCCACAAGCGCGTAAATCCCTCCGTGTACTTGAGCCCAATAGCCCAGCCGACTTCACACAAACCCGCGATGAAAAGATTAACCCAAGCCATGTGTGTTCCTTTCTTAGGCTGTGGAATTTCTTCGATGTTAAATTGAAATCGTCTCGGCGGCGAGACGATGCCCGGATGGGTGAAAGCGCAATTTCTGCGGTTTGGATTATAGAGTTTACATCATTGCGATGAATCCCGACTGCGCCGTCACCCGTTGAATCCAATCTTGGACCTTTGGAAAGTCGCCAAGCGGGAATCCGCCTTCGTCGGCGACATGTGTGTAGGCGAACAAAGCGATATCGGCGATCGAATATTCGCCGATGATGAAGTCGCTCTTTGTGAGTTGATCTTCCATTATTTTGAGAGCGGCCCAACCACCGTCGCGTTTCGACGCCAATAGCGCGGCGCGTTCCGGAGTGTCAGGTTTGTGTTGGAGCCAGAAGCGCGAGGTGGCGATGAACGGTTCGTGGCTGTACTGTTCGAAAAACAACCATTGAAACACGAGCGCGAATAGTTTTCGGTTTTCCGGAAGATACCTCGTACCGCGAGCGAGGTAGGCGAGAATGGCATTGGACTCGGCGAGCACAAAGCCGTTGTCATCGAGCACCGGCGTGCGGCCGTTGGGATTGATCTTGAGAAATTCTGCCGTGCGGCTTGCGCCATTTAGAATATCGACTTCGACGATCTCGCAGGGGATGCCGAGATGGCTCAACAGGAGTCGTACTTTGTACGAGTTGCCCGAGTAGGCGACGTTGTACAACTTCATAGAAAACAGCCGTTCAAAACGTTCAATAAAGTTCAAGCCGTTCAATCCCCCACCTCTTTCCTCCCCCGCGACGCGGGGGAGGATGAAGGAGGGGGCTGGAACAGAACGCAGCGGTTGAACGGCTTGAACGTTTTGAACCTCTAGAGTTGTGGCTCCAGTATTTCTAGGCCGTCATAGCGGTCCATCAGGTAGAGCTTGCCATCCTTATCGTGAAAGACGTCGTTGCTCATAACGACTTTCTGGTCTTTGCCGGGATTGGGGATATAGTAGCCGACTTCCTTCGGTTGGTACGGGTTGGAAAAATCCACAGCGCGCAGGCCGCCGCCGAACCAGGTGACGTACAGAGTGTTGCCGTAAACTTGCTCCGCCGGTTGGTGCGCGCCGTAGCGGAACTCGTGCGTTGACTTGCCATCGAAGGGCACGATGAAGGTGGCGACAGGTAGCGGCAATTCTTCCTTGGTGATGTCGACGACCCAGAGAAAGGCGTTGTGGGTTTGGTTCAGTTTCTCGCCGACCTCTTCGTCAGTGACGATCAACCAATCGCGCTCCATGATTTTATTCAGCATCGGCAACGTCGTGTGCGTCGGGCAAGGATAGGGCGGGCTCCAGTCGAGCATACTGACGGTTCTCGGTTTGCTCAGGTTGGAAATATCGACGATGGCGAAGCCGCCGTGCCAGTAACTGATGTACAATCGATCGCCGCGCCGGATTGGATGATGGCAGCGCGTGTCGGCGCCTTTGAAGTTCGGCGTTTCGCCGCCGGCGACCCACTGGCCGGGCATCCACCAGCGCATGACTTCTTCCGGCTGCTCGGGATTTTTCATGTCGAGCATCATGGCGATGTTGCCTTGATAGCCTTCCACCGTCGGTGAGATGTAGGCGTAGCGGCCGTCGTAGGTGAAACGATGCACGCCTTTTCCCGGCGTCTTGTACATGGCGATTTCGCGCGGCTTGGCGCGATTGGAGATATCGAAAATTTTCAATCCGGCCTGAAGTTCCTCTTTCGTTTGGTAGCGCTCGTAGTTGATCAGCATGATATCGCCGCTGACGCGCACTTTGTGCGAGTGCAGCCCTTTGGCGATTTCTATATGCGAAACGATTTTGGGGTTCTTCGGATCTTTGACATCGATGATCGACGTGCCGTGCGGCGGGTCCATGTGGCCGACGTAGGCGTAGCCGTTCTCGACGACGACTGAACCGCCGCCGGCTAAATCCATGCGGCCGATTTGTTTGATGTTCTTACTGACTCCAACTGGGGCTGTGCCGTTGGCTGCCATGGGTAACTCCTTTTAAAATGTTCGTCGGGTTTAAACTTTCGCCCGGTTAATCATTTCGATCACTTGCTCCATCGTCCGCACGCGCGCCATGCGCGGGAAGACGATCTCCATCAGCATGTCGTGCGCGCGCTGGTCGTGCGAGGTGCCGCAGGCGTCGCTGGCGACGATCATGTTATAGTCCAAGTCGCGGCCCGAATACATAGTCGAAGTGACGCCGACATCAGTGGAGCCGCCGGAAATGATGATCGTGTCGATGCCGCGGCTGCGCAGCGCGAGATCGAGATGTGTTTGAAAGAAAGCGCTCCAGCGGTACTTCACAATAAAATAGTCGTCGGGCTTGGGTTCCAGGTCGGCGAGCACGTCGGAGCTTTTGTCGCCGGCGATGACGTGCATTTTGGTTTTCGTCACCTCGCCATTGGGCCAAGGTGTGAGTGAGTTATTGGTATCGGTTAGGATCGCCGCATTGGTCGCGCCATCGGGGCGATGATTGCCCTTGGCGAAAAACACCGGCAGACCGGCGGCGCGGCCGACCTTGCTGAGCTTAATCGCGTTTTGAAGCCACGGCTTTAAGATGCGCGGCTTGCCCGGTTCCGGCTCTGGCACGTAGCCGTTCAGAATGTCGAAGAACAGCAGGGCGGTCTTATCGAGAGTAAAATCTTTGACGTTCATCAGGTTATTCTCCTATTTGATCTTGATGCCTTGTTTTTCTTTTTCCTCGACGACCTTCCAGCCTTGATTGGCGTACCACTCGATCTGGCGGAACATACCGGTCAAGATGCGCACGTCTTTGGCTTCAAGACCGTTGCGGCCGAAGATGCGCCGAAAGGCGAGCAGCATGTGCTCGGGATTCTCAGAGTCCAAGAAACCGATTTTAAGCAGCGAATTGCGCATGATGTCGAAGAGCCGTTCGACGTCTTCCGCTTTGGCGCGCTCGATACCGTCATTTTGCGCCGGCGCCAACGATGCGAGGTAAATTTCATAGAGGCAAATCACCACCGCTTGAGAGACGTTGAGCGACTGATACTCCGGATGGGTAGGAATGGTAATCAGCTGCTGGCAGTGTGCTAAATCTTTATTACTGAGACCGTGATCCTCCGGCCCGAACAGCAACGCTACTTTGTCTTTCCACGCGGCGGCGACGATTGCCGGCGCGACTTCGCGCGGCGATTGGCTATGGCTGCGATAAAGTCCGGCTCGGCACGTCGTGCCCACGACCAAAGTACAGTCGGCGATGGCATCTCGGATGGTGTCGTAGCATTTCGTTGCGCCAAGAATGTCCCGGCCGTGCACGGCCATCGCTCTGGCCCAAAAGCTTTGTGTGCGAGCTCGGCCGACGATCGCCAATTCTTTGGCGCCGACATTTTTCATCGCCCGCGCCACCGAGCCGATATTCCCGGAGCCGTGCGGCCGGACCATTACAATGCGCAGTTTGTCCATCATCAGCCTTTAGGTGACAGGCAATAGGAATTGGGTGCTAAGTCGGATCTTGGTCTCGACGCTTACTATTGCCTGTTGGCTACTGCCTACTGCCTAATCATCTATTTGGCAAACGGGCAGGTGCGATTTTGTTTGATGACGGCGCGATTTTTGGCGTCGAATTCCGTGCGGTAGCCGAAATCTTCGTGCATCAGCGAGTTGATATCCTCGACATGTTCAGCGCCAAAGATATGGCCGAGCTCGTGGACCAGGACGACGATGTCGACCTCGGGCTCGGCGTATAGACCTCGGTAGCTGAATACTTTGGTCACCGGGGCGATGACATAGCTGCCCAATCCTTGGCTACAGTTGCCGATACGATCGACTCGCGGCCGGCCAGCGACGAAGTAGCGGCTGACATTTTCTGCGGTGAAGACGATGGTCAAGTCATGATTGACGGCGTTCGCTTGGCGTGGAAACTCTTTCTGCACCTGGGCGAGCAGCTCGACCGTCGATGGGATACGTTCTTTTTCCGGCCACGCGGTAACGCTTTGGGTGAGCAAGCGCACAGCGAACTCGCGTTCGTAATAGTCCGATGCGGCTTCGATCAGGCCGCGCGCTTCCGCGTCCCAGCGCGGATTGCGCGCTCGGAAGGGAACGTCAACGAGCACGTTAACGCGCACAACTCTTTGGGGCGTGTCGGGAGCGAAAACCGCGCAGGCGGACAGCGAGAGCGCGCTAAGGATTGAGCAGATTATCCGTCGGCGCGTAATCATCAGTCAAAATTGGCACATCTTCGGCCAGCGGTCGGTCATAGTAGGCTATCGCGATGTCTTGAATCGGGTCGGGAAACAAACCCTTGCCCATGGTTTCGGCGCGTTTGACGATTTCTTTGATATCGACTCTTTGTTTGTCGCGGGTCGAGATCACGATGACATTTTGTATCGTCTCGAGACTGACGTTGTCGGGCCGGCGCGCAGCGAAAACATAAGTCTGGGGAAATACCTGGCGTTTGGTGCGGACAAAGGAGCGCGCGATCTTGCCAGACGGTCCGGTGACAGCGCTGATCAGGTTCGCCACGACGATGCCGTTTGGAGTAAGTCTTTTCTGCGCCAGTTCGAAAAATTGCTTGGTCGCCAAGTGAAACGGCATGGCGTCGGTGAAATAGGCGTCGAGCATGATGACGTCATACTGATTCTGCGTGCGGGTCAAAAACAACCGGCCGTCTTGAGCGTGCAAACGCAGGTTTTTGCTTTCCTTGACGTTAAAATGATCTTTGGCGATCTTGATCACCTCGGGATCGATCTCGATGGCATCGATCTCCAGGTTGGGAAATTCTTTGTTCAGCTTTTTCGGTATCGAGCCGCCGCCCAAGCCGATGATCAACATTTTTTTGGCGTCGGGACGAAACGTCAATCCCAAGGAAGTATAGCGGGAATAGACCAGGCGGAGCGCGGCGGGATCTTTCAACGTCATCGCGCTCTGCAAGGTGCGGTCGAAATACATGTAGCGCGCTTCATCGTCTTCTTCGATGCGGATGCGATGATAAAATGTGTCTTTTTGCAACAAGGTTTTTGCCCAAGCCACCGGTGTCCACAGCATGTTAAACGAGCCGAACAGGAGCCAGCTTGCAGTGACGGCTCGCGTCATGGTGACGCGTTGTAATCGGATCAACGGTACTACAACTAGCGATAGAGAAACCAGGGTTACCCCCAAAGTATGAATGATGTTGCTGACGCCGAGAACCGGGATCAGATAAAACGCGGTGAGCAGCGTGCCCAAAATACTGCCGCACGTCGACACTGCATAGAGCGTGCCGGCGGTGCTGCCGACGGTACGCAGTTGAGTCGCCGCCAACCGGATGACGTAGGGAGAGATCGTGCCGATGAAAACTCCGGGCAATAAAAACAGCGCGCTGCAAGCGACTAGCGGACTCAGTCGCGTGCCGAGATCCATGGCGGCGATCCATTCATTGACCGCCGGGTAGATAAACGGAAGAAAAAATATCGCGATACCTGGGATCACCAGCAATACAGCAAGCTTGCCGTATGACGGCTCGCGCGCCGACATCCAGCCGCCCCAATAGTAGCCGATGCTGAGGGCGGTCATAACAACTGAAATCAAGCTACCCCATACGAAGATCGAGCTGCCGAAATACGGCGCCAGCACGCGACTGCCGACGATTTCGAGCGCCATCAGGACTGCGCCACTGACGAAAACCACGATGTAGTGGAGAAGCTGCACCATATTTTTAACTCTCCCAATTCCAGTAAGAGCCCTCGGGCACGAGGGCGACCGGTTCGAGCATTCGCGATGATAGGCCGTCGATGAATTGCGATGGCTGCGACAATACCATGCGCAAACTCTTGTCGAAAACCCGTGTCGGGTATGAAATGAATAGATTCTGTTTGGCCCGGGTCGCCGCGACATAGAGCAAGCGGCGCTCTTCTTCCAGTTCTTCGGACGAATTGGTGTTATAGAAGGACGGAAAGCGGCCTTCGAGCGCCCAGATGATAAACACCGAGTGAAACTCCAAACCCTTGGCCGAATGAATCGTTGACAGAACCAGCGGCCCTTCGTCCGGGTCGACGGCAAGCACGCCGCCGATGCTGTCGTTGGGCGGTTCGAGCGCCATGTCGCTGAGCAATCGTTCCAGGCTCCGATAACGCTCGGTCATGCCCTGGAAATGTTCCATGTCCCTTAGACGTCTAGGATGGTCGTCGGGATAGTTCTGTTTCAAGATCGGCACATAATACTGCATCAAATACTGCGCCTGTTCGGACGGCAACTCGGCTTTCGCCGCTTCCTCGAATACCTGAGCGAGAGTTCGCAGTCCTTGGGCGATCTTGCCCTTGGCGTTGTAAGCGCGCAGCCGTTCCACCGCGCTGCCGCCTTCGAGCAGCCATTTAATAATTTTTTGGCTGGCGCCTGGGCCGATGCCTTCGAGCAGCATTAGGACGCGATTCCACGAGATCGCGTCCAGGGGATTGGCGAGGATGCGCAAATGCGCCAGCAAATCTTTGACGTGGGACGCTTCCATGAACTGGAAGCCGCCGCGCTTGACGAACGGGATTTGGCGCCGCGCCAGCTCGATTTCCAGATCGAAGGAATGAAAGCTCGAGCGGAACAACACCGCCATGTCCCATAACGGCACGCCTTCCTCGCGCAGCTCCAAAACCTTCTGACAGACGAACTGCGACTGCATTTGTTCGCTGCCCGCTTGCACCAGCTTGGGCCGGGTGCCGACGCTCTTGCGCGTGAACAGGCGCTTCTCATAACTTTCCGTGGCGCGGGCGATGATCTCGTTGGTGAGATTCAATATCGGCTGGGTGCTGCGGTAATTCTCTTCGAGCTTGATCAGGCGCGCGCCGGCAAACTGTTTGGGAAAGTCCATGATGTTGCGAAAATCGGCGCCGCGAAAAGAATAGATGCTCTGTGCGTCGTCACCGACCACCGCGACGTTGTCATGGGTCGCTGCCAGTAGACGAATGATTTCAGACTGCAAATGATTGGTGTCCTGGTATTCATCGACCATGATGTAGCGATAGTTATCCGACAGCCGGTTTCGGACGTCGGCGTGATCGGCCAACAGGTCGCGCAGCTTGATCAGCAGGTCGTCGTAATCGATCAGCGACTTGGTCTGCTTAAAATCAGTATAACGGCGCTGCATCTCGGCCAGCTCCTGATGGACGTCGACCAGATGGGGATACTCGAGATCGAGTAGTTCGTTCAACGGGATATGCTTGTTGTGGGTCATGCTGAAGATTTCCGCGACTGTCTGCTTGCGCGGAAAGCGCTTTTCCTTGGTGTTGAGTCCCATGTCCGAGCGAATCGTCTGAATCACATCCTCGCTGTCGGGCCGGTCCATGATCGTAAACGATGACGCTAGATTGACATGGCGGCCGTGTACGCGCAGGACCAAATTCGCAAACGAGTGAAAGGTCCCGCCGGAGACCTGGCTGCAGCGGCTATCGATCAACTGACTAGCGCGGCGAATCATCTCCTCGGCGGCGCGCCGAGTAAAAGTCAGCAGCAAGATCGACCGCGGATCGATGCCTTGATCGATCAAATGCGCGACGCGATAGACCAGCGTGCGGGTTTTTCCGGTGCCGGCGCCGGCGATAATCAGCAAAGGTCCCTCCACCGCGGTCGCCGCCTGGTATTGCGCGTCGTTAAGCTCCTTACGGTAGTCGAGCCCTGAGCTGTTGCGAATCGGTTCAGTGAGGTCTTTGAGGATGTAGGTGGTCGTCAAGAAAACTCCAGTTGCAGGGTAAAGTACCGATTTTTGGTGAGTGGAGCAAGCGTTGCGCGGACTGGAATCTAGTTTATTTGACGCCGCAATGAGTGGCGTCTCGCTGCGATTTTTATTTGCTGTAAGCCGTGCTGCCGTTGCTCAATGATTGTATTAAACTTTGGCGCGCTGAGAGAAGTCGTCAGCCCGCGCAAAGCGTTCAGGGCAACAGAGGTGTTATCGCGAGCGACGGCAAACCACCCGCGTCAAACGCGCTAACCGACAGGACCCGTTTTGTCGTTCGCCCGAGGCACGGCGGGATGCCTAGCGCTTTACTGAAAAAATTTGGAATGATTGACGGTCGAGGAAGTTGAGTTCTTGCTGGAGCGAGTAGCCGGACTGTTCCATTTCCCGCTTGATAAATTCGCTCGGGGTGTAGTGGCGCAGCAGTCCTTCGAACCAGGCGCGCCGGTCAAAGTCGATGATCGCGAGCCGGCCGCTTGGCGACAGGTATTGGCGCAACTTGGTAAAGTAGGCGATGCGATCGTCGAAGTGATGGTACGTGTTGCTGGTGAATATGAGATCGACGCCTTCTTTCGGCAGTTGCGGGTCATCGATTTTGGCAAGGATCGTTTCAACGTTTTTGACGGAATCTTTTTGCGCTTGGTTGTTGATGAGCTCGACCATCTCTCGATCGACGTCGACGGCGTAAACTTTTCCTGTCGGGCCGGCCGCGGCGGCTAGCTTAAACGTGAAGTAGCCGCCGCCGGCGCCGAGATCGGCGATTTTCTCGCCCGGGCGGATTTGCAAGGCGGCGATAACTTTTTCCGGTTGCTGCCATTGATCGCGGTTGATGCCGCGATAAGCGCATTGCTTGAGTTGGGCGCAACCGGTGACAAGTCCAACGACTACGAGAAATAGCTGAATCGCGCGCCGGGATCTCTTTGCCATGATTGCGACGACCGCCGGATGGATTAACGTTCGTGTAAAGACGAGGGAAAGTTTTGCTCTACAAATGCATAAGCGCCGGCGACTTTCTGGCGTAGCTCGACGATGTCGAAAGGTTTGCCAACAAAATCGAAGGCGCCGCTCTCTTTTGCTTTGTCGGCCAACTGCTGAGAGTTGACCCCGGTTAACATGATTACGGCGCAGGCGGGGTGAATGTCTTTGATCCGCCGCAGCAGCTCGAAGCCGTCGATTTTCGGCATCATGACATCGAGCAATACTACGTTGGGCAAAGCTTCTTCAAACTTGGACATGGCGAGATCGGCGGACGCGGCTTCGATGATTTGGTACGTCCTGGCGAAAACCATCTTGAGCGACTCGCGCACGCCAAACTCGTCGTCGATGATCATTAATTGCGGTGAATCCATGATTGCCAAACTGCATCGGGATTCGGATTGCTGGCCGGTATTGGCTTACTCTTGCACTTAGCTCCGACGCGCGCAAGAGCGGACCGCGCGTTGCCAGGAAGGCAAATTATAAATCGCGGATTTCAATAGGGCGGAAGTTTGCTTTGAGAATCGGTTCGGGCCGGGGCGGCTACCTGGCCGACAGCTCGATGCAGCGCTGGGGTTGGCTAAGATGTTTGGCGCAATCCGCGGCGATCTCCGTGGGGGATTTTTCAAAAGTGCTCTTGAGATAGTTGACGCTGTCGCGATAGCACGCCGATTGGTCGGTGTCTTGGCTGAGCGCGGCGCAAAAGGGTATGGCGTAGCGGCCATCCCAAGTATTGTCAATCAGCGCATAAATCACTCCGCGCACGCAGTTTGAGCGCGATTCGCCGCTGGCG
>Ga0210380_10000995_pt1 | contig 11757 bp, 12 predicted proteins | sample PLM4_5_coexredo_FD_155476 | JGI IMG/M metagenome (GOLD analysis project Ga0210380, IMG submission 155476) | Groundwater sediment microbial communities from an aquifer in East River, Colorado, USA - PLM4_5_coex redo | ecosystem: Environmental > Terrestrial > Soil > Riparian zone | place: USA...
GATCCCGACGGTCTCCGATCAGCCGGTCGCAACGGGTTGACCTGCGTTCTCCCAGGCGGCAAGGCCTCCGGCAAGCTGGCTGACGTTGGTGAACCCGGCGCGCTCCAGCAGGCTCGCACCGATAGAGGATCGGTAGCCGCCTGCGCAATAGACCAGCAGCGGCCTGTCTCGGGGGATCTCCGGACCCGGATCGCGGAGCGAGCTCAGCGAGCAGGCCATCGAGGGTTCGATGCGCTTGTCGCGGCGCTCGCCGGGCGCGCGCACGTCGATCGCGAGCAGCGAATTGGCTCCGGACAGCCGTGCCGCCGCCACTTCGGGGCTCAGGCGATCGGTCGCCACGACCACGTCGGGCCGATGCTGGGCCGCCGCCATCCCGCCTTCGAGGAATCCAACGACCTGATCGAAGCCGATGCGTCCCAGACGCAATGCCGATTGGGCTTCCGCTCCAGGGCTGGCGACGATCATGATGGGCTTCGAGGGATCGAGGACGCTGCCCGCCCACGTGGCGTACGGCCCGCCTAGTCCAACGTTGATGCTGCCGGCGATGTGCGCCGACGCAAACTCGACCGCGTCGCGGGTGTCGAGAATCTGGACACCGGCATCGCGCCCGGCCAGAAGCGCGTCGAGCGCGATCGGCTGCATCTCGCGCTCGAGGGCCTGGTCGAGGGTCTGTCGTTCGCGGGAGTTCAGAATAGCGTCGTACGTGAAGTAGGCGGGTGCCTCGGGCTGATCGGCCGTGACGAGCTCGATGAACGCCGACTTGGTCATCGGCCGCAGGGCGTAGTTGACTCGCCGTTGTTCGCCAATGGTCGAGACCGTCTCCTTCGACAGCGCCTTCCCGCACAGCGATCCGGCTCCATGCGCGGGGTAGACGAGCGTCGCGTCGGGCAGGGCCATCAGCTTGTCGTGCAGCGAGTCGTACAGCAGCGCACCGAGGTCGGTGGCCGACCATCCAAGCGCGGCGCGCAGATCCGGCCGTCCCACGTCGCCGATGAAGAGCGTGTCGCCGGTGAGGACGGCAGCGGGCGCCGCGGCGCTCACCGCCATGTCGTACACGGCCAGCGAGACCGATTCGGGCGTGTGGCCTGGTGTCTCGATCGCATGGATGTGCACGTCGCCCAGCTCGACCACGCTGCCATCGCCGATGGCTACGAAAGCGTACTCGGCCTTCGCGGCGCGGCCGAGGTAGATCGCGGCGCCAACGCGGTCGCGCAGCTCAAGATGTCCGGCCAGGAAGTCGGCGTGGAGGTGCGTGAGGAAGACGTGTGTGATCCGGAGCCCGTGCTCGCTGGCACACGCCAGGTACTGATCGACGTCGCGTTGTGGATCAACCACCGCGGCCGTCTTCGTCCGTTCGTCACCGATCAGGTACGAGGCGTGCGCGAGACAGTTCAGGTAAAACTGTTTGAGAATCATTCGGGTTCCCGGTTGCGGGGTGGCAGGGAGGGGACAGGAATCAGAGAACCCCTGTCCCCTGCGCCCAAAAGCGTGACCTCAGTGTTACTTCCCGGGCTGAGGCACGATGCGGATGTACGGTTTCGGCGACTTCCATCCGTCGGGCCAGGTCTTCTTGGCGTCCTCGTCCGAGACCGATCCCGCGATGATGACGTCTTCGCCGTGCTTCCAGTTGACCGGCGTCGACACCTTGTACTTCGCCGTGAGCTGCATCGAGTCGATCACGCGCAGCACCTCGTCGAAGTTGCGGCCCGTCGTCATCGGATAGACGATGACGAGCTTGATCTTCTTGTCGGGACCGATCACGAACACGTTGCGGACCGTCTGGTTGTCGGCGGCGGTGCGGCCGTCGGATGTACCCGTGATGTCGACGCCAAGCATGCCGTACGCTTTCGAGATGCTCAGGTCGGTGTCGGCGATCATCGGATAGTTGGGCGCGTGGCCCTGAGTCTCCTTGATGTCGTCGGACCATTTCGAGTGCTTGTCCACGGGATCGACGCTGAGGCCGATGATCTTGACGTTCCGCTTGTCGAACTCGGGCTTGATCTTGGCCATGTAGCCGAGCTCCGTCGTGCAGACAGGCGTGAAGTCCTTCGGGTGCGAGAAGAGAACCGCCCAGGAATCTCCGATCCATTCGTGGAAGCGGATGCGGCCGGTAGTGGTTTCGGCCTCGAAATCCGGGGCGATTTGGCCAAGCTGAAGAGCCATGCGTGTGTTCTCCTAGAAAGGAACGCGCAGATGCGCGAGCGAGAGATCTTATCTAATACAGAACGACAAGTGTATGACGTCTGGGCGTCGATCCCGGGTCCAGGGTTCGAGTGGAGGCGGTGATGCGAACGCGACGACTCGGCAGCGGCGGTCTCACGGTGTCGGCCATCGGGATGGGGTGCATGAGCATGTCCCAGTCCTACGGCGTACGTGACGATGAGGAGTCGGTGCGCGCGGTGCAACGAGCACTCGATGTGGGCATCACGTTCTTCGATACCGCCGCCATCTACGGACAAGGGCACAACGAGACGCTGGTCGGGAGGGCGCTGGGGGCCCGCCGGCGCGAGATCGTGCTCGCCACCAAGTGCGGCATCCTGCCGGCGGCGACTGGTGGCATCGACGCAGACGGGTCGCCCGCTCAAATTCAGACGTCGTGCGACGCGAGCCTCCGTCGCCTCGGTACCGACGTGATCGACCTGTTCTACCTGCATCGAGTCGATCCAAAAACCCCGATCGAGGAGAGTGTCGGTGCGCTGGCCGGGCTCGTGTCCGCGGGCAAGGTCCGCTTCATCGGATTGTCGGAGGCGTCGCCAGCGACGATTCGTCGTGCCCAGAAGGTGCATCCGATCACGGCGCTCCAGAGCGAGTACTCCCTCTGGTTTCGCGAGCCCGAGCAGACCGTGCTGCCGGTGTGCCGGGAACTAGGCATCGGGTTCGTGCCCTTCAGTCCGCTGGGGCGTGCGTTTCTGTCTGGCAAGGTGACGGATCTCGGCACGCTCCCGCCCGATGACATGCGCCGCCGCCTGCCGCGGTTTCAGGTCGAGAACCTGGAACGGAACATGGCGCTGGTACGGCGGTTCGAGGCGCTAGTCAGTCGCCGGGCGGGTCCGGCTGGTCCGGCCGGGCCTCCCTGCACTCCGGCCCAGCTCGCGCTCGCGTGGCTGCTTGCGAAGGGCACCGACGCCGGGACCAGCATCGTACCGATTCCCGGCACCAAGCGCCGCGTGTATGTCGACGAGAACGCCGCGGCGGCTGACCTCGACCTGAGCGCCTCGGAGGTGTCGGAGCTGGACGGACTGTTCTCGCCGGAAGCCGTGGCGGGTGCCCGTTACTCCGAAGCCATGGCGCGCCTGATCGACACGACTACTTGACGGACTCGCACTTCGAGGTGCGACGGTGCGACGTGCGACGTCCGACGGTACGTCCGACGGTGTGAGGGCGTACGGCTACCGCGCGGTGGAGGACGCCTGCTTCTTGAACACGGCGTCGATCGCCGCTTGCGCGCATTTCTCGCCGTCCGCTGAGGACACACCCATCGCGCCGATGACCTGGCCGTTGATCACGACCGGAAGCGCGCCAGGCTGCGGGAAGTCGTTCATGAAGGTCGGCGCCAGGCTTTCGCCGCTTCGCACGATCCGGTTGGTCTCCGAGGTCGGGCGCCGCCAGCGCAACGCTGACTTGGCTTTGAGCAGCGCCGTGTCGATGGCGTTTGGCGCGGCGCCTTCCATGGCGTGGGACTCGATGAGATTGCCGCCCCAATCCAGAATGGCCATCGCCACGATTTGCTTGTTCTGTTCGGCCCACGCGATGCAGGCGTCTGCCATGGCGCGCGCGCCGGCGCTCGAGATCACCTTGATATCCCGCGTCATCGCTTGCCCCGCCGCCGCGTCGGTGGCGAGAGACACCGTCGCCCCTGCAAGAAGCAAAAGCACACAAGGCCGAATCCGCATGTGATGTCCTCCCGCGCTGTCACGGTTGCTGGTTCCAGAGTGTCGGATGCAGACCATCGGATACCCGCATTCCATACCCCGGTCAAGCGAAAGCGTGTCGAGTAACGGTATTCCTGCCGGACGCCTCTCCTATAATCAGCGCCGACAGACGATCGGAGGACAGCATGAAACGCCAGCAGCCAGTCGGCGGGACGGTGGTCGGCGCGCTCGTGGCAATCGTCATCTCGGGCATCCTCCTGCACTCCCAGGGCGGAGCACCAGCCAGGTTCGTGACGCCGCCGGCGCAGGTCGTGGCGGTTCGCGCGGGTCGCCTGTTCGACAGCCGGTCGGGCACGGTACTGGCGAATCAGATCGTCCTCATCAGGGGCGACCGCATCACTGAGGTCGGTCCAGCGGTGGCAATCCCGCCGGACGCCTCGGTCATCGACTTGAGCACGGCGACGGTGCTTCCCGGCATGATCGACGCGCACGTCCATCTGTTCCCGGCAGACAACCTGTCCGAGTCCACGCGGACCATCGTCGGTGTCGCGAATGCGCAGACGGATCTGAACGCCGGTTTCACGACCGTGCTCGACATGGACTCGCGCGGCGGGTTCGGCACGGTGGATCTTCGCAACGCGATCAATCGCGGGCTGGTCCTCGGCCCGCGCATGCAGGTCGTCGGCCAGTCGCTCAACCAGCGGGCGAGCGTTCCGTATCCGGCGCTGTTCGAGCGCTTCATCGATCGGTTCACCGAGAGCAAGAACGCCAACTCGCCGTGGCTGGGGCGCGCGGCCGTGCGCGAAGCCAAGCTGCACGGCGTCGACTGGGTGAAGATTTACACCACGCAGGATTTCGTCGGGGACGAGTACGAAGTCTTCAAGCCTGACGGCACGCTCGTCAACAGTCCCTCGATGACGGAGGAAGAGGTGATGGCGATTGTGGACGAGGCGCATCGACTGGGTCTCAAGGTGGCCTGCCACACCTACGGCGGCGAAGGTCAGCTCAGTTGCCTGAAGGCGGGCGTGGACGCGCCTAACCACCTCACCGATCTCGACGATGCGTCGCTGAAGCTGTTGGTCGACAAGAAGCTGCCGCTGGAGATGACGGTTGACGATCTGGCGTCGCTCGAGGCGGGTGATCTGAAGCGCACGGGAGGCAAGAACAGCCGGCTGCGCATGGGGGAGCAGGCGTTCAGGAAGGCGCGCGCCGCCGGCGTGCCGATCGTCTTCGGCAGCGGCGCGACGTCGGCCACGATTCCCCACGGTATCGGGGCCGACCAATTTCCGTACTTCGTCAAGTGGGGCATGACGCCCGCGCAGGCGCTGCAGACGGCCTACCTTCCGGCGGCTACGATGCTCAACTACAACTGGGTGGATCAGATTGGGAGCGTTGAAAAAGGCAAGTTTGCCGATCTGATCGCGGTAGCCGGCAACCCGCTCACCGACGTGACAGAGATGCAGCGGGTCCGGTTCGTGATGAAGGGCGGACTCGTCGTCAAGAACGATCTGGCCGATCGACGTCCAGCCGTCGGCCGGTGACGCGTATCGCGCCTACTTCAGGAGATCCGTCACCTTGGCAATGCCTGCCTTCGAGCAGGCGTCATCCATTTCCAGTGTCGATCCTGCACTGCCGATGCCGCCGATCGTATCGGTGCCCACCTGGATCGGCACGCCGCCGCTCAGCGCCAGGATATCGGTAAGTTCGCGTTGCGCCGCGCGTGCCGGGTCGTCTGCAGTGCGCTTCTGAAACTCCATCGTGGTGATGCGGTACATCCGCGCGGTGTATGCCTTCCGCCGGGCCATGTCGGCCGTCTGCGGGGTTGCCTGCTCGTCCCTGAGGATCACGAGCACCTGGCCGGCGCGGTCGACGACCGCCACCGACGTGTTGAAGCCCTTCGCCTTGCATTCTGCGAGTGCGGCCTCGGCGATCGTCTTCGCCATCGGGAGCGAGAGGTTGCGCTGCATGACGACCCCCTGCGCGGACACGGGACCAGCCAGAAGCATGGCAATACCGAGTCCAGCCAGCACCCTCAACCTGCCACCCATACGTCCTCCATTCACTGCTGACGCGCCCCGGGCGCCAGGACATGATGCTCGCACAGACCGGCACAGGCAAGGGAAGTCAGGACCCTGGTGCTAGGGTGCGTCCGAGGGTGCGAGGGGTGCGAGGGTGCGACGGACCAGAGCGTCGCCCTGTTCAAGGGTGAACAGACAGCCACCCTCGCCGCTGCTAACCTCTCCATAGAAACAAACGAAACACATGGAGACTGCACAATGAGCGTCAACACCATCCTCCTCATCGTTCTCGTGGTGATCCTGCTCGGCGGCGGGGGATTCTATTTCCGCTAGGCGGCGCGGACGTCGGTTCGTTCGATGCGCCTGGGTGGACGTTACGTCGCCCCCCGGGCGCGCGGTATGTTCGCTCTTAGCGCGAAGGAGAAGTGATGCGTCTGTTTATCATGGTCTTGCTGGCGTTTTCGATGATTCTCGGCGTTGTGTCCAAGGCACCCGTGGAAGCGGCAGGGTCGAGGGCCGGCGTGCTCAGTTCGTCTGTTAGCGACGCTCAGAATCAACCGGTTTCGATACTTGATGTCGAGATCGGTCTCAACAAGGGCGCAGGAGGGCAGTGGTCCGTGAACCCGATGTGGATGGCCATCGGCGGCCTGGCCATGGTCGTGTTCATTGCGCTGATTGTCATGGCCGCACGAGGCGGCGGAACAACCGTCATCAAAGGATGAATTCGGGGGGCCACGCGCCGGTCCTGCCCTTAGAATCCACAGCAATTTGGCGCACGCTCCAGGCGCCCGCCTCGGTCCGCACGAAATCGAGATTCTCTCCGCGCTCGGCCAGATGATGGCCGTGACGATGGTCCCCGGGCCGACGTGGAGTGTCTAGACCCGACAGCTGCTCTTCGAAGGCGACTATGTCCAGGAAGATACTGCTTAGGGTGCGAACAACTACAACGTGTCTGCAGACGGTCAGCGATTTGTCCTGATGAAAGACGCGGCGCGACCCGGCCAGGCCGACGCACCACCGCCCGAGAACTGAAGCGGCTCGTCAAGTAGACGGGGCACTTTCGCACCTCGCACCTTCGGACGCACCTCCGCACCTCCGCACCATCGCACGGTGCCAGGCGCAGGTTCACCTCAGCGCGTCTGAGAGCATCCCGACGCTGAGCGCGTAGAGATGCGCGCAGTTGTAGCTGAGCAACGCGTCGTAGTTCGGGTACACGACGAAGCTGCGCCCGCCGGTGTCGACGAGCGCGGCCGGGATCTCGCTGGCCGGGAGGCTGCCCCCACCTTTCAGGCGGACGCCCAGCGTCTGCCAGGTGGTCAGCGGCCGTCGTTCCGTCATCGCACGCCTCGCGGAGCAGCCGTCGGCGCGCATCGGGATATCGCGAATTGCGGCGCGTGCCGACTCGTCGACCGCGACCTCGCGGCCCCAGGTTGCGCCGGCCATCCAGCCGGAGTCCTTCAGATAGCTCGCAATCGAGGCCAGCGTGTCTGGTCTCGACTTCCAGATGTCACGCAGGCCGTCGCGGTCGAAGTCCACGGCGTGATCGAGGTAGCTCGACGGCATGAATTGCGGCTGTCCCATCGCCCCGGCCCATGACCCGGTCATCGACTTCGCGTCGATGTAGCCTCCCGAGACGATGGTCAGTGCCTTGAAGAGCTCGCCGCGGAAGAAGTCGGACCGACGCGGTTGCCAGGCGAGCGTCGCGAGGGCCTGGAAGACGGGAGTCGCGCCGTTGAATGTGCCGTAGTGCGACTCGATCCCCCAGATCGCGAGGACGATCGATGGCGGAACACCGTAGGCGGCCTGCACGTCCTTCAGGATCGTCCTCTCCGACGTGGCGTGCTGACGCCCCAGTCGGACGATGCGCGGCGTGATACGGGTGCGGTAGTAGCGATCGAGGGTCAACGTCAGCTCGGCCTGTGCGCGGTCGCGCTCGACGACGCGGGGGAGCGGCTGCAGGCCGACCAGGGTGTTGTTCAGCAGCGTCTCGTCGAAGCCGCGCGATTTGGCGTCGGCGATGAGATCGGCGAGCCACGCGTCGAACGGCCGCTGTGGTTCTTCGACGACCTCCTGTGCGTGGAGCGGGACGAGCAAGAGCCCGGCGACCAGCAGGATGACGACTCGCATCAATGCCTATTGTAGATTGGCGATTGGCGATTGAAGACGGTTGATGATTCGCGAGTGCAGATTAGTGAAGTGAATTCGTGAATACTCGATTGCTCGAATAGTCGCCGACTGCCGACTGTCCACTACCTACTGCCGAAGCGAGAGTCGTTCGCTGTGGTACGTCGCCAACGCGGCGTTGGCCGAAACGATCGTCACAAGCCCGGCGGCGATCGCGGAGAGGTCGAGTCCCGAGACGACGGAATAGAACTCGTCCTCTGGCAGGTCTGTGTAGATGCGGTTGCCGACGCAGCCCAGGCTGCTGGCGAGCGAGCCCGTCATCGCCGCGGGAATCGCCATGCACGTCGGTCGTCCGAAGAGCGGCTGCACCGACACCCCCGCGCCCAAGGCGGCTTCGTGCAGCAGCATCAGGCCGCCAGGTCGGCCCGCGATGACGACGACGTCGGGATCCACGGACGTGTCACCGAGCGGCGCGTAGGCGATCACGGCGGGTGTGCGAATCAGGCGCGAGATCCCGGGCACTTCCGCCATCTTCAGATATCCCAGGCTGGTCATCACGTCGAGCACTTGGGGCAGCTCCTGCTCGCGGTCGGCCGGCAGCGGGATGTTGAGGGTGTAGCTGCCGATGGGGCAGTTGTGGTGATGTTCAGGCTCGGTATAGAAGGCCGCGCCATCGGCGGCCAGCTTCCAGAAACTGCATCCAGATGGTTGCGTGCCCTGCATTCTCGCAACGCCAGTCGGCGGATCGTCCAGCATGGCCACGGCGACGGGTCGGCGTGTGAGCGAGAGCGAGCTGGTCAGCGTCGCTTCGAGCGCAGCGTATCGGTTCATGCGCTCCGATTATTGACCTAAACTGGTTCGTGGTTGGTGGTTGGTGGTTCGTGGTTCGCGGTTGGTGGTGGATGGTTCGTAGTCGGGAGTTGGCGTGCGCATACTTGTCGTCGAGGACGAACAGAAAGTCGCCAATGCCCTTCGCGAGGGGCTCGAGGGCGAGCGCTATGACGCCGTCGTCGAGCGCACGGGCGAGGGAGCGTTTTTCAGGCTTACGACGGAAGCGTTCGATCTGATTCTGCTCGACCTCGGACTACCGGGCCGCGACGGGCTCGAGATCCTGAGGGCCCTCCGCGAAAAAGGCGTGAAGACGCCGGTGCTCGTGCTGACGGCGCGCGACACGCTGCAGGATCGCGTCGCCGGTCTCGACGGCGGCGCCGACGACTACCTGGTCAAACCGTTCGCGTTTGCCGAGCTGCTGGCGCGGATCCGGGCCTTGCTGCGCCGCGGGCGCGCGGCCGAGTCGCCTCGCCTGGGCGTGGGCGATCTCTCGATGGACCTGATCAGCCGGAAGGTCACCCGCGGCGGCAGCGGCGTCGACCTGACGGTGCGCGAGTTCGAGCTGCTCGAGTACCTGTTGCGCTACGAGGGGCAGGTGGTGTCGCGCGAGTCGCTGGCGCGGGACGTGTGGAAGGAAACGGCCCGGACGACCCCGCTCGACAACGTCATCGACGTGCACATCGCGCGTCTGCGACGAAAGGTCGATCTCGATCGGCCGGTGCGGATGATCCACACCGTGCGCGGCGTGGGCTTCATGCTGCGCGAAGGCGAACCGTGAGGACGTGGTGGCGGTCTCACAGCGTGCGCGTCCAGCTCACGTTGTGGTACGTGGCCGCGATGATCCTGGTGCTCGCTGTCTATGCCGCGGCGATTCTGGTCTACGTGAGTCGCAGTACGTCGGCATCGCTGGTTCAGCAGTTGCGCGGCGATTTCCAGTTCGCCGCCGCCATGATCGAGCAGACGCCCGAAGGGGGCATCACCTGGAGCTATGAAGAGGGCGACGACCAGGACCGGCCATGGGTGCAGGTCTGGAGTCAGGACGGGCAGCTGCTGTATCGCAACGATCAGGCGGTGAAGCAGCCGGTGCCCAATCGCGACCTCCTGAGCCTGCCAGACGATGCCGTCGTGACGATTCGGACGGCAGACGTGCCGCTGCGCGTCCTGACGCGACGCGGGAGGATTGCCTCACGGCCCGTCATCATTCAGGTCGCGCGGTCCGAGGAAGCGATGCGCCAGCAGCTTCGCGACCTCGTGTTGATCCTGCTCCTCGGGTTTCCACTGGCCGTGGCCACCGCCGGGTTGGGCGGGTATGCCGTCGCCCGGCGCGCCCTGGCTCCAATCGAACGGATGACCGACCGCGCGCAGACGATCACGGCCGATCGCCTCAGCGACCGCCTGCCGGTCGCGAATCCGGACAACGAGCTGGGTCGCCTGGCGACGGTGTTCAACGCGACGCTCGGCCGGCTCGAGGGATCGTTCGATCAGATGCGGCGATTCACGGCCGACGTTTCGCACGAACTGCGGACGCCCTTGACGGCCATTCGCAGCGTCGGCGAGGTTGGCCTGCGCGGTCGTCGAGACGAGACGACCTATCGCACGATCATCGGCAGCATGCTCGAAGAGGTGGATCGGCTGGCCGGGCTGGTCGATCGCCTGTTGACGCTCTCGCGCACCGAGACGGGCCAGGCGAAGCTGTCGCTCGAGGGCGTGGGGCTCGAGGAACTGGCGCAGGCCGTGGTGGCGGACCTCGCCGTGCTGGCAGAAGAAAAGTTGCAGCCGGTCGTGATCGAGTCGCGCGGCGCGCCCCGGGCGCTGGGCGACCGCGTCATGCTGCGTCAGGCGGTCATCAATCTCGTGGACAACGCGATCAAGTTCAGCGCGCCCGGCAGCTGCATCGTCATCCGCGTGTTCGAACTGTCTGGGCGGGCGATCATGGAGGTGGTCGACGCCGGCCCCGGCATTCCCACCACCGTGCGCGAGCACATCTTCGATCGCTTCTTCCGCGCCCCGACGGCCTCCGACGAGGTCCATGGCACAGGCCTGGGTCTGTCGATCGCCAAGTCGGCCGTGGAGTTGGTGGGCGGCACGCTGACGCTGCAGCACAGCGCCGAGGACGGGAGCACGTTTCGAATCAGCCTGCCTCGCTGGTCAGCCTCGTAGCGGCAATTCCGATCGCGACGGTGAGCAGGACGACGAGAAAGCCCACCACGCCGGTCCATCCCGCCACGGTCCAGAAGATCCCGCCGATGGACCCGGCGGTGCTCGCGCCGGTGTAGTAGAAGAAGAGATAGAGAGCCGAGGCTTGCGCCTTGCCCTCGCGCGCGCGCAATCCTACCCAGCTGCTCGACACCGAGTGCGCGCCGAAGAACCCAATGGTGACGAGCGCCACTCCGATGATGATGACGGGCAGGGGGCGCGCCAGTGTGGCCACGACGCCTGTGAGCATCGTCACGAGGCTCGAGGCGAGGAGCCGCGGTCGTCCGAAACGGTGCGAGAGCATCCCGATGATCGACGAGCTGAAGAATCCGAACACGTACAACGCGAAGACGCTTCCGACGACCGTCTGGCTGAGCGAATAGGGCGGCGCCAGCAGCCGAAATCCGATGTAGTTGTAGATCGTCACCAGCGTGCCGAGCACCAGGCCGGCCTCGCTCACGAGCGCGATGAAGACCCTGTCGCGCATGTGTCGTTTGTACGTTTGCAGCAGGCTCGCAATCGACACCGATTGAGGTTCGAAGCGCACCGAGGCCGGAAGGCACCAGGCGAACACCATCGACGCGCCCATGCCGAGCACCCCGACGATGGCCAGCGCGGGTCGCCACGAGAGGTGGTCGGTGAGGACGCCTGTCAGGAGGCGGCCGGTCATGCCGCCCAGCGCGCCGCTGCCGACGTAGATGCCCATCGAGACGCCG